>Ga0208435_100093_pt1 | contig 30094 bp, 32 predicted proteins | sample 24_taG_FD_184097 | JGI IMG/M metagenome (GOLD analysis project Ga0208435, IMG submission 184097) | Marine viral communities from Cariaco Basin, Caribbean Sea - 24_WHOI_OMZ (SPAdes) (version 2) | ecosystem: Environmental > Aquatic > Marine > Oceanic | place: Caribbean Sea: Cariaco Basin...
TAAATCAGGTTGATTTCGACTGACTTTGAGCGGCGGCTCTCCAGCCCTTCAACATCGACGGTGGTAATGGCGAACTCGTAAGCGCCCGGGGGTAGGCCGGTCAGCGGGTATTTGGTGTTGCTGGTGTCGGTAATCGGGATCACGCTGAAGCGGTCCTTGTACTTCAAGCGGTAATAGATCCGGTATTCGGCAATTTGCCCCACGGCAAGAGATGAGCCGTCTTCCCGCGTGAGCGGAGCGCTCCACACGAGTGTTTTTGGCAGGCTGAGCGACTGATTTGCCGGTGGGCGTTTGGAAAACGAGTCAGGCGTGTTCGTGAATGTGCCGCTGGTGTTGTCCTGAAACTGTTTTGTTGGGGTGTTGGCCGGGGTTTCGGTGTGTTGGCTCTTTGCTGTATTTGATGAGCTTGCGCCGTCCTGACAGCCTGCCAACACAAGTGTTGACGTTATAAGTAGGGCCGCAAGCGACACTCGCCGCCGAACACCTGACCGGCGTGATGAAAAATTGTTCATGGTTTACTCGCATACGGGGTCTTGTGGCGATGCCCCTTAAGGTTCGTATGGAGCCTGAATACAACAGGGAGACGGGCCGGAAAAAGCAGCGGAGGATTATGCCTATGGCTAAGGAGTGATCAAGTGAAAATTTGGTAAAGACTGGGTAATCACTTTTAGTATGAACATTCTAATTTTTACCCGTAACTTAAGTGTTGAAATCTACTAAAGGCCGCCGGGTTTTCCGGATTTGGGCCGAAAGAGACCAACTTAAGGAGAACTATTATGGGTAAACTTAAATCTTACCAAGAGCAGCTTCAGGGCATCGTTGAGAAGGGTATCACTGCTGCAGAAGAGCAGCAGAAGAAGCTGGCAGCCAAGCCTTTTGACTACGCTGAGAAGCTGGAAGCAGAAGTTCGCGAATACACCGTTCAGACTTTGCGTGAGCGTTACAACGGCTACTCCGACACTCTGTTTAATCAGCTGCGCAGCCTGAACACCCGCTTCGGTGACTTTGCCGCCGAGCTGGTTGCCAAGCTGGAGAAAGAAGCTGCTGAAGGCGCTGACGCTGTTGCAGAAGCTGCGGAAGACGTCGCTGAAAGCGCTGAAGAGGCGAAGAAGTCTGTTGCCAGCAAGAAGCCGGCGAAGAAGACTGCCGCCAAGAAGAAAACCGCTGCTTCTGCCTAATGATTTAGGTTGTTGCAGTAGCGAAAAAGGCGCTCCATGGTGAGCGCCTTTTTTGTGCTTTTAACCTTGTAGGAAGGCTAGCGAGTGTCACTCGGAACTGGCGGCTTCTGCTTCCGCATCGGTCAGAGGCAGGGTGCGCTCTGAGCCGGTGATTTCTTCAAGCCGTTCGATGTCGGATATAAAGCGTTTGGCAACCGCATCAATTTCCAGCCGCTGAGCTGCAATTTCCCGCTCGATATCGCGCACCTGACCTTCCAGCCGGTAGATTTTTTTCAGTGTCGCGTCTGGCACCTTTCGCCCGGCTCTTTCCATCTCGGCGGCTCGACGTTGTTCGTTGTCGAGTTGGCTGGTCAGCACAGAAATGTTGCCGCGCTTCAAGGCAATGAGGCCTTCCAGTTCCTGAACCTTCCGATGCATGGCCCGAACAGCCTGATCGGGGTGGCTAAAACGTTTGAGTAGCAGCCGGTCTTGTTCTAGCTGGGCTTCCTGTTGCTGTTTGCGTTCTTTTGCAGCCTCTCGGGCGGCGAGTTCTTCGGCGGTCGGGGCGGGGGCTATGGTTTCAATAACCCGCCCACTGTCGCTGATGATCTGGTAGCCGCGTTTGGTGGCCTCCTGCGGGATGGTGTTGCTGATCACCAGTTGGCCGTTGTCGTCGGTATAGCGATACATGCCCGCCTGCACGGTAGCAGAGGTTGTCAGTCCCAAGGCTATGAGAGCGGCAAAAACCGAGGCTTTAGTGAAGCGGTGCTGCATGTATCAGACTCCGTAACGATCCCGATAGCTGGCTACGCTTTCTGCGTGGCCGGAAAATTCGGGGTTAGACTTTAAGTAGTCTAGTACTTGTTCCAGGCGAATGATGCTAACCACCGGGATGCCGAACTCTTGCTCGACTTCCTGAATGGCGGAGAGCTCGCCGTTGCCTTTTTCCTGGCGGTCCAGAGCAATTAATACTCCGGCAGGTTCTGCGCCGGCGGCACGGATGATGTCGATGGCTTCCCGAATGGCGGTGCCCGCGGTGATCACGTCATCAACAATCAGTACTTTACCTTGTAGTGGTGCGCCTACAATATTGCCACCTTCACCGTGATCTTTCTTTTCTTTGCGGTTAAAGGCAAAAGGTTTGCTGTTACCGTCTGTAGCAAGGGCCATAGCGGTAACCGTGGCCAACGGAATGCCCTTATAGGCGGGTCCGAAAATGATGTCATAATCCAATTCACTCCGCTCAATTGCAGCGGCGTAGGCCTTGCTCAGTTGCAGCAGGTCGTTTCCGGTGTTGAACAGTCCGGCATTAAAAAAGTACGGACTGGTGCGCCCGGATTTGAGAGTGAATTCTCCAAAACGCAGAACATTTCGCTGAATGGCAAACTCGATAAAATTTTTCTGATAGTCGTGCATGGCAAGGCTTCTGGCGGGGTTTGACTTTAAATAAGGCGTAAAACCGGTATCATACACAGAAACCGAATCAGGGAACACGTATGCGCGTAGTATCCATTAGCGTCAACGGTCTGGAGCAGGCTGTTGAGAAAGGCTTTTTTGACTGGCTGGCAGAGCAGGACGCCGATGTGGTGTGTGTTCAGGACCACCGTATGCGTGCCTATGAAGTCGAAGATAAAAATCTGATTCCTGAGGGCTATGAGGCTTACTTTATTGATGGTGAGCTGAATGAGCACGGCGGGGTCGGCATTTATACCCGTCATTTCCCGAAGGCGATTATGTACGGCTTTGCCAACGAGCAGGCAGACCGTGAAGGTCGTTTTATTCAGGCAGATTTCGATAAGGTGTCTGTGGCTTGTGTGCTGGCGCCTTGTGCGCTGGGGCGTGAGGAAGAGCTGATTGGCGATGATGATCTGACGGTTCTGGATCACAAAGATGAGTTTCTGGATGCGTTCGGTGTGCATATGCAGAAGACTCTACGTAAGCGTCGTCAGTTTATTTTCTGTGCGAACTTGCAGTCTGCTCATCATGTGACGGATGCCAGCCCGCTTTATCACAAGACGGATTTTTCCGGGTTTTTGCCCCATGAGCGGGCCTGGTTGGATCGTTTGTTTGATGAGATGGGCTGTATTGATGCGTTCCGTGAGATCAATAAGCAGAGTAATCAGTTTACCTGGTGGCCGGAGCAGACCGAGGGTTCGCGCAAGAAGGCGGGCATTCGGGTGGATTATCAGTTGCTGACACCGGGAATTCGCAAGACCATCAGTGATGGTTGGATTGATGGCGGTACGCGTTTTTCTGACCACGCTCCGGTGGTGATGGATTACGATATCGAGATTGGTTTCTGAGTTCAGTTTTGAACTTTGGGGGAAGCGTTGGCAGGGATGTCGCTTCCCAGAACCGCTACGAGCACATCCCTGTGCGCTTCTCTCCGGCCATCCATGGCCTCCGACATTCTGTGAAGCGACATCCCCGCCAACGCCCAAGCTTTGGAGTTAGGCGTTCAAAGCTTCTTTCTGAATTTCAAACAACTGGTTGATAGCCGTGCGTGCCAAGCCGAGCATGCTGTCCAGTTCTGTCTGTTCGAAAGGCGCGCCTTCTGCCGTGCCCTGAATCTCGATGAAGCCGCCTTTGTCGGTCATGATGACGTTCATGTCGGTTTCGGCTTCTGAGTCTTCCGGGTAGTCCAGGTCGGCAACCGGTGTGCCTTTGTAAACACCCACAGAGATGGCAGCAATCATTTGCTTCAGCGGGGATTTTTTCAGGCGCTTGGTTTCTACCAGGTGGTTCAGGGCATCTACCAGTGCTACGCAGCCGCCGGTAATGGCCGCGGTGCGGGTGCCGCCGTCGGCCTGGATGACGTCGCAGTCGATGGTGATGGTGTGCTCACCCAGCGCTTCCATGTCTACCGCGGCGCGCAGGCTGCGGCCGATCAGGCGTTGGATTTCTACGGTGCGGCCACCTTGCTTGCCGCGGGCGGCTTCACGGCCCATGCGGCTGCCGGTGGAGCGGGGCAGCATGCCGTATTCGGCGGTGATCCAGCCTTTGCCTTCGCCGCGCAGGAAGGGAGGTACTTTGTTTTCCACAGAGGCGGTGCAGATTACTTTGGTATCTCCGAACTCAACCAGCACAGAGCCTTCGGCGTGGCGGGTGTAGTTGCGGGTGATCCGGACGTCTCTGGGTTGCTCGGGCGTTCTGCCACTTGGTCGCATAGTGTGTCCTGTTTTCTGAAGATGAATGTCCGGCGTGCGGCCGGTCTGTGTTTTGAAAGGGCGGCGAGTATAGCACGGCGGGGCGTGGGATCGGGTGAGTGGTGTCCGCTATTGGTATGGGTCGCCGCTTGCGGCAGTTGCCTGTTAAACTCGAGTGATCATCGATTGGTATTGGAGCCTTTATGATTCGCAGCATGACTGCTTTTGCCCGTAAGGATGCCCGTGGTGACTGGGGCACGCTCACGTGTGAGATTCGCACCGTGAATCATCGCTATCTGGAACCTTCGTTTCGGTTGCCAGAAGCGTTTCGTGAGCTGGAGAACCGGTTTCGTGAGGAATTGCGCAAGGGGTTGAAGCGGGGCAAGGTGGATGTCTCCATGCGCTTGCAATCGACCGAAAACGAGGTGCAGAGCTTCGAGATTAATGACGAAATCGCCAGTGCGGTGAACGAGGCGGCAAATCATATTAATCGAATGCTGGATAACCCCGCCCACATCAGCGCGCTGGATATTATGCGCTGGCCGGGTGTGATGTCGTTGCCGGAGCAGGATTACACTGCAGCGCAAACCGCGGCGGCTGAGCTGTTCGCAGAGACGGTGGCTGAGCTGGTGAGTGTTCGCGAGCGCGAAGGTGAGCGGTTGCGGCCGTTGTTTGAGGATCGATTGGCCACTATCAGCGAACTTGTAGCCGAGGTGCGTAAACGTATGCCGGAATTACTGGCTGCTCAGGAGCAAACGCTGCGGGATCGCTTTGAAAAAGCCAAGGTTGAGCTGGAGCCGGAGCGGGTTGCTCAGGAGATGGTGATGCTGGCCCAGAAGAGCGATGTGGCTGAAGAACTGGATCGGTTGGATGCCCATGTCAGTGAGGTTCGGGAAACCTTGCAGGGTGATCAGGCAATTGGTCGTCGTTTGGATTTTCTTATGCAAGAGTTGAATCGTGAGGCCAACACGCTCAGCAGCAAGAGTTTTGATGGCGCCGTTACACGCGCTGCTGTTGATCTGAAGGTGTTGATCGAACAGATGCGCGAGCAGGTGCAGAATATTGAGTGATGTTCTTGGGGGTTCGACGTTGTTCTTGATGGCATTATAAATCAAATGGTTATGTAATTTTGACGCTTATAATGTTCGTGTAAGTTCTGCCAAGTTTGGGTGGTGATGGGTAGTAGATTGGGGAGTATTTTCTCGCTATATTGTATCGGCGAGATTGTACTCCCCAATTTTTTTAAGGCAGGAAAGTGGGCAAGCTACACGACAAGACCGTCAAGAAACTGATCAAAGAGAAGCCATCCGTGCGGCATGCCGATGGCAATGGTCTCTACCTCATGACCCCGAAGCGCGGCGATGCCTACTGGATGCTGCGCTATACCACCCCAGCTACCAAGCTCCGGCGCGAATACACCATCGGCAAGGTGGACGACTGGTCATTGGCCGACGCCCGTGATGAGGCGGCGAAGCTGAGGTTGGCGATCAAGCGTGAGGGTGCTGACCCGGTTCAGGAGCGGCAGAAGGTCAACCAAAACCCCTTCAAAACGCTCAATGACCTGTACGCGGACTACTACGAGCTTCGCAAACGAGAAATCGCGTCCCACCATAAAGAGAAGAGCCTGTACGAGCGTGAGGTCGCCTGGCGCATCGGAAAGGTGGAACTTGAAAAGATCCGACCAGTGGATATCAGTGAAATCCTGCGGGACGTGGCCACTGGCTATGACGACAATAAGCCCCGCCCAACCCTATCAAATGATTTGATGCGCCTGCTGAGGAACCTGTTTGATCATGGCATCAAACTGGACGTCACCAGGTTCAATCCAGCCTCGCCATTCCGTCCCAGGGACGCCGGCGGGGAGGAGAAGGCCGCCAACTACCCAATGAATGAAGACGAAGTCACCGAGTTCTTCACCAAACTCCGGGTGATTCCGGCGCAGTTCAGCCGTGAAAACTACCTGGCCTGTGCTTTGTTGATTGCGACCTGTACGAGAAAAATGGAGCTGCTGGCAGCGCCTTGGTCGGAATTCGATCTGGAGAACCGTATCTGGTACCTGCCCGAGGAAAGGACCAAAAAGAGAAGGGCCATCGATATCCCGTTGGCGGAGCCCGCCGTGGAATGGCTGAATGAGCTGAAGGTACGTTCCTGCGGTAGTGAGTGGGTATTTCCAGCTCGCAGGATCAGTAAAAAGGCACGGACTCCGCATGTGTGTGAAAACACGCTGAACCATGCGCTCAAAAAGCTCTTTGAGAAAAAACTCTTCTCATTCGACAAGCGCCGCGTCCACGATCTGCGTGGCACGGCCAGGACGAAGCTGGGGGAGCTTGGCTTTGATGACAATCTAGCCCAGCGCTGCCTGAATCAGTTACCCGGCAACCGTACGGACCGGGTGTATAACCAACATGGGTATTTTGAGGAACGGAGGGCCGCCCACGAGACGCTCTGTGAATGGTTAGCGCCCATCGTGAGAGGTGAGGTCAGTTCTGGAGAGTAAAGGGGCCACTCAGGCCCCTTGCTGTTCAATCCAGGCTAGCAGATCCGATAACCGCCACGCCACCGAGTTGCAGCCCAGCCTTAGCCGCGCCGGAGCAACTTTCTTTCGTTCCAGCGACCACCATTGAGTTCGGCTGACGCCGGTAATCGCACGACGATCCCGCTCCCGGACCAGTCGTTCACACTGTCCTGAACGAGCCAGCAGCTTGGTGCGCATCTCCTCCGAAGGCGGACTGAAAGTTTTGTCACTCATTCTCCGTTACCTCCGAATTTTCACTGGGAAGAGTGGGAAACTGGGATAGCCCATCAAGATCTGATAAGGAATTCAGATAGCTCCTGATGCGATCCGGCCATAAGGCGAAAAACCTTTCAAATCTGCCATTTACTTTGACTCTCAGGGTGCCCCGGCTCCTTTCATTAGTTTCCAACAGGTCTTTCTGGATCAGGAATTCAATTTCACGCATATACCGAGTAGGAAGCCCGAAAAACTGCAAGAAGTTGGCTTTCCTAACAAGTAGCTGCTTTTCACCATCCACCATTCTCTTGAATCCCTCGTAGGGTGGCTCCGCTCTGCCCTTCTCGATTGGGGCGAAGCTATGTCTCCGCGACCTCATATATTCATTGAGCTTCAACAGGATCCGGTACTCTTCCTTGTTGAATATGTGTCCTCTCGACTTTATCCAGGCGTCGGCCACTTGATGCACTGCTTGTTCAGATTCTTCCTCGGTCCAGGGCAGCAAATAGTTTCTACAGGCCAATCCAAGGGCCGTAGAGATTAACGCGAACCGCCGCATCACTCGGACAACTTGCGATGCCATCAAGGGTGTGGTCCATTGATCGGTTAGCCTCTTTACCTCCCCCTTTGCGTATATCGAGAGCTCATCCCCCCGCTCTGTTAAACATTCTATCCATGCGCGAAACAGTGTGCCGTAATAGTGCCGTGTCGCACTTTTCAGGGCGTCAACCAGCTCCTGAGCGCTGCAAAATTCGTGGAGCTCGTCAAATGCTCCGTAACGACCGAAAACCGGTATTTCGACGAGACGTGTCTCTTGCCCTGCTTTCACCTCCTTTCCCAGCCTTTGAAAAACCTCAGACAGCCAAATTTCGCCTGTACTGAGCACGAGAGTGCGCCAACAGGCTTGTCCAGCGAGCTCGCCCGTGATGGTCGCCCTCAATTTACTTGTGCCATTTACAATCTGATAGATCGCTGTATCCACGTCCTCAGGCCGTGCCAGGCCGATTTCGTCAAGGGCGAGTAGTATGTCGTTGTGTTCCGCTGAAGCAGCAGATAGGCCATTTGAAGTGGAGGCCCAACTCCGCACAAAGCTTGGAGAGCTATAGATGCTGGCTGCTATTTGAAGAAGCGTCGACTTGCCACCGCTGGAGTTACCAACGATGTGCTTGGCACCATTCTCGATTTCTGCGTGTTTGAGTAGGGGGGCAGCCAAGGCAACTCCAACACTGAAAATCGCAAGAGGGTTACCCCGGCATAGCCTTCCGACGTTGGCTTGCCACTCTTCAAGTGTCCCACTTTCCTGAAGAACGGGCGAGGCCGCTAGCTGTCCAACGAAGTGATGTTTTTCATCTGCCTCCCCGATTGTCCAGCCGCTGGTCGCAAATATCGACCCATGCCACCCAGCTCTATCAACTGTTGTTGCAGGCTGTGCCTTCGCCATTTCCTCCAGGAGGTATCGTTGCAACCTAGACCAACTTGTATTCGTTGGTTCCAGAGGGTATCCGGTATCCACCAACAACTCTCTCACCTGACGTGAGTTTTCCCCATTAAGAATTCGGGCATAGACAACTTCTTGAAGCATGACGCCATCCATATTCTTCCACTGGAGTAGCGCACCATGACCGCGCCTCTTGTCTACAAGTCGGGTTCTGGCAATAACCTCTATCCACCCGCCAACCCTCTGCCACTCTTCAGAGCTGTAGCAGTACAGCCCTGAGTCTCTCAATTGATATTTCATTCGCGCCTCCGTCACAGCCGGTCTAGCCAGTCACGAACATCCTGAATCCGGAACCTGACGGCCCTTCCTTGCGGGCTTGGCTTTATGGGGGCAGGGAAACGACCGGCTTTCACGTACCGTCGAAGCGTGGCTTGCGAAAGCTGGGTGACGGCACAAACCTCTTCATAGGTGAGCAAACGCTCGTTCGTCTCGTTGAAATACTGTCGTTGCATAATCCACTCCTGATTCGTTGTTTAACGGTCAGGAGTGATTATGAATAGTCCTGAATTCACACCAGAACCGTGGAGTTGGCCAATTTGGGCGCAAAGAGAAAAAGATATTAAAACGCTGAATTTAAAGGATAAATTTTAGGGTTTAGGCGCTTTCTATGTGGCGGCCATCGGTTTTTGGATAAATTCTGGCGAAAATGTGAACAGTCTCCGCTAGCCGCCATCATCACGGCATCATTTTATGAAGCGGTAACTCCCGCTGACTTTCACATGTGAAAGTCAATGCTGGACGTGATCAAAACAGCCTCTCAAAAAGCCTTGTCGAGACCCTGTTATTTCACGGGACGTGCCTGCATCACACCGGTGCTCCAAAAGGTCTCTTCCAAGCCCCTTGTAAGTACCCCGAGGAAGTAACGCCACTGTATACCGGTGTTGTCACTGAGGTGGTAAGCCAGGGTCCCAAATAAATAATGGAACGCGGACCCTTCAGCCCATGCGAGCTATTTCATGGAGTGTGGGAGCGCAGCGGCAAAGTCCCAAATCAGGTAGTTACGTGGACAGGAATTGGAAAGGTCCCATGGCTTGAAGGAAGGAGTCTGCCTCCAACTCTGTCTTTTCGTCCGAAAAAGGCAAAAGCGCATGGCAGCTTCAAGCACTCAGTTGCTTACGATTGTTGGCAAATCCATAGCGAGGAGCCAGCCATGAGCAAACGAATGACTCACCAGGAAATCTGCGCAGAGTGGGAGTCGGTCAGCCGAGCCCAAAATGTGGACCATCGTCGCGGCACCGAAGCCGCCATCAGGCAGTGCCGGCAATTTCTGGCCGCGATTCAGCAACAAGCAGACGTGGAGCAAGCCAGGTATCGCTATCTAGCGCAGCGGCTCTGTGATCACTTCTGGTCCCACAACGTCGCGCATCGTACCGACCAGACACCCGGCTATCCCGGGCACTTCGGCTGCCGCGTCCGACTCCGGAAAAGAAAGCTGGAGTTGTCCTGGTACTACAATCGCTTTGTACCGAAGAAGGGTAGTGAAGGCCGCTCGGTGTTCAGTGAGTACATCCGCAAAGAAGGTCGGTTCCGCTATCACAAACCGGCCTTCACGCGGGCACAGGATTGGGAGAAACCGCTCATCATGGAAACTGAGGACGGTTTTGAAATGTTGCGAAGGCTCAATGCCAACCAGGCGGAGCTTTGTCGAATCGTGCGGAAAAGCGAGCGCCTCCTGAAAGATGTGGAGGAGCACCTCGGTGGGCTGGCGACCAGCGGGAGTTCAAGCCCCTCCAACGAGGAGGGATGAGGGCTGTTGGCGGTAAAAGGCATGCCGCTCACACCGCAGGTGTTGATTGCGTGGGGCTATTGATGGGATCGCCCAGATTTCAGGTGGCTATATATGCCGTTCTTTGCTGGTCTATCCGGGTCAAATCGGTTGAATGCAGCGTGGTACCTCTATATATTGATCAGTCAATGTAGTGTAGGGCTGTTCCGCCCACGAGACCGTGCCGCCTCAGATAAGGTGGCAACACCATCGCCCATAGGAAGCGAAAACATGGCCGAGATGGAAGATCGCTGGTTATCCGTAGACGAAATAGGCAAGCACCTCGGTGTCAGCAATGACACCGTGTACCGCTGGATCGACAAGCACGCAATGCCCGCCCACCGTATGGGGCGATTTTGGAAGTTCAAAAAAGTCGAAGTGGATGAGTGGGTCAAGGGCGGTGGCGCCGCCGAGACGAGCAAGGGTGAGCGTTCCGAATGACCCAAGGCCGGTATCGCATCTCCTTCACGTCCGGCAGCCTGTATCACCGCGAATCGGTGAAGCTGGCCGAGCTGTACCTGTCGCTCCGTGACTGGGATGAGGTGCGGTCTCAGGCTCTGCATGACAACCTGCTACAGGCCAGAACGGAAAGCACGACAAAGCGTACCTGTAGAGAGGCGATTGCACGTCTGAAGACGTTGACCGAAAGCGAACTGACTTTCCTGGCCGAGGCAAACCAACAGGACCAGGCTCACCTTCTGTGGGTTGCCGTGTGCCGCCTGTACCGCTTTATCGCGGACTTTGCGGTGGAAGTGCTGCACGAACGGTTTGTCGCGATGAAGCTGGATCTCAGTTTTGAGGATTTCGATGCCTTCTATAACCGTAAATCGGAATGGCATGACGAACTGGATAAGGCCAGCGCCTCAACGCGCGATAAATTGCGGCAGGTCCTGTTCAGAATGCTGCGGGAGGCAGGGTTGTTAGCTAAGGACAAAACCATAAACGCAGTTCTGCTAAGCCCCAGGCTGGTTGAGTTACTGCGTCAGAACAATCCTGACGAGTTTTTCTACTTCCCAGTCTATGAATCCGATATCAGGGGGATGTCAGCTTGAAAAAGGACATTGCCAAAATGCCGATGCAGGAGCGACTACAGCACCTGTTTAGCGTGGTTTCCGGCCAGCGGTTCCTGAACAAACAGGGACTGGGTAATGAAGTGCCTTTCTTCATCTGCCCCTACCGGCCTGAAGAAGCGGTCGAGATGGAGCGTCTTCAGCGGCAGTTGGTTAACCGGCTGGAGCAGGCGGGCATCCGGATCCTGAGTATCAATCTGTACGACCTGGCCGTCGATATTTTGAAAGAAAGAGACATCTGGGAGCAGGTGTTGGAGCTCGAGCCCACGGTCTCAAAGGATCAGCTGAAAGAACTGCTACAGGGAGTGCTGGACCCGGAAGCCCATTTGGTGCCCGCTATTGCGGCAAAACTCCAGTCCGTTGAGTTTGACGTGCTGTTTCTCTCAGGGGTGGGCGAGGTTTTCCCCTACATACGCTCCCATAATGTGCTCAACAACTTACAGAGCACCGCCAAAGACCAGCCAACGGTGATGTTCTTCCCGGGCTCCTATACCCACTCGCTGGAAAACGGGGCATCGCTGGATCTGTTCGGCAGGTTGCATGACAACAAGTACTACCGTGCGTTCAACATCTTTCATTACGAAGCCTGAGCGGACGATACGATTCGAGGCGTAATCATTAAGGGAAAGTGCTATGACATTGAAGAACATTTTTCTAAAACCCGTTGATCGCCCCATTGAAGGCGTTATCAAAGCCGACGATGAAGCCAGTCTTCGCCTCGAAATTGAAGAATACGTACTGACCAACGAAGTCGAGAAACGCCTCGAAGAGTTCCTGGACGCCTACAATAACTACGAAGGGGCGAACGGGGTCTGGGTATCCGGCTTCTTCGGCTCAGGTAAGTCGCACCTCCTCAAGATGCTGGCCCTTCTGCTTGAAAACCGGGAGATGGACGGTGCTACGACACTAGATCTGTTCCTTCCCAAGTGCAGTGAGAATGAAATTCTCCGGGGCGGCGCTGAAGCGAGCTGTCGCAATTCCGGCGAAGAGCATTCTGTTCAACATCGACCAGAAAGCCGATGTCATCAGCAAAACCCAAATCGATGCGCTTCTGGCCGTGTTCGTTAAAGTCTTCGACGAAATGTGCGGCTACTACGGCAAACAAGGGCACATTGCCCAGTTTGAGCGCGATCTGGACGGCCGTGGCCTGTACGAACAATTCAAAGCCGAGTACGAGACCATCCATACTCCTCACCCAAATCGATAACCTCGACCGCAAGGGGGGTCACCATGCCGTCGGAGACCAACCAGACCTGCGGCGTTTCTCCTCTCTCATCAAGGGCACCCAGCGGTACACGATGGCTGGCCGTGGTTTGTTTCTGCATCAGCCGGACACTCACCACTGAACCAAGCGTTAAAGACGAAGGGTAGGGCCCCTCCAGGCTGTATCGGGCACGCCAGCTCCGGCTTCTGGCGTCGGCAGCCCCGGCAATCTCTCTCAGATTCACCGCAAGCTGTTCGCCATTGGGTAAAGGAACATAACCTTGCCGGGGCGGGTTGCTGCCCTGAGGTAAAAAGACCTCGACTTCCAGGGATTGATCTTCAGCCAGAACGGCAAGGGTTTGACCGACACCCACAACCTGGCCGGGCTCAACGATTACCTCCGTGATCACGCCTGCATTGGCGGCTTTTAGTTCCGCATATCCCAGAGCATTCTGAGCCTGCTGATTTCGTGCAGAAGCCGTTTCCACCTGGCTGCGTGCTTCACGCTCCGCCAGTTCAAGGCGTTGCAGGGTTTGTTCGCTGACAAACTGACGTCCTACCAGTTCCTGCTGTCGCTGGAGCTCATTAGTGGCAATGGCCAGGGCCGCTTCTGCACGCCTCAGATCTGCGGCGGCCCCCTCCGCGGTTGCGATAAGGTCTCGTGAATCGAGTTTGAACAGTAAGTCGCCTTTTTCCACGCGCTGACCGGGATCGATGAAACGTTGTTGAATCCGGCCGGCGATCTGAAAGGCCTGGGGAACTTCGTGGCGGCCTCGCAGGGTTCCTGAAAACCTCTGAGATGTTGGACCTGCCTCCTTCAATTCCACTGTTTTTACCCAGGGAACAGGGGGGCGGGCCTCTGGAGGCGTTTCCGCGGACTGCTGACAACCTGACAGAATGAGCAGCGAGATAAACAGGGTCAGCAGAAAGCGCATGGCAGATGTCTCGATCGGCAAGATTAAGGTGTGGATATCAGTTCTCGCGGCATCCAGTTAAAGCTAGTTGCAGGATGGCATCGCGAACGGTGTCCTTCTGTTCCATAGGCAGAAAATGGGTCGTGCCTTCAAGAATCCTTATGTCAGCCGAAGGCAGCAGGGCCTTCAGGCGTTTTTGTGCCTTTGGTGAGAAGGTTGACCCGCGTTCCGCCGCCAGTGCTATAACCGGGCACCGCAACTGACGAATACCGGGCCAGGGGTTGTGTTCGGTATGGGCAAAGGTGGTGCTCTCCCACTCGGGCGCACACGCCAATTGAACTTGGTCACCCTGCGGCACGAAGGCGTGTTGGACGTAGGCGTTCAGCCATGCTTCGGGCCAGGTCTTGAAGCCACCGCGGCCACGATAGTTTTCTAGCGCAGCAGCGTGCGACTGGAATACTCTGCGCCGACGTGCGGCTCCTGCGGCCAGTGACAACCGTTGTGACTGACGTAACAGCTTCGTCAACCACAACTTCAGACCCTGCATCGGGTCCATGATCACCGGTTCCGCCAGAATCAGACCCAGCACTTTATCAGGCCGCCGGGCAGCGGCCATGATGCTGGTGGTGGCACCAATGGAATGGCCGGCAAGCCAGACCGGCTCGTCCAGGCATTCCAGCAGAGCGATCAGGTCGCGATAATAGATTTCCCAGCCCCGGAATGTCGACAGGTTGGCTGCACCAACGCTGGCCCCGTGTCCTCGCATGTCCCAGGCAAGGACATTGAAGTCCGTGGCGAGCTCGTCAAGCAGTGGATGGTACAGGCGGCCATGGAAACCCGTGGCATGTGCCCAGTGCAGCGTGGGGCGCGCTTTGGATTGCGGCCAGCGCCACAGTGCGATATCGGCGCCATCCGTCGCCCGGAATTCGTCGCGTTCAGGTGTGTTGTGCTTAATGTCCATGACGGTCTTCTTGTTGGGCGGCCATTGTCGGGAGCAATAACTGAACCTGACCAGTGGCGATCGGTTTTTTATCATCGCCTTGCCAGCAGGTCACCTGGACCAGGCTGGTGCGCCTGCCTTGCCGAATAATGTCGGCCCTGGCGAACGTCGATCGGGCCTTCGCGGAGCGGAGGTAATTGATGTGGCTGTCGAGAATGCGCGGGCAACGTGTCTCTGCATCCTGGCTTTGCGCAGCCACCCGCGCGGTGAGTTCGATCAGGGCTCCAAGCACGCCGCCATGGAGGGCTGGTAGCATGAAGTTGCCAATCAGCGCTTCACGACACGGCAAATGAACCAATACGCCTGCATCACCGCGCTGAACCTCAAGCCCGAGGTGCTGTGCATAGGGAATGCGCTCCAGAAGAGCCTGCCAGTCAGCACATTCTTTCGCACTTTCCGCAGTGCCTGAGATTTGTGGGGCCGAATCGCCAGTCGTGCTCATGCGCTCTCCTTTCCTCGTCCACCTGCATGCAATTGCTGTCCCTGGGTGTTACGCATGAAGGTGGCGTTTGCCGTCGCTAGTAACTCACGATTGCCCTCGTTAAGGATGTCACAATGAATAAACGCGACCTCGTCCGTTAAATGTCGACAGGTAGCCACCGCTAACAGGGCCTGGTCGCCGCTGGCAGGGCGCAGATAATCCATGCGCAGATCCAGCGTGGCAATGGGCATCAACTCCAGGGCCCCCGCGAATACCGCCAAGCCTCCGGCGGAGTCTGCCAGCGAGTAAAGTACGCTGGTGCAGATTTCTTTTGTATCCTTATGGGCGAACATCCATGACTGCGGGGTTAGCCGCATACAGACCTGGCCCTGGTCTACCGAGACAACTTGCATGCCCAGATCCCTGCCGTGAGGAACCTGTTCGGTGAACTGCCACGCCGTCGTCACAGCGTCACTGTGCTGAAGTTTGTTCAGATCGTTCATCAGATCCGCCCAGTCTGACATGCATTTCGCGCAGGGGCGGAAGTGTAGAGGACCAGTGGATTGTCATAGGTCATTGCCATGGCGTTCTCTTGTGAGTAGCATTGTTTCCAAAGTTTGGTTGGTCAACCAACCAAAAGTCAACACTTTGTTAATCCAAATGGCACGGCACCGGTGTAATGGCGTACGATCAGTGAAACGAATCGAATGATGGCTGCTCTGATGATTAATAAACGGGATTGCTCAGGAGGTGTTTAAGCCATGGTTGACAGACAGATTACCCCTGCAAGCAAACTAGGCGATCAGGGTAATGTTTTGTCTAACGCCGCCCGGCTGTTTCGTGAGAAAGGTTTTGAAAGGACATCTCTTAAGGAGATTGCAGAAGCCTGTAAGATGCTGCCCGGAAGTCTGTATTATCGTTACAGCAGCAAGGAAGCGCTGCTCGTTGAGCTGATGCGTCGGGGAGTAGACCTGGTTACAACAGAGGTTGAAACCGCGTACGCCAGCTCGGACGATCCCGTGGAACGATTGCGTCTTTGTATCAACGCACATTTGCACGCCCTGCTGGTTGATTCGGATACGGTTTACGTACTTTTGTTTGAGTGGCGTTCACTGAGCGCGGAGGCCCGCGGGGACATCATCGCTTTGCGTGACCAGTATGAATCCCTTTGGGCCGAGATCATCGAAACGATGATTGAGCAAGGCGTGATTCGGAAGGATGTCAATGCTCGCCTGCTTCGCCTAATCGGCCTCGGGGCGCTCAACTGGGTCGCAACCTGGTTTGATCCGAAAGGTGTCTATACACTCGACGGCATTGGTGATTTTGTCTGGAACGTCATCATGGATGGTGTAATCAGGAAAAGTGTACGAACATAGGCACTGGCTCCCCAAGCGTAATTAGCGCCGGTTTATGTTTGTTAATCACGTGTATAGATGGTGTGTGATCTGACGTTTAGCCTGAATTGCTCAGGTGGCTGGCCAAACCAGCGTTTGAAGGCGCGTCTGAAATTGGCACTGTCGTGATAATTCATCAACGCAGCAATGGCCTCGATTGACAGTTCGCTGTCACGCAGGTACAGCGCTGCCTGCTGAGACAGAATCTCGTCACGGATTTTTCGAAAATTGCTGCCTTCATAGCTGAGTTTACGCGACAGGGTGCGTTTGCTGATGAACAGAGAGGCAGCCGCTTCCTCTTCATTGAGCGTTCCCGGCGGCCGGGACAACATCATCTTCTTCAGCCGGGTCTGGTAGCTTGGCTTATCGGACTGAAGTTGCGCAAGCATGGCTTCACACTGTCGCATGGCCAGATGATAGTTTTCATGATTGGCAGAGGCGTTTGGTTCCCGACACAAGGCCATCGGCAAGCTGAGTTTTAATTGGCTGCAATCAAAGTGAATCTGCCCGGACAAAAAGTCCGAATACGTTGCGTGATACTCGGGTTTCGGATGGGCAAAGCATACTTCAGCCTCGCGCAAAGGGCGGCCAACCATGAACTCGCCGAATTCGAAAAGTGCCTTGACCATCGCATCCGACAGGCAACGCTGTATGTCATCGTCTAATGGCCCCAGGTACTGCAGAATACATTCCAAACGCTCACCGACTTGCTGCAAGTGCAACTGGATGAAGCTCGCGCGCGTGGGCAGGAATGTCCGAATCGCGTGTAGAGCAGTGAGGAGGTCGGGGCTGCTGTAAGCCACGAACCCCATTGCTCCGTGGGTTGCCGGAGTCATTCGTTTACCCAGCCTTAACCCAAATTCTGGCTGGCCGGACAGATCCATTGCATTACGCAGGATCTGTATCTGCTGAGCCACAGTAAGCAGTCCGTCCTCGCTCAAAAATTGCGTCACCCCAAGTCCAGTGCCCCGCAGCAGACGCGGAAGTTGTCTGGCTGTCAGATTCAGCTCACGTGCAACTAGCCGTGAGTAATTCGATGGAATATCCGGACCGGGACTTTGCAACTCCTCCATTTTCTTCCGCGCCACCATCATTGATACCCCCCTTCCTAAAGTTTCGCCATTTTGTCTTCAAATGACCCCTGCTTGTCAAGAAATGACCTGAAAAATATGCTGGCAGACAGGCAATATCTGTCAATCATCAATGCTGGTAGGAGAACAACATTGGGCAAAGTTACGTTTATCGAACATGATCAAACTGAACATATCGCAGAATTCAAAGCTGGTTCCTCGGTAATGCAAATCGCTGTTGATAGCGCCATTCCCGGTATCGACGGGGATTGTGGGGGGGAGTGCGCCTGCGGTACCTGCCACGTTATCGTCACGAACGAATGGTTCAGCAAGACAGGCACGCCTGGCAATGAGGAAGAACAAATGCTGTCAATGACACCGGAGCGGGCGAGCACTTCGCGCCTGGGCTGCCAGGTGGTACTGACTGATGAAATGGACGGCATGACCGTGCATTTACCCGAGTTCCAGATGTGAACACAGGAGGACGCATGCCAACACTGCCCAGAACATTTGACGACATTCAGTCCCGACTGATTAACGCCACCTCCAGGGTGGTGCCGATGCAGAGGCAAATTCAGGGACTGAAATTCTTAATGAGCGCCAAGAGGAAGACCTTCGGCCCACGCCGACCGATGCCCGAATTCGTTGAAACACCCATCCCGGACGTTAACACGCTGGCCCTTGAGGACATCGATGTCAGCAATCCGTTTTTATACCGGCAGGGTCAGTGGCGCGCCTATTTCAAACGGTTGCGTGATGAGGCGCCGGTCCATTACCAGAAGAGCAGCCCTTTCGGCCCCTTCTGGTCGGTAACTCGGTTTGAAGACATCCTGTTCGTGGATAAGAGTCACGACCTGTTTTCCGCCGAGCCGCAAATCATTCTCGGTGACCCTCCGGAGGGGCTGTCGGTGGAAATGTTCATAGCGATGGATCCGCCGAAACACGATGTGCAGCGCAGCTCGGTGCAGGGAGTAGTGGCACCGAAAAACCTGAAGGAGATGGAGGGGCTGATCCGATCACGCACCGGCGATGTGCTTGACAGCCTGCCTCTGGACAAGCCCTTTAACTGGGTACCTGCTGTTTCCAAGGAACTCACAGGCCGCATGCTGGCGACGCTTCTGGATTTTCCTTACGAGGAACGCCACAAGCTGGTTGAGTGGTCGGACAGAATGGCAGGTGCAGCATCGGCCACCGGCGGGGAGTTTGCCGATGAAAATGCCATGTTTGACGACGCGGCAGACATGGCCCGGTCTTTCTCCAGGCTTTGGCGGGACAAGGAGGCGCGCCGCGCAGCAGGCGAGGAGCCCGGTTTCGATTTGATCAGCCTGTTGCAGAGCAACAAAGAAACGAAAGACCTGATCAATCGGCCGATGGAGTTTATCGGTAATTTGACGCTGCTCATAGTCGGCGGAAACGATACGACGCGCAACTCGATGAGTGGTGGCCTGGTGGCCATGAACGAATTCCCCAGGGAATTTGAAAAATTGAAGGCAAAACCGGAGTTGATTCCGAACATGGTGTCGGAAATCATCCGCTGGCAAACGCCGCTGGCCTATATGCGCCGAATCGCCAAGCAGGATGTCGAACTGGGCGGCCAGACCATCAAGAAGGGTGATCGAGTTGTCATGTGGTACGCGTCGGGTAACCGGGACGAGCGCAAATTTGACAACCCCGATCAGTTCATCATTGATCGCAAGGACGCACGAAACCACATGTCGTTCGGCTATGGGGTTCACCGTTGCATGGGCAACCGTCTGGCTGAACTGCAACTGCGCATCCTCTGGGAAGAAATACTCAAGCGTTTTGACAACATCGAAGTCGTCGAAGAGCCCGAGCGGGTGCAGTCCAACTTCGTGCGGGGCTATTCCAGGTTGATGGTCAAACTGACACCGAACAGTTAATTAACCGATTGACCAGGATGGCATCCGAACGTGTGGAGAGTCCAATCCCAGGGCACAGCGAAAGAGATAGCCTATGGTAAGCAAACGTAAAGAGAGGACGGTCATTGTTGGCGGTGGGCACGCAGCAGGTGCCCTCCTGACAGCCTTACTCCAAAAAAAATATCAACATGAGGTCGTTCTGGTGGGGAATGAACCTCATCCGCCCTACCATCGACCGCCGCTGTCCAAGAATTACCTGACAGGAGACGTTGATCAGGAGTCGCTGTACCTGAAACCGCGCTCGGTATACGAGAACGCAGGCCATCAGTTGCGGCTCGGTGTGCGCGTCGAACAAATTGATCGGGACAGTAGCACCATCAGCTTGTCGGATCAGAGCAGGCTGCAATACGATCGACTGGTCCTGGCCACCGGGTCACACCTTCGACACCTGAACGCGCCCGGGGCTGACTTAAATGGCATTCATTACCTGCACGACATAGCTGATTCAGAGGTACTGCGTGAACAGTTAGTTGCTGGAAAGCGCCTGGTCGTCGTGGGTGGTGGTTACATCGGCCTTGAGGTGGCGGCCAGTGCCAACAAAAAAGGTGTTAATGTCACGGTGCTAGAAGCCGCCGAACGTCTTATGCAGCGCGTTACGGGCCCGGAAATATCAGCGTTCCTTTACGACAAACACCGTGGCGCCGGCGTGGACGTACGTCTGAACACAGCGGTAACCGGCTTCGAAGCGGGCGATCAGGGGCATGTGGCTGGCGTGACGTTGGGGGACGGAAGCACCGTACCGGCCGACATCGTCCTTGTGTCGATCGGCATTATCCCGGAAACCGCTCTGGCTAAGGACGCCGGCCTGCCCTGTGATAACGGTATTATTGTTGACGAATTTACCCGTACCGAGGACCCCGCCATCTTGGCGATCGGTGACTGCACCCGGCACCGGAATCTTTTCTTCGAGAAGATGCAACGACTCGAGTCTGTCGCCAATGCTGTCGATCAGGCTCGTACAGCCGCGGCAACCCTGATGGGTGAGGAGAAACCCTATGATAGCGTCCCATGGTTCTGGTCAAACCAGTACGATGTTCGCCTGCAGATGGTAGGATTGTCACAAAATCATGATCAGCGAGTGGTTCGAGGCACCCCCGAGGATAAAGGATTTGCCGTGTTCTATCTCCGCGAAGGCTGTGTTATTGCTGTTGACGCGGTCAACCTGCCCCTTGCTTTTTTGGTAGGCAAGACACTCGTTCAACAACGCAGAACGATCAACCCGGAACTAATAGAGGATCCGGATACTGAACTGAAATCTTTGGTGAACGGAAGGCTCCAGAGTTGAAGGCAATATGTTGTGTGGCAACCGAAGCAGCCAGTCACCGGAGTGAGCCAATAAATATGAACTTGATCCTCTTAACAATAAAAGATTGTGACTTTGCGCGACCGCTATGGGTTGAGGTGTATATCACTGAATCTTGGTTAAATCACACCAAGCACTTAATGTTTTCGGCCTCTTCTGTTGGAAGTGTCACTGTTGAAGCCGTTGGAAAGTGGCATCCAAGAACGGGCTGCTCAGGGTTCAAACTGCAGGCAGTCTGTAAGTCAAACAGAGTGAGATTCAGGCTTTTTGGAGATGTAAATGGGAGGCGGGTTCTGACATCCGGTATTGATATCGGGACACTTGACCAATTGAATCAAAGGTATGGCGCTAATGAAACAGTTTTTTATAGCAAGGACGTACCAGTGCTGATGGCAATCTATTACTCAACTAAACGGTTAGAGGTTTTTAAATAACGTTTGCTGGCTGCATTCAGCAACCTTTTGATCGGTGAAAAATATCTGCTGGCGTAGGCCTGAAGTTTGGGAATTCTCGAACATATGATGAAAGAAATGATTTGGGTCACTTAGGGAGACTCTGAATAAGTCCCCAAAATCAGCGATAATACGGCCGTCGTCAACCGCATAGGATCGTTGCCACCATGGATCAGATCACCTTCTCCGAAGCCGAGTACCAGACCAAAAAGCGCAAAACCCGCCGCGAGATCTTTCTGGAACGGATGGACAAGCTGATTCCGTGGAAGCAGCTGGAAAAGAAGGTAGCCCGTTATTACCCCAAGGGCCAGAACGGACGGCCTCCCTATCCTTTGTCTGCCATGCTGCGCGTTCACTGCATGCAGTTGTTCTATAACCTCAGCGATCCGGCCATGGAAGATGCATTGTACGAGATCGAATCCATGCGCCAGTTCGCTGGCCTGAAGCTCGATCGTCTGCCAGACGAAACAACGATCCTTAAGTTCCGTCATTTTCTGGAGCAGCATGGTCTCGGCAAGGTGCTGTTCAAAGAGGTGAACAAGCACCTGGAGAAAAACGGCCTGATGCTGCGTGAAGGCAGCATTGTTGATGCCACCATCATCTCTGCGTCCAGCTCCACAAAGAACAGTTCTGGCAAACGCGATCCGGAGATGCACCAAACCCGAAAGGGCAACGAATGGCAGTTCGGCATGAAGATGCACATTGGCGTCGACGACACACTGGGCCTTATCCATAGCATCGACACCACTGCTGCCAATGTCCATGACATTGTGCCTTCCGGCAAACTGCTGCACGGTGAAGAGCGCCGAGTCTTTGGTGATGCCGGCTACCTCGGCATACAAAAGCGAGGCGAGCACAAGCACCGTAAAAATGTGTCTTGGTTCATCGCCAAGCGCCCGGGTTCACGGAAGACCCTGAATGCTGACAAGCTGAAAGCCGAGAAAATCAAAGCCAGCATCCCCTCAAAAGTGGAACATCCGTTCCGGTACATCAAGCAGGTGTTCGGCTACAACAAGGTTCGCTATCGCGGCCTGTCGAAAAACACCAACCGGCTGCACTTGTTGGCCGCGTTCAGTAATCTGTTAATCGGTGAAAAATACCTGCTGGCATAGGGCCGGTGTGCCTATTTTCCGCCAAAATGGCGGGAAACGGGCAGAAAACATACAAATAAATGGAGAGTTGCGTCTGAATTTTCCGTTTTCTGCTGGCTCAAACGGATGCTGGTGAAAATCGACGGTTATTCAGACCTTCCTTAGCTTTCTGTAATTGGCGAGTACAATGTATGCGCCGCGAACATGATCAGTCTTTGTTCGTCATGGCATCGAACACGTTTTTGTGGCTAACTGAGACCAACGTTTTATTAACGTACTGGAAGACCGATTTGCCGATGGAGATTCTTGATAACCTGCTTCATCGATACCCCCTTCGATTTCGCAGTGTGGCAAGCCCCAATATCCTAGACACCTGACAGCTTTGTGAAGTACTGCTTTTCTAAGTCCATCGGCAACAAGCCTCCATTGTTGCCGTGCCGGCTGCGGCTTCGGATGGACGAAGCATATTTCGGCCTCATGCAAGGGGCGACCAACTATAAACTCGCCGAATTCGAAAAGTGCCTTGGCCATCGCATCCGACAGGCACCGCTGTATTTCATCGTCCAGTAGCTCCTAATCCAGAATACATTCCAGACGCTCGTCAACTTGTTGTAAATGCAGTTGAATGAAACTTGCGCGCGTGGGCAGGAATGTGTGAATCGCGTGCAAAGCAGTGAGAAGGTCGGGGCTGCTGTAAGCCACGAACCCCATCGCTCCGTGAGTTGCCGGGGTTAGCCGCTTGCCGAGCCGTAACCCTAATTCCGGCTGGCCGGACCGCTCCAGAGCGTTGCGCTGAATCCGCACTTGCTGCGCAGCCGTAAGCAAGCTGTCCCCGGTCAGAAATTGCGCAATTTCAAGTCCAGCAGACGCGACAGTTGTTTGGCGGTTAAATCCTGCTCAAGGGCAATTGGCCGTGAATAATTCGATGGAATGTCCCATCCGGGTTTCTGCATACCACCCATCTTCTGCGTCGCCATCATTGATCTTCGCCGTCATGAGTTACCGTCATGTTGTCTTTAAATGACCTCGACCATTGAATTCAGGCTGAGCGGGATCTTTGTAGACCCACATCTGAAGCTGTAGCCTACGCACGAATCATAGCAATTAGGCTGACCCATATCATTTTGTCGACAAATAAATCTCCGGGCGAGATTCCCAGTTTCCCTATTATCCCAGTTTATAATCATGGGTAGTAACTACGCGGACTGCTCAGAGATAGAGTTTCTATACATGGGTAGTAAAATGGGTAGTATTGAGCTGCGATGGCTGCGAAAATACACCAAGTAACTGGTTATAAATGCTTTTTAATTTTTATTCGTCGAGCAGGTGCAGAACCTGGAGTGATTTTGACGGCGGGGAGGCTGGCCCCGCACGTCTTTGAGGCCGGCTATTCTGCCGGCTTAACCGCTACCAGATCCGTTCGTAGATGTGTAAGTACTTTTTCGGCTGTGTTACCAATGACTCGTGCGGCGAGCCCGGTTTTTCCTGTTGTGCCCATCACCACCATGTCTGCTTTGATTTTGTTGGCGACGCTGGGGATGACTTTCTGCGCCGGCCCGGACACGATGTGAACCTGCTCTGGCGTCAGGTGCCAGGTGTGACACAAATGCTCGATTTTTGGTGTGAGCGCTTCTTGGCGTTTCCGCTCATGGGCGGCGGTGTCGATGATTTCCAGATCAGCTAACAATACCGATGTGTGCAGAGCGTGTACCAAGTGCAGTTCGCTGCCCATTGCTTTGGCTAAGTGCCAAGCCTGATCGATGATTCGGTTGTTTAACGCCTTTTTAACGGGTTTCTCTGTGCCGAGATCCACCGCAGCAAGAATCGGGTGGGCCTTGTTCCATTTGAGTTCGGCCAGCAGCATGACGGGTACCGGGCATGCCCGGATCAAATGCCAATCGGTTGGGGTGTATAAAAGCGTTTCTGATCGGTTTTCGGTTTTGATCACAGCGCTTACGCGTTCTTGCTGGCAATAATCAATAATCCACTGATGGATTTGCTTCTCCCACACGACACGTACATTAACCTTCAGGTCGGTGCAATCGGTAAGAGCCAGCATTTGCTCCAGCCATTTTTCCCGCATCTCAATTAAGGCCTTCTTGGCTCTTTCCTGAACCACCGGGTCGTTGGGCAGGGCATCAAGGTATTCATGCACAAACGCCACGATGTCTACGCTGGCACCCGTTGCCCGCGCGAGTTCCACGCCTCGAGAGAGTGCAATTTGGTGTTTGTGCTGAGGGTCCATGACGATCAGGAGTTTATCCATGCGCTTTATCCATCCTTTGTAAGAGAATTGAGCCCATAGTATCAGCTGGCAATGGGGTGGGGTGCGGAGGTAAGTCAAACCTCGTATAATTGCGCGCTTTCTGGCCGCTTCAAAGGCCACCCATTGATGTGCAGGAGAGGTTGAACCATGAGTCAGGCCGGTGGGCAGGGAACCCTGTTTGTGATTTCGGCGCCATCGGGTGCAGGTAAAACCAGTCTGGTGGCGGAAATGCTTCGTGCAGATTCACTGTTGGGTGTGTCTGTATCGCACACCACTCGCCCGATGCGTGAAGGCGAGCAGGATGGCGTGAACTATCACTTTGTTAGTCGTGAGCAGTTCGAGGAAATGATCAACCGTGGTGATTTTCTCGAGCATGCCGATGTGTTTGGGAACTATTACGGCACGTCGCAGGTGTGGGTGCGGGAAACTCTTGCGCAAGGACGGGATGTTATTCTGGAAATTGACCAGCAGGGTGCGGCGCAGGTTCGCCGGTTGGCGCCGGAATGCGTGAGCATTTTTATCGTTCCACCTTCCCCTGAAATTCTGCGTCAGCGTTTGGTTGGCCGGGGTACCGATGCGCCGGAAGTGATCGAGCGCCGGTTGGCCGAAGCCGAAGCCGAGTGCAGTCATGCGGTCGAATTTGATTATTTGGTGGTGAACGACGATTTCGATGTGGCGCTGGCCGATTTGTTGGCGATCACCCGCAGCTGCCGATTGAAAATGTCTGTTCAGCAAGCGCGCTTTGCTGATTTGCTGACAGGGCTCACCGGGGCAAACCAGTAGCCGCTGAAAGATGCACAGATAACGGTTTGCCGCTGTATACAAATTGAACCGGCAGCAGTAAACTACGCGGTCTAGTTAAAGTACTTGTTATTTCGGGGAACATAATGGCACGAGTTACCGTTGAAGATTGTCTGGAACATGTAGATAACCGCTTCCAGCTGGTTATGCTGGCTAGCAAGCGCGCCCGCCAGATCGCCACCAAGGGTTCTGAGCCAATGGTGCCGGAAGAAAACGACAAGCCAACGGTTATCGCCTTGCGCGAAATCGCCGAAGGAAAAGTTTCTCGCAGTCTGCTTACCGAAACAGAAGAAGACTAAGCTCTAAATCACCAGGTATACGAAGAATTACCTGTTGGAGCGCGAGAAGCATTGAAATCTGTCTCTGCGGTTTTATAGTGTAACTATAGAAGCCAGCGGGAAAGACAAGGAAGAGCCCGGATGTTCGCATTCGGGCTTTTTTGTCCCTGGCATAAAGAACTTAGTGGAGGCGCGGTGTCGGCAGAGGCAACGGTTGAAGAACTGGCTACAGAACTCAGTTCCTATTTAGATACCAGTCGCATTAATCAGGTGCGAAGGGCCTACTATTACGCCGAACAAGCGCACGAAGGGCAGATGCGCAAAAGTGGGGACCGTTACATTACTCACCCCCTGGCGGTTGCTCATATTCTTGCCGAGCTGCGGTTGGACCATCAAAGCCTGATGGCTGCGATGCTGCACGATGTTATTGAAGACACCGGGATTCCCAAAGACGCGCTGGCCGACCAGTTTGGTGATGACGTCGCCGAGTTGGTTGATGGCGTGTCTAAACTTACCCAGATCGAGTTTCGTTCCCGGGCGGAGGCGCAAGCCGAAAACTTCCAGAAAATGACGTTGGCGATGGCCAAAGACATTCGGGTCATTCTGGTCAAACTGGCCGACCGCCTGCACAACATGCGCACCCTTGGCCCGATGCCCTTTGAGAAGCGCCAGCGCATTGCCACTGAAACACTTGATATCTACGCGCCGATTGCCAATCGTCTGGGTATGCACTCGATCTCCACCGAGCTGGAAGATTTGGGTTTTTCCTCGCTGTATCCCATGCGCTCCAAGTACATTTCCAAGGCCATACAAAAGCTGCGCGGCAATCACCGGGAAATCATTGAGGATATCCGCGGCAAATTGCAGGAAAAATTGGAGGAGCGTGGTCTGCCCGGGCGCATTATGGGCCGGGAAAAGCATTTGAACTCCATCTACAGCAAGATGAAGCTCAAGCAGAAGTCGTTTCACGAGATTATGGACGTGTATGCGTTCCGTATCATCACCGACAACGAAGACGACTGCTACCGCATTCTAGGTGCCGTCCACAGCCTCTATAAGCCTCTTCCTGGCCGTTTCAAAGACTACATCGCCATGCCCAAAGCCAATGGCTACCAGTCGTTGCACACCACGCTGTTCGGCATGCACGTGAACATCGAGATTCAGATCCGCACGGAAGAGATGGAGCACATCGCCAACAACGGCATTGCCGCTCACTGGATGTACAAAACCGAAGAGCCGGGCGTAGGCAAGGTCAACCAGACCCGCGTTGATCGTTGGGTGAAAGGGCTTATGGAGATGCGGGAGCGGGCCGATGACTCCATGGAGTTCATCGAAAACGTGAAGGTGGATCTGTTCCCGGATGAAATCTACGTGTTCACGCCAAAAGGGCGGATCATGGAATTGCCTCAAGGAGCCACCCCGGTGGACTTCGCTTACGCCATCCATACCGACATTGGCAACGCCACGGTTGCCTGCCGCGTAAACCGCAATTTGGCATCACTCAGCCAACCGCTTCAAAGCGGGCAGACGCTGGAAATAATCACCGCGCCCGGCGCCCGGCCGAACCCGGCGTGGCTGAGCTTTGTCACTACCGGTAAAGCGCGCAGTAGCATTCGCCACGCTTTGAAAGCCCGTAAGCGGGCAGAATCTATGGCGCTTGGCAGAGCGCTGCTGAAAAAGTCGCTGAATGGTTTTGATACCAAGTTGTCCGACATCACCGACGCCCAGAAGCAGGCCGTTGTGAATCATAATCAGGTGAACAGTTTTGACGATCTGATCAGTGATATTGGTTTAGGCAATCGGATGGCTTATCTGGTGGCACGCCAACTCGTTGCCGGCTACGAAGCGCCAGAAGAAAAGCCGAGCGCCGACACCAAACAGATTGAAGCATCTGGTCCGGTGATGATCCGCGGTGCAGAAGGCATCCTGCTCAAGTTTGCGTCTTGCTGTAAGCCCATTCCGGGCGATCCTGTGGTGGGCATTATGGATTCCGGCAATGGCATGATCATCCATACCGACACCTGTTCGCGCCTGCCTGAAGATGATGAAGGCCGAGCCCGGTTAACCCACCTGAAGTGGGCGAAAGACATTACTGATGAGTTCTCAGTTGAGCTGCGGGTTGAGTTGGAGCGTCAGCGCGGCGTGATTGCGGAGATCGCTAATGCCGTAGCCATGGCAGACGGGAACATCGAACGCATCAACGTGGAAGATCAAAACGCCCGATTCGGCATCGTCAGTTTGGTTGTCCATGTAAACGGCCGCCGCCATCTGGCGCGGGTGATGCGCCGAGTGCGCAATATTCGTGCGGTTACCCACATCAGCCGGGTGCGCTACTGATCAAGACCTTTGGCGTAGTTGACAGGCGCTACGCAGAAGGGTGACGATGGTCGTTTTTCTTCAGAGGAAATAGAAGGTCATGACGAACAAATCTGTCATCCAGACCGAGAACGCTCCGCAGGCGATCGGTACCTATTCTCAGGCGGTGAAAGCAGGCGATACCGTGTATCTGTCGGGCCAGATTCCGCTCGATCCGAAAACCATGGAAGTGGTTGCGGGTGACTTCGCGACTCAGACCCGTCAGGTGTTCGAAAACCTCAAAGCCGTGTGCGAAGCCGCCGGTGGCGAGTTGAAAGACATCGTCAAGCTGAACATCTACATGACGGACCTAGCCAATTTCGCGACCGTCAACGAAGTGATGGCAACCTATTTCCAGCAGCCTTACCCGGCGCGCGCCGCCGTGGGTGTTGCAGCGCTGCCGAAGGGTGTGCCTGTAGAAATGGAAGCCGTGATGGTGCTCAGCTAAGGCTGTTGATCATCTCCCGGTACCCTGCCCGAAAATCGGGGTACCGGAATTCAAATCCGCTGGCCAGCAACCGCTGGTTACTGCACCGCTTACTACCTGCCCTGCCGCCTTTGCGCGCGCCCTCTACCGGTGCTTTACACGGTATCTGCTGCTGAACCCACGCCACGACTTCATCCAGCCTGACCGGCTCGCAATCAGTCACGATGTAAACGTCTTCCAAATCTTTGCCTGCTAACGCCAGCTCGCTCATGTGGGTGATTGCCCGCACGGCATCTTGTTCGTGAATCCGGTTGCTGTAGGGTGCCGGTGGTTGCGGATTCATCCGACCCTCAAGCACTTCTTCCAGAAAGCGTTGGCGTGTGGGGCCGTAAATGCCGCTGAAGCGGACAACCGTGGCGGGGTGAATGCTGTTCAAGGCCGTTTGCTCACCTTGCAGAATATGCTTGCCGGTAAAACGGCTGGGTTCTGTCGTGCTGGTTTCGTCTACCCAGCCATCGTCGTTCTGAGCATAAACGCTGGTGCTGCTGACAAAAAACAATCGAGTGAGGGGCCGCTCGCCAATGGCATTCAACAAATTCTTCAAGCCGGTAACGTAGGCGTCGTGATAGCCCTGCTCGTCGTACGACGAGGGTGTCAGGCAATAAATAACAATGTCCAGATCGTCGGGAAGCTTGCCTTCCAGAGTCTCGGGTTTGGTCAGGTCGGCACCAATGCCGGTGATGCCCGCGGGCACTTTCTCGGGGCTTCGGCGAAGGCCGAAGACCTGCGCATTGTTTTCAGCCAGTGCCAGTGCCATGTCCCCGCCGAGTTTGCCGCAGCCTGCCACCAGAATTCGTGATAATTGCTTATGATTCGTCATTGCCATAGACAATTTCAATCCTTATCCTTTGGTTGATAAAGTAAGTGCAACTTCGACCTGAACAATCCGACCGGAGCCGACGATGACCCTCACCGAGTTACGATACGTTGTTACGCTTGCCCGGGAAAGGCATTTTGGCCGCGCCGCCGAGCGTTGTCATGTAAGCCAGCCCACCTTGAGTGTGGCGGTAAAGAAACTGGAAGAAGAACTCGGTATTTCCTTGTTCGAGCGCAGCAAAAGCAGCATTCGGGTGACGGAAGTCGGGCAGCGGATTATTGATCAGGCCCAAACGGTTCTGGACCAGGTGGGCGTGATCAAAGATCTGGCCCAGGACGGTAAGAACCAGCTGAACTCGCCTTTGAAAGTGGGTGCTATCTACACCATTGGCCCCTATCTGTTCCCGCATCTGTTGCCGGAGCTGCGCCGGGCGGCGCCAGAGATGCCGCTGTTTATCGAAGAAAACTACACCGCAAACCTGCGCCAGAAACTCCGGCACTCCGAACTGGATGCGATTATCATCGCGCTGCCGTTCGATGAGCCGGAGGTGGTCACACTGCCGTTGTACGACGAGCCCTTTGTGGTGCTGTTGCCAGCAGACCATCCGCTGACCGAGAAAGACGAGATTACGGCCGAAGAAATGGCCGAAGAACAGCTGTTGTTGCTCGGCCCCGGTCACTGTTTCCGCGATCAGGTGCTGGAATCTTGCCCGCCGTTGGTGGATGCCGTTACCCGGCGGGCTGGCGAGAGTCAGCCGGGTCTGGTGACGGAAGGCAGTTCACTAGAAACCATCCGCCACATGGTTGCTTCAGGTCTGGGCATCACGGTGTTGCCGTTGTCGGCAGCCACGGCGATCAAATATCAGGAAGATATTCTGGCCGTGCGCCCGTTCGCCGCGCCGGTACCTTTCCGCACGGTGGCGTTGGCATGGCGAG
>Ga0208435_100094_pt1 | contig 29730 bp, 23 predicted proteins | sample 24_taG_FD_184097 | JGI IMG/M metagenome (GOLD analysis project Ga0208435, IMG submission 184097) | Marine viral communities from Cariaco Basin, Caribbean Sea - 24_WHOI_OMZ (SPAdes) (version 2) | ecosystem: Environmental > Aquatic > Marine > Oceanic | place: Caribbean Sea: Cariaco Basin...
TTTCGTATTGGCGTTGATGCTGGCGGGACTTTTACAGATTTTGTCTTGGCAGAAAAAACCGGTGACATTCATCTGTTTAAAGCGCCATCGACCCCAGAGGATGGCACCTTAGCCATTGCCAATGGTCTACAGCAAATTGCCAACAAATTTAACCGTCCTATCGAAGACATTATTCAAGCCTGCGATTTGTGCATAAATGGTACGACGGTTGCACTGAACGCACTGATTCAAATGACAGGCGTGAAAGTGGGCTTGCTATGTACCAAAGGGCATGAAGACAGTATCGAGATACGCTTAGGGCACAAAGAAGAAGGGCATCGCTATGATGCCAGTTACCCGCCAGCGCCGCAGATTGCCACCCGTGACCGCCGCTTTCCTATCCGTGGTCGTATCTTGGCAGACGGCACCGAACACGAGCCGTTAAATGAGCAAGATATCCTCGATGCGATTGAAGTGTTAAAACAGCAAGACGTGCAAGCGGTTGCCATCTCTTTTGTGTGGTCTATCCGCAATACTCAGCACGAACAGCGTGCCAAAGAGCTGATTGAGCAGCATATGCCGGGGGTGTTTGTTTGCTGCGGTAGTGAAGTATATCCGCAGATTAAGGAATATACGCGTACCTCAACGACACTGGTCAATGCCTATCTAAGCCCGGTTATGGCGTCTTATGTACATAAGATTGATGATTACTTTAAGGCACTCGGCGCTGAGCAGCCCGTTCGTTACTTTCAGTCAAATGGCGGGCTTGCAGTCGGTAACATCATGCGTGAACGCGCGGTCAATGCCATCAACTCAGGACCCGCATCAGCACCGCAAGCCGGTTTATATATTGCCAGCGCCTTTGGCATTGATAATATTATTACCGTCGATATGGGCGGTACGTCTTTTGACATCACCATGGCCAAATCTGGTCGAACCAGCCTAAACCGTGATATTGATTTTTTACGCAATCGTATTGGCGTGCCGATGATTCATGTCGAAACGCTGGGCGCAGGCGGCGGCTCTATTGGTCATGTGAATAACTTTGGTATGCTCGAGGTCGGTCCACAAAGTGCTGGCGCGACCCCAGGTCCTGCCTCTTATGGTAAAGGCGGTGAGTTGCCAACGGTTACCGATGCCAATCTGGTTTTAGGCTATCTTGAGCCCTATGCGGTGCTAGGTGGCTGTGTTACTTTGGATAAAGACAAAGCGCTGCAAGCGGTACAAAAACATATCGCCGATCCACTAAAGATTGACTTGGCACATGCAGCCTTTGGTATCAGTGCCATCGTCAACCAGAATATGGCAAACGGGATTCGCCGTATTACCATTGAAAAAGGCTATGACCCTCGCGACTTTGCGCTTATCTGTGCCGGCGGCGCTGCTGGCATGCATATTGTCGACTTGGCAGAAGAGATGGGTATTGGTATTATTTTGATACCAAAGATTGCCTCTTGTCTCTGCGCCTTTGGTCAAATCATCTCTGATATTAAATATAACTATCTGGCAACGCAGATGATGATTATTGCGCCAGATTCAGAGCTACAGTCACTCAATGCCACCTTACATGAGCTAGAAAGTTTGGGCGTGCAAAAGCTACTAGAAGATGGCTTTGCAGAAGATGATATCATCATCGAGCGCACCATGGAGATGCGCTACGTCGGGCAGGTGCATGAGTGTAATGTACTGATACCTAATGGCAAGCTTGATGCCGATAGCGTGCAAACGATTTTGGAAGCCTTTCATCACCGTCATAAAGAGCTCTATACTTATAATGAGCGTGATAATAAGGTGGAGCTGGTCAATATCGAAGTCGCTGTCATCGGTAAAATCAGTAAGCCCAAGCTACCAGAGCTTGCTAAGCAACAAGGCGGTATCAGTCAGGCGCAAGTTGGCAGCCGTGAGATGATCATGGATCAAGAATACGAATGGATTGATACGCCTATTTATAATGGTGAGGAATTTGGGGCAGGGGCGCTGATTGCAGGTCCGGCGCTTATTCAAGAGCCAACCACCACGATTGTGATTAAAAAAGGCTGGCAAGCAGAATTGCATGAGACGGGCACTTATAAGCTAACCAAAGCCGCTTAGCTTACTGTTCTTTTATCACTATAACCTTATAAACTTCCCATCAGGCATTGAACCTCGTTTAATGCCTGATGTTTGTTTTTGATATCGTATTTTGTAGGTATCATATTTAGACATCGGGGTAATAATATGGTTATGATATAAAAATAACCGCTTAGCATCTCAAAGCGTTTATAGATAGCTGGTATTATATAAGCAGCTATTAATGCTCATTTTTTCATAGAGTATTCAAGGATGAATGCAAAATTAACACCTTCAACGCCTGCTATAAGCGCTCCTCAAACGTTAGACGCGTTTGATTGGAAGCGCACCATCAATGACACCTATTTTAACCTCAATGTCAGCTTTCGCCAGCCAAGTCAGTTTTCTGGTTACTTGCAACACGCCAAGCTTTTGGATATCGGCGTGTCTCATTATCATGCCAATACCGTACATTATAAACGCAGCTTAGAGAGCAAACAGTCTAGTGACGGCGTTAAGGATAATAGTGGCGACGACAGTATTTTAATCACCTTTCCTGTGACCGGTAGCGTCCGTTTTGCGCAAAAAAACCGCCAATTAACCTCAAGCCCGGGTCAGTTCTTTATTGAATTATCAAACTTACCTTATGAGTTTTATCATCTGCAGCAAGTGTCGTTATATGTGATTAAGGTGCCTTTAGCGCTATTAACCCCGCAAATGGGCACTATAGAGCGGCAGTTTGCCCGCAGTCTGTCTATTGATGAAGGGGCAGGCAGGTTGCTGGTTTTTCAAATCAGACAAATATTAGAGCTGATTCAGCAGCATCTATTGGCGGCTTTAGAGGTTAAAATCCTAGAGCAGCAGCTGCTTAACCTTATTGTATTGACATTAAGCGCCCCGAAAGAGGTGATGATGAGTAGCAGCTCGTCTATACAGTCGGTACATCTAAAGCGCATCGAGCATTACGTCCATCAGCACCTAGAAAACCCCGCTTTAACCCCAGCGATGGTCGCTGCTGCTTGTCATATATCGGTCAGATACTTGCATAAACTGTTTGCTGAGTTGCCCTATAGTTTTTCGGAATGGGTAAAAGAGCTACGTTTAAAGCAGGCCCATCATATTTTAAAAACCAAAAGCTACGTAACCATCGATGAAGTGGCGCATAGAGTCGGTTATGGTGACCAAGGTTATTTTTCACGCATTTATAAGCAGCATTTCGGTTATACGCCGCGAGATACTCCAAGCACAGGATAGTCATTGTTATGTACTCTGTCATGCAGTCGCTGTATGATTTATGAATTGAGCATAAGCGCGTATATTAAGTTAAGGAAAAACCAAGATGACTGATGCGACGAATGATAAAACAGCAAAAGTAGAGATTTATGAAAGCGCTGATGGAGAGGCGCAGGTAGACGTTCGCTTCGAGCAAGAGACTGTCTGGCTCACGCAAGCACAAATGACCGAGTTGTTTGGTCGTGACCAATCAGTGATTTCGCGTCATATTGCCAATGCTATAAACGATGAAGAAATTGCTGAAAAAAGCAATATGCAAAAAATGCATATTGCAAATTCTGATCGCCCTGTGACGTTTTATGACTTAGATGTGGTTATCTCAGTAGGTTATCGCATCAAATCTCCCCAAGGTGTGCAGTTTAGACGCTGGGCAACCCAGCGCCTACGTGAATACTTGGTCCAAGGCTATACGCTCAATCAAGAGCGCTTTGATAAAAACTCAAGCGAGCTACAACAAGCATTAAATTTAATTAGAAAAACCGCGCAAAGTCCCGAGCTTAAAACTGATGAAGGACGCGGCTTGGTTGAGATTATCAGCCGTTACACACAGACATTCTTATGGTTACAGCGCTATGATGAAGGTTTACTTGATAATCCTGCAGGGGAGGATGGCGGTATCTTACCCAGTCCGACTGAGGCGATGGCAGCACTGACGGATTTGAAAGCGCAGCTGATAGATAGAGGTGAGGCGACTGAGCTATTTGCTAAGCCTCGCGGTGACGGGTTGGACAGCGTATTGGGTAATTTAGAGCAGACGGTGTTTGGCGAGCCTGCATACCCGACCGTCGAGAGTAAAGCGGCGCACTTACTGTACTTTATGGTCAAAAATCATCCTTTTACCGATGGCAATAAACGCAGCGGCGCTTTTTTGTTTGTAGATTTTTTGCATCGTAATAATCGACTGCTCAATGATAAAGGTGACATGGTTATTAATAACACCGGGCTTGCCGCATTAACGTTATTGGTCGCCGAGTCTGACCCCAACCAAAAAGAAACCTTGATTAAATTAATTATGAATATGTTGTCGTTAGAATCTTGATAAATAGGCTTATTGTCAGCACCATTTAACCCCTTAAAACACATAACGCCAATAATAAAAAGCACAGTCTAACGACGAAATTAAAGGAAATTCAATATGTTTAGCATGATAAAAGACTGGCGCGAGCAGCGCATATTGGCCAACAGCGAGTTTACCCATGCTGACTGGCTGCAAGCGGCCAAGCGTATTGTGATACTTGAGAGGCTAAACGAGGATGAGCTAACACGCTTGTTTGAGCTGGCGACGTTGTTTTTGGCGGATAAGTCGATTACTGGCGCGCAGGGTTTCGAGATTACCGATGCGGTCAAGCAATCTATCGCCTTGCAAGCTTGTCTTCCTATTTTAAACCTAAGCCTTGAGTGGTACGCTGGCTGGTCGGCCATTATTATTTATCCGGGTTCTTACAAAAGCGAAACCACCACCGTGGATGAATTGGGTATCGTTCATGAGGGCAGTCAGCACCGTAGCGGCGAAGCGTGGCTGCGTGGTCCTGTTATTCTGTCATGGAAGGATGCTAAACATTCAGGCGAGCGTTATGGTCACAATGTTGTCATTCATGAGTTTGTGCATAAACTTGATATGCTAAATGGTCGTGCTAATGGCTTTCCGCCGCTGCAACCGGATATGGATCCTGCGCGCTGGACTGAAATTATGACGCGAGATTTTGAGGATTTTCAAAGCCATCATAAATCAGGTCTCGACCGTTATGGCGCGACCAATCCTGCGGAGTTTTTTGCGGTACTCAGTGAGGTATTTTTTGAGACGCCGCAAAAGCTGATTGATGCTTATCCTGATATTTACGACATAATGGTGAAGTTTTTTCGCCAAACGCCGCTATGAATGAAAGGTGTCTTGGTAAAAGCGATTAGAAAAAACCATACTTACGAGAATATGAATTTCATGAAAAAATTGCTAATTTTAATTTATGCTTTGCTGATAACGCATCCGGCATATGCTATCAATGCTCCCTCACAATATCCTAAAGAGCTTCAAGAATTAGGAGTATATATAGATTCAACCCTCGATAAACTCCAAAATATATCTGATAATAATGAAGATTTTTGTTCAACTCAGTCAGCTTTTGCTTTCAATATTATGGAGATGAGACAAAAAGGGGTTGATTATAGCGACATTTATCATTTAATGAATATAAACAACAAATCAGATTTAACTACAAAAGGTATGGATAAACTAGATAGTTATAAGGGTGTTTTTGAGGAAGCGTATGATTATCCAGTATATGAAAGCAAAGAGGATAAGGGTACTGCTACTACCTTCTATATGACCTATAAAAATCATCAATGTTTGCTCAGTTTATAAGTGTTTTTACGGATTTTTCAGTCGCTTATTTCTTAATTATCCGTTTAATAGCTTAAAAAACAGATGGAAAGGGCAGTGTATTGATTTAATAACACTGCCCGTTATTGGTTTTTATGAATATAAGCACTTGTTTTTATAGATAAAAATTATTTAAACCGTCCATTGTTCATTGACAATAGCGACCAGATAACGTTTGCCTTGGTACTCATCAAACACTAAGCGTAGGATACGCCAGTCCATACCAGAGTATTGCTCTGAGCCTTTATGATAAAACTCAACAAACTCTGAATTGGGATAAATCTCTTTTAAGTTATTGATCATACTGCCGTTATGCTTAAACTCATTAACGCTGATACTGGCATTGTTATATTTCTCACCAGCGACCCACGTATCTAAGTATTCTGGTAACGGAATCACCAATGTGTCGCCAGAGCCGTCCAAATCACCCCAAGTAAAGCGGATTTTGGCTTGTTGTAAGTATTGGGCGAATTGTTCACGGCTAAAGACTTTATCGGTCTCAGGGCGCACGTAGGCATACATGGAAAAACGCACGCCGCGCGTCGGATGGATATCATTGGTGATGCGCGCAAAGTCGTCATTCGCTAGGGCACGCTGAATACGTAATGCTTGTTGTCTAAGTGTTTGCTGGCTGGCATCAGAGATGATAGGCGCTGAGGTATTACCGTTTTGCTGACTGGGTATTTTGACATTGGATTCAGCAGAAGATGAGCAGCCAGTCGCAACAAGTATGGAGACAAAGCAGGCAGCAGTCGTTAATTTATAAAAACCTGACTGAAAAATATTAAAACGAGATGACGGCATCATAAGAATATCCTTATCGTAGCTTATTAAAATTATAATAGCGGCATTGGACCTGAGACCTAAATAAGTACTGAGTTAAATGAGGTTTTGCTCATCAATAGTACTCATAACTGCTCAAAGTTAATAATGGTGCTGTGTAAACAAGGTTTTTGTCCGATAAACCTTACCAACACAATTGTGCAGTAAAGTGGTAGTTTATATGTGTTTTAATGAATATACTACTAAATATGTGATAGCAGATGGAGGACGCCATGCAGAAGACACTATTTTCTATAATGATGCTATTCCTAGGGTTTTCTGCTATTTCTGCGACCGCCAATCTAACAGAGGCCTTACAGACGGCTTTCGCCATGAAAGTCACGACCATCGCTGATATGTACCAGCAAGATGTGAATAATCAGGGTCAAGATTATCCGGTGGTATTACAACAATATGGCAACCAAGAGCTACAGGCAGCCATGCGGCTTGAGCAAGATTACTTTGCTAGAGAGCAAACCTCATGTCATATTGGTTATGACGTGCTGTGGAGCTCCCAAGATCCTGACTATGGGCAAGAGAAAAAGTTTTCAGTGACCACGCAAGGATTGGTTCAAGTCAGCTTGGCGCAAGGCAATGATGTGTATTATGAATTGTCCTGTGATGATTCTACCTGCCAAGTGGCAGACGTTATCTTAGATGAGGACGGTTCATCTTTACGAGAGCATTTGCAAAACGCTTGTCGTTAACTGAAACCTGAAATATTGATCGTGCGCCGAGACTGATATTAATTTTAAATGCTGATAAAAGTATTTATGAATAAGCACAAATAGAAGCATTTGCAAATCGCAGTGTCTAAGATGCAGTGTCTAAAATATTATCTGCTTTACCCTTAAGACCGTTGGTTTGTTTTCGCATAATGTATATTATGTTAAATGATGATTATGTGGTGTTAAGTTCATAGTATATGTTTACCTCCTTGTATATCAAGTACATAAGAACTAAACAAACTAAAGCTATCTTGCCATTATGTTTATGAGATATTATATTCATAACACTTAGCGTCTATGAGAGATTTAATTCATGTTTATGCTATCGCTTATTCTTATGCCAGATGGTTCAAGAGCGAAGATGCTATTTGATGTAGAAACGACACTACCTCTTTTCTATCCATTACGATACTCTATTGACCATCTCAACAATAAGTCCACTTCTAGTCAAGATGCTTCCTTGCAGGCAATCAAATACTTCTATGAATTTTGGTTAATAAAGTATGGCAAGACATTTTGCTATAGCTTTTTTGATTCAAATCACAATCCTTCTATAGCTATAAACGAGCTAGATAATTTCTTTCAGTACCTTGTTGACGGGTACTCATACACTCCTAAACTAATTAAGTTCAATCCCACTCCCAGTATGAGCATTTATACTCATGCTCAACGTGTACGCGCTGTAGCACGTTTTATTAAGTATTTAATAGGCAAGTATGTAAACGCTCATTACTATGATGATGAACCAAAAGAAATCACAAGGTATTCAGACAGGTTATTAAAGTCTTTAAAGATAAAAACTGAAGGGTATAGTTCTTTACGTATACGTAGAAAAATAGATGCGTCTAATGTATCTCAGGGGTATAAAAGTTTGACCGTAGAAATGGTAAACGCTATATATAAGATTATCACTCCAAGCTCTAATAAAAGAGATAACGAATTAAACCCGTTTTCCACGAACTCATTACAGCGGCGTAACTACCTTATTGTTAGAATCCTTTTGAATTACGGATTGAGAGTTGGCGAGCTCATGTCACTCGAACTAGAATCTATCAAAACTAATATAAGAGGAGACAGATATAGTTTAATAATAGCTAATGGATCAGATGATAATCATGACCCAAGAGCACGCCTACCCTCTTTAAAGACTGATAATGCTCATAGGGTTATTGACATTGAGCAAGGCGATTATGAGTTTTTACAATTGTACATAGATAGTATAAGACCTAAAGTCAAGCATCGCTTCATATTTACCACATTAAGAAAACCATTTAGCCCTCTTTCCTACGATGCGATTTATCTCCTATTTGAAAATATAGATGACGTTTTTAGGAAGAACTACCCGACTTTTAAAAACTCTAAATACTCTGACTCTATTGATAAGCTGACGCCTCATGTCGCAAGGCATACATGGGCATATATTACACTAGAGAAAATATACCAAAAGAAATATGAAGAAATATTGAAAAGGTCATCGAGGTCAGGTATCGATTTTTCTAATAATGGAATTATGGAAGACTCAAAATCAGAACTTAGAGAGCTTGCTGGTTGGAGTTATGGAAGCCACATGCCAAACCACTATGCTAAACGCTTTATAAGAGATAGAGCAAATGAGTCTAATATAGAACGAATAAAGTTAGAAACAGCTATCTCTACTGAAAATATTAGGGATTTCTAACATGAATGCAATAAAGAAAGTTGAAGAAATCTATGAATCACCTTTATTATTATCAATAAAGCAAATTGAATTCGTCAGTAAATTGTCCATCCCTCCTATTCTTTTATTCAAAAATGCTACAGCCTTTGACACTAAACGAATAAAAACAGAGGGTGATTTGTGGGAATACAGTTTTTCTGGTCGCGATCAAGTAATAAGATTTAATGGTAAAAAACAAGATATTCAGTTAAAAAAATATATTCTAGTTTCATACGTTAGTAAGAACTCCCCTTCCACGATAGATAGGTTTAGTTTGCTTTTAGATGTTTTATTTAATACTTCATATCATTTAAGCGGCTTTTCTTACAAAAGTTCGATTGCTGTTATTAATAAATTTACAGATCAATCAAGTTTCTACTTTGTTCTTTTCACCATAAGAACTCTTTGTACCATCAATTTTCCTGGATTTCCTTATAATAATCTTGAAGATTTAGAGTTTATACCTCGCCCAGTTAATGATTCCTGGTTGAATTATCAAAATATAGATAATGTTCTCTCTATACATGATAAGAACCTAATAAATAAAGGTATTAAAGAAATATCTATAAGGATTAGTAGCACTGAAGGTCATAGGATAACCGAACAAGAGCTAATGGATAGCTCTGTACTTGGTTTATGTTACACGTGCGGTATTCGTCCAGTACAACTTGCTAGATTAGCAATTATGGATTTACGCATTGATTCTAGTCGCTCGAACGATGACTTTAAACGTTATAGCATCTCAATACCTTATGCAAAGCAACAGAAATTAATAGTCGATAAAGCATTAATTGCTATACCTTCTGACTTAGCAGATATATTACAAGAGTATCAGAGACGTTTAAATAAAAAACAGGACGAACAATTTTTTGATGTTGGTTTTGCTGCTACGGGTTTTGTTGATCGTGCTATTAATAGACAAATGTTACGTTTTTCCCCAAAGGATATTCGAGAAGCTATCAACAATAACTTAATGTCCCAACCTTTATATAACTCCTATGATTTTCGTCATAATGTAGGGCATTCTCTAGCAATGAGCGGTGCAAGTGCCGACGAAATTGCTTACATTTTAGGGCATACTACTTTAGTCGCTGCTAAACATTATATTATGGCAACGCCAGAACTTGCACTAGTACGCGCTAAAGCACTCGGTACAAACCCTGTATGGCAGACTATGATTTCAATGATGTTAACCGGATCTATAACTCAAAAGAATCACTGGAAAGGCAAAGAGGTCTTTGGGATTGTTGACGGGAGTATTCATACTGATATAGGCGGCTGTAGTCGATCGTATACAGATTGTCCGTTTTCAGAAGTGAGAGCGTGCTATGGCTGTCTTTACTACCATCCTTTTGTAGAAGGCGATCATCAATCCGTACTATCGAGTATCAAGAATGAATTGGTAGATTTAATAGAGATTTCAGATTCTACAGGTTGTTCTAACAACCCACTTATCCAAGTTCATGAAAGTACAAAAATTGAAGTTGAATCAGTAATTACTCGCTGTCGAATACATAACGATGATTTTGATCTCTCGAAATTAGCAGGAAGGTAGATGAAAAAACTCTTCGAAAATTATCAGAAGTTTATAAATGAACAGCAAGATTACTTTTATACCTATCTGGCTAGTAGCTTTAGTCATAAATGGGATGATGACATTTGGTATGTTGGGTTACATGGTACTGGTTGGTTGCAAGGTTCTGGTAAATCAACTTTACCTTTTAGTTTAATACATAAGACAACAAAAGGTTTTGAATCTAACTTTACGATTGATAGTAAAGAATATAAAGATTTCATGAAAGCAGTATTGGTATTTAATTATCGTAAAAAACAATCTGTCTCTACAACTGTAGCAGTTGCTAGTGTTTTAATATTAAAACGATGGTATTACTCTCTTTTCACTCTGACAGGTCAAAAACATCCTGTCTACCTTAAAACTGATATTATAGAAGATGCCATGAGTAGGTATACAAACTCTTCTAAAACTGGCGATCCTAATATTGTAAGTACATTTTGTCGCTGTGCTGAACTACAAAATCCCGTTAATTATTATGCTTTTAGTGTTTCGCCATTAGATTTCAAAAATGACCTTAAATTTACTAACGCCCTGAATTATACAAAGAAAGCAAATAAAGCCAATAGGCTTAAAAAGGAAAAACGGCTAGACGATATTAAAGTAGATGATAAAGATAAGTTGATTAGTATTTCTACTTTTCTTAACATCGTCTCTTTAATAGATAAGTGCGAGACTGTAGGTGAAAAGATACTTCTTAATCTAGTACTTCTACTTATAGTCACTGGATTTCGGTCCATTGAAGCAATAACCTTGAGAAAAGACTCTTTGGTTAGGCGCGAAATTGAAGACTTAGTTACTCAAGAAAAATTAAAAAAGAAAGGTGTACCGCTATATTTCCTTGGTATTAAATACGTAGGTGCTAAAGGAGCAGGAGAAAGAATTCATTGGGTTGAACCATTAGCTATACCTCTAGTTGAATCTATTTTCTCTATCGTTACAGAGTTAACTGAGCCATTCCGTGAGCACTTAAGCTACCTACGTAGTAAAGAGTTCTCAGATTACCTACCTCAACCGATTGATAATTTACCAGCTGATATAGTTGAAATATTTGATATTCATAAGTTTATTGTAGGAACCACAGTAAACTATAACGGTAAAAATGGTGGACGTGAGAAGACTTATAAAGTTCTGCAAAATGCAGGTATTCATCCAATAAAAAAAGGTATGCCTACCTTCTATAAAAAGAATGAATTAAGCGAATATATCGCTAAAAACTTTAAAAATAATATAAAGCAAACAAAAAAACCCTGTGTATTTGTTTGGAAAGCAAAAAGCAAACAGCATAAGGTGTTCTATGAAGATTTACTCTTCATTCATGCTTATCGCTCAACGAATTTAGCTAGAGAAATAATGAATATAGCAAATCCAGTGCCCTTTGATATTATTGATATAAATGGTTTTTTAGGTTCTCTTGAAGCAAAATCAGCATTTGAGAAATACGGATTAAAAGAGCCTAACGGTAAGTTCTCTAGGCTAACAAGTCATATTCCTAGACATAATATAAACACTTTCCTTGCTATTGCTAATATATCTGACCATCTTCAAGCTATGCTTATGGGCCGAGTTGATATTTCTCAGAATGATCATTACAAGCATATTGCTATTGAACATCGTCAAAAAGCAATCTCAATTCTTCCTTACACTTCTGAAATAATTATTCATGAGGAGAGTTCTGATACTATTGATAGTGAATTCTATAATCAGACCCCATTAGAAAAAGTAAAAGAAACAGGTATTATGCAATTCTCTAAGAGTTTAGATCTAGAGAAGAATCTAAAATCTAACCTACATACGTTTGATGGTCGTGATGATGTTGCCGAATTTATGAAAGCATCTTTTATTGATGGAGTTTTCGATGATATTCGTGAATCATTTGAAGAGTTGAAAGGGTTAGAGGGTGATGATGCAGCAAGCGAACTGGTTAACCGCCATGCAGATCTGTATCCACTCAAGTTTGGTTCTTGTACTTATAATATAGCTCTGTGGGGTTGTTCATACAAGCTCAAGTGTCAAAGCGGAGAGCCTTGTAACTACTTTACTTTAACAGGTCGTGTTGATGAGGCAGACAAATTGCTCTTTATTAAAAAAAATCTTGAGAGAAATCTGTACAAATTAAAAAAAGTAGCTATAGAAGGATCTAATCATCAACATCATATTAATAAAATTAATATGATGTTGGATAATATAAATACTCTTGAGGTTAAAGCAAAAGAGATTTCGCAATCCCGCGATACTATTGATATATACCAACCATTATCAGATAGCAATAACTCTAGAGACATTACTACTTTAGCTGATCTATTTGCGTTGGAATATACTCATCAACAGGGAGAAAACGATGAAACGGGGTAAATTATTAGATGAAGCTATAGAGGATGAGTTGCAGCTTATGCTAGCTGAGGGTTTTGAAAGCTCTCCCATCTCTCACAAGTCTCTACATGACCGCTTGATTTCTAAAAAAATTGTAAGTGGCGGCCTAAGCACTCTGAGCACTATAGAGCGCAAGAATATAATTGCACATTATATAGGTGAGCAGCTTAGCCCTCTTAAGCTAAAGCCCAGAGAAAAACAACAGTATGTAAATGGCAAAACTCGTGATGCACTCATGAGTAAAAACGCACAGCTCCAGACAGAGATAGTTGAATTAAAGGGGCTTCTAACAAAGAATACCATATCATTAGTCAATATAATTAATGCGGTTAGTATGAGTACTTCAATACGTGTCGAGAGGCTTATTGCTCCTCATATTATAAGAGAAATAAGAAATAAAGAATCAGTGAAAAATGAAGTTCAAAAAATCAAAAAAAATGACGTAGAGGATATTTTTGAATAAAACGTTGATAAAAACATAACCTAATGTTATTGATATTTTTTTAATTTATCTGAATTTTTATTCTAATTGATTGGTGTTTACTATCTAATTTTTCTTCCTCTTCGTTTAAAAAGTGATTTTGATGCAGCTCTCTCTCTTGATTCACTAACTTATTTTTGTTGCTCTCTTCAGCTTTTCTTTTATATTTATGATAATTCTGCTGAACTGCTTGTATTGAAATATCAATCTGATATTTATCTTGTACTAAATTAGCTATCTCAGAATAAGTATAGTTTTCACTCTGAGAATCATAAGTTTCAACTATAAATCTAATCGCTTCTTTAGTAAGTTTGGGCTTTGCCATTTAGACACACCTTAATATTTTTTATGATTTTTACCGCTATATCGGATGATACCAACCATTCATCACGTACAAGCTCGCTGTAATCTTCGACCTAGTTCATATCAAATAATTGTTTTTTCAATAGAAAACAATGGTTAAATGCTTGCTTATCTTCATCACTCTATCCTATCGCTCCAGAACTCTATGAGACGATCGAAAGGAAAGCCATAGCGCATAATTTTCTTAATACTAGCGGCTTTTTCTTCTTAAGTTCCATCTATATACTCACCCATGAAACGCTTATGGTTTCCTGTTTTGGTATCAAAACATTGTATAAAAGCTATACTGTTATCAGCATGTGTACGCTGAAAATAGAAATAGCAGCCTTTTACTGTATCGTCATAAACTAAACCTAAATCTGTTTCAACTCTCATAATATCAACCTCTGTATTTGTTTACCTATATTTTACTGTCTTTAAAAATAAATAGAACACATAAGTCGTACATATACAAAATAAATATTACTAACTAATCACTAAGCGCTTTTATAGGGTCATTAATCTTAGGTATTAGGTTATCATAGGAGCAATAAATTCAGGATAAGGCAATTATACTCAGCCATATCAAGACTTATTAAGTTACGGTATTAAAAATTCTTGATAGAAAAACCAAAAAAAAGACGGCAGCTCAAATTTTTTGAGCTGCCGTTTTTCTGGTTTTGCTTTAAAAAAATCTTATGTTATGCCGAAGCTTGCTCGATCAGAGCATCAATTAGCTAAACTTGGGTTTCTTTGGTCTGTTTTATTTTTTCTTTAAGTCGGTTACAAATTTTTATTAGCTCATCAACTTTAGCGACAATGCGATATTTTTTAGCTATAGATTGCAACCAAAATTGAACACTCTCACATTTACTCTTATTAAAATAAGAGATTGTTGTTGCATCAGAGCTTTTCTTACATCGGCTTAATAGCTCCCAATGAGTTTAACAGTTTATTATAATAATAATATCAGGGGCGGATACTTATTGAGGTTTATTAAATTCGTATGGCTCCAAGAGTAAAAGTATTCATTCTCGAAATTATCTTATTGTAAATTATACAGCTACCTGAGACAGGTCATTGTCAGTATTTCTCATCATCATATTATAGTGTGAGATATGACCTGTCTTTTCGAACACAGCTTCAAAAATTCTATTATATTCGTCTATAGATGAAAACTGTCCATCAATATAGAGATCATCTGGAATACAGTGAGATCCGTCATTGACCCAACATATGAGAGATTTACAAATTAACTGCTCATTAGGACACTCAAATTTACTTAAAATATCTTCATCTCCCATGCTTCCAAGAATTTTAAAATAATTCTCAATTATTCGCCGCATAGAGTTTTGAGTAGATACTGGAGAACCTGTATTTTCTTGTAACTCTCGCCATAACATCTCATAAGAGCTGTATATCGGATTCTTATTTCTATAATTAATAATACTTGTCGTATTTTCTGATTTTCTCAACTTCCAAAAACTAACTGAATTTTCCGACTGCGCTTGCCCGTTCACAAAAGATATTTCTTTATGGAAGTAAATATTATGAGTTAATATTATTAATTGTTTAAACTGATGATTATCATCATTTTTTACGTTTTTTATTATATCTTTAACCAAGCTACTAACAACGAAAAGAATATTACTATCTAAACTTGATATTGGATCATCAATTACAATAACTCGATCGGTATTTATTGAACTTTCAGTTCGTCCTCCTTTGCATAGGTGATAAAAATAAAGGAAAGTTATGAATGTTACTTCACCTTCACTTAAAGTATCCTTGGCAAGAGTACCGTCATCCCTATGCAGTTGATATCTATTTTGATCGGCAGGCTGTATGCTAAATCCAGTAAAACCAAAAGATAATAATGAAGAGTTTATGTCATGAACCGTCGATACAGTATTAGTTGGTATCTGCGAAAGAGCTAATAACTCTTGCTCTATACCTTCGATTCTTGATTGCGCAGTGCCAATCCCCTTTGTAATAGCCGTTATAGCTTTAACTAGCTTACTTTTTTTGGAGTTATATTCATCAAGTATGGTTTTATTAGAGTTGACCGTATAGTGCCACACTTGCTGTTTCAAACGAGCTTTTGAGTCACTTAAGGTTGAAACTAAATTATTATGAGCTTGAATAGCACCGTTTGAATTAGCAATAATTTCCTGTAATTTCTCGATCTCGTCTGAAGTAGTGTGAATATCTAAATCACGACTCAACTCCTGCGATTTATCACGCATAATATTAAGATTTAATTCTAGTTTTATTTTGAGTTGAGTAGAAATCTGTTTGAATAGATTTATATCGAAACTATAAGGGGTCGGCTGCTCATGTATACTAATTACACGATCTAATGACGTTTTTATAGTGTTAACTTCGCTAACGTAATTAGCAAGCAACTTATCTACTAAAGTTGAGTTTTCTTTGTAAGTCGCATCAAAATAATTTTCTATACTTTCTTTAAATTCATCGTCGATTGTCTCTTTTTGACAAAATGGGCATGTGCTATTATTTTCTTGAATATGTTCTACACCTGCACTTACCCAATCACTAATTCTCAAATGCTCTATTAGATTTGATATACCAACGTCATTTTTACCTATTATTACTTCTTTCCAAATAGTGTTATCTTCTATTCTAAATAAATCTTCTGGCGATATACTTTGTATTTTAGACACCGCAGATGTGTTGTCATGGAAGATAGATGTTGCAGTGGTTTCCAATTCTTCCAATGTTAAAACTGGCGTATTATCGCTTAACCCCTGTAGGTTTTTATTGAAAAAAGAGGTTTTGTTGTTCAGAAAAGGCAAAGAGCTCCTAAGGAGATCATGGTGTCGTAGCACACTATTGTTCCAAACAGCTTCTGTTTTTTCTTCTCCTAATGTTCTCAATAAACCTTGTTTAGTTTCTAATGTAGATGTATATCGTCTAAGGTTTCCTATTACGTTATCTAATTTAACTTTTTCTTCTATGATTTTTTTTTCGTTATCTATATCTTCTTCACCAATTGTAAAAACACCTTCAAAACTACTATTGAGAATATTTCTTTCTTTAAAATCTTTATTGTATACAAGGGTTTCAAGTGTACGGTTATCTAACCAGTTAACCGTACAGCTAGATTGTGGGTTATTTAGTAGCTTAGAGATTGTGGTCTTTCCACTACCATTAGCTCCATAAATAAAATTGACTTTTTCTAAGTCGCTACAGCTTATTCCTACTGCGTCGTATGTACCAATATTTCTAATTTGGAAGCTCTGAATCATAATTTTAACCATACTAAAGAGTATTTTCGCTTGTAGGAAATACTAAGAAAGAGTCAAGACACAACTAATATTGGTAAATGTCATAACCGTACATCATAGGCTATAAGTGAAATTAAATGCAGGATTAAAGAATATTTTTAATAGGACACTATAAATCAAGAGTATTCTAAACTCTGTTCAACTATACCTAAACCACCCTATTCTTCTTAAAACTCTCTGCCTGCTCAAATATCTCTTTATAGACCTCTTTTGAATCAACAGGTGGATAGCCCCACTCATCAAGCAATATCATCAAATCAAACTGTAGCTCCGCTTTGATGTCGTCGCGCTTGTTCCAATCGGTGTATCTTGCTTTATCGTCTATCAGTTTTTTCACTTCTTTAGACAGCTCAAGCAGTTTGTCTTCTGGATAAGTGAAATCGTACTTATGCGCCAGTGACAGCAAGATGTCGTAAAATGCTTTTTCTTCAAAGTCGATGCCCATCTCACCAAACGATGCCATCTCTTCGCGCAGCTCGTGATAGAGCTTTATGATTTCATCAGAGAAGTCACCAATGACGTCAGCGCGCAGTAAATCTTGCTCGTCACGGTCGTTATACTTCTCAACCAAGGCATTCATCTTCTTACTGAAATCAACGCCCTTCACCTTGTTGGTCTTTTTCAGCTCACCAATGGCTTTAGCCAGTAGCTGTTGCAGCAGCTCTAATTTGGTATTGGGCTGCTTAATTACCTCAAGCTTGGCTAGGTAGTCTTCATCGAAGATATCAATTTCACCGTCGGTGTTATCACCGAGCTTAAAGATTTCTTCGACCCCATCACTCAGCAGCGCGTCTTTCACCAGATCACGTACCTTTTGATTCATCTGTTCAACGTCAGGTGCGCCGCCCGTGGTGATTTTAAAGATGATGGTGCGAATAGCTAGGTAGTAGTGAATCTTGTCCTTGTGCGGCTTTGTGAGCTCATTGCTACCGACGCAAATATCATAAGCAGACTTCAAACGCTTAGCTAAATCCATAAAACGCTTTCCTAGCTTTTTCGATTGCAGCGCAAAGTCAGCTGCCGCGTTTAAGCAATTGAGCTGCTGTAGTGGCGTGCCGTTAAAGTAAAGGCTAGAGTCGAACTTATGATAGACCGTATCCAGTAAGTTTAAATGATCTTTTACCACCACCACTGACTTTTGGATATCTTCTAGGTTTTGGATTTGACCGCCCGTGTAATGCGAGAGCGCAAGGTTCATCTGCTTTTTGATGCCGATGTAATCAACCACTAAGCCACTTTCTTTGCCTTCAAACTTACGGTTGACCCGTGAGATGGTTTGAATCAGGCTGTGCTTTTGTAGAGGTTTATCGATGTAGATAGTATCGAGGAAGGGTACGTCAAAGCCTGTGAGCCACATATCAACGACGATGGCGATTTTAAAGTTAGATTTACCGTTCTTAAACTGACGGTCGAGCTCTTTACGGTAGTCTTTGTTGCCAAGATTATCCCACATGCCTTTTTCATCATCCTTGTTACGAGTCATGATCATTTTGACTCGCTCCATCGGTTTGACCTTTTTCTTGTCGCTTTCAGATAAGGTTGATCCTTCTTCACAAGCTCTTACTTCATTCCATTCAGGACGCAGATCTATAATGTCTTTATATAACTGATAGGCAGCTTCACGGCTGCTACAGACAAACATCGCCTTACCTTTTTGTGTGGTGCCCTCTTCTACTCGCGCTTCATAATGTTCAACGAAATCTTCAGCAATGGCGCGAATGCGATCAGGGTCACCAAGAATGGTCGACATACTGGCCATAGCCTTTTTGCTTTTCTCTATCTGGTACTCATTAGCACCAGCGTCAGCGCGTTCTGTATAGTATTTTTCTACTTCATCAAGCTGCTTGCTATCGAGTAGCACTTTGGCAGCGCGACCTTCATAGACAATACGCACGGTGATTTCATCAAATACCGATTCAACCATGGTATAGCTATCAACCACTGGACCGAAAACATCAAGGGTGGCATCAATCGGTGTGCCAGTGAAGCCGACGTAAGTGGCATTGGGCAATGAGTCATGCAGATACTTAGCAAAGCCGTAAGTCTTTTTAACACCATCTTCGGTAACGGTAATCTTCTGCTGTAGATTGATTTGGCTGCGGTGCGCTTCATCAGAGATACAGATGACGTTGGTACGCTCGGTAAGCAGGGCTAAGTCTTCGGTAAACTTATGAATGGTGGTTAGGAACACGCCGCCACTCTTGCGATCTTTCAGCTTCTCTCGTAGCTCAGCACGACTCTCCACACTGATGATTTCTTCATCACCGATATAGGTTTTTGCATTGGTAAAGGTCTTTGATAACTGATCGTCTAAGTCAGTACGGTCAGTGATTAAGATGATGGTTGGACTACCAAGCTCAGCGTCGCGCATCAATAATCGTGCTAGAAATAGCATGGTAAAACTTTTACCACAGCCAGTAGCGCCAAAGTACGTACCGCCCTTACCATCACGTAAGCCATTATCATTTATTAAGTTGCCATGACTATCGAGTAGCTTCATGTGCTGCTTGATATTGTCATACAGCTTGGTGGCAGCATAATACTGTGGATAACGACAAACGATCTTTTCTTCCTTGCTGGATTTATCAGGTACATAAATAAAATTACGGATGACATCAAGCAAGCGTGCTTTATCGAATAAACCACCAACCATAGTAAATAGTGAATCGATACCGTCTTTCTCAAGCTTTTCTTCACCTGTGACTTTACGCCAAGAGTAATAGAACTCATAAGGAGCAAAGAATGATCCCATTTTTGAGTTGACCCCGTCACTGATGACGCATAGGGCGTTGTATTTAAACAGCTCTGGGATATCGCGCTTATAACGGATGGTCAGCTGGGTATAGGCATCAAACATGGTGGCATCTTCACGGATGCTGCTCTTAAATTCGAACACCACCAGTGGTAAGCCGTTGATATAAAGAATGCTATCAGGAATACGCCGCTCAAAGCCTTGTATGTCCATTTGACTCACGATGCGATAGCAGTTGGTGTCTATAGCACTACCGCCAATCGCGTCATAGTCGATAAGCTGGATGTATAAGTCTTTTTGGGTATAGTCGTCACGCTTTAAGAAAAAGCCATCAGCAATAAACTTCATGATGGCTTTGTTGGTATCGTACAAATCAGACGCAGGAAGGTATTCAAGCTTATGGATGATGGACTCAATCTCATAATCCGTGATCAAATCTGCTTGATAACGAGCGGCTAGAAACTGTCGAAGATCAGACTTAATCAGCACATCGTCAGGACTACGATCAAGCGCTTCACCAAGCGTATGTGGATAGCCCTCGGCTGCTAGCAATTCGATAATAGCTTGTTCTAGTCGGTCTTCGGTGAATTTCAATGCGTCGTCCTTTTTATTGTTTTTTATTCTTTAGTTCCAAACCCACTATGCAAGTCTAAGAAGAAATACAGACAATGCTAGGTTATTCATACTCTTTTTTAACAGGATTGAACTTTACGATTTCGCTGTAATTGACACTGTTGATACGGTCATAATCCTCAGTAGGATCTTCATCTTTGTGAGTCAATCTAATGGGATAGTACGTGGCGTTTTTAGGCAGCACCTTAAAATCGACGTCATAGTCGTAATATAAAGGTGAGTCTTCCTCATAAATCCCCGCATTACTTGTACCAGCATCACCTAGTGTGTATAAATCAATAAATGCATTTTCAGGCAAATGCAGTACATCCCACCAGCTGTCTGTTCTCCCAGTAGAGGTATGCCTATTCATAAATATACTGCCCATTAGGTTTTTTCCTAACGGCTGCAAACCAGCCTGAACAGCTCTTTCATGGAGTTCCAAACCTGTATTGCTATTTGAAGACTTTATGCTCTTTGATGTTTGACTCACTAATTGAAACAAGCCATTATTCAGTTTTTTAAAGCTGTATAAATCCGCGATTACATTACAGGTATAACAAGAGTCAACGTCTCCAGTAGAAGCCTGAATTTTTTCAATGATAATGAGATAACGATCTTCACCTCCTGTATTTTTATATTGAATAACGGGGCGCATTAAATCAACAGTTTCCCCTGCAGAATCATCATCTTTTCCCAAGCCGATGTCCGGTGTATCTTCCTTATTGTCTATATGAACATCAAACATCTGATCATTATAAAACTGACGCATAATTTCTTTAAAACTAAGCTCTGTAATTTTGACCTGAGCCATTTGAGTAGCAGAGAAAGTAGGAGCGGCAGCCATTAAAGGAGTCGCAGATAGAACGCTTAAGCTGAGCGCCAAACCAAGTAACAGCTTTTTCATGCCAGACTCCATCAAACGTCATATTTTTAAAATAGCGACTCACTATCAAAAGCTATAGGACTTCATCCACAAGTGCAGCAGCATCTGGGATGCGAAGCTCGCCCGACATTAACTTTGGTAAAAGAATGTCGCGTAGCTTGGCAAGAGTTTGACACTCATTGGCTAGTATAGAAATCTTTTCAAAGTTAACCGTTGTTATTTCATTAAATAACTTTAGAACCCCGCCACCATCTCTAGGTAATGCCAAGTAAAAGCTTGAAAAGCAAGCATTTTGCACTCTTTGCCTACCTGATGAACCAACCATACTCTGTTGAGCATGTAATCGGAATTTAGAGTTTCGAGCCAAACAAGCTATAAATTCCATTTTGATATCGTCTTTTTCTCTTAGTACAATAAACTCTGTCGAACCAAAACCAACTTCGTTTGGTTTTAGAAAATCAACCAGTCCAGTTTTCCCGTTTTCTAAACAAGGTGTAATTCTGGCAAACAATACATCTCTATTCTCAAACTTAGTGCCACCCGCATATGGTTTTTTAATAACACCATCAATACTATAGCCAGACTCAGGCAACGCTTTCATATCAGCATGAGGTGCTACTGTACCTTTCTTAAGGGTGATTTTTGGATTAATTTCAATAAGGTTTTCAACACTATTAACCTTCCAACCCTTTGGAACCCAACCCATCTCTTCAGTAAACTCAAACGCATCAGGGAATAAGCTTTGAATATCTGAATTATCTTTTTTCTCAACGCCTTTACGCAGATCAGCACGCTCAAGCAGTTCGTCAGGGATAGCATTACCAGCGGCAAGCGCATTATCAATTACGGGATCAAAATCAACAAAATAGCTTTTAAACAACGTCTGCGCCATCGCTTCTAGCGTCTCGTTCATTTGGCGATTGAGTTCGATTTTATCGTCTAAAGAACCAAGAATATGGGCAATGGCTTTTTGTTCTGGAATAGGTGGTAATTTAATCCTTGCATTCCGTACCATATCTAGAGTTAAGTTCTTCATAACACTGTCATAAGCATGGTGAAGGAGAAAAGGTCTAATATATATTAATGAGTAATAGAGATATTCACTAGTAATCCCATCTAGTTTTTTCAAAACTTGCCATCCATCATGAATACAAGCAGTAATACCCATGAATTTAGGCAGTCCAGCTGTTCCACTATTAGAAAGTATTAAATCACCTTTCTCAACAATTACACTTTTAGACACTCCTTCATGTCTTATGAACTGATTTGTCTTGGTTATATATCTCGACTCATCTGCTGTTGCATCTGCGATTTTTACCCAAGGCATTCCTGCTGTTTCTGATATAAAATTAACAATAGGTCTTGGCGAAGATCCACGTCGGATTTCGCATACCTCACTTAAACTCACCCAATCACTCGCCATAACCCAACACCTCCAAGTTCTGACGAATGGTCGCATCTAGCTTTTCAGATTCTTGCATTTGCGCATAGAGTGTTTGGCTGAGTTCTAACATCTTAGTTTCAAACGGAATGCCGTCATCTTCGATAGCAGCAGCACCGACATAACGCCCAGGTGTCAGTACATAGTCATTGGCTTTGATATCATCAAGCGAGGCAGATTTACAGTAACCTGCTTCGTCTGCGTAGGCTTCATAACCGCCTGCTTCCTTCTCACCGCGCCATGCATGATACATGTTGGCAATCGCCTCGATATCATCTTTAGTGAGTTCTTTATTCGTACGGCTAATCATACTGCCGATAGCGCGCGCATCAATGAATAACGTCTCACCGCTACGATTACGCAATCCACGTGCTTGGCTATGCGCTGACTTGGCTTGTTTGTCTTTACTGATAAACCATAAGCACACCGGAATTTGGGTGGTATAAAACAGCTGACCCGGTAGCGCAATCATACAATCGACCAGATCATTCTCAATGATTTGCTGGCGTATCTCACCTTCACCGCTGGTAGTGGTAGACATCGAGCCATTTGCGAGTACGAAACCAGCCGTTCCGTGCTCAGAGAGCTTAGATATCATGTGCAATATCCAAGCGTAGTTGGCATTGCCTGTAGGCGGTGTTGGATACCCTGCCCAACGTGGATCATCGACCAGCTCATCAGACGCGCGCCAATCCTTTTGGTTAAAGGGTGGGTTTGCCATGATGAAGTCAGCCTTGAGGTCTTCGTGCTGATCTTTAAAGAACGTATCGGCAGCCACATCGCCCAAGTTGCTAGAGATACCACGAATGGCAAGGTTCATCTTAGCTAGTTTATAGGTCGTGCTGGTGTACTCTTGCCCATAGATAGACACGTCTTTAGTATTACCGTGATGACTTTCGATAAACTTGATGGACTGTACGAACATACCGCCTGAACCGCAGCACGGATCATAGATTTTGCCTTGATACGGCTCTAGCATTTCCGCAATGAGATTAACCACAGACTTAGGTGTATAGAACTCACCACCACCCTTGCCTTCAGTCGCGGCAAACTTACCCAAAAAATATTCGTACACGCGCCCGACGGTATCTTCTTCTGGATTACCGATGGTGTCGATGTTATTGACCACATCAATCAAGGCGGCAAGCTTACTGGCAGTTAAGCCAAGACGTGAGAAGTAGTTATCAGGCAATGCGCCTTTGAGAGATTGGTTGGTTTTTTCGATGGTGCTAAGTGCCGTGTCGATTTTAAGGGCGATGTCTTCTTGCTTGGCATTCTGCTGAATAAAGCTCCAACGGCTCTCTTCTGGTAAATAGAACACATTGTCTTTGGTATAGGCTTGTACCATATCGATATGCTTTTCATAGCCTGTATCGATAAGCTTTTGTCTTTGCTGCTCAAAGGTATCACTGATGAATTTTAAGAAAATTAGGCTAAGGACGATATGCTTATATTCTGAGGATTCGACGCTGCCTCTTAGCTTATTGGCAGCATCCCAAAGGGCTTCTTCAAAGCGACCATCTTTTATATTGTCGTTCTTATTTGTAGGTGTTTTAGCCATGTTTCTTTATTCTCGATTGGTTTTTTAGATAGCGGGTTATATTGGATCTTAATGTTTATACATGACAATAAGTAACTCTGTATAACTACGAAATACAGGATCAGTAATTTTGTTTGGTATCATCCTATCATAATATGGCTTAAGCGCAGATATAGATAATTTTCTGGGTAGTATCGAATTTAGATTTTTTTGATGTGTTTAATCAATGTATTTACATTAATTTTATACTTCATGTCCGCAAAATATAATGATTTCTTTGTCAAACCAGCTATCATTGAACTATACTCTAAAAAAAGCCTATTTCTGCTATTTTGAAAATGTATAGAAAATACTAGGTCGATGCACTTCCGGTAACAGAGTTATAAAACTGGTCCTAGTGGTAGTAATTTGTGTCAACATGGCTCATTCGAACGCTCTAAGGTTATTTTTATTGGTAAGCTTCAAAAGAGGTCGCTATGGAAAATACAAGCTTGAATGTTGGAAACGTCAAAATAATGCTTAAGAAGCAGATAGAATTAGACAACTTTTGCGATGACACTGCGTTATTTTGGCAAGGTTATTTGTTTGCTTTATTAGAATTTAGTCTGATTGAAGGCGATAATGAGCTATATACTCTTTTACCGCAAGTCGGAAACCAAGAATGCTATGATTTTTTATTGGGTGAGCCATCAGATATAGAACTTGACTAATTAATACAAAAAAATAGATAGCAATTATGATATTTAAGTACAGTAAAGATGACTTTAAAGAAGAAATTCATGAGTATCTGCGAATAAGTAATAATCCTTATCAAGGTTCAATTATTTGGCAAGGTTATTTATTTGGACTAGTAGCAGCAAACCTATTAGATATTAAGGATTACAATGATCTTTTATCTATTTTACCAACTAAAGTGTCAATATCGCTTGAAGAGTAATTTAACTATGTGGAAGAGGTTGTAGAAACAGACATAGGTTATTTAAATCAGACAGCTTAATCATAATGACCTACCTATCGGTTTAACAATCATTAAAGTCGTATCTAACACTATCAGTTCGACTCCTGTACAGCTCACCGATCACCATTTCATACTATTTTCAGGCTTGCAAAGCGTATTAGTCAATATAAGGTTAATTAAATAAATGGCTTATTTAGATATACATGCTAAAGCAGAGATTGGTAAATCCTTAGCAGGGTTCGCACTAGGTGAAAAATTACAAAGCTTTCTTCATTTTATCGATAAGACAGTTGATGGAAATGTTAAGGAATGGACGGTTGATTTAGCCTTAGACAATACAGGCGTATTACTTTACGAGATACCAAATAATAACGGGTATATAATATATTTTTCAGAACCTAAACTAGAGTTAGGCTTTACTGAAAAAGGAACTCTATGCGATATTAGCGCTGGCGCTGGTTATAAAGGTGATATTTTTGAAGGTAACATTAAAATTGGTAGCCGTATCGGAGATATAGATCATGCCTTAGTTCTGGACGATGCTGAAGATATACATTATCTTGCTGATAACGAAGGAAAGTTTATTGAAGGAATATACTTTGTAGCTGGTGGTTTAGAAGTTGAAGAAGATCTTGAGTCTATCATCGAAGAGGTTAGCGTTTATAATTACAACTTAATATAGTAACTATTCTGGTCTAGATTCCATATTACTCAAGTCACCTTGCATCGCCCAACAAGTACACTGTGAAGTACACTACAATGAAATAAATAATCAAAGCCTTTGATACTATTAGCCTACAGCCTAAGTTTCGAGTCCTCACTAGGGAACCGAACCAGTGAAGGAGCCTAATTGGTTCCGCTAGGGTATACCTTATACAGAGGCATTTGTGCTAATGGGTGTCACGCCCTAGTTATCTTTAGCAGGTTCTATCAGTGAGAGGATCCTTTAAAGCGCAGTAAACGCAAGGCATTAAGAGTAACCAGCACCGTTGCACCAGCATCAGCCATCACAGCGATCCATAGTCCAGTAATGCCGAATACAGTCGTGATTAAAAAAATACCTTTTAGACCTAATGCAAAAATGACGTTTTGATGAATATTATTCATAGTTGCGCGTGATAAGGCAATTAAATGCGCCACATCGGTCACGCGACTTTTTAATAAAGCAATGTCAGCAGTTTCAATGGCCACATCAGTGCCGCCGCCCATCGCGATACCGACATCGGCGGTTGCTAGCGCTGGCGCATCGTTAATACCATCACCCACCATCGCTATTTTATGATCGTTTTTCATGTCGTTAAGCAAGCGCAGCTTGTCTTCGGGTAACAGTTCCGCTTCCCACTCTATATCCAGATTACTAGCAAGCGCTTGCGCAGTCAGGCGATTGTCACCTGTGAGCATAACAGATCGCACACCCATCGCTTTAAGCTGTGCCACACCTTGTATCGCGTCATCTCGTAACTCATCTCGCAAGGCGACTAAGCCCAACGCGGTGTGACTTTGCTCATCTAATAAAATGGAGACGGTTTTACCTTCATTTTGCAATGTCTCAATTTGAGTCTGTTGTTTGAGAGAAATAAAAGACTGCTCATCGGCATAAGCAGGAGAGCCGATAGCGAGCGACCGTCCGTTAACCGTGCCATGTACGGCTTTGCCCGCAGTCGCCGACGCATCGGAGGCGGTGGGAATGATAATATTAGCCGCTTCAGCATGACTCACGATAGCTTTAGCAAGCGGATGACTGGAACCTGTTTCTACACTGGCAAAAAGAGCCAGTATGTCATCTTGACCTTGAGTGTTTATGTCATCTGGTGAAAAGGCAATAACGTCGGTCACGCGTGGTTCGCCTTGGGTCAAAGTACCTGTCTTATCAAAAGCGACAGTATTGATTTTACCCATCGTTTCTAAGGCACTGCCGCCTTTGATCAGCAGTCCGCGACGCGCACCGACAGCCAAACCTGATGCGATAGCAGCTGGGGTTGATAATACGAGGGCGCAAGGACAAGCAATTAATAATAATGCTAAACCGCGATACAGCCAAGTCGCCCATTCACCGCCCATTGCTAACGGTGGAACGACAATAATCAGTGCGGCAATAGCCATCACGGCAGGCGTATAGTAGCGACTGAATTTCTCAATAAAACGCGCGGTGGGTGCTTTGGAGGCTTGCGCTTGCTCTACCAGATGAATAATGCGCGCAATTGTATTATCGGCGGCGGTACTCGTAACCCGCACTTGTAGCACCCCATCAATGTTAATGGACCCTGCGAATACATCATCGCCTATCGTTTTAGCAACAGGAACCGACTCTCCGGTCACAGGCGAATCATCAATGCTGGATGTACCCTGCATAATAGTCCCATCGGCCGCGACGCTATCGCCAGGGCGCACGAGCACCAGATCATCTACTTCTAGCGAGGAGGCAGGGACGCTTTTCTGCTTGCCTTGAGCGTCCAGTAAAATCGCAGTCTTTGGAACCAAAGATGCCAAAGCCCTGATGCCAGCACGAGCTCGATCAGCGGCAACACTCTCAAACAATTCACCGACTGAAAATAAGAAGACTACGGCAGCAGCTTCTTCAGCTTCACCAATGACAAGCGCCCCAATTGCTGCTACAGACATCAGCATCTCAATTGAAAAAGGCGTGCCTGTCATCGCTAGAGCCACCGCTTTACGCGCAAAAGGCAACACACCTATTATCACGGCAGCTGCAAATGCCCACATTCCAAAATCAGGAAAAATGAGCGCTATGATGTAGGCAGCGCTCATTAACAGACCCAGACCAATCACCTGTTTGCCTTTGCGAGATTGCCACCAATGCTCTGGCTCCAATGGCTTATCACTCTCCCTATCTGTTGTACTTTTTGATTGCGTGCTATCCGATATATCAAACCCTAATCTTTTGATGGTTTTTTCGATATCATGCGATTTAATTTTGGCATCGGGAGCTAGCGTCAGCTCTAACTTTTCTGTGGCGAAGTTCAATTGAATATCAGAAACGCCTGGCAGTCGTGCCAGAGCCGTTTCAATCTTGCCAACACAACTGGCACAGTCCATACCTTTGATATGATATTGCATAAGGGATTCTCCTTTGAATAATGCTATTATGAACCCTCTAGTGGCTTCAGAGTCAATAGACTATATATCCTTCAATAGCGTTTATTTTTTCGATACCAAAAGCTATTAACATTTTAAAGTTTTGAAATAAAGAGGACATTATGCCCATCAAAATTGGAGAGCTTGCCAAACGCACTGGTGCCACAGTAGAGACCATTCGCTACTATGAAAAGGAAGGCTTATTACCAGAGCCGTCTCGCAGTACTGGGAACTATCGTTTATATAATGAGGCGCACATAGAACGGCTACAATTTATCTTGCATTGCCGTACGCTTGATATGACCTTGAACGAAGTGCGAATCTTACTTGAGTATTGGGATGAACCTGACAAAGAATGTGGCAATGTGAATAGTTTATTGGATGAGCATATCCGCACGGTGGAAATACGAATGAATGAACTAGAGCAGTTAAAAAAACATTTAACCGCTCTACGCCAAAAATGTATGAGCGAGGCTTCAGCTAAATCTTGCGGAATATTAAATACGCTTGCCGACAACGCCAATGGCAAGCATAAAAAAACTCAGTAATGATAGTAAAATCAAAACTGAGTCATTGAGAAGTAGTAACGCCGTAATAATCTCATCGTCAATATATTATTAGCTAAGAATCGCTCAAATCTGCTGTTCTACAGAATCAATATTAGCATAAACTTCAGTGGTACCGTCTTTATTGAGCTGCATAACCTGATAGGAGTCAAATTGATTCTGATGCTCCATTCCAGGGCTTCCCATAGGCATACCTGGTACAGCCAGACCTATTGCTTGTGCTGGTGGATTCTCTAAAAACTGTGCCATATATTTAGCAGGCACATGACCTTCAAAGACGTAATCATCAGCGGTGACGATGGTATGGCAAGATTGCATCTCATTTGGCACGCTATAGCGTTCTTTAACTACTGACACGTCTTCAACATCGTGCGCAGTTGCACTTAGACCGTTATCTTCTGCATGACTTATCCATTCTTTACAGCAGCCGCAATGGGGATCTTTATAAACGGTTGCTGAGACGTTTTTAAGTAAGTCTGGATTACTTGCTGATATCAGCATAGGGGCGTTTATAACGTTTAGTTCAGTTGTCTTTGAAGCAACCGCTACATCTTCAGTTGATGCCGATGTTATGCTTGTATCAGACACGCTACTATCTGGCTGGCTGCAAGCAAATAAAGAGGTGACGGCAAGCAGTACCACTGCGCCACGCAGTCCGTTAGATAGATTACGATTAAATGCAATGGTAGATTTCAGTTTTAAACCTGTCATATTGATCTCTATATATTATTTCTCTGCACACGACAAAAAAAATCATCCCCACCCGATTTTCATAGGTTTAGGGGTTAAAAAGCTAACTAACTGTCGAAATACAGTCTTATCATTGTTAAAAAACACCAAGCGAAGGCCTTCAATCAA
>Ga0208435_100096_pt1 | contig 29347 bp, 25 predicted proteins | sample 24_taG_FD_184097 | JGI IMG/M metagenome (GOLD analysis project Ga0208435, IMG submission 184097) | Marine viral communities from Cariaco Basin, Caribbean Sea - 24_WHOI_OMZ (SPAdes) (version 2) | ecosystem: Environmental > Aquatic > Marine > Oceanic | place: Caribbean Sea: Cariaco Basin...
AACAAGAATACGTGGACAATATCAAAGTTTCCAATGAGCATTTGATGGCGATCATTAACGGGATTTTAGATTTATCGAAAGTAGAATCTGGGAAAATGACCATTGATTCTATTCCTGTTAACTTATCCGCATTATGTAATGAGGTGGTCAGCCTCTTTGCTGTCAAAGCACGTCAGCGAGGGCTTATTTTAGACTACCATTATACCGAGTCGTTATCGCCCTATGTACAAGGCGATCCGGTACGCCTCAAACAAATTTTAGCAAACCTTGTTAATAATGCGATTAAATTCACTCGTGAGGGCGGGCGAGTCACTATTGATGTCAAACATGTACCCAATTGTCATTGTGATGGTTTTGACAATGACAGCGCTGACCAATATCGCTCTCAAGGTATTTCGGCAAGTGATCTCAGCAAAATAACGGCTCAAGAAGCTATCAGTAATACCATCTATCATGAAGTCATGACCCTATGCATTGAAGTTACAGATACGGGTGTCGGCATCAAAGCTGAGTCATTGGATGCAATATTTGATGCTTATGACCAAGCAAACAAATTCACCCACCGTCTTTATGGTGGCACAGGTCTAGGACTCTCGGTTTGTAAGTCTTTGGTTGATTTGATGGGTGGCTATATCGATGTGGATAGCGAAGTGGGTGTGGGCACTACGTTCAGTGTTTTATTACCGCTACCGACTATCGATGAAAACCAGTATGAGATGTGGCAAGAGTCAAATGACTTTACGATGATTGAGCCGACCCATGAGCGAGCTGGTCATATATTGTTGGTTGAAGACGATACCGTCAATGCTATTATCGCTAAAAAAGCCCTAAATAATAGTGGTCATACGGTCACGCATGTCACTGATGGGCAGCAGGCTATTGAGATTTTTGCGCTCTCACCTGAGCGTTATGATGTTATTTTAATGGACCATCACATGCCTATTCTAGATGGTGTACAGGCCACTATTAAATTGCATGAACTCTATGATCCTCAATCATTACCACCTATTATCGCGTTGACCGCCAATGCAATGGATGGTGAGCGTGAAAAGTATTTAAAAGTTGGGATGCAAGATTACTGTACCAAGCCTTTTAAACAAGAGCAGTTGAATGCATTGGTACAATATTGGCTGATACAGAAACACTCATCAGCAGAGTAGTGTTTTGGTAGATATTTATAGAAGGTTATACGTCATCGCTGTCATCAATAGCGATAGTTCATCCACTATAAAAAATCGCAGCGCTAACCTTGTTTGACATACTTCATATGAATTTTTACTCGGTTGCTTTGGAGTACTTTTTAATCAAATCAACTACAGAGACAATATCAAAGGCAATATTCATAAATAAAAAAAGCTGAACTGCTTTATCAGTGGTTCAGCTTTTTTGTGGAATAACAGCTAGAGGCTAACTGTTAAGTTCTATTATATAAGTCCTATTATGTCGAGCGCTATGACTTTTACATACTATTGGCTAACGCGAGTTTGATAGTCACCTGTGCGAGTATCAACACGTACGACTTCTTCTTGTTGTACAAACAATGGCACACGGACGACAGCACCTGTCTCTAACTTGGCAGGTTTGCCGCCACCACCTGAAGTATCACCACGCACACCAGGATCTGTTTCAGTGATTTGCAACTCAACGAAGTTAGGCGGTGTTACTGAAAGAGGAGTACCGTTGAATAAAGTGATGGTACATAGTGCATTACTGTTTTCTTTTAGCCACTTTATTGAATCACCCATCGCTGTTTTGTCCGCTTGAATCTGCTCAAAACTTTCAGGGTGCATGAAATGCCAAAACTCACCATCGTTATATAGATAGTTCATTTCAGTATCCATGACATCAGCAGCTTCTAAGCTATCGCCTGACTTAAAGGTTTGTTCCAATACTTTACCACTACGAAGGTTGCGTAATTTAACACGGTTAAAGGCTTGACCTTTACCTGGTTTGACAAACTCGTTTTCAAGAATGGCACAAGGGTTGCCATCGAGCATGACTTTTAGACCAGCTTTAAATTCATTAGTAGAAAAACTTGCCACAAGAAACTCCTAGGGGTTATAAATAGGGTGGTAGATAAGGGAATGAATAGCTTGCTGCGTTAAAATCGCTTATTACGCTAAGTGTTTAAAGGATAGGTCGTATGCTTTGATAGGCTACGCACTAAGCGCGTATAATAGCGACTTTTGGGCACAGGTATTAGGTTGTCATGATAAACCATTTAATCACACAAAAAAACTGGCAAACGCAATTATCCGAGGCCATTACGTCTATCGATGAGCTGTTAAGCATCCTAAGGCTAGAATCATTGCGTGCAGAGGTTTATGTACCTAAGCATTTTGAGCTGCGCGTACCACGTGGATTTGTGGCAAAAATGAGTATCGGCGATAGCAATGATCCTTTACTGAGACAAGTATTGCCTGATCAGCGCGAGCAAATCAAGGTAACGGGCTATGTTGCAGATCCCTTGAGCGAGAATACGCAAAATCCAGTCAAAGGTATGCTGCATAAGTACCAATCCAGAGTATTATTGACCGTGACAGGTGCTTGTGCCATTCATTGTCGTTACTGTTTCCGTCAGCATTTTGACTATAGTGCCAATATGCCGACGGCTGATGCCAAAGAAAATATCATTGATTACATTACCGTACACCCTGAGATTAATGAGGTGATTTTGAGTGGCGGTGATCCACTGAATGTGACAAATAGACGCCTGTTTGCTTGGCTAGATACTTTAGAGTCACTCCCGCAATTGACCACTATTCGTCTGCATACGCGCTTGCCACTGGTCATACCAGCGCGTTTGGATGAGGCGTTATTGACCAGACTGTCTCAAAGTCGCTGTCATATTGTGATGGTCATTCACTGTAATCATGCCAATGAAATCGATGCCTTAACAGCAGAGCATCTACAACGCGCTCGCAATGCTGGCATCACGTTATTAAATCAAGCAGTTTTACTAAAAGGAATTAACGATAGCGTTGAAGTTCAGACTCAATTAAGCCAACGTTTATTTTCCGCTGGTGTGTTGCCTTATTATCTGCATGTATTAGACAAAGTTGCTGGTGCCGCACATTTCGATAATGATGAGCGCTTCGCAATTGAGCTGTATTGGTCATTGTTGGCAGCACTCCCTGGTTATTTGGTACCCAAGCTGGTCAGAGAGCTACCAAATAAACCTTTCAAAGTACCGATTGATATTTACAATGATCGTTAATATAGGCACTATGGTATATTGAAAAATTAGTGAACAAAGCGTGGTTTTTAGAAGATGGGCGTGCGGTTAGATGATGCTATAGAGCTTAATCGTTACTAAAAATGGGTGCTGTCGATTTTGATGGTTGCTGCTGATTTGTATCTTTTATCTTGTATTGTTGCATACGGCATGGTTGAATATTTGCCTCCTGCCAAGTTACTCAAGGTTACTAGGAATACTGATGATAACTTTATCGACGTTTCAAGAGCACCTATCTTCTACAGAGGCATTGCCAGTAGCTTCTAAGCGATCCGCTAATGGCCAAGAAGGTTATTTGCTAAAATTGTTGGCAGCGTTACCTTCGCAAACGCAAGCACAGCAAGCTGAACAATTGGCAAAAATACTTACGGTACTACGCGTGGCCAATATAGATGATTCGCAACGTCTTACCCTTATGGCGACAGTGATAGACGCCTCAGATCAGTTAATTGCCACTTTGCGACAGTCTTATATTTATGAGACAGGTGCGCTTAGCGACATTCAAATAGGTTATGTGGCTCAAATAAAGTCGCTATATTATTCAATGATTATGGTCTATGACAGAGTGATACGTCATAAAACCTCATTGCTCAATAATCAGCGAAAATACGCTGCAAGCAATGGCTGGCAGCGCTATTTTAATGGTGATAAGTCTTCATCAACGACACTCGCCATTGCTATTTATCAGACGCTGCAGATGTATCAGAAGCTATTGGGCGAAGAAGCACTGTGCTATCAAAAACCCTCATCTTACTTATGGCACAAAATCAATCAACTGTATTACCTTGCTTATCAGTACCATGCGGCTGAGATTAATATGAGTGTTACGGCAGGCACCCAGCGTGCCAAGACGGTTCATCAGCTGTATTGCCAAATTTGTTTATACAGTCTATTAAATGTACGTGCCATGCGTCGTCCCAATATTCTGCTCGTCCAACGTTTGTTACCTGAATGGGCTAAGCATATCGTTGCGACGATTGAGCCAACCACCGAGACCCGCGTGTTCGTTGATTTACAAAGTGACAATCCGCCAACTTACCTGACGGCCAGTTCTACAATCAACCCATACGATGATCGCTATCACTGTTTATTTATAGAAATTGCCCCGCTGGTTGAGTATCTTAAACGACGCAAACAGGCTTTAGTTAAGGAAGGGGGTGACGGCGTTGAGAGTCACTTGCTTAATAAAATAGCGATGACGCTCAATTACCGCTATTTACAGCCGCCGCTTACCCTAGCGACTAAACATAGTGCGAAAGAAGACGCTGTTTTGATTACAGGTTTTAATAATATTCATTACCGGGTGAGCCATTCGCATAGCTTTACCAGTTTAATCGCTATAAAAGAGTTACCAGATGAGCAGCGTCCTCGTTATGATACCGTGAATAAAAAACAAGACAGCAGCCACGTATTAGCCAGTGAAACCTTTGATCGTAATGATGATTTGTCATTATTTCGTACCCTGCGACTATCACCAACAGTAGATATTTTAAATAAAGACCGCTTTCATAATGATGGCTTTCATAAAGACAGTCTTAACATAGTGGCTGATGAGAATGCATCTGCGACGACTGCACCGCCAGCATTACATATGATGAGCCTTTTTTTAGTCTGTCGATCTGATACAATTACGCCGCCTGATTGGTCGATGGGTGTGGCGCGCTGGCTTGATTTTGATAGTAAAAACCCGGAGATCGAGTGGCAAGTACTTGGACATCAGCTAGTGGCTTGTGGCTTGCGTTTAGAAGGTAGAGAAACGCGTAGTCGCCATTTTGTGCCAGCATTTATTCTTGGTAGAGATGAGCGACTACAAACCACTGGTACTTTAATTGTACCAACTTCTTACTTTCAGACCGATGATAGAGTCATTATGCGTATTAATAGCAAACAAACCCCTTTACGTTTGGGACAGAGGTTGCTGATTACGGATGAATTCAGCCAGTATGAGGTGGTGCAGCTTTAGTTTGTTTGAGCGTCTATTGAAAAGTTGTCAAATAGTAATGTCAATAAATGCTGGTTTAAAGGTTACTTCATTGAATTTTTTATTCGATAATAGCAGTGAATAAATGTACTGAATAATGATGATAAGTTAGTCTGCAATCAGTCAAGTTATTGTCTATAATGATTGATACAGTTATGTTGGTTTATACGATGTTTTTGCTTCGCCAAGATGTCGCCTTGATTCGAAAGACGATGCCAGTCTACTAAAAACCGCTAAGCCTATCCCTGATAGTATTTTCCTTGCTAGGTTAATGCTTGGAAAAGGTATAGGGTATCAAACATAAAAATAAGATCACAAGATCCAAAAGGCTTCTTATGCGTACTCAGTCCATCTTAAACCTCTTAGTCATTGATGACGATCAGCTCTATGCTGAGCGCCTTGTGCACTTACTAGGTTGCTATTATGACACCATCAATTTAGGGTTTTTGGACGATAAAGAGGAGCTGTTAAAGTCACTGCGACAACCGTGGGATGTCTTGGTGTTTGGCAATGCTTATGATATGAGTTTCACCGACGTGGTGGGCGTCGTTCAAGAGCAAAGTATTGATTTGCCTATGATCTGCCTATTCAATGAAGAGATGGCAGCGTCCTCCAATAACGATGAGGGGCTACCTGATATTATTAGCGGCACGATGGTCAAATCGCTCAAAGTAGACCAAGAGATGGCAGTAGTGATGTCTATCTGTCTACAGCATGATAATTTACGCAGTCGCCGTGAGCTTAGAACGTTGCGCCATGTTCTCTCTGAAGCAGAGCAACGCGCCAATGTATTGATTAAAAACTCTAAAAGTGCGGTCGCCTATATTGATCAGGGTATCCATATTTTTGCCAATGATCCTTATCTTCAGCTTTTTGGTTTTGAGTCAATGAATGATGCCATAGGCGTGCCTGTTGTTGACCTGATTGCAGGCGGTGATAACGTTAAGGGTTTCAAACAGTTCTTACGTCAATTTGATAAAGGTAGCCGCCAAGAAGTCGAGTTCAATTTTGAAAGTAAGCGGATGGATGGCAGTACTTTTGAGGCAAAGCTACAATTGGCAGCAGCGACCTTAGATGGCGAGCCAGTGACGCAGGTTATTATCCAACAAAACCATAATAACAGTGCGGAAGTCGCCAAGCGTTTGGCGGCCGCTGAATGCAAAGACAGTCTGACAGGAATCAACAATCGCCGCGGCTTTGAAGAACAAATGGCAATCGTGTACCAGCAAGCACGTCAAGGTGTACTGACGGCTGGGCTTTTGTATATTCAGCTCGATAATGTCGGTAAAATAAGAAGCAGTCTAGGTTTGCAAGGGGTAGATGCGACCGTCAAGCAAGTCGCCTATGCATTAGATGAGCTGATATCAGACGGGCATGTGAGTCGTTTTAGTGATACCGCCTTTACCATACTGGTCGAGGATAAGAGCACCACAGAGCTTGAAGAACTGGCTAAGCAAATTGGTTCACGTATCAGTGATATGCTCATTGAAGTAGATAAGCGTACGACCAGTACGACTGTCAGTATTGGTATTGTCAAAATCGAAACCAATACAGCAGAGCCAAGTATCGTGCTCGAACGTGCGATGGATGCCATCAATCAGATTATGATAGAGACCTCTAATCATGGCGGCACCTATCATTTGTACGATCCAAGCGAGCATGCCAATAGTGATGATCATGCCCTTGCCGAATCTTTAGTTGATGCCATTGCCAATAGCCGTTTTGAGTTATCTTTCCAGCCAATATATGATATTAACAATGACCGAAGTGACTTTTTTGAAGTATATCTGCGGTTGCCATTGGCGGATGCCGACAATACGATATTGACACCTGATCAATTTATGGCAGTCGCCAAGACGCATAAATTGCTCGAAAAAATAGATCGTTGGGTGCTCATCAATGCCTGTAAAAAGGTTAATGAGGTACGTAAAACACATCCTGAAGCCAGATTGCTAGTGCAATTGACTAGTGCCTCATTGATAGACAAAAAACTGCCTAGTGTTGCCAGTCAGCTTATAAAAGCGGTGGGCGGTGCAGCTGGTGTGCTCACCTTGCAGTTCAACGAAAAAGATGTCTCAGACCATCTCACAGTGGCAAAAACACAATTTGCCGCCCTTAGCCAAGTCAGCTGTCAGATGGGCATCAATAATTTCGGTTCTTCTGCTAAATCCATAGAGATTGTCAGTTTTGTGCAGCCAGATATGGTGCGTTTAGCACGCAGCTATGTGGATGGCATTGACTCAGCAGACAATTTAGAAACTGTCAAATCACTTATTATGCGTACGAATGAAGTCAATGTGGACGTATTGATGCCTTATATTGAAGATGCGGCAACCATGTCCGTTGCTTGGAGCGTGGGCGCGCGCTATTTACAAGGCTATTATTTAGAAGAACCCAGCAGTACGATAAAAGTTGCGACCTAAAGTCATTGAGAGTGCGTTTGATATGCAACTATCAACAGTGCCTATTTATGGAATATTCTACACGGCTTAATCGTTCATAAATTCTTTATCGTCATACATTACAAAAGTTTTACTCAAACTGTCCTATAAGCGTTGTTTATTGGCTCGATATGCCCCAATAAATAACGTTATGTTTTTACAAACAGCTATTTAGACGTGAAGAGGGTTCCACTTTGCATGTGTTTGACCCTTACCTTATTATCTATATTGTTCACCTATAGCTGACACTCCTTAACCAAAGATTGCCGAAAATGCCCATCATTAATAAATATCAAATAAGCAGTATATTTGCTGCTGTTTTATTGCTCAGCGCTTGCGGAGAAAGTACGCCACCGGATCATCGTGCTGCTGTGACATTGCCGCTCTATACGGAAGGTGATGCTGATAACGGCGCGATCATTTATCAAGACGCTTGTGGTCAATGTCATCAGCTGAATGCGGGGCTCAACAAAAAAGGTCCGCAGCTGATGAATATATACGGTGCGCCCGCCGCAGAGCTAGAAGATTACACCTATAGTGACGGGCTAAAAACATCAGGTTGGGTATGGGATGCGCAAACGCTCGACCCTTATATTGCAGATGCAGAAAAAGCCATGCTAGACTCAAAAATGCTATCAAACCCGATGCCCGATGCGCAAGAACGCGCAGATGTCATCGCTTATCTGTCAACGCTTCGTGCCGCCGTGCCGATAATTGAAGATGACTCAAAGCAATAGCCAGTTTATGGTGTGTCCTCAAGCTAAACGAAAGCGACTAAATGGGCTAAAGATGGTTAAATTTTGCCAAATCATGTCAAAAAATTGGTTAATATCTTGATGGTATCTGTGCTATTTTCCTTGTTTGGCTGCCATTTATCTCATTTTTATCACCACTTTCAAAATAAGAACACGCCCTAGAAACACTAATCCCATAAGAAATGAGCCAATAATTGACTATGACCCACGCAGCCATCGATAGATCCATTACAACACTACATCAATCAGCAGCAGAGGTGATTCATAAGCCGACCTTTAGCGCTGCCGATTATCATCACAATCAGCAAAAAATTGCCCAACTTATGGCGCAGTTAAATCATATTGTGTTAGATAAGCCGCAAGTGGTTAAGCTTGCGCTGAGTGGTATTTTGGCAGGTGGACATTTGTTACTGCAAGATCTGCCGGGTATGGGCAAGACGACATTGGCGCAAGGCTTGGCGCAATTATTAGGCTTGAGCTTTAGCCGTGTACAGTTCACCAATGATATGCTGCCAGCAGATATTTTGGGGATGAGCATTTATGATCAAAAGAAACAGCAATTTGAGTTTCGAGCAGGTCCTATTTTTACTCAGCTGCTACTCGCTGATGAGATTAATCGCTCTAGCCCTAAGACGCAAAGCGCGTTACTAGAAGCGATGGAAGAACGACAAGTCACCCAAGATGGGCAAACCTATCCTTTGCCGCAGTCGTTTTTTGTCATTGCAACCCAAAATCCTCTACAGCAAGCAGGTGTCTATCCGCTTCCTGAATCGCAGCTAGATAGATTCTTACTATGCTTGTCGCTTGGTTATCCGTCGCCTACCGCAGAGCGTGAGCTATTAAAAGGTCAGGATCGCCGCGAGCTACTAAAAAATTTAGATGCGCTGCTTGATACCGAGGCGGTCTTATTAGCACAGCAAGGTGTTAAACACGTTTATGTCGCGGATGTGGTCTTGGATTATCTGCAGCGATTGGTCGCAAAGACACGAGCAAGCTCCGAGTATCATGGCTTATCACCGCGCGGAGTATTGTCGCTACAGCGTGCCGCGCAGGCTTATGCGTACGTATCGGGGTATATGGAAGTGACACCTGAGGATATCCAAGCGGTGTTTGCCGCGGTCACAGATCATCGTCTCGGTCAGCGTTTTGTCCCAGCGCATGTGACTGGTGGGCAGGCGACGCAGACAATCGCGCAACGTATATTGGCAGAAGTGGCTGTTATCAATTAAATGGTGGTTATTTAAATAGTTGTTATTTCAATCACTGTTATCTGAGCACTTATTTTTTAGTTGTTTGTTGTTTCATAGCGTATTTGTTTTAAAGCTATCACCAATTATGAATGAGAGTATCAATTTTATGGTAAGGATAGGGTAGTCATGAGCTTTTTGCCAAAAGCCTTAACCGTACCAGCCACTTCAGCATTAAGCCGTTGGTTTGCCTCGCGTGCGCCCAAAAGCGATAGTGCTATCCTCAATTTGCGTAACGTCTATATCTTTTTTAGCCGTGAAGGGACGCTATATGCAGTGTTATTAATCATCACCTTTATCGCTGGCATTAACTATGGCAATAACTTGGTGTTAGGTTTATGTTTTTATTTGGTCAGTGTCTGGCTTATCAGCTTTCATGTAACCTTTGCGCACATTTCAGGTCTGCAAGTACGTTTGCTTGAAGTGACTATGGCAGAAGCGGGCGCGCCTGTTTGGGTGACTTTACAGTTGCGCAGTGAGAGCCGTCAACCGAGACGACAGTTGTTATTTAGCTTTGAGCAGGCTGATGACAAGGCTAATAGCAAGAAAGATAAAAAAGTCCATAAAAAAATCAAACATAGCGCTGATAATAAGCACTCAATACTGGTGACACGACTGCAAGGCGAGCAAGTGATTCGCTTGCCAGTACCGACGCAGAATCGTGGGCAGTTTGAATTACCACGCTTAAAAATAAAAACGGTTTATCCGTTAGGTATCATGAGGGCATGGTCCTATGTTTATTTTGCCCGTACTGCTTGGGTCTATCCAAAACCTGAAGTGTTTGATTGGCAGGCGCAGTATGCCGTTGCCAGTCAGGAGGATTTGCCAACAGGTGGGCAATATCGGCAAGGTCAAGATGATTTTGAGCGGCTAGATAACTACGTTGAAGGCGAGTCGCTGGCACGGGTGTCGTGGGGACATGTAGCACGTGGTCAAGGCATGTTGACCAAGCACTTTGCTGATCCAGTCGGTCATGAGCAAACGTTGGATTATGCGGATATGCCAGCAGCACATCATGAGCAAAAACTGGCACAACTGGCGTATGGGGCGATGAAATTAGGTGAGCTGGGCGTGATATTTCATATGCGCTTACCCAATGACACCCATTCTACTGCACCAATGGGTGAAGGCGACAGTTTTGCACAAGCGTGCTTGCTAAGGTTGGCGAAAGCACAATGACTAATAGGACCAACTCAAAAAAAATCCCTACAAAGGAAGCTGAAAACACATTTATAGGTTTTCCTGAAACAAGTCCCACAAGCTTTGAGCAGTTGGCACTGGGTCAAAACGTCACTGATCGTGTTCTACAGGATAGCGCTGCAAAATGGACTCGTAAGCTATTCGCCTTACCTGCTTATTATTGGGTACTAATTGCTCAAATTACCGTTATTTTACCTCATGCGGCGCATCTGCCGTTTTGGTTGATAGGTTTTGCGGTGGTCAGCATCGCCGCACAGCTACCGTCTATAAAAGCTAAGTTCAAAAAAATAGCGCATTTAAAACGTGTCTATCAAGGCATGCAAATGCTCGGCTTTTTATTGGGGCTGGCAGGTCTATGGCTGACTTACAATACAGCGTTTGGACTGGATATGGGCGTGGCGTTTTTAGTGCTATGTCTCATTAGCAAGCTGTGGGAGGTGTATAAACGGCGTGATGCTTATGTGGTATTAAACCTATCATTGTTTGTACTGGCGGCATTGTTTTTGATGGATCAAGGACTGTTTACGACTTTAGAAGTTGCGATTGGTGCGATTATCGTGTTGCTCGCGTTCATTGCATTAAACGATGATGGCAATGCTCGTGGTGATGGTCGTCTGCGTACTTTGTGTGTGCTGGGTGTTGGTGCGCTACCGTTATTGGTGGTGTTGTTTTTGTTTTTTCCACGTTTACCACCGCTATGGTCCGTTCAGCTCTCAGGTCAGCAAGCAACCACGGGTGTCTCCGACAGTATGTCACCTGGTGATTTTGCTAATTTGGGACAATCAACTGAGCTGGCATTTCGGGTAGAGTTTAAAAATGACCGCCCACCACAGCAGCAGCTCTATTGGCGCGGTTTGGTATTTAGTGACTTTGATGGGGTGACTTGGCGTCCTAGCCCTCAGCAGCGACAGTGGCAATCGGTATCGCAAAGACCCACTTGGATTGAAAACGTGTTTGCTACCGTTCCTGAAGCCGAGCAAGTAGCACCAAACAGCTATCAAATTATCTTAGAACCTACCCAACAAAACTGGTTATTTGGACTTGATTACCCGTTTACCAATCAACCAAATATTAGTACTACCTCAAATTTCACGTTATTAAATAACCAACCTATTACGCAGCAATTGCGCTATAACGTATTACAGTTCTCGTCGATGCGTATCGACCCTATACTCAGTGATAACTCAAGGCGTCGAAATCTAGCATTGCCAAGTGAGGGTAATCCACAAACACGAGCATTGGCTAAGCAGCTTTTTGCGCAGTCAGGCTCTGATCCTGTGCGTTATATGGTGGCTATTGAGCGCTGGATCAATCGAACGGACTTTCGTTATACACTATCGCCGCCACGGTTAAATGATAACCGTATTGATGAGTTTTTGTTTAATACCAAGGCAGGGTTTTGTGAGCATTACGCTTCAAGCTTTACCTTTATGATGCGCGCAGCTGGCGTACCAGCACGAGTCGTGGCAGGCTATCAAGGTGGCGAGCTAAGTCGTGGCGGTGATGTTTGGGAAGTGCGGCAGAAGGATGCGCATGCGTGGACTGAGGTTTGGCTAGAAGGTCAAGGCTGGGTACGTGTTGATCCCACTGCCTTTGTTGCTCCTGAGCGTGTGGAGCAAGGGATGGATGCGCTAACACAGTCTCAAGGCGCAGCAATGTTTGGTGATGGTGCAGGTGCAGGTGCGCAGTTTAACTATCAACAGTATCAAATGCTACAAACCTTACGTCGTTTCTCAGATCAAGCCAGTTATTATTGGCAAAAAGACGTCGTTGGCTATGATAAGGATAAGCAAGCTGGCTCATTGCTTAAATGGTTCAATATCAAATCTATCATGCAGCAAGTTATCTGGTTGGCGGCGAGTGCTATTACGGTCATGGTTATTTTGGTATTTATCATCTGGTATCGACGCCGCAAGCACTGGCATCCAGCAGATTTGCCACTTATGCAGCTGTCACAGCGTATAGCTAAGCAAGATAAATCATTAGCTCGTACCGATAGCGAGGGACAGCTAGCATGGCTTGAGCGCTTAGCCAGTGCTATTGATAGTCGCAATGATACAAATGTCAATGATGAAGCTAAGACAAGTAATGCTAGTACATTAACGGACAGTGATCATCCTGACGTTATTCAAGAAAAAATCACGCAAATCAGACAAGATTATCGTCAGCTACGCTATGGACGTTTAAGTACCGTTGAAATCAATGACAATGGATACCAGAAAGTACTTAAGCAGCTGAAAAAAAATGTACACGATTTATTATAAGTCCATTTAGCCAGCAGTACTTATTAACTAGCAGTACTTGTTAGCGACAGTTATTAGCGATAGTGAGCGGACAAATGATAGATAAATTTGGAACAAACCATGCGTAGCACTAAAGACCGTATTCGCCATGCCTTAGGGTTTGAAATCATCGGTCTATTGATTTTTGCACCGCTAGCAAGTTGGGTATTTGGCTTTGAACTGCATTCAATGGGTGTAATAGCATTGGCAGGCTCTATCGTCGCGACGGTGTGGAATTATTTTTATAATATCTTATTGATAATGCCCTGCTTAAACTACGTGGTGATGTAAAAAAGACAGTTCCTATACGAATATTACACGCTGCACTGTTTGAAGGTGGTTTGCTGGTGCTGTTTTTACCTGCCATTGCTTGGTACTTGGATATCAGTTTGTGGGATGCTTTTAAAATGGATATCGCTATGGCGACATTTTATTTGGTATATGCTTTTGTCTTTAATTGGGTTTACGACAGAGTGTTTCCTATTGTTGAAGCTGATTGATGCTTCAGGACAAAAAATGAATAGGCAAGGTAGGATGTATGGCGATATATGTGGATTTTATGCAAATAGAATTTAAAGGCTATAAGTGGTGTCATCTATTAGCTGATACATTACAAGAATTGCATGATTTTGCAGCATTGATTGAATTAGATGCGCGCCTGTTTCACCGTAACGCCAGCTATCCGCATTATGATGTCACTGTGCAGATGCGAGAAACAGCGATTGAGTATGGTGCAATTCCTGCCGATCGAAGAAAAATTATCGAGTGTGCAAAGAAGCTAAGAGTAGAATTACATACACAAATAGCACAGTCCGATTGTTTGTAATAAATGCATAAACAAATAAAAAGGTGGGTTATGTTTTGGCTAACCCACCTTTTCTGTTTTTTTAGGTCGTGTTTTTTGAGTGTAGTATTACTTAGCAACCGCTGCTGTGCTGACCGCATTTAATGCTTTTGAGATATTATCAATGACGGTATCACAGCCTTCGATATTATGGCGGTCTTTGAGATATTCAGGATTATTGTACGACAACCAAACTTTTTTATCAGCATCTTCACTGATGAGGATTTTTTGTGGTAAGTCGATAGCGACGCTTTGCTCACAATTCATCAATGGCGTACCCGCTTTTGGATTACCAAACATAATCACTTGCGTCGGTCTTAATGTTAAATTGACACCTTGGGCATTCTTTTGGTGATCGACGCGTGCAAATACTTTCATACCTTTGCTTTCAATAATTGCCGCCAGTTTATCAGCAGTATCTTGCACGGAATGATTGCTTTGCATCGTAACCAAGCCTTTTTCGGCATCGATAGCAGTCATCGTTGCTGGCGTTGATGGCATCTTATCAGGCGCGTTTAAAATATTTTCAACACTGGCGCAGGAGGATACGGCTAATGCTAGGGCAGCGATAGAGAGAATCTTAAGCATGAAAAGTCCTTTTATTGTCATTGTTTATTCAGCGCGTGATGGCTGACAACATCGAATATTTAGTGTGAACCATAATATTCCTTGTGCTTAGTAGCATCGATAGTAGCATTGTGCGTAATAAACCGCGCATAGTAAAGCCTCGCATTACAACACACCTTAAAGAATGCCTAAGCCAAAACGCATAGCTAAACCAAATGCTCTGCTAGATAATCGACGAGCAGTCTAATCTTTGGCGATAAATGACGGTTGTGTGGATAGATGGCCCAGATACTTTCTTCAGGCTCTCGATAGTTATTCAATAAGCTGACCAGCTCACCTGATGCTAAGTATTTTTGCACATAATAGTCAGGCAGCTGCACGATACCCAGACCTTTTAACGCAGCATCAACTAGACTGTGACCACTGTTATATTGGACACTGCCAGACACGCGCAGGTTTTTTTCTTTATCAGCGTTTTTTCCAGAATCTATTTTGCCATCTTCTATAAAGTGCCAATAGTCACGTGTGCCAAGTAAGCAGTTATGCTGACTCAGATCGCTCAAAGAATGTGGTATGCCGTATTTTTCGAGATAAGCAGGCGCGGCACAGACGAAATTGGTACGACGGCTGAGCTTTTTTGCCATCATCGTCGAATCACTTAATTTGCCGATACGAATCGCCAAATCATAACCGCCATCAATGAGGTCGATTTTTTGATTGCTCAAAAACGCCGTCACTTCGATATCGCGATATTGCACCATGAAATCATTGACCAGTGGCAATAATTGCTGCTCGCCATAAGTGACAGGAGCGGTCAGTTTAATCCTACCTTGCGGCTTTGATTGTAAATTGCTTACTGCTTGCTCAGCGGCATCCAAGCCATCGAGCACACCGCGGCAGTGCTGATAAAACACGCGACCTTCTTCAGTCAGTGATACCTTACGCGTCGTGCGATACAGCAGTTTAATATTCAGTCGCTTCTCTAAAGCGCTTATCTGTCGACTGACCTGCGCGGTAGAAATGCCCAATTCTTTTGCCGCGCGTGTAAAGCTTTCGTAATCTGCTACATAAACAAATTCGCTAATACCATCCCAGCGCATGATTATTACCACTGTGTAAAAGATATTTGCAAATATAGCACATTGTTATCGCTATAGAAAAAACTATAATAGTCAGTATAAAGCTTTACAGACTGCTACAACTGCCGCTTGCCTCCATTCAACAAGCAAGATAAGCTGAATAGAGGTCTGCGCTTAATAACCCATAAAATGAATTAAAAAGAGAGATAACGATGTCAGATAAATTTATTAAATCAAAAGCCGCCATTGCTTGGGGTCCAAATGAGCCACTATCTATCGAAGAAGTGGATGTGATGCTGCCCCGTAAAGGCGAAGTATTGGTAAAAATCGTGGCAAGCGGCGTCTGTCATACTGATGCATTTACTTTATCTGGTGAAGACCCAGAAGGTGTGTTCCCAGCGATTTTAGGTCATGAAGGTGGCGGTATCGTTGAGAAAATCGGCGAAGGCGTCACCAGTGTGCAAGTTGGCGATCATGTCATTCCTTTATACACAGCAGAATGTGGCGAATGTAAAATGTGCCTATCAGGCAAAACCAACCTGTGCTCAGCAGTACGTGAGACTCAAGGTAAAGGCTTAATGCCAGATGGCACCACGCGTTTTTATAAAGACGGTGAGCCAATTTATCATTATATGGGCTGCTCAACCTTCTCTGAATATACCGTGTTGCCTGAGATTTCTTTAGCGAAAGTGAACAAAGAAGCACCACTAGAAGAAGTATGCTTATTAGGTTGCGGTGTCACCACGGGTATGGGTGCAGTGATGAATACGGCCAAGGTAGAAGAGGGTGCGACGGTCGCAATCTTCGGTCTCGGCGGTATTGGTCTATCAGCGGTCATCGGTGCGGCAATGGCAAAAGCCAGTCGTATCATTGCTATTGATATCAATGAGAGCAAATTTGAGCTGGCTAAAAAGCTTGGCGCGACTGACTGTATCAATCCTAAAGATTATGACAAACCGATTCAAGAAGTCATCGTTGAATTGACCGATGGCGGCGTTGATTATTCATTTGAGTGTATCGGTAACGTCGATGTCATGCGTTCAGCGCTTGAGTGCTGCCATAAAGGGTGGGGCGAGTCGGTCATCATCGGGGTCGCAGGCGCTGGACAAGAAATCTCTACTCGCCCATTCCAATTAGTGACTGGTCGCGTCTGGCGCGGTTCAGCATTTGGCGGCGTAAAAGGTCGCAGTGAATTACCAGGTTATGTTGAGCGTTATTTGGCTGGTGAGATTCCACTACAAGATTTCATTACCCATACCATGCCATTAGAAGATATTAACGAAGCGTTTGATTTGATGCATAAAGGTGAAAGTATTCGTACGGTTATTCATTTTTAAAAATCATTATTAATAATAGTGATTATAGATTTAGCCTTATAAAATAGCAGTATGCTAAACCAAAAACGCCGTCCTTATATAGGGCGGCATTTTTTTTGTCATTGGCAATTATTTTTGAGCGGAAAAAATTATCTGTTCGGCAAGCGTGGTTAGATTTGCTGCGACAAAGTCTGGCGCTGGAACGTTTGGCGCTGATAATAAAGCATTGTGCGGTCGCGTGAGAAATGCCCCTCGGCAGCCAACTGCTTGCGCGCCAATCGTATCCCAAAGATGACAAGCGACAAGGCACAAACCCGATACGTCAATAGACAATGCGTGAGCGACCATTTGGTAGGTTTCAGGTGCAGGCTTGAATCTTGCTACCTGCTCAACACTAAAGTGCTGTTCAAAAAAATGGCTGATGCCGGCTTTTTCAAGCGGGGTCGGGGAAGCGCTATTTGCTGAGTTGGTCAACGTCACCAGTCGAAACCCTGCCTCACGCAGCTTGGTTAATGCTGGAACTACATCAGGGTGAGCAGGCATTTTGCTCATACGCTCTTTTAATTCGTCGACATCACTATCTATCAGCCTAACGTTATAAATATCAGCGGTCATCTGTAAGGCACTGACGCCAAGCTCGCCAAAAGGCGTATAAAGTCCTGATAACGTCATGGTTTGCGAATATAGCACCAATTGCGCAAACCATTCTCTTAGTAGCATTTTATTGCCAAATAGGCGAGCGAATAATGGTTCAAGAGTGGTAATGTCGAGTAGCGTCTCATTGACATCAAACACGATAATAGGAAGGGATTTATCAGAGGACATAAGGGATCCTTTTAGGAATAGCAAACGAAATCTTGCCAAAAAAAATTTTTCAGAGAAGCTAGTCTGGCAAGTCAGCCAACTGCTGCAAGATATTCTTGAAATTTTCCACGCCTTGTGCACCGCTAACCAGATGACGCTTATTAAAAATTACCGCTGGGACGCTTTGAATGCCTTGTTGTTGCCAATGTTGCTCTTCTGCGCGCACCTCTTTAGCAAACCTTTGGTCTGCTAACACGGCTAGTGCCTCATCACGATCTAGTCCAATCTCTGCTGCGATATCAGCAAGCACGGCATTGTCAGAAATATTGCGACCATTGGTAAAATGAGCGACGAATAACGCCTGCTTTAAGTCATGCATGCGACCTTGCTGATCTGCCCAGTGCAGCAATTGATGCAAGTTGAACGTGTTGTGCATGCGCGTGTCATCGTTAAAGTTAAACGTAAAGCCAACCTCATTACCCGCTTCCATTAATCGAGCACGGCTAGCATCAGATTCTTGCTTGCTCGACCCATATTTCTCCATAATATGTTCACGCATATTTTGTCCTTCGCGTGGCATATTTGGATTAAGCTCAAACGGATGCCAGTGAATCTCGTGTTCGGTGTTGGTTTGCTTGAGGGCTTCTGCCAGCTGGCGGTAACCAATGACGCACCAAGGACAAACAACGTCTGAGACGATATCGATGCGTAGTGGCTGCTCTGAGAATAACTGCTTTGAATGTTCCATATCTATCTGCCTAATTCAGTATTTATTTTTTATATAAGCTGTCTGTGGTCGACCGCCTTATAAATCAATGCTCATTATCAATACTAATTAACTAATGCTAAGAGAATGAGGGAACGATTACAATATCGTCTAAGTTACTGTTTAATGAGTGTCCGTCTAATAAGTATCTGCTTAAATAACTGTTCAAATGGCGGCTCAAATAACTCAGCGATGCACTGAATCATCAGTAACGTAATAACAAAATAGGTGACTACTTAACCAATCTGTAACGGTCATCAAACGGGTTTTTGCTTAAAGTGGCGGTACTAAAAATCTTGGAGTCATAAATGAAAAATATCACTGAAGCCATGAACTGGCGTTACAGCACCAAAGAGTTTGATACCAATAAAAAAATATCAGCAGCAGACTTTCAAAGTTTAAAGGATATCCTGCGACTTAGCCCATCAAGCACTAATATTCAGCCTTGGCATTTTGTAATCGCTGATGATGAGGCTGGCAAGGCACGTATCGCACAAGGTACACAAGGGATGTTTGATTTCAACACGGCAAAGGTAGAGCAAGCCTCCCACGTCATCATTTTCTGTAGTCGTATCTATGCTGATGATGAATTTTTGCATGAAGTATTGGACAAAGAAGAGGTGGATGGTCGCTTCGCAGAACCAAAATTCAAAGAGCAAATGCATCAAGTGCGCAAAATGTTTTTGGACATTCGTCGTTATGAGCAAAAAGACGAGCCGCATTGGCTGGTCGAGCAAGTGTATCTAAATATGGGTGCATTGTTGCTGGGTGCTGCTACTTTAGGCATTGATGCTGTACCGATGGAAGGTGCTGATCTAAAGGCACTCGATGAAGAATTTGAGCTACGTAGCAAAGGCTACACAGCCGTTGCCGTTATCTCACTTGGTTATCGTAGCGAAGACGATTTTAATGCCGATTTGCCAAAATCTCGATTGAGTGAAGCGAGCATAATTACTAAAGCGTAATGCCCGACTGGTATTTTTAACTGACTATATTGAACTCAAATAGTGTTATAAACGACCTGTTTATAGCGCTATTTTTTTTTGCTAATAAAATGAGTTTTTGAGTTTCATTTATAAAATTGATAGTGAATAAGCGAGATAGAATAGTGGGAAGTAAAGTTTTCATAGATTAAAAACTACACTGTAATAACTACAAAGTGAAAACAAATCGACATTTCTAATAAGTCATAATAAATCGATTGGCGCGACTTTTAAGGAGCGTTTAACCCTATTTTTTTTGATTATCTGCCAGCGAGAAGCCAGCATGTCTACCTTGAACTTAACCATTAATAAGCAAGATTATCAGCTCGACAATCTTGATTCACGCACGACCTTACTCGATGTCTGTCGTCAGCACCTCAAAATTACGGGACCTAAAAAAGGCTGTGACCATGGTCAGTGCGGCGCTTGTACCATACTTATCAATGGGCGTCGGATCAATGCCTGTTTGACCTTGGCAGTTATGCACGATGGTGATGAGATTACCACGATTGAAGGTATTGGCATGCCCGAATCTTTGTCAGCGTTGCAACAAGCCTTTAAAGATAATGATGCGTTTCAATGTGGTTACTGTACCCCTGGGCAAATTTGTTCAGCAACAGCGCTGATCGATGAGATTAAACAAAACTGGCCCAGTCATGTCACTACAGATTTGCAAAATCCTGATGGGTTGCTGGTTCAAGAAATCGCTGAGCGTATGAGTGGCAATATTTGCCGCTGTTCTGCTTATCCCAATATTATTAAGGCCATTTCACAAGTACTAGAAAATGAAATGAAGGGTTCATCTAAAACTGACGCAGTACAAAAATCAGAGGTGACGGGTATTTGGTCACTATCACCTAGTGAAGCGCAGCTAGGTAGTCAATCTATGAAGAATAAGACGGCAACTAGCAGGTTAGGAGATCGCTCATGAAACGTTTCGAGTATAGCCGTGCTACCGCGCCAGAGCAGGCAGCCCAATCTGCTAGTGTAAAAGACGCCTCATTTATCGCAGGGGGTACCAACCTTTTAGATTTAATGAAGTTAGAGATTGAAACGCCAGTTAAGCTGGTCGATATCACTCGTTTGGCGTTAGCACAAGTCGAGACGACTACAGACGGCGGCTTACGTATCGGTACGCTAGTGACCAATAGTGATTTGGCGGCGCATCCTGAGGTTATTGCCAATTACCCAGTGCTATCACGGGCGATTTTGGCAGGTGCGACGGGGCAGTTGCGTAATAGAGCGACGACGGGCGGTAATCTATTACAGCGTACGCGTTGTTATTATTTTTATCAGACAGACAGCGCCTGCAATAAACGCAAGCCAGGTTCTGGTTGCCCAGCGATACGTGGCGAAAATCGTACCTTGGCAATTTTGGGTACTAGCGATTCCTGTATTGCTCAACATCCATCTGATATGGCCGTCGCGATGCGCTCATTAGATGCCACTGTTGAGACGTTAAAAACGGATGGTTCAACGCGTAAAATCGCGATTAAAGACTTTTATTGTTTGCCAAAAGACACGCCACATATCGAAAACGTTTTAGAGTCTGGTGAGCTTATCACTCATGTGGTGTTGCCAGCGCCTGTCAGCGGTATCCACACTTATGACAAAGTGCGTGATCGCGCGTCCTATGCTTTTGCCTTAGTCTCCTGTGCCGCGATCATAGACGTGACTGATAATGGGCGTTTGGACACAGTGCGCCTAGCATTCGGCGGTATTGGTACTGAGCCATGGCGCAACGAAGCCGTTGAGGCATTACTAACGGGCACTGATGGTAATAATGATGTGATCAAACAAGCAGCGGACTTATTATTAAAAGAGGCTAAAGGTAGTGGTCAAAATGATTTCAAAATACCGCTGACTCGTCGTCTACTCAAACAAGTTATTCAACGCGCATTAGCGGGCAAGGGAGCATAATCATGTCGTTATTGGATTCAATATTGCCAGCAGAACCGACCAAAAAGATGATGATGAATGCGCCAGTTGAATCACTTTTTGACAAAACAGCGAGCAAGTTGGTGGGCAAACCCATCAACCGAGTTGAGGGATCACTCAAGGTCAGCGGTCAAGCACCTTATACGGCAGAGATTTATTTAGACAATCAAGCCTATGGTGTCTTGGTGAGCGCAACGATTGCCAAAGGACGCGTTAAGCAAATTGATAGCAGCTCTTTAGAGGGTATTCCCAATATTATTAAAGTAGTTACTGATCCTGAGCATTTTTTGCGCAATGCACAACAGGGCGGTGCAACCAAATCACCTAAGCAAGGCGTTAGTGAAATCTTTTATCATGGTCAGCCGATCGCGGTCGTCATCGCTGAGACGTTTGAGGCGGCGACAGAAGGCGCAAAAGCACTCAAAGTGACTTATGAGGATGAAACTAATCAGGCGGCATTGAACTTTACGACAGAGCTGCCAAATGCTCATGACGTTAATGAAAAAAAAGGTTCGGATAAAAACTCAGAAAAGGGTAATCCAGAACAAAGCCTCGCAAATGCTGCAGTAACCCTTGATCGCTTTTATCATACGCCAAGTCAAAACAGCGCAGCGATGGAGCCACATGCAACGCTTGCTCACTGGGAAGGTGAGAAGCTGATTATGTACTCCTCTAATCAAATGCTTGCCTCATGCAAAAAGCAAATCGTTGATGCGTTAGATTTGGATCCAGAAAATGTACAATTAATCGCTCGTTATGTCGGTGGGGGTTTTGGTAGCAAGCTGGGGATTTCTCCAGAATCGATAGCCGCCGCACTCGCCGCAAAAGAATTGGGTCGTCCCGTGTTAATCACTATGACACGTCCGCAAGTAATGGAGGCAACGATTAGACGCTCAAACACGCGTCAACGCATTGCTATTGGCTGTAGTGAAGACGGTATTATTGACACTATGATTCATGAGACGGTCTCTAGTAATTTGCCAGAAGAGACCTTTTTTGAGCCAGCAGCGCTCTCTACGCATTATTTGTATCGAGGTGACAATCGCCGAGTTAATTATCAGCAAGTAGATATAAACCAAGTATTGTCAGGCTCAATGCGTGCCCCCGGTGAAGCAGTGGGGCAGATTGCCCTTGAGTGTGCGATGGATGAATTGGCAGAGCAACTCAACCTAGACCCTGTCGAGCTGCGCCGTCGTAATGAGCCTGAGCAAGATCCTAGTAAAGACATCCCGTTTTCAACGCGTAAGCTTATCGCTTGTATCGATCAAGCAGCTGAACAGTTTGGCTGGAATCAACGCAATGCTAAGCCTGCCAGTCGCTTAGAAGGTGATTGGTGGATGGGCATGGGTATGGCAGCGGCAGCTCGCGGCAATAGCTTAGCGCCATCAGAAGCACGGGCGACCCTGCAAATAGATAACTCAAAAGCGCTGGGTGTCAAAGCCGTGATTGAGACAGACATGACCGATATCGGTACAGGTTCTTATACCGTATTTACTCAGGTTGCTGCAGATTTATTAGGGCTACCAATAGATCACATTGAAATGAAGCTTGGTGATACCAGTTTGCCACCTGCGGTAGGCTCAGGGGGCAGTATGGGCGCGGCCAGTTCAGGCAGTAGTATTTACCTTGCTTGTCAGCAGCTACGTGAAATGATCGCAGAAAAAGTCGGTCTATACCCTGACACCATTCAGCTGGATAACGGTCAAATTAAGCAGGTAGGTGAGCATGATGCTAATGTTGTAGAAACAGTGGTGGAAGCAGGAAAAGAAAAAGTAGCAGGTTTGAGCGATAACATCGTAGATAAAGTGGCTGATCTAAAAGATAAATTAGCTGAAATAACGGGAATCTCACTAACTGAATCGAAAGAATATGACTTTAGTAATTTCCAGACTCATTCATTAGCCGATATCGTCGCTCAATATGATGACCAAAAACTCAGTGCCAAAGGTCAAATTGCACCGGGTAAAAATGCCAAAAGTCATCGCCAAGCGTCATTTGGTGCCAATTTTGCCGAGGTCGCTGTACATCGAGTGACTGGTGAAATACGCATCAAGCGTATGACGGGTGCTTTTGCAGCAGGGCGTATTCTCAATCATAAAACCGCAACCTCGCAGTGCTACGGCGGTATGATATTTGGTATTGGTTCTGCATTGATGGAGCAGGTGATTCACGATAAGCATGACGGTCGGCTATGTAATCATAATCTTGCAGAATACCATGTCCCAGTCAATGCGGATGTTCCTCAGCTTGATGTTATCTTGGTAGAAGAGGACGATCCGTATACCAATCCAATGCATATAAAAGGTATTGGGGAAACGGCGATTGCAGGTGCTGCCGCTGCTATTGCTAATGCCGTTTACAACGCCGTGGGTGTACGAGTTTATGACTTTCCTATTACCCTCGACAAATTACTTTATGAACTACCAGAGTAGGTTTTTAGTCAAATAGATGGACAATATAAACCCGCTAATTGTAGTCGTTAGCGGGTTTTATAAGTGGACTAGGATGGATATAGACCGTATATAGATATAAATGATAGATAGTATATAAGAGACATTATGAATCAAATTGCTGATATTCTTAAGCTGGCACGCGAGGCTCAGCAACAACAGGTTGACGCGGTACTAGCAACCGTCGTGCGTACAGAAGGGTCAGCCTATCGCCGCGCAGGCGCAATGATGCTTATCTGTGAAGATGGTCGTTCGGTCGGAATGATTAGCGGTGGCTGCTTGGAGCCGCATATTATCAAACGTGCTTTTTGGCTCACACGTGATGGTGCAAACGTGCAAGTTTACCAAACGGGTGACGACATCGAATATGCTGAAAATGGTAATGTGCGAGCGAGCGTATCAGAAGAGGGTTTTGACTTTGATAGAGGCAGTGATAATAAGGGCACAGATAATAAATACGATGAACAAGATATTGATTTGGACGAGTTAAATTTTGGATTAGGCTGTAATGGGCGCGTACACGTGTTGTTTGAAAGGCTGGCAACGGCAATGTCTTTGTTAAATGTCATCAGTCAGGTTCGTCAGTCTCAGCAGCCAGTAACGGTAGCAACTTTAATTCGCTCTACAATCCATTTTAACAACCAAAATAATCCAAACTCTGAACTTCAAATTGGTGTGCGTCTTAATCTAGATAATTATATCAAGTCAGGAAAACTCACCGCTATCGACGCTAATAATTCAGATAAAGTGGTATCTAATGCTTCAAGCACAGTTATCCATGCAGTTGAAAGTTTATCCGAATATAAAATTCTCCATAAAAATGCTGAGTACGTCATCGTAAAAGATGACAGTGATGATTTAGCCACAGAATGGCTGATTCAGCGCCTACAACCACAGATACGCTTGCTGATTTGTGGTGCTGGCAATGATGTGATGCCGCTAGTTACGATGGCAAAGCTGCAAGATTGGCATGTGACAGTGGTAGACAGTCGAGCGCAATATGCCACGCAGCGGCGTTTTCCTCAGGCAGATAGAGTGATGGTACTGGCGTTAGATGATAGTGATACTTTACTAAAACTAAGTAAAAATGCTGCCGTTGCTTTGATGTCGCATAGTCTCAGCCAAGACCGTGCTCGCCTTGGCGTATTATTAGAGCATGCTAATCACTATAAATATCTTGGACAACTAGGACCGCGCTACCGTACCGAGCGCTTAATCGAAGAAATTAGTACAAGGCTTACAAATCCTGACAGTTTAAACCTAGGTATCAATAAGCTGCATTATCCGATTGGCTATAAGCTGGGCGGAGATGGACCTGAAGCCTTAGCACTGGGTATCATGGCACAAGTCAATGCGGTCGTGCATAATCAGCTGCCGCTAGCAGAAAACTCAGACACTCATCTGTCAAATACTAACTTTACAACGCTATTTTCTACGCATATTGATTCTATAGAGACGACTGCGACAAGTGCTCGTGCCGCGATAAATTTATCATGAGCCGCGACGCATCTATTTTAGCATCTACGCAACTAAAGCCAATAAATCTATCAAAGCCACCAAACCATGCGGTCATTATTTTGGCCAGTGGACTGAGCCTGCGTTTAGGTCAAGCAAAACAGTTACTGTGTAAAGATGGCGAACCCTTAATTTGCTTCATGACCAAACTCGCACTTTCTACAAAACCGCAAGCAATTATTATAGTTATTCCTGATAATCAACCATCAATAGCCAGTGCGATGAATGAATTGGCTTTTCAGTACTCTATGATTCAAATGGTCGTAAATTCTACGCCTGAAATAGGGATGGCGTATAGTTTGGATTTGGCTATTGAGGCAGTCACGCAGTTGACAAGCTCATTAATCGAGCGTGTATTAATCATGGGTGTTGATCAAGTTTTACTCGATGAGCAGCATTTGGTAAAACTGCTGGCAGATAAGCGGTCTGTAGTGGCAAGTACTTATGGTAGCTGGCAGCATTTAAATAACATGAATTTAAATGAAACGTCTGCTGCCACTGCATTGAAGCAAAATATTATCGGACTACCTTTAACGATTGATTGTGATTTACTCAGAGAGTGGCAAGCATTGCTGGTAGGCGATAAGGGGCTGCGTTATTTAATTAGAGAATTGAAGCCCAGTCAGATAAGTACCGTTGTTAATAATCAACTGAGCTATGATATCGATACTCCTAAGCAACTTGCTCATGCCAAGCAAAAAGGCTGGCTGGATAAATAGTATTAATAGTGTCAATCCATAAGTGATAAAAATGATAAATGTGATAGAAACAGAACGTCTTTATCTCAGGCAATGGCAAGCAAGTGACTTTGCTGTTTTTGCTGAAATAAATGCTGATCCTGAAGTAATGAAGTATTTTCCCAAGTTATTAACGCCTAAAGTAAGTGACATCATCGCTAGTAAATGCCAGCAGCTTATTGCTAATCAAGGCTGGGGGCTTTGGGCAGTATGTTTAAAAAATAGCACTAAAACATATGATGATTTTATCGGTTTTGTTGGCTTGAATGATACTCACGCAGATATGTCTTTTGCCCCTGCTGTCGAGATTGCATGGCGACTACATAAAGATTATTGGGGACAGGGCTATGCTACAGAGGCAGCACGTGCGGCGCTGAATTTCGCTTTTACTGAGCTGTCGCTCGATGAGGTTGTGTCATTCACAGCGGTTATCAATAAGCGCTCGCAATTGGTTATGGAGCGCCTTGGTATGATGAATACCCGCGCCAACTTCTACCATCCAGCCCTTGACCCTAACCATCAGCTGGCTGAGCATGTACTGTATAACATGACGCGGCAACAGTGGAACAATCAGTTAGCAGGCTTGTGACCACAAATCAATGCCCACACCCTGATATTAACAGGACTACTCGAAGATATTACTACCGTTATACAACACAAGGTAAGGTTTGCGATATAATTTATTTTCTATTAAATGTAAAATAAGGTCGTCTTATGAATCGTACACTGTGGTTAGTCATTGGCATCATTAGTATTCTTGGCGGTATCTTTGCATTTTTTAATCCTCTTAGCGCCACTTTGGCCGCTGAGCAGTTAGCAGGTTTTATCTTCCTTTTAGTGGGTATTTTACAGTTTATCGCCTTGTTCCGAGCACATAGTACCACTGGAAAAGTGCTGGCTGCCATCGGCGGTGTACTTGGTATATTGATTGGTATTGAATTATTACAAGATCCGTTACAAGGCATATTAACCTTGACCATGGTAATTGCTATTTTATTTATGGCAACAGGTATAGTTAGAGTTGTTGTTGCTTTCGGTCTCCGTCGGACAGTGGCTTTTGTCCCAATATTACTCTCAGGGCTGCTCTCGATTATATTGGCTATCATGATATTTACCAGTTATCCGCAGTCAGCGACGTATATTCTTGGCATACTGTTAGCCGTCGAGTTGATATCTAACGGTATATCCTTAATTATGTATTCACGTATACCATCAATTGTGGTGCGTAATATATAAATGTAGTTCTAGGGCGTGTTCTCAATTCAATTGATCATATCTAAACGGGCTAAAAATGGCTAAATTTTGCCAAACATCGTTAAATAGCTGGTTAATATCCCGATATTATCTGCGATATTATCTGCGATATTTTCCTCGTTTGACGGCAATTTAAATCATTTTTATCACCATTTTTGAAATGAGGACACGCCCTAGCAACAAACAAAAAAGACGCTATTTAAAGCGTCTTTTTTTTATTTCATAATTTATTTGAATATCACATCTTAACCATGCGTAAAGCCTAAGTGCAATTTGTAGTACTTGTCCTTGTGTGTAAATCGGCTATAGCAGAAGATGAAAGAAAAAAATATATTGAAAGTAAAGCAGATGTGAGAGATTGAAAGAAGTGCGCTTAGTTTGATATAAGCGCACTGGTCAGTATGGCAGCGTGTCATACTGATATTTAATGGTATATCAAGCGGTTTGGTTGATTTAGCTAAGAAATCTTAAGCCAGACGTTTTCAATGCCCATACCATCTCAACAAAGGCGCGGCTATTAGTTAAAGGCTCGCCATCGATGATGAGGGCGTAACCTGAACCATCAATCCATAAAAACACAAAGCTGGTCTCAGGAATCAGTAAGTCAACTTGTTGAAAAAACGAGATGGCTTGGCTTTCGACCGCCCAGCCGCGTTGTTTTTGGCGAATCATAAAACCTGAAAAATCAGCAGCTGCAACACTTAGCATGTCCGCTTCTTCTTGGCTGTAACCGATTCGTGCTAGGCAAAACCCTTCATCAGAGCCAATAGCGGCACGGCGTTTACCGGATAAGCTGGCAACCACATACGGTAAAAACTGATCCAACGGCAGATTGGGTGCGGGTAACAACAAAGACAGCTTTTCAATCCAGCCGTGTTCTATAAAGCTCTGTAGCCATTCGTCAGAATAACGCTCAAGCCAATCAGCGGCGAGCAACGTCTCCCCATAGGACATTAAGTCTTGTAATGACAGCTGTTCATCAGTGGGCTCACTTTGTGAAAATGCCTCGAAAATACCGGCTGGAGTGAGGGTTAGATACGTTTTATCAGCATTTAAGTAAGAGGACATAGCGGCTACCATTGTGATGAAAGGGTTAAATCGGCGATAAATTAGGTCTTGATGGTCTGATCAAGATGCTGTTGACAGTTGTTCCAGCGCTCATCGAACTGCCAGTCGCTTTTACCCAAGCGAAACCATACTAACGAGAAGGCAAGTCGATCATTGCGAGCGATACAGTGAGCAAAGAATTCGTTTTCGATCTGCTCAATCGTGCCCCAATCCTTATCTTCACGCGCCTGCATGAGCTCAGCGGTGATGTCTTTGGATATTTCTTTGGCGTCATCGCTACTGATAAGCAATCGCTGTTTTTGCTCATTGAGAGACGGTGATATCAGGACACTCCAGCGAGTCGCCAGCATACTATTACGTTGAATATATCGCTTCTTACTAATACAATCGCGAAACCCTTGCTGGACATGAGGGTACAAGCGATCTTTAATACGCGTAAACAGGTTATTTACATCGTAAGGGATGTCATACCAACAGCCATAAAAAAAGTCTGCGACGGCACCTTGTAGCGGCTCTTTTTCGGTTAAAAGTAATGAGGCATTGATACGTTGTTCATGAAAATGACGGTTATTGGGTGCCAAAAATACTTTACGCGAATATAAACGAAATACTCGGCGCGCTTCCATCTCATTTTCTTTGATAAGGTCTAAATCAGACATAATAGTGTCCTTTAAGTCATAGTGTCTATTATATGGCTAACAGCTTATGGCTAATATCGTATGGTCAAAATGATATAGCCACTATTGAGCGACAATAGCCTATGACTTCACTAAGCGAAACGGTGCAACGTGCCAATTAATAAGTAATAATTAATCAAGTAAAGTTTGCATCAAATCTATCATAAATTCAGCATCTTCTTCGTCCATGGCTTCAAACCCTTGAGGC
>Ga0208435_100097_pt1 | contig 29227 bp, 45 predicted proteins | sample 24_taG_FD_184097 | JGI IMG/M metagenome (GOLD analysis project Ga0208435, IMG submission 184097) | Marine viral communities from Cariaco Basin, Caribbean Sea - 24_WHOI_OMZ (SPAdes) (version 2) | ecosystem: Environmental > Aquatic > Marine > Oceanic | place: Caribbean Sea: Cariaco Basin...
ACCAAAAATTTCCTGCTCCATACCGAGGACATCCGTATAAAAGCGAACCGTATCCTCTATGCTGCGAACAGTGAGTACAAAATGGTCAAGTCTCAAGATCACAACGAGGCTCTCCTAGCAACATAACGCCGGTGGTAATGGGCGCCAACGGAGCGCAGCGTAGTTGGCGTCCCGTTGACCACTTGGTTATGCATGTTCCGGCCACATCCCATCCATCATCACTGGGTAGGTGATTGGCTTGTAGTGGGTAAATTCAATGTCTCGAACGTGGGTGAAGTCACTCCAGAGCAACCTCGCCCCTTTCATCCACTGTGATGGCTTAACCCGTTTTTCTATCTTCTCAATTTCTTCGGGCGTGGCTTCACGCATTCGTCCGACCTTGCCGTAAAGTCTCACGCCCGGCGGAGCAACGAAACGGCCTTTGAGCAGAGATCTTAGCCAAAAGAATCGACCGGCGTTGACTGCCATAATGCAAACATTCGGGTTCTGATCGATGTTTTTACCCAAAGCCTCGGCGTAGTGATCAAAAAAGTACCCGCTTTGATCATTACGAAGGAAAACAGTGCCAACTGGCGTGATGTGGGGTGTGCCGTCGGGGTTAACCGTTGCGATCGAGCAGTAAACCGTCGAAGCCTGACCTTGCTCTAAAACTGACTTTACCTTTTTCCAATCGTCCTTGATGTTCATAGTGTCTCCATTTGTGAATAACGCTGAACGAAGCGGCGCGTCTCACGCGTCCGCCTTCCGTGACTGGTTATAAATCATAGCCACCATTGAAGATAACTCGAAAGCTTTCCAACTGGTGTTTCTTCATTTTGCCTTCCATCGCATTTTTGCCGACTATCTCTTTGATTCTTCGACAGATCGGCGAATATTTTTCTATCCAGTAGTGATGTTCCAGATTTCTAAGCCAATTCGTATCTGTTTCGTCCGTTGGGAATTTTTCGAGTAGCTTTAGATAGACGAAAATTGAATGTGAAAGAATCGAGATATTGTGTAACAGCGAGAGGAGCGCGCTATCAAATACCTCGTTGGACTCCAGTTCACCGTTCGAAACTGAATAGACCAAATTTCTTAAAGGTAACCCACGATGCCTTTCTCCGAAGCAGTCGTTGTTGAAAGGGGTATCCAGATTGTGTTCGAGCTGTTGGTCCAAGCGACCTAGAGCTTCTCGGATAACCAACAATTTTTGTTGGTAGGTGTTGGACCGAAAGCTTTTATAAACAAGATAACCCGCAAGCAAGGAGGCAGCAGGCGCGAGTACGCCGCCAAAGTACGCTCCAAAACTAGCCCAATCGTGATTGCTAGCACTGAGAGTTACCTGACCATTACTCACCATGGTCAAAATGTAAACGTCTCCAACGACAAAAAGCAGAACGGTGAAAGCGAACAAGCTAAGACGGAAATCGCGCAAATGTCCTCCTTGATTTATAACGCTAAGCTAAACGGCAGACACTGCGAAGCAGTGGCTGTCCGGTGGAGGCCACGCCTTTCATGGCCATAACGCATTTGAGCGCCTGGTTATGTGCCACGAATGACCCAGGCAGATAGAAACAATGCTCCACTGATACTGAAAGCGAGCAAAGCAAACCCTTTGGGCACCTTCACTTCGGTCCTTGGGATCCCCCGAGCGACACCATGCACGAGTGCTGTTATGAAAAAAGAGAAAATCACCCACAGCCCCAAGGTAACCAAAACCTCAAAGGTATCGGCTGCCTGCAATACAAAAAACAGTCCAAGTGCCACGACGATCAGCACGAAGCCGACCATCACAACGAAATCAAATACATCGTAGCGACGATTCATTGCATCACCACATAACGCTTTTGTTTAGCGGCGACTACGGAGCGCAGCGTAGTAGGCGTCCGGTGTAGGGCCGCCAGGCCCGGAACGCACTACAACAATTTGTTATGCAGTGCCCAGTCGTCGCGCGACATTCGATACACGCGCACAGGCCGGGCATGGAACTCTCGAGTCGTATAGTCTCCGAACCCGACTTTCTCCGTGACCCTGACGGAAGCTGTATGCTCCGGCTCGATAATAACAATTACCGACTCGCAGTGTTTTTGGTCGAAAGCATACTGGAGAACACCTTTTACAGCTTCTGTCGCATACCCCTGATGCCAGAACCTGCGCGCCAGACGATAACCTAGATTGATTTCTTCAACATCGCCAATCAACTCCGGCCCAACGCCACAGAAGCCGATAAAATGCCCTGATGCCTTCTCGCACAATGCCCACGGCCCTATTCCATGTGAGGCGTAACACTTAAGGCACCAATCAACGAACTTTCGGGTAGCTTCTTCGTCGCAAACTCCACGAACGGAGAACTTCATGACTTCCGGATCACTGAGCATTGTGGTGAGCACAGGAACGTCTTGATGGGATAGCTTCCTTGCAACCAACCTCTCTGTTTCAAACAATGACACTGTTCTCACCCACCGCTATAACGCGAAGCTTAGCGGCGCCCTTGTAATGGAGGCGAAGCCGCAATGAAAAGGGCGTCCGGCGGCCATCGGCCGCGTACTACAGCGCCTTGTTAACCATACTTGATGGCTAGCAAAATTGCCGACACCGCCGCCGCAGCTAGAAACGGGGCCATGAGTATGAGCAAAGAGACTCGATACTCCTTTAGCGGCTGATATATCCAATAGGCAGCAACGAAAAAGGAAGCCACCCCTACCCCGTGGGCCCATTTACCCGAAAACTCAGCGAGTCCCGTGCGCCCGGGTAGCGTCACATTGTCGAAATAGAATGCCACCGTACCGGCAACCAGGAACACGAAACTGAACAAACCATTAATGAATGACCAACGCCGACGATAATAGCTAGCATCCCTGATGACTGGATCAAACTTCCACAATGCGCGGCTCTCCAGATTGCCAGTGTGGTTAACGCTTAGCGCACCGGTGACTTTGACGTAGCGAAGCGGAGACAAAGGCATCCGAGTGCCGCGCCTGGTTATGTTTGATATTCGATTTCTACGGCCGACTCGTCTCCACAATGAATGAAGAGTTCCCCTTTCGCTGAATTTGAAGATGAAAACTGAAACCAACCACGGCCAGACTTTTCACGACCATCATCATTTCCAGACCAAGAAAACTCGACTCGCCCTCCATCATCTGGAATGCGGTAGTCGATTTGGCCCTCAACTGCTCCGAATACAAAAAAGCCGAGGCCATCTTCATCGAACTGGAAGTATCCGGGCTCGATAAGATCAACAAAGTCTTGATCCCACATTTCCATCCACTTAATTCGCCAGCGTCCAACGACTTTACTCAAACTACCTCCTTAAAACATAACGCCGAAGCACAGCGGCGACCTTGGAGTGGTGACGAAGGAGCCACGGAAAGGGCGTCCGGCGGCCATCGGCCGCGAACTGCTGCGCCTTGTTAAATGGCTCTAAGCACATGATCTGCCAGAACCGTACTTTCTTCGTGGTGATTTTGTCTAGTTTGAGCTCTCATCCGGAGAAGCTTTTTTTACCGCAGCACCCATAACAGAGCACATTACTGCGAATACGACAGCCTCTTTAGAAATAAAATCAAGGCCTAGGTATCGATCCATTAGAACGATTATCCCAATTGAAATAACCATCCCGAGGGCGGCGTACATCAGCCAAATTTTTGTAGAATTTTTCAAAAAATAGCTCCCTTTATTGACTCTATAATTTTCGGACAACCCGCATTTAACGCCAGCGCACAACGGCGCCCTTGTAATGGAGGCGCAGCCGCAATGAAAAGGGCGTCCGGCGGCCACCGGCCGCGAATTGATGCGCCTTGTTAGCTGCGAACAACCGAACCGGAATGAAACCCGATCTTTGGCAACCAGCATGACAGCCTGCTCCGTTTCTTTGGGGGCACAAGCTCTGACCAGTGCACCTTGATTAAAGCCACCGCCGATGATGCGGCGAATGAACCTGAACTTCAGAGTAGCAGGTAAGCAAGGAGCCAGGTTTCGGCGGACAGCCCCGCATGGTAAACACCCAACACATTACCAACACCGCTGACCGACTGAGCTGCCAACCTGACGACGGATTTCGACGGCCTTGGCAAACCACCTACCTTGACGATTTTGCTACCCGTTTGCGGCCAAGGCCACTGGCACCGAACCACCCAAAAGGAACAGCGCACTTCTCAGCTAACGCTGAGGTAACCGGCGCCGGAGCGCAGCGGAGGGAACCAAAAGCGGTACGCTTTTGGCGTCCGGTTGACCGCCTGGTTAATGGCCGTTCACCACCGTGGTTGAGTCTGGAATCAAAGGCCGCATGCCCCCTCCCGGACAACTTGCACCAACTCGACGGATGGCGAAAGGAACCAGAACGCAAAGGCTACCGGCCCGATTACCGTTTAAGACGGACGGCCCCACGACTGGGGCACGCCATGAATACCAACACCGCTGGCCGTTGCGGCAACCAAACCAGACAGCGAATTTTCCGGCCTTGGCGATCACCAGAGTGAGCGGGCTTACAACCAATCCCGGTGCCAAGGCCTTTGCACCCCACCTGCTAAAAACTCACGAATGCCGGGCCAATAACGCCTTGGGTAAGCTGCCGATACGGAGCGCAGCGTAGTAGCGGTCAGCTTCACCCACTGGTTACACGGATATCACCAGCGATCACGCCACCACCGTTTTTCCGACAACGCTTCTGCTAGTGTAGGCTCTTTCCCCGTGCCGTCAGTTAGGCTCACTATAGTGGCAATGCTCATCGTACCAACCGGCTGAAATTCCTCAGCTTTACGGCTATTCATTATTTGGTGAAGGATTGTTTTCTCAACCCCTGTTGGGAGGTCAGCCTTTGCGCGCCGCAATATTGGCCTAATCGTATCTAATATTTCTTGACCATACTTGATGGCTTCTTCGCGCGATGGAATCTTACCTTTGTGAATCACCTCGTTGCGAAACTGGATCTGTTTTTGCCTGAGTAGAGAGGGGCTCTCGGAGAAACATTTCAGATAAAGAAAAATGAAAGCACCAAGTTGACGCTCTGACTGAGACGAAACCTTTTTCCAAGATTCAGCGACTAAACTTTCTTCTGTTCCGTCTTCAAAAAGAGATGCCTTTATAAAGAATTCATAGAATCTTTCGAGGCTTGAGGTGAAAGAGGCGACAGCCTCTCTATAGTAACCATCAAGGATGGCGTAAGCTCCCAGATCAAAGAGCACCTCGAACTTCTGCTGTTGCAAGACCGTCACTGTGGTATGGCCTTTTTCACATGTGAACTCATAACGCCCATCGTCTCTGAGTTCCACATACTTCGGGTATGGCGGATGGCTATTGGCATCCTCACCGAAAGTGCACTTCATGCAAGTGAAAGGCAATCTCACGTCAGAATCTCCCGAATTTGAGGGAACGTACCCGTGTAACGCTCTTGTTCAGCGGCGACCTTTTCGCAGCGAAGCGGAGAAAAGGGCGTCCGGTGGAGGGCCGTCAGGCCCGGAACGAACTGGAACTACTGGTTAGGCTGGTAGAAATCTTCGGGGCTTATCTTATCAAGCAATAACAGAAAGGAATCTAATGCTTGCTGAACAAACAACGACCCTCCATCCTTTTTCTCCCAAGGATCGATCATCAAAACAATAGCCAAAGCCAGCATGACCTTTTTCTTCTGCTCAATCAGGTATCCGCCTATATCTCCACTAACTTGAGGCCTGCCTGAACAGTTTGCGTACAGAATTTCATTCCGTGTGTTCGCAATATCCTTTAAGTATTTCAATGCCTTATCATAGCCATGACCATTAACCAAGTCATTGAATTCATCTCTAAATGTATAAACTTTATCCGTTCCCGAGTCTTTAATTGTAAAGTTCAATGGAGGTGTCGGTCGCGCCGATAAGCGCTGGGCTGGCATATTGAGCACTAGTTCAATAGCCTTTCTAACGTTTTTTTCAACGTGGCGTACGCTAAACTTATCAAAAGGACTCGATGCTTGGAGATGAAAACGACCCAAAAATTTCCCGATGCTGTGAAGAAATGGATACAGGCCGAGCTTGTATTTATGCTCTTTGAACGAAATTTTTCTAGAATTCAGGTAATTATGGTTCTTTAAGCAATAAAACAGCGAGGTCGCTGCTTCTTCCTCTGCAGTAATCCCCCTAAATATCGCCATCTCTAGATCTAGATCACGTATCGCCCACGCTTTCTCAAGGTGATGAACCGCATTTTTCCCGCAATTCCTTACGGCCCCTCTACAGTCATCAATCGCCTCAATCGTCTTTACTTCAAAGGTCGAGAAATCCATATCTTTGCCTAACGCAGAAATAAGCGGCGGCCCGCAAGGGACGTCCGGTGGAGGCCGCAGGCCGGAACGAACTTGATTGACTGGTTATAAGGCATGTAGCTCCCAGTGCTCTCTGTTTATCTTGTACAAAACATGCTCGCAAAGTGGGTCTGAAGGCTCTAGGTCTGGATGCTCGAAATTGCTGGCATAGGACATTCCGATTTTTTCCATGACCGCTTGAGAGCGGATGTTTCGCACCGTCGCAAAGGAGACAACCTCATCCAAATCCAAGTGCGTAAAAGCATATCGCAACGACTCGTTGGCGGCCTCCGTCGCGTAGCCCATTCCCCAATACTGTTTCGCAATACGCCAGCCGATCTCAACACATGGTGAGAAAGGCATATTTTCCGTGGGGATGTGCAGGCCGACAAATCCAATAAACTTACGTTGACCAGGAATCTCAACAGCCCAGAACCCCCACCCACGCTCAGCAATGAGAGACTTGATTTTTCTCCCCATGCTGTAGCTTTCTTCCTCCGTCAGAAGTTTAGGAAAATACTCCATCACGTCCCTATCCCCACACATCTGCGAAAAGGGATAGAGGTCTTCGTCATCCCATTGGCGAAGTATCAATCTTTCCGTTCTAATCATGTGCCAGATGATGCTTTATAACGCTGAAATAAGCGGCGGCCCGACAGGGGCGTCCGGTGGAGGCCGCAGGCCGGAACGTACTTAATTGACTTGTTAAATTTCTTGTTACGGAGCACTGGCGCCGCACCCCTCGAACTCGCAGCCGGCGCCAGCACCAACCGAAATAAGGTAATCAACCCACTTCAAAAGTTGCTCTTCTGACCAAGTTATCGGGCCGGAATTGCCCGAAATTACGTACGACTTTCTTAGGAATCCCTCTCGCTCTACCCGGAGCGGATAGTCAGCCAGTTCAGATTGAAGAGCCTCGACTGCAACCTTCCGCTTGGCGCTAAATTGAAAGTCGAAGTCCAACTTCGATTCTTCTGTGGCACCCAGTTCTATCAGCCGCTTCCAAACTTCGGCTGTCCTTACAAGATGTCCCATTCTGTAATCTTCGAACTCAGTGCTCACAGGTTTACCCTTCGGAATTTAACGCTGAATGTTAAGCGGCGCCTGCGGAGCGCAGCGTAGTAGGCGTCCGGCGGACGGCCGCCAGGCCGGTAGCGAACTTGAACGATTGGTTATACATAAGACTACCACCCCCACCAATGCCAAACCTTGGCTATACCGCGCCAGACACCCCCGAGAATTGACGGAAAAAGTCGTGGAAGCAGCAACGCCAACACAGCAAAAACCAAGATACAGGAAATGAGGTAACGACTGCTGAGAAAGCCATCCCAGTAGACGGCCAACTCCAAATTGACCCAGAGCCAGACGAATGCTGCTGTTGGGATAGAGAAAAACAGCGATGCAAAAAGGCTGATCAACCTTGTTTCAATCGGCCCACCTTGGCCGCGATTCCTTGCCATGATCTATGAACATTCCTTGTGTATAACGCTGAGCACAGCGGCGACCTTGGAGTGGCGACGAAGGAGCCACGGAAAGGGCGTCCGGCGGCCATCGGCCGCGAACTGCTGCGCCTTGTTAAATGGCCCTGGGCACACGGTCCGCTTGAGCCACTGTTTGATTGAGTTGCCGGAGTTTGTTTAGAGAGACTTGAAACTGGCCGTTACTCGGTAGCCGTTTACCTTTGAATTGCTCCCAAACAAGGGCTCCTGGCCCGTTATAGATTTCCTCGAATGTACCGTCACGCAGGATCTTGATGATGATCGCATGTTGCGGCTGGCTCCGAAATGCAACAGAGTTGGATTGCGTAGCTTTGATCTCAACTTCCACGCCGGTTTCGGTGACAGCGTCATAACCTTTATTGGAAGCTGTCTTCAGCTCAAGATTGTACGCATCGGCCACAAGGCATTCACCCAAACTGCCAACCATGTGGCCATCCGGGGTGAAGTGCCTACCCGGGAACATAGCCTCCAACTCATTGACCGTGGCATAGAGCTGGGTGACCAAGCCCCGGAATTTATCGTGATCGATCATAGACATTTAACGCCCTGGCTTTGCGGCGCACTGGAGCGCCAGCGGAGGTGCGTCCGACAACAGCCACTTGTTAGCAGTATTTTGTGATGATTTTGCAGCACTCCGCCATAAGCTTGGCACGAAAACGGTATTCTAGATCTGCAAGCATAGGGCCTAACTCCAATAACTTATCAAAGCTCCAATGAAGCCTCTCGGTACCTACAGGAACCTCCACCGGGAGTGCATTTTGATATTCTTTGAATACCGAATGCTTTTCGACCCATTCATCGCCAAGGTCATAAAGGCAGCCAAGTATTCTATTTGATGCGATGGTGATCCCTTGCTGGCCTGCGACCAAACTGCGAGACGCGGAAACCAGTTTTTTCTTTCTCGCAATTTCTTGTTCTGGGGTCATCATCCGGCCTCAATTCCTTTTGCACTGCTAACGCTTGCAGCATGCGCGCCCATGGAATGGAGCCGAAGGCGCAATGTAATGGGCGTCGCCGTGCCTGCACTGGTTATGTGATCACTGTTGGTAGAGCTTAATAATCAAACTAATAATTGCAGCGATTCCTAGCAGATACGGAAACATAAGATCCAGGTACTCGCGATGCTTTAGAATGGCTTCCACTCTATACTTGATCTCAAACCTGAGAAGTTTTCGGAAATCCTTTCTAGTCCAAGTCTCTGAATATTTATTGAGTTCAATATTCTCATTGTAGCTGTACGTTCCATGCTGATCGTCCTCGCCCTCGGACGTGTATACGATATTCCTTTTGAGCATTCCCACTTTTCTGTACCGTGGTTCTTGGATACCGGGCTCATCACCGCCCCATATATCTATTCGCTTGCCCAACAGTCCCTGAACCTCGTCTTCAGCAGAGTTATAAGAGAACACTCTATAATCATTCAGCAGTCTTGCTGACCAAAAATCAAACAGTTGGCTGTGATAGCTTTGAGCATACGCGTAATATCTCAGAAGCAGAAAGATCACTGCGGCACCAAGAAGATAGGTCAAGCCGACATGGTTTGAAAACTCAATCCGAAAAATGAACGTGTTCGCTTCCTTGATTGACGCCCCGCTCACGCTCAACGCCAAAAGTAACAGAGAAACGATCACCAACGCACGACGCTTGGCCGCCAACCCTTCGTCGTTGTCTATATCATCTCTGTACTGATCTATGTCTGGGCCAAGCACAACACTTCCTTTTATACATTTGATTCGACGATACGGAACACATAACGCCTGAGTTCAGCGGCGTTTGAGGCGGCGACCGTTTTTGCGGCAGCAAAAATGGGCGGCGGGTCAAACGTCCGCTGCAACGATTTGTTGGGCGGCAGCTTCACTCCCGCTCCAATCGACTAACTTTCGAATACAAGCTATCCGCTAGCGCCACAGAATTGGCACCGTGGTGCAGTTCTCTATGACAGTTTGGGCAAACGGCAACAGCATTCGAAATTTTGTCAGAGCCACCAGACGCTAGCCGCTTTACATGATGCACTTCCAAGTAAGGCAGGCCATTAGGCTTTGTGAACTGGAGCAGCTTGGCCCGAAGGTTTGCCCAACGTAGTTTCACGAAACAATTTCGAAGCCTCGTATTCCAACGATTCTTCGGAATCACAGAGAATGGGCTCGACGTAGGCGGCAGGAAGCTCGGTGAATTCGGCCCCCGCAGCACTAAGGGCCTTTTCCAAATCTGAGCCAGTAAGCTTATCTAGCCGATCAACTGGGACTCGAACCCAACCAATTGTAGGCCCTAACAGGGGAGACCCTGTTTCATTGCCGTGCCTCCAGCGTGCCCTATATTGCTTTTCCTCTTTCTTTCCAGAATTGACGACGAAGACTTGGTACTCATTCTCAATGAATGATTGCTGAATGCCGCGCAAGGCATCGAAATACCTGCCCGTCGATGGAGCGGCTTTGTAACCATATCGATAGGTGCCAGCATGGCCATTGAACGGAAGAAAAGCTCGAGCAGGGCCGCCCTTTTTCCCGTTTGCTACCGGAACCCAGATGGAAACATCCCCTTCCTTGAAAATTGAAATCACCTGCTAGCAACTCCTATTTGGGCATCCGGCATGCACAGTGTTTCCCTGTCGCCCAACGCAGAAATAAGCGGCGGCCCGCAAGGGACGTCCGGTGGAGGCCGCAGGCCGGAACGAACTTGATTGACTGGTTATAAGGCATGTAGCTCCCAGTGCTCTCTGTTTATCTTGTACAAAACATGCTCGCAAAGTGGGTCTGAAGGCTCTAGGTCTGGATGCTCGAAATTGCTGGCATAGGACATTCCGATTTTTTCCATGACCGCTTGAGAGCGGATGTTTCGCACCGTCGCAAAGGAGACAACCTCATCCAAATCCAAGTGCGTAAAAGCATATCGCAACGACTCGTTGGCGGCCTCCGTCGCGTAGCCCATTCCCCAATACTGTTTCGCAATACGCCAGCCGATCTCAACACATGGTGAGAAAGGCATATTTTCCGTGGGGATGTGCAGGCCGACAAATCCAATAAACTTACGTTGACCAGGAATCTCAACAGCCCAGAACCCCCACCCACGCTCAGCAATGAGAGACTTGATTTTTCTCCCCATGCTGTAGCTTTCTTCCTCCGTCAGAAGTTTAGGAAAATACTCCATCACGTCCCTATCCCCACACATCTGCGAAAAGGGATAGAGGTCTTCGTCATCCCATTGGCGAAGTATCAATCTTTCCGTTCTAATCATGTGCCAGATGATGCTTTATAACGCTGAAATAAGCGGCGGCCCGACAGGGGCGTCCGGTGGAGGCCGCCAGGCCGGAACGAACTTGATTGACTTGTTAAAAGCTATCGCAGACCACCCAATGCCATGAGGGCAACAAACGATACCAGCCTGCCAACGATGACCATCAAAATAATGTCTGGCCAGATGCTGGCCTTGCTGAACTTTTTGAGAAGCACAAAAAGTACAATGATTGATAGTATCCAGCCTGCGGTCGGAACCAAAGCAACGGCGGCAGCTCCGCCCGCTGCAATTACGGTTTCACTCAAAGCTAAATCCACAGATGTAATTTTTTCGGCAAGCCACAAAACCACTCCGCCGATTAAGGCATCCAAAACGACAATTACCAACTCATCCATGAGGTCTATCCTTACCTTTTAACGCCCGGCTCACGCGCCGGCTTGGAGCCGCGAAGCGGCGTAAAATCGGTCGCTGTGCAGCCGATTGTTATGTTTTCCCCGAAGTGCTAGATTGTGTATAGAAACTGCAAACTATACACATAGGTGCACCATGAGAACGAACATTGTCATTGACGACCAGTTGATGGCCGAAGCCCTCAAAGCCTCTGGCTACGAAACCAAAAAAGAAGCTGTTGAGCAAGGCCTGAAACTTCTGGTCCAGTTGAGCAAGCAGCAGGAAATTCGAAAGCTGCGCGGCAAGGTCAAGTGGGAAGGCGACCTGAATGAAATGCGGAGCGCCGGATGATCCTGGTGGATACCAGCGTCTGGATTGACTATTTCAACGGAGTCACTAACCCACATACTGACCTGTTGGATGCCTCGATAGTCCAAGGATCTGTCGCTATCGGGGACCTCATATTTCTGGAAATACTGCAAGGCATCCGCAACGACAAACAATATCGTCAGACCAAACAAAGCCTGATGGCGCTGGATCAATATGAAATGTTTGGCAAAGATATGGCAGCCAAGTGTGCCGACAATTATCGAGCGCTTCGTAAAAAGGGCATTACGATCAGAAAGACTGCCGATGTGATCATCGCGACATTTTGCATAGAGAAGGAGCTACCTCTGTTGTTCCTGGATCGTGACTTTATCCCCTTTGTTGATCATCTTGGACTTGAGCCGGCCCTGAGAGAAACATAACGCCTACCATCACTGGTGACAGAACCGCAGCGAAGCGGAGGTTTTGGCATCCGGTGCATGGCCTGGTTACACCTCACTCTGGTCAGTGAAGCTGATTGAAAACTTCCGGGTGTTGCTCAGCAATGCGCAGAAGCGCAACCGCAGGCCCCTGCGGCTCGCGCCGACCCTGTTCCCAATCCTGAAGGGTTCGCACACTCACACCCATAAGACCGGCAAACGCAGATTGCGACATGTTCAACTTCAGCCTGATCACTTTAGGCGGTGAAGGCTCTGATAGCTCATGAGTTCGTAGAGCCAATTCGCCCTTCTTGAACTGCTTGATTTCATTGATGCCATCAAGAATCTCTGCCCCAAGGTTCCTGTCACCCATTTTTGATTGCCTCTGCTATCTGCTTGAGCGTATGGCCAGGAATACTGGCGCGCCCTGATTTGCTGTACAGCGTGAGCATCCATATCTCGTGGTCAGACTTCTTCCAGTAGTAAATGGCTCTGATACCACCGCTCTTTCCCCGAACCCGCTGGTGCCCATCGAACTTTACGAACGCCACCCGAGCCTTTGATTAGATCCCCGGCATCCGGCTTCTGCAAAAGGTAGGTTTGAAGCCCACGATATTCCTCGTCCGTGAGGTAGTTCGGCAATAGCTTGGTGAACGTTGAGGTTTCGATGAATAGCATTGCCAATGCATACGGCGTTGCCGTACAGACGTCAAGGTCGGATCAATGAGGTGTAACGCCGCCAGCATGCGCGACTACGAAATGGAGGCGAAGCCGCAATGTAGTAGGCGTCGCCGTGCCTGGCCTTGTTATAACCTCTTTCAATTCAGCTCGTAATCGACGAAACGATTCCAGTCATCGATTGCATCGCTCGCAGCTTGTTGGTGATTCCTAGCCGCCTCATTTTGTTCTTCAACGAAGTCAGAGATACACGCTTTGTAGTCCTGAACTTCCTGATTGAAATTGTCCAGTTCCCATTGAGAATTGAACTGGTAAGGTTTGCTCGGTTGATAGCAAGACGGACTCGGCACGAACATATCCGAAAGAACCGGGAAGGAGACAAGGATTGTAGCTCCAACCAAAAGCCAACTACTCTTCGTGAACTTCATTGCCTCTCCCCTATAGTTATAACGCTGAGCACAGCGGCGACCTTGGAGTGGCGACGAAGGAGCCACGGAAAGGGCGTCCGGCGTCCGGCGGCCATCGGCCGCCAACTGCTGCGCCTTGTTATAAACTCTATATTACTGAATTGAAGAAATAATTTTATTTCTCACAAGCTCGACTGAATCCCTATTGTACCCAGCAACCGCAACCATGAGCTTGCTTCGGGTAGGTGATATTTCTATACATTTAACGACGACACGATTTGATCTTACACTCCCGTATATTCCGTATTCATTCTCAACCTGGTTTTCGAGCCCTATGACTTGCAGCGCATATGAGCTTTGTATCTCGCACGCCTCTTTGGATTTGCTCAGATCTTTAAACCAGGACCAAAGCTCAGGCGGCTTTTCCTCAGCGATGGCCGATCCCGATAATAAAAACAAAAGAACTAAAACTGCCCTGTTGATCATGCGAATTTCCCTAATGCTTATAACGCGAAGATAAGCGGCGGCCCGAAAGGGGCGTCCGGTGGAGGCCAACGGCCGGAACGAACTTAATCGACTTGTTAATTGGTAACCTCAATGTACCACCTGGGCTTGATACGCCCGAAGTCTTGGCGGACGTTTGACCGCAGGGATTTCTTGGAATCCAGCACTTTCTCCTGGCCACCTTCCCTGACGAACAAAACCCAGTGCCAGAATGGCTTGCCATGCTCCATTCGCCATTTGATGGCCAAAAGTGCTTTATCGGGCAAGCCTTCCCATGACTCGAACGGTGTTTCTTTTGGAGAAACCGATACGCCACAATCACGCAAGAGCTTTCGGACATACTCAGTGTCGGACCAAAGCGATGTGTCTGAGGCATGAATACCCAGAGCACCGGCTCTCCGTTTGGCCTCGGCATAGCTGAGACCGGCGAGCGCAGCTGACGCGGCAATGCCGCAACCGGTTGTTTCCTCTTGGATGACGACTTCCATATCTTTACCAATTAACGCTGAAATAAGCGGCGGCCCGTCAGGGGCGTCCGGTGGAGGCCGCAGGCCGGAACGAACTTGATTGACTGGTTATATATTGATATCGCAATCTAGCCCTTAAAATCATGAATTTTATAGTCGGAATACATAAACCCAAAACTCGAACTATTGCCAATTAGCGTCACTTTATCTCCCACCCTCAGGCTATACCAATCGCTTTTTTCTAAGCCACATATACTATTATCAAAAGAAGACTTAAATTCTTTGGCATAAAATATGCCCTCACAAAAAACATACCCCCGGACATGGAATCTGCTTCTTTTCCTTTCAACTGTAACCTCAACCATGGCTGGCTCTGAGTAAAACAAATGTCCGAAAACTGGAAAACCTTTGTACACCGCCATCGTAGCAATCATCGGAATGCCGATTGTAAATGCAAATACCCCAAACCAAACACTGTTTTTCGCAATGAAGTGTTTACGAACTGAAGACCCGTCAGTAAAAAGCCGAGCTAAAGCCCAAACTGTTATTGGAATTGAAATAATCAACCCCACCCAAAGAAGTAGATCCGAAATCTCTCCTGAAACAACCATTTTGACTGGATAGGTCACGATAAAAATGACCAATAAAGAACCTATTATGGCATGCAGTAATTTATCAGAAAGATTCATCCCTCAACAGATTCCATAAGTTTTGCTCACAAGACAGAGAATATATAACGCTGAGCTAAGCGGCGCCCTGACAAGGGCGTCCGGTGGAGGCCGTAGGCCGGAACAAACTTAAGCGCCTGGTTATATGATTCAGTCCAAATTGAATGACACCGAGCCATACAAGCCAGTAACAATGGCTACCGTACCATCGTCGTTTTTCACGAAACCAAAACCTTTAAATGCATCGACGTGCTCACGAGGTATAAACTCGCGGATATCACCTAGATCTGATGGGTATTCGTCATTTTTTTGGTGATATAAATCTATAGCCTCGACCGTACTATCGTAGGCTGCATGAATTCTGTCCCCTAAAGCCATGCTCCTTTCGACAGCGTAGCTCAGTTCCTTGCTTCTTTCGCAGGCGTAGATATCAATTTGCTTATATCCATGACGCGCGGCTTGTAACTTCCGTTGCTCCTCCAGCTGCTCAGACTTTTCCAAAATTTTTCTCACCTCGTCTATACCCAGACAGTCTCGTTTAGAGGAAAGCGCGAGAAGAAATACCCCTGCTACAAGAGCAAAGAAACATGAAGCTATAGCTACCAACTTCAATTGGGCATCCTCATATAACGCCCCGCAGCATGCGCGGCTTTGGAATGGAGGCGAAGCCGCAATGGAAAAGACGTCGCCGTGCCTGCGATGGTTATGTGCTGTGAGCGACGTTCGGGAACCTCTCGGGATGCTCTATAATTTCTTCCGTCAGGTCGACATCAAGGTCAGGCCAATAGAAGTGGCCTGGAGATTGTTCCTCAACGTTCACGATTGCGCTGACCGGCTGCTCCTTAAACCAGGGAAAACTGTTGTAGGGCATGAAAAACTCTCGGTCGTGCGCCAGAAGCCACACGCCATGCGCAGAAATGTTCGTCACCTCAACTGCCGAAGTGCTGTTTCCAAGCGCTGACAAGCTCATCTCGGTGATCCTCCACCAATAATTCGATTTCTTTCAGTTGCTGCCGGTTGTATCCGTAATTTTTGGACAGCTCAAGATCTGGTTCAAGCCAGAATTTTGCCTCGCCATCATCCGATACTACATGAACATGCATGCGAGACTCCTCTCGCGAGAAGAAAAAGAAACGATATCCTTTTTCTCGGAATACTGTAGGACTCATCCATACTCCTCACACATAACGCCAAAGCGCACCGGCGCATTTTTTTGCGTCCGAGTGACGCGGTTTGTTAGCTGACTTGGCCGGCGCCCTGTTCTTCAGAATACTGTTCAAACTGAGATATCATGTCTTCAACCATTGTGGTCAAGCGGCTTAAAAACTGAATCAAGTTCTCGTCGGTTTCCAAGACTTCTTCATTAAGTGTTAATTTCAAGGACGGCTGAAACGACTGTCCGATTGCAACATTCCCAGCAGGTGGCAAGCTCATCAAAATCATACCATCTCTGATAGGGCCACAATGCAAATTCTGTATAGTTAGCATGGGGCCTGATGCATTGGTCATCTGAAAATCTTTAATACCCGCGTAATGTGCAACTGGAATTAGCGATTTATGCTTATCTGTAATATCTAGATCATGTAACGCACGGAGCAAATTATTACCACCCTTGTAAGGTTTAAATGACTTAACCAAATCAACGGCTTTCTGCCCAGCCCGATCAATGTGTCTTTTTTTAATCATTTCGTCTAGGGCAGCTTCGTCATTACCAAAAGGGAAATAGACATTATTTGGATTCCCTCCTGACTCGGTAACAAGCTCTGTGGCCAATAGATCTAATGAAGCGCGGAGATTGTGGATTATATCGCCAATTATCGCTGCGTATAAACGAGGAACATCATGTTTAACGCGCAAAGTCCATAGATGATTACTAGACCCTTCTTCTTGCTCCACCACTACTTTAAAAGGTTTCGACTTCAGATAATCAACTATTTTATTGCTCAGGTCGCGGATATGATCTTTCGCCCTCTCGACCTTAAGCTTCGCGCTGAAAAAACGCTCTTCACCTGGCTCGCTCATTGCACCTCCTTGCAGCTAACGCCAGTGGTAATGGGCGCCAAGGGAGCGCAGCGCATTTGGCGTCCCTTTGACCACCTTGTTAGGCATCGTCAAGCAACCGAAAGCTCTGAGGTTGTACTCCAAACGCATTTTCGAAATGAGCCGATGCCCAAGCCTCCAATTCATCCATTGAAAATTTACTGGTTAACCACCAAAAGTCATAGCTAAAATCTCCATCTTCAATTATCCATTGACGACATAGATTATATGTAGCAACCCAGGAATAGAATTTATCGAATGATGACTGAACTGATTTCTGATCTTTATCTGCGAACGGCCTTGGATAAATATCTCCATCTGCCTGGTCTTTAAATAATGCTTCGTGCTCATTAAAAAGACGAAGACTTTCATCTGAGCACTTATTCCCAGCCGAATATACACCGGTCCAACAAAAGTATGCAGGGTTAGCAAGCTTGTCTTTCTGATACCTTATAAATCTCGAAAAAATTAATCTAATCGGTTGATTCTCATCCCCAAATTCGAATTTCTTTTCCTCCTCCATCAGTTTTATAAGGCTTGGCTCATCATCAGCCCATCGTGATATTAAAGAGGCAGTTTGTAAGGGAGATGGACAAACTATTGCTTTCGATAGCAATTCAGATGCTTCAAAATACTCTGAGGAGGAATAATTTTTTATATAGCTTTTAAGCTCAGGGTGCTTCTGTGGAACCATGCGACATAAAAATAAAAATCTAATTCCTGGGTCAACAGATTCGATAAATGACTCAAAGTGCATTATATCGAATGGAAAACCATCTCCAGGATTCATTGCCAAGTCAAGTATCAGAAGGAATAGTGCCACTATAGGGCTATCTATCGAATCCGGTCGTTCACTCTCTGTAAGCTCCAGATACACTGCAAAGGCCTTATAATAAACCCCGTTGAGCATACCTAGCTCTTCGAAATCATCCCAAGTAAGTTTGCCTCCGGAGGCAAAAAAAAGATATTGCATTTGCAAAAATCTGGCTTGGCCTTCGTAGATTTCTTTGAGGCCAACTGGCGGGACACCGATACTAGAGCCATGATAATAGCCTTCGACCTTATCATCACTTAACTTTTCAAAACCTTCCCCCCAATCTTTGGCGTTCGGAAAAAACTTAAGTTCCCGGTCAAAACAAGAAGAAAGCAGATTGACGAAAGATGAATATGCAATATAAAAAGAATGACCCACTGATTCAAATAAGCGATCACTAGAGAATTGTTTCACAGACTCCGGCACTATAACTCTGAACTTGAAAAATTCAATGTCATGAAAATTATTCAATATTATATTTATGGTTTTAAATTTATCATCTTCAGGATTAACCTCCTTGGCATTCAGTTCGTTGTATTTTTTTATTGACTTTACCGGCCCAACAATATCTACGTATCTCTTTAAATAAGAATAGTTGATATGGGTCTGCGACGGATAACTTAAGCTTAATATTAAACCGGAAATCGAGCCAGAGTGCTGCCACCAATGAATTGTTTCGTGAAAATAAGTAGAGAAGGCCTGTATTGTATCGAAGTCATAATCGCCTGACTTCGCGATTCCATCTTCAACTCCCTCAAGGAGCGCGTGGAGATCAGGCCTTAGTCTCAGTACGAATTGCATCGTGTCATATAGGCCTTTCGCGTTTAAGCAGCTCTTATAATCTTCCGTAAATTCGCTAGACCATTGGTCCCGCAGGATTTCTCTATTAAGCTTCAAGTGGATTCTCCACAATTTGGTTGCATTTACGCCTAACGCCTGCATTTGCGGCTGGTTTGGAGCGCAGCGGAAAACCAGTCCGCCAACATGCACTTGTTAGGCATGTGCTGCACGCTGTTCGACAAGCGCTAGAAAACGTTCAATGTCGCCTGCGTAAGTTGATAGATTGCAAACCGGCACTCCATCCACACCAATCAAACGGTTGAGCTTACGCACTTTGCTGCTTGCATAATCGCTATCGCGACAAGTGTGCAACACCAGCCAAAGACATGCACCGCCTCGAGGTAGTATTTGTGATTTCGTGGACACCCTGCGGATCGATTTCCACGGAAATTCGACCTTTGAAAAGTCCTCTGCCAGAAGGCCGGAGTCTGTAACCACCAACCTATTTTTTAGCGATCTATGAATAGAGAAAGCAAATAGAAACGACAGAACCGAGAGGGGCAAAATATAGAGGTGTACTTGGAGCGCTGCTGCAGTAAACCCACCTTTCCAGGCGCAATAGCCATGTGCAAAGATCGGTAAAACAGCAAAGATGATAATCAAAAACTTCAGCCCACCTTTTTCCTTGGTGAGGACCATACGGAGTTCCTTAATCTTGCCTAACGCCCCGCTAAACGGCGAGCGCCAGCGAGTCCAGTGGAGGCCACGTTATTCGTGGCCGTAACGAGTTTGAGCGGATTGTTAGGCGGCACTTGCACATCACTCGAGTTTGGCCCGTAGGCGATCGGCCCGCTTGTTCAATGAATCCACGATGGACTTTCCTGGCTGGACTGGATCGAATGTTGTTTGCCACTCATGGATCACCGAAAGTGCGTCTGCGTAAGCTTTGCGGCGCTCAAGTAGTAGGCTCAAGCGATCTACCGGTGCGTGCAACCGACGGTGCGCCGATGCGTATGGATCGGCGGTTGTAAAAGTACGGACCTCCGAAATGGCTTCAATCAAAGCCAGAACTGCCTCGTCAGTGTCTCCGCTCTTCTCAAGTTTGAGCGCCGCAGCTACCCGTTCGTCAATTTTCTTAGCGCGAGCTTCAAGCCGCGCGCGTCTGTCCCAATCAGGATCGCGTTTGGTGATGCTCAGAACGACACCAACGGATTTTTTACCAAGAAGTCGCTTGATCCAATTTGTCCCACCGCGCACTGCATGAACTACGGCCTCTATCGGCTCGCCTTTCAGTAACGCGTCCGCATCCCGAGCGTCTGAGGGTAGCCAACCAATTTGCTCCCCCGATTGCGTAAGGACCTTGACTGCCCATCTGTCGTGGGGATTCGTCGGGTCGGCTTGAAGTTGAACCGACTCATTCGCGCGCATGCGACGAATGATGTCTTGGCGCGATGCGCCGTCATCGTTGTTGTAGCTCTCGCCCCGCACGCCAACAAGAAAAGTTCGAATCATGTTTTGGACTCCATAATCGTTGAGCTGCACCGCCTAACGCGAAGCGCAACGGCGCGAGCTTGCGAGCGTCCGGCACCCGCAGGGTGCGAATTGCCGCGCCTTGTTATGCAATTTCTTTCTCTGCGGTGGTCAAAAAAACCAATGTTGATGCTGTCATATGAAGCATGTATGCAACCAGGTAATCTGGCACCATGGTGGGAGTTGTTCCTTGACCATGCCCGCTTAATTTATTTCTGCCAGTAGGAATGCTACTTTCCAACATGCTGCGTAAGGAGCTAAGCTGTTGCTGCCAAAAAGAAGGGACTAGATCATTATCAAAACAGATCTGAATTAAGGCTTTAGCAGTAGCGTTTGGTTGATAAGGCCATTTACGTTTATCACAGATAGCCTTCATGGTACTTTCAAAAGACTTTAAACAGTCATTTAGAGCTTCTTTGTTTTTTCCGTGACGGTAATGCTCATAAGCACTTAGAAATTCCTGTTGCGCACCATGATAATTTTTTTCGTTCAGTAATCTTAGTGCCGGCTTGACTGCTTCAACATGAATTAACTCAGAGTCCACTCTGACAATTTCACCTTCAACAAACTGAAAACCGACTCCATGCTCCTTGAAACGATCATTGAGTTCATTTATGGCATCATCTGCAACTTTAGATGCGTTATTGCGACCCAAGTAATACTCTCTTGTTAGTCGATCAATGTACCTGAAACTCAGTTCAACGATGTCCAACTGGCGTTCAACATCATCTTCTTGAAGAAGAAAATTTGCCAGTTCTTTCAGGTACATTCGATCATTGTACTTTTCAGCGGTTGGCAGTTGAAACAAACCATACTCACGGCACAATGTATCAACGATAAACTTATATGCCGACTTAACATTATATCCATGTGTATAATCATAATAGCTTTGTTCACTACCAATAGAGTCAGCCCAAATATGCACTATCTGGACTCTAAGAGCATTTGGCAAATCACCATACGTATATACGTCAGGCACGTCACCTCTTAAAGCCTTCTGCCTTTTCGAAAACAGATCAAAAATTGCCACTTACTCTGAACTCCTTATTTTGCATAACGCGTGCAGCATGCGCGCCCATGGAATGGAGCCGGCGGCGCAATGTAATGGGCGTCGCTGTGCCTGCATTGGTTATGTTTCATTGTACTTTCGTAAATACTCATCAGATAACCCTCTCCAGATACGATGAAGGTTATCAAGGCAGAAAGTGTTGTTCGGTTTGAGAACCTCAAGGCTACCCAATGGCTCACGATCAAAGGCAGTATTCTGAATATTATCCCAGTGCCGCTTCATTTTCGCGGGATCTTTCGGGGCAGGATAGCGCCCGTCCCACACAATATACTCGCTAAGAACTTCCAGAATTTTGTTGTCTGACTTTTCGAATTTTATACCCGCTATTCCTGCAAGTTCCGTCAGATTATGGGTCTTTTCAATTCTGGGGTTCTCAATCTTTTGTCCGACACAGTGTGCTTTCAGTAGCAACTCCAGAGACATCCCTACTAGCATTTTGTATGTGGCATTGCACGTTAACCGAGCTTGCCTATCAACCTCCATAGCCCTCCAAAGTACTCGGGCCGAGGCCATCAAATCCACAGATTTATTGTGCCAATAGGTCGAGATCGTGGTTCGATTCTCATACTGAATTTCGTGTCCATCCATCTCTTCAATGTCATCCACTTAGAACTGAGGCCCGAGAAACATAACGCTTGCAGCAGGGGCGCGACGTCAGGAGCGTCCCTTGCCTGCATTTGTTATACCTAATGTTCCACCTTGGCTATCCACTGAGTGTGCTCTCTAGAAAACGCATTTTCTGCATCTCTCACAAAGTCAGAGAACAGTTCATCAGTATCAGGCTCAGTGATTTTGCTTTCAATTATCCCGATTTCGTGTGCTGTCAGCGCATAAGCCGTCCCGATTTCTTGAAATCGCTTCAGTTGCATCCAGGCAGTGACGGAACCGGCAGCAACCACAAAAACTTCCGTGGGCCAAATCTGCCATTCTGGGAATGCAATTCTGGACAGGACGAAAGCGACAGCAACAGCCTGAAGTATTACAAGTAGAACAAAGAATTGTGTGCTCCGCTTCTTATTGTACTTTGACTTCGCAGCGTACCATTTCCTTTGCTCTCCAATTCTGCTGGTTAGGTAAAGTTGTCGCCTTTCTTCGATAGGCTTCGCCCTGGTATCCCGCATGAACTGTGTGATCTGGTCCCGGGCGCAATCATCGCCACCAAGCAAATCACCAATCTGATTGTTTGAGGAAAGTATTCCCTCAAGCAATCGACGGAAAACATTATTTACTTCCCCAACTGAAGCAGCGTCTAAAAACGGCTCGGCTCTCATCATATACCGCCAAGTTGAGGTCTTCACCGATTCAGCTACTGCTCGCGCACTGTACCAAGATTTTTCGTAACGCTTCGAAGCTATCAGCACTGATATTCCTAAAGCAGCCAAAAAAACACCCGCATTTATCAGCGAATACAACGCAGTAGGTGCAGGATTCACCGCAAGCGCGGCACCCGTAATGAGGGTTACAATATGCCACTGGAAGGAGCGTAAATAAGCAGACTGGGCCGTCACTGAAGCAGTGTCTGCTGCTCTGTATAAACCGGGATAATCCTTCTGTTCCAAGACCGGACTCCTACATCGTAGCTAAGGCTTGCAAGTTGGCTTCGCTCCACGGATGCACCTTTATACCGTTCTTAGTCAGACAACTGGGTATTGAACCTTGAACACCATTGAGTCTGATCGCGTAAACTGGCTTCCCTCGATCCAATGTCATCTGTACTTCATGAGGAACCCAGTAGCTCTTCCAAGTATCAGCGCCGACGAAGACGATAGTTCTTGATGTGCCGGTAATGCTTTTTGATATCGCCTGTTTAATCACGCTTTCGTTTTCTGTTTGCCATCGCTTCAACAAATCCTGAACGCGGAAGTTTAGTGCGGAATAACGGGGATTGACTGCACGCCCCTTTATGGTGAGCACTACTCCTCGATCCTGCTCCTTGAAGCTAAAAAACACTACGTTTGGCATTTCAATCTATCTCCATGTGTAAAAAGAGCCGTGTGGCCCTGAGGTATAACGCCGGCCATAAGCGGCGCCCTGACAAGGGCGTCCGGTGGAGGGCCATCGGCCCGGAACAGACTTAATGGCTTTGTTATGCATTTTCCAGTTTTTTGACCGCTTCTTGGGGTGTTAGCTCTCCCCCCAACCAGATCTCTACTTTATGAGCACCAGTACCAAGAGCTATTTCCCGTAGAATCTTTTCTTCCACCTCAGACAAGCCACCCTCGATCATCTCAAGGGGGTGCATCAGTATTTCTGGGCTCTTCTTCAGAAATTGCTTTGGCAGAACTTTCTTTATGCCATTGGATAAATGGCGTTCAGCTAATCGGAACTCCCCTATCAGAAGCCGAGATGTGCTGAAGGGTTCTGCTGGTGAAACAACCTCGACAGCAAGATCACCTGACACCTTCATGATCTCAAAACGGTTTCGCGAGATCTTCACGTAGAGCTTTTCTGTAAACAGCTTCTTGATCAAACTCATATCCTATGCATAACGCTAAGGTAACCGGCGCCGGAGCGCAGCGGAGGGAACCAAAAGCGGTACGCTTTTGGCGTCTGGTTGACCGCCTGGTTAATGGCCGTTCACCACCATGGTTAAGCCTGGAAACCCAGGCCGCATGCCCTCTCCCGGACAGCTTGCACCAACTCGACGGATGGAGAAAGGAACCAGAACGCAAACGCTACCCGACCGATTACCATTTGAGACGGACGGCCCCACGACTGGGGCACGTCATGAATACCAACACTGCTGGCCATTGTGGCAACCAAACCAGACAGCGCATTTTCCGGCCTTGGCGATCACCAGAGTGAGCGGGCTTACAACCAATCCCGGTGCCAAGGCCTTTGCACCCCACCTGCTAAAAACTCACGAATGCCGGGCCAATAACGCGGAGATAAGCGGCGGCCCGTCAGGGGCGTCCGGCGGACGGCCCTATGGCCGGGAGCGAACTTAATTGACTGGTTAAAGGCAGGTACTGACGCTGCCTGCTCCCTGGCACTGACCGTGACGGCCTACTCCGTTATCTTGCACCGACGCGCGCCGATACCGTTTGTTTGAAACCACCGCCAAGCCAGCGGTGGATGAACCTGTACTCAAAGGTACCAGATCCAGAATAAATTGTCGGCGGACGGCCCCAAACGGCGAACACCGATTTTGCTACCAACGCCGCTGACGATTAAAGCTGCCAAACCGGACGCAGACTCTGCTGGCCTTGGTGCTCTGACAATTGCGGGGTTTGGCTACCAAGCCCGGCACCAAGGCCACTGGCACAAAGCCACCTAAAAGACCGAAGCCTTTGCCATTAACGCCTGGGCTCAGCGGCCGATTTGGAGGCGCACCGCGCCGGAAAACCGGTCCGCTGGAGCCCCTGGTTATACATTGTTCTGATTCGGGATCAGTGCTAGCAAATCCGTTACCCCAACGTCTTCGCCAAATTGCGAAAGTAGCGTAGTTACCTGCCCCCGATGATGAGTTTGATGATTGAAGAAATGATAGATCAAGGAGGAAAATCGTTTGGTGGCGGGCACACCCTTGGTATTCTGATAGCTGAGAATAAAATCTAAATCACTATCAGTGAGCCCTGAAATCCATTTGATGATTTTCTCATCTAGCCACTTTCGGTGGCTATACAACTCATCAAGATCTTCGAAAATTATTTGGTTGAGGTTTTTGGGAGCCGCTAGCTCAGTGATTTCACGTAGTGGTTCAGCGCTTGCTGGTTGTGCAGCAAACCTCTTTAGCCAAATCGTATCCCCAACAACGATATGGTTTAGCGTACCCAATATTGACCCGAAGAAGGCTCTTCGATCTTCTAAAAGAGCCGATTTGCTCAGGTTGCCTGCGGCGCCATATACCCTCTCATTCATCCACCGATTGTATTCGGCCATCAGCTCAAAATGTTGTTTCAGGCTCATCTGACTGAGGTCCTTCTACTGTATAACGCTAAGGTAACCGGCGCCGGAGCGCCAGCGGAGGGAACCAAAAGCGCCACGCTTTTGGCGTCCGGTTGACCGCCTGGTTATGTGATTGACTCACCGGGGTTCACGAGTCGATACCAATTAAAGAATCAATGCCTTCGTCCCTGATAGTCGCTTTGGCCTCGTCCAGGGCAGCCGCATCAGTATCGAATTCGTCATCCCATACGGTGGAGTTACCGAACTCATCCACCACTTCGAGAATCCAGCCGCCAGTGTCACCACGGTAAATGTCCACTCTGACCGTTTTCCCGTCAGCCGTTAGTTCCTGGCAAAGGGGACTCATCTCGACTTCAAACTCATCTTCCATTCACTATCTCCGAGGTGGAATCTTTGTACACATAACGCTGAGCTTAGCGGCGACCTTGGAGTGGCGACGAAGGAGCCACGTAAAGGGCGTCCGGCGGCCATCGGCCGCGAACTACAGCGACTTGTTAATTGGATACTTCAATGTACCACTTCGGTTTGATACGCCCGAAATCTCTACGAGTGTTGGATTTCAGTGCTTTCTTGGAATCCAACACCTTTGCCTCGCCATACTCCCGGGTAAAAACAACCCAATGCCAAAACGGCTTGCCTCGCTCAATACGCCATTTAATAGCCATCAGCGCTTTATCTGGCAGGCTCTCCCATGATTCAAAAGGAGTTTCTTCGGAGGATGCGGAGATGCCGAATTCACGCAACAGTGCTCGAACATGCTCTGTTTCTGACCAGAGCGCTGAGTCTGCCGCATATATGCCCAGCGCGTTTGCCTTTTGCTTGGCCTCCGCGTAACTGACACCGGCAAGAGCAGCACTTGCCGCAATACCGCAACCAGTTGGCTCTTCCTGGATGACAGGTTCCATAGCTTTACCAATTAACGCCAGCAATAAACGGCGCCCTGACAAGGGCGTCCGGTGGAGGCCGAAGGCCGGAACGAATTTAATTGCCTTGTTATAGCTTTATGAGCCGAACTAGGCATAAACACTGCTTTTTTTACTCTTTAAAACCGGAAGCTCTAGCTTGCGAAATCATGGTTAGCTGGCTACCACCGTAGACTGTGTTAACAAAATTCGACATTTGATGTTTAACTTTAGACGCAGCAAAAAAATCTATTCTTGAAGCTGTAATGTTGGCTTCATCTTCTGATTTATCCTCAATTATTTCTGATAGAAAAACAAAGGCTCTAACAGCTTTCCTTCCTCTCAGCATCATGAAGTACCAAAAAGCCGCCGCAATAACTACTACCCAAAATAAAATTTCCATAAACGCTCGTAGTCGATGTTTAGTTTGTACAGGTATAACGCCTTGGCTTTGCGGCGCACCGGAGCGCCAGCATAGGTGCGTCCGACAACAGCCACTTGTTAGGCTTCGCCACCGAATTGCGGGAACTTGGCCAGATACTGCTGAAGCCCATAATTGCCCTTCAAAATATCAGACTCTTGAAAAAGCTGCTCTAGGTCCAAGATGTCGATTGGATCTTTTCTTGTGTGGGGCCAAGCGGCAAATCCGTATATAACAATCGCTGATCGTGGTTCGATGGGACCAGCTTCGAAGTAGGAAGGCTGGGTGATGCGATCCCTATTGAAGAGCTTTAGGTAAAACTCATGGCGCCAATGCTCTTCGTGCTCCTCAGAGAGGCGCTTATATAAAGTTGTCTTTAGCGATCTTCGCAGCGACTTGTATGACTCAATATGCCTTGCTGATGTTAACCAGTTCAGTCGATCAGGTGCAGGCTGTCCGTCCTCTCCTGCGTTCAGCATGAGAGAACGAAATGCTCTTTCTAGCGCTAAGATAGACTCTTTAAAAATTTCTGCGTCGTGAGTATTTCGCCAAGGCACATAGATGGCCAGAATTGAAACCATCGCCGAGCCGAAGGCTATAGCTGCTGCAATAACGGCAATTTTATCTGTTATCTCCATGGCTACCTCAAGACGCCTAACGCCGAAGCACAGCGGCGACCTTGGAGTGGCGACGAAGGAGCCACGTAAAGGGCGTCCGGCGGCCACCGGCCGCGTACTGCTGCGCCTTGTTAAATGGCCCTAGGCACACGGTCCGATTGAGCCACTGTTTGATTGAGTTGCCGGAGTTTGTTGAGAGAGACTTGAAACTGGCCATTACTAGGTAGCCGTTTACCTTTGAATTGCTCCCAAACAAGGGCTCCTGGCCCGTTATAAATTTCCTCGAACGTACCGTCACGCAAGATTTTGATGATAATCGCGTGCTGCGGCTGACTGCGGAATGCAACAGAGTTGGATTGCGTAGCTTTGATCTCAACTTCCACGCCGGTTTCAGTGAGAGCGTCATAGCCTTTATTGGACGCTGTCTTCAACTCAAGATTGTATGCATCGGCCACGAGGCATTCACCCAAACTGCCAACCATATGACCATCCGGGGTAAAGTGCCTGCCTGGGAACATGGCCTCCAACTCATTTACCGTGGCATAGAGCTGAGTGACCAAGGCCCGGAATTTATCGTGATCGATCATAGACATTTAACGCCGAAGCACAGCGGCGACCTTGGAGTGGCGACGAAGGGGCCACGGAAAGGGCGTCCGGCGGCCATAGGCCGCGCACTGCTGCGCCTTGTTAATTGGATACCTCAATGTACCACTTGGGCTTCATGCGCCCGAAATCCCGGCGGACGTTCGATTTCAGTGCCTTTTTGGAGTCCAGCACCTTTGCCTCGCCGCCCTCTCTGACAAACACAACCCAATGCCAGAATGGTTTGCCCTGTTCCATACGCCATTTAATCGCCATAAGGGCCTTGTCTGGAAGGCACTCCCAATACTCGAACGGTGTTTCTTTGGGCGACACCGAGATACCGAATGCCCGCAAAAGCTTCCGGACGTGCACAGTCTCCGACCAGAGCGACGTGTCTGCGGCGTAAATACCCAGAGCGTTTGCCTTACTCTTGGCCTCCGCATAGCCAATGCCTGTTAGAGCAGCGCTTGCAGCAATACCACAACCCGTTATTTCTTCCTTGGATAACTGGTTCCATATCTCTACCAATTAACGCCGAAGCGCACCGGCGCACGTTAGTGCGTCCGAGTGCCGCGGATTGTTATATCCCTAGGCCGCGTTCTTCTTGAGGTAGTTTGAAAACTCAGCTTGGGACAGAACAAGTATTTTATTGTCCTCTGATTCGAAGCCACGGATCGGAGGCGTTCTCTTGGTTACCAAGATGGCTCGATCAACACCAGGGTTCTCTACTAATTTTTGTAAATAGTTGATCGCGGACTTGATCCTTGCGAGCGGTACAATGTCATCCCATGCTTTTGCCTCGACAACAACATTTTCTGCACCAATTTCGACCAAAAAATCTGGCCGGAAGCCACCGACCACCGGTTGGGTTTTGTACGGGAGTTTCGATTTCTCAATCAACTTCGCTAATTCAATCTCAAAACTGGCTGTCTCAAGATAAGATGCCTGTTTAGATATTGAAATTGATGTTTCTTTCGAGGTCTTGAAAAACACCGTGGCGCTGACAGCAGCTAAACTAGCAGCCAGAACCCCTAAGCCAGACAGAAGCCATTGAACATCGATTGTTTCAGGGTTTTGTACAAACCTGTAAACAAGCGATGTAGCAGCACCCGTAATCGAAGCAGCTGCACCCATCTTAAAAACATGGTCAAAACTTTGTTTCTTTGATGCACGCAGAAGTGATATGTCGGAATACGGCGTTTCTTCGGAGGTTTGCTCTAGTTCTCTGAAGATTCGTGAAAGCCTGGATTCGATCTCTTGCCTTTGGTTGGGAGAAATGAGATCGCTGTCGAAGACTTCGGTGTAGAGCGAGTTGAGTGTCTGATCTTCAGACAAAAGGTCATTAACAGGCACCTGAAACTCTCGAGCTTTGCCCTCCAGAACTCTTGTCAAATCCTCATAGGCTGGCGTGTAATCCTCCAAAACCATTCTTTTCAAAAAGGCTCTGTGAACGGACTTGTTGGCGTTTCGTGCCCTTTCTTTTCTTGCACCAATGGTTTGCCTATAGCCAATGAGAAATAGGCCAACAGAAACCACAATTCCGAGGGCAGTTTGGATATATGCTTCCATTCACGCTTCCTTGATATAACACTTAAGCATTTAAAGGTCGTGCGCAGCATGACCTTTAAATGTGGGTTGGACTAAGCCGCCGGCACCGAAGCCCGCAAACTGTCTATAAGGGTAAAGTAATTTTTGGACAGAGGTCGGAACG
>Ga0208435_100099_pt1 | contig 28752 bp, 21 predicted proteins | sample 24_taG_FD_184097 | JGI IMG/M metagenome (GOLD analysis project Ga0208435, IMG submission 184097) | Marine viral communities from Cariaco Basin, Caribbean Sea - 24_WHOI_OMZ (SPAdes) (version 2) | ecosystem: Environmental > Aquatic > Marine > Oceanic | place: Caribbean Sea: Cariaco Basin...
TGATTGGTAGTATCGCATGGGCCATTGCTATGGTCGTAGGTACTATCTTTGGCATCATGCGTACTTTGCCTAATAAGACCGCTCGTGCCATTGGCACCGCTTATGTGACATTTTTTCGTAATATTCCACTGCTTGTCCAGTTGTTCTTTTGGTTTTATATTGCACCTGGCTGGCTTACACCCACGATACAAGAGTGGTGGTATAAGGATTTATCTCCTAACACTTCAGCCATGCTTTCAGCGAGTATCGGTCTTGGCTTATTTACCGCCGCTCGTATCGTTGAACAAGTACGTACAGGTATTGAGTCGTTGCCCGAAGGTCAGATCAATGCTGCTTATGCACTAGGCTTTAGTATTCCGCAAGTCTACAAAGAAGTACTGCTACCGCAGGCCTTTCGTATTATTTTGCCACCGCTCAGCTCTGAGCTGACCAACTGCTTCAAAAACGCCTCCGTCGCCTCATTAGTGGGGGTAATGGAGCTGATTAGTCAAACCAAAACTATTAGCGAATACACCCAAAACAGCATCGAGATTTATACCTACGCGACGATTATTTATTTAGTATTTAACTTATCGTTGATTGCTATTATGGGGTTAATTGAGCGCAAACTGCGTGTACCTGGGCTCATTGCAGGAGGTCAGAAATGAACATGATGACCGAATTGGCAACAGCCTATCCTGGTTTGATGGGCGGCATGATTACCACCTTAAAAGTGCTGTTTTTGGCGATTATTGGTGGTATTAGCTTAGGAACGGTATTGGCGTTGATGCGCTTGTCTGGTATCAAAGCGCTTGAGATTCCAGCAAAGCTATACGTCAATTATTTTCGTTCTGTACCGCTACTACTGGTGCTACTGTGGTTTTACTTTGCCGTACCGATGATTTATTTTTGGATAGCGGGTAAGTACTTACAACTTGATGCTGCTTTTGCCTCTTGTGTAGTCGCGTTTATGATGTTTGAAGCGGCTTACTTTTCAGAGGTGGTGCGTGCTGGTATTCAATCGATTGGTAGTGGGCAGGTCAATGCCGCCAAAGCGCTGGGCATGACTTATGGGCAGACCATGCGTCTGGTTATTTTGCCACAAGCCTTTCGCAAAATGCTGCCGCTAATCTTGCAGCAGTGTATTATTTTATTCCAAGATACGACGTTGGTTTTCGCTATTGGTTTGACAGACTTTTTCCGTGCCGCCTATGTACGCGGTGAGCTGATGGGTTTGCTGACGCCTTACATTTTGGGTGCTGGTGCGGTGTATTTTATCATCAGTGTCAGTGCCTCCGTGGGTGTACAACAATTGCAAAAGCGTTTGCGATTTTGATAGATATTTATCTTGGCTTGCGCTTTTTGAGTGTTGAGGCTTTGGTTGAGTAGTTGATTTAACTTTTTTTAAATGACGATTATTAAAAACAATGTGGTTAGGAGCCAGTGATGAGCAAAGCTGATACATACTTAAATGCCTTTGGCGGACTGGTCACCAATAATGGTCATGCTAGTGATGAGATGGTCATTCAAATGTCCGATGTCAGCAAATGGTATGGGGATTTTCAAGTATTGAGTGATTGTACGGCGCATGTACATAAAGGTGATGTCGTCGTCGTGTGCGGGCCATCAGGTAGTGGTAAATCAACCTTGATTAAAACGGTCAATGGACTGGAGCCTTTTCAAGAAGGTGGGATCATGGTGAATGGTATCTCAGTTGGTGCGGCAAAAACCAATCTGCCAAAATTACGCAGCCGTGTCGGCATGGTCTTTCAGCATTTTGAGCTGTTTCCGCATTTGACTATCATTGATAATTTGACAGTGGCGCAAATAAAAGTATTGGGTCGCAAAGAGAGCGAGGCCAAGCAAAAAGCTATGGCGTATTTAGATCGTGTTGGACTAACGGTACAGGCCGCGAAGTATCCCGCGGAGCTATCGGGTGGTCAGCAGCAGCGTGTTGCAATTGCACGCGCGCTGGCAATGGATCCTGTAGCGATGCTCTTTGATGAGCCGACCTCTGCGCTTGACCCTGAGATGATTCAAGAAGTACTTGATGTCATGGTCGAGTTGACTCGTGATGGCATGACCATGATGTGTGTGACCCATGAAATGGGCTTTGCCAGTCAGGTAGCCAACCGTATTATCTTTATGGACGAAGGTCATATTGTCGAGAACTGTAGTAAGGATGAGTTTTTTGAAGGGGCAAAAAGTGATCGCGCGCAACTGTTCTTATCGAAGATTTTGAATCATTAAAACTCTCTACTGCGTTATTCGAATTATTTATAAATAGCAGATCTAAAAAGCACCTACTAAATAGGCGCTTTTTTTGTGCCCGCAGATTATTAGTAGATTTATATATTCAAGGATATTATTGGTATAAGTAAATGATATAGTTGGTTTAATATAACGCGGGTACGAAAAGGGCAACTGACAGTATTATAAATAGTAGACTGAATAAGCCTGACAACGTATTTCATTTATATAGGATCAACTATAGTGACAGGTTAGCTGTCTTTATCGTTTTTTAAGGCACGCTTTTGTGACTCTATTCTAGTATTTATACGCTTGTAATAAGTTGCATTTTATCTAACACTCATTCGAGGACAAAGAATGACATCAATGCGAACCGTTGGAATATTACTATTTAACGAAGTCGAAGTGTTGGACTTCGCAGGACCTTTTGAGGTGTTTTCATTGGCTGCCAATGCTACTAGTGATAAATACTTCAAAGTTATTACCATTGCTGAGCATCACGCGCCGATATCTGCTAGAAACGGTCTACGTGTTGTTCCTGATTACAGTTTTTCCAACCATCCAGACATTGATGTTTTAGTAGTTCCTGGTGGTTATGGTGCCGAAAAAATAGAGATAAACAATCCAGTGGTTATCGATTGGATTGTCACTCAAGCTAAGCTCGTTGATTTGACACTTTCAGTTTGCACGGGTGCTTTGTTGCTCGCTAAGGCTGGGTTATTGGCTGGCAAGTCTGCAACCACTCATTGGATGGACTTAGATAATCTAGCATCCTATGCTGATATTGATGTGATCTCTCATACTCGTTTTGTCGACGCTAGTGATGAAAGTGCTAAGCTGATAACTTCGGCAGGAATAAGCGCAGGTATTCATGCCAGTCTATATTGCTTGGAGACGTTAATAGATACTAAAACCATGCAAGCAACGGCAAAACGTATGGAGTTTGATCTGGATTAAAATATTTTTTTAGAGCACCTATTAATAGGTGCTTTTTCTGTGCCAATAGAATATTAGTAGATTGATGCATTCAATCGCGACGTTGGTACGATTCACTACATAAGTGAAAAGGTGAGTGAATACCTGTTTACTGATACAATAGCGGTCAATATTTTTGATAATTAAAATAATTCATAAACCGTATTGGAGTTCATATGAGTGTAGAAAATTCATTAGTAGAGTCATCTAAAGGTATCGTCATTATCGGTGCAGGATTGGCTGGCTGGCATGTCATCGATGCCATTCGTGCAAAAGACAAAGGTATCCCGATTACCTTAATTACTGCCGACAGTGGCGATCGTTATCACAAGCCAATGCTGACCATGGCGATTAGCCAAAAGAAAAGTGCAGCAGATTTGGTCAGAGCAACGGGCATTGATGCCGCAGAAGCTGCAAATGTTAAGCTACTTGCCAACACGCAAGTGACGGATGTTGATACGACCACTCAACAGTTGCAGCTTATCTCTGCGCTGCGCTCAGATCCCGTTTATACCAATTACGCTACGATCGGCTATGACAAGCTGGTACTAGCGATGGGTGCGCATCCTATCTTCCCAAAAAGCTTGCCAGAGGAACTAGTCTGGCATGTCAATCATATTGAGCGCTTTGGACAGTTGCAAGAAAAGCTAGCAACTGGCAGTCAGCACGTTGCTATTGTCGGCGCGGGTATGGTTGGGACGGAGATTGCAGAAGACTTATTAAAAGCAGGTCATCAAGTGACGCTCATTGATCTAAACGATGCGCCACTATCACAAATGCTACCGCCAAAAGCAACTTCTCGTATCGCCCAAGCGGTCAATTCGCAAGGGATTAACTTTTTAGGAGGGTATCAGGTATCTGCTATTACTCGTCTCAGTGATGGAAAACTGCAGGTCAGTTATGAGGCGCTAGCATCAGCGACAGACAGCAGTACTGCTGAGCCAATCGAACCGCTCATCGTGGATCATGTGATTGCCAGTACAGGTCTGACGGTCGATGACAAACTGCCTACCGCAGCTGGTGTCGAGTTTGACCGTCGCACTGGTATCGTGGTGGATGCGCCGACCTTGCGTACCAGTACAGCCAATATTTATGCGATTGGTGACTGTATGTCTATCGATGGCGTGCCGTGTCGTTACGTCGCACCGTTGCGCGCGCAGGCTGCTACCATTGCTGATGATGTATTAGGTCTAGAGCATAATGGCTACGATCATAAGCCGCCAATGATTCGCCTGAAAAATAAAGCAATCTCCGTCATGGTGACAGGTGTGCCAAAAGCGACTGGCAATTGGCAGGTCAAAATAGAAAGTGATGAAGAGTTGGTCATGGACTTGCTAAATGATAGTGATGAAGTCAGCGCAACGGTAACGATTAAATCGCCTGTAGTGCCTAAAGTATAATTGTAAAAGTATTATAAATTATAGCCAGTGTTGCCATCTTTATGCAGCACTGGCTTTTTTATGTCTATCGTATCTTTTATATAAATAATCAACTTAATAAGATGGCGCAGCAATAGTAATCGATACGTCCTGTATCAATATTATTGACAGGCTTTCATTTAAGAGGCTATATTGGTTAGGGCTTGATTTAATTATAGTCTATGGTGACAGAGAATATTCAAGGAAGAATATGACATTTACCTTTGTAGTCTATTACCGCTCTGATAACAAACACCAAACAGCAAAACGAAAGGACTCGTGATGACTCAGATTACCGATTTTGACAGCATTATTAATGAAAGTACGCCTAATAACATTATTCTCAATAATATCCCCAAAGTTAATGTAGGCGTGCGTTCAGCAAATGCGCCACTCACCCAAAGCCATGATAAAGGTATTGATGTGCCGCTGATTGAAGCGACAATCGGTGATTTTTTTGATGCTATTGTCAATAAATATCCTGATCGTGAAGCTTTGGTTTCTCGCCATCAAAATATCCGTTGGATCTATCGTGAGCTACAAGAGAAAGTTAATCAGTTAGCGAGTGCCATGATTGAAATGGGGCTAGAAATCGGTGATCGCATCGGTATCTGGTCACACAATAATGCTGAATGGCTGCTGATGCAATTGGCAACCGCGAAAGTCGGCGTTATCCTCGTCAATATCAATCCTGCTTACCGTACCTTTGAGCTGCAATATGCACTGAATAAGCTGGGCTGTTCGGCATTGGTATTAATGCGTCATTTCAAAAGCAGCGACTATACGCAAATGATTCGTGAGCTTTGTCCTGAGATTTATCATAAGAACTATCAGCAATTGGACTTGGTGGAGATTCCAACGATTGAGCGCATCATTTGGATTGACGAGCCAGCATCTGATGAAAATTTCAATTTTATGCAGAAATTCTCTGCTTGGATGGCAGAGGGTAATGCAAACGACCCTCGTTTAGCTGCGCGCCAAGCCCAGCTAAAGAATACCGATGCTATTAGTGTGCAGTTTACTAGTGGGACAACGGGTACACCAAAAGGCGCTACTTTAACGCATCGAAATATCTTGAATAATGGCTACTTCCTTGGCGAAGGTATGAGGCTGACAGAGGAGGATAGGCTATGCATTCCATTACCGCTTTATCACTGCTTTGGCATGGTAGGTGGTAATTTAGCTATTTTGACCCATGGTGGCTGCGCGGTGTATCCCAACGATGGTTTTGATCCGCTAACGGTATTGCAAACGGTGGAAGAGGAAAAATGTACCGCCTTGCTTGGGGTACCGACGATGTTTATCGCAGAGCTCGATCATCCAGAATTCGACAGCTTTGATTTGTCCAGCTTGCGTACTGGTATCATGGGCGGCTCTAGCTGTCCGATTGAGGTCATGCGCCGCGTCATGGATAAAATGCACATGAGCGAGGTGACGATTGCTTATGGCATGACCGAGACCAGTCCAGCTTCTTGTCAAACCAGCTCGCAAACACCCCTTGAAAAAAGAGTTTCTACCGTAGGGATGGTGCTGCCCGCGCTTGAGGTCAAAATCGTGGATACCGAAACGGGTGATGTCGTCCCGATTGGAGAGACGGGCGAATTACTCACTTATGGCTACGCGGTGATGAAAGGCTATTGGGGCAGCCGCTTTAAAACACGCGCGGCGATTACGGATGGCTGGATGCATACGGGTGATTTGGCAGTGATGGACGAAGATGGCTACATCACTGTGGTGGGTCGTAGCAAGGACATGGTCATTCGCGGCGGCGAAAACATCTATCCAGTAGAAGTCGAAAACTATCTCTATCGTCATCCGAAGATTCGCGATGTACAAATCGTCGGTGTTCCTGATAAAAAGTATGGTGAGGTACTCGCGGCGTGGATTATTACAAAAGAGCCAAATAGCTTAAGCGAAGAAGAGGTAAGGCAGTTTTGTTGTGACCATATTGCTCATTATAAAGTGCCGACCTACTTTCGTTTCGTTGATGAATATCCAATGACCATCACTGGTAAAATTCAGAAATTCAAAATCGTTGAGCAAATGATAAAAGAATTGGGTCTGGAGTGATTTGAGACTATTAATCACTGGAAAAGCCAGCTTTTTTCTATATGTGATAAGGCTGGCTTTTTTGATTTAAGTCATTCAAGAAATTCGTCATTTAATTATGACTGATGAATTTATCGTATATTATCATTTTAAATGATACATATTGTATTACTATTATTGACAGTCTTCGATTTAAGACGGTATAGTAGCTAACGATAGTCAAGACCTGTTCAAGGAAGAATGAATTGATGATAGGCGACTAATAAGTACCATAAAAAGTAAAACGAAAGGACTCGTTATGACGCAAAATTCTGATTTCGATGCGACTCAAATTGATTTTGATACTATTCTAAATAGCATTCCTAGTATTAATATGGGCGCACGCTCAGCAAATGCACCGCTTACCCAAAGCTATGATAAAGGCCCTGATGTACCGCTCATTGAAGCGACTATCGGTGACTTTTTTGATGCAATTGTATCTAAGTATCCAGAGCGCGAAGCTTTGGTTTCTCGCCATCAAAATATCCGCTGGACTTACCGCGAGCTACAACAGCAAGTCAATCAGCTGGCCAGTAGTATGATTGAGATGGGGCTGGAAATCGGTGATCGCATCGGTATCTGGTCGCACAATAATGTTGAATGGCTGCTCATGCAATTAGCGACGGCAAAAGTCGGTGTCATCCTTGTCAATATCAATCCTGCCTATCGTACTTTTGAGCTGCAATATGCCTTGAATAAATTGGGCTGCTCAGCGCTCGTACTTATGCGCCATTTCAAAACCAGCGATTACGCCAGTCTCATCAGTGAACTGTGTCCTGAAATTTATCATAAAGACTACACTCAGCTTGATTTGGTCGAGATTCCGACGATTGAGCGTATCATCTGGATTGATGAGCCAGCATCTGAAGAAACCTTTGGCTTTATGCAGAAATTCTCTGCATGGATGGCGGAAGGTGATGCCAATGATCCACGGGTTGCAGAGCGCCAAGCCCAGCTCAAAAATACTGACGCTATCAATGTACAGTTCACCAGTGGCACGACTGGTACGCCAAAAGGTGCAACTTTAAGCCATCGTAATATTCTTAACAACGGTTACTTCATCGGTGAGGCCATGAACCTTACTGAAGAAGATAAACTGTGTATTCCGGTGCCACTTTATCACTGCTTTGGTATGGTACTCGGTAACCTAGCGATTCTCACGCATGGTGGCTGTATCGTTTATCCGAACGATGGTTTTGAGCCACTGACGGTATTACAAGCGGTGGAAGAAGAAAAATGTACGGGTCTACATGGCGTGCCAACGATGTTTATCGCTGAGCTTGACCATCCGGAATTTAAAAACTTTGATCTATCGACTTTGCGTACTGGCATCATGGCAGGCTCTAGTTGTCCGATTGAAGTCATGCGCCGCGTCATTGATGAGATGCACATGAGCGAAGTCACCATTGCCTATGGCATGACAGAGACCAGTCCAGTATCTTGCCAGACTAATGAACATACGCCGCTTGATAAGCAAGTATCGACCGTTGGTTTAGTGCAGCCTGCGCTTGAGGTCAAAGTCGTCAATACTGAAACGGGTGAGATTGTCGCATTGGGCGAGACCGGGGAGTTATTGACACGCGGTTATTCAGTGATGAAAGGCTATTGGGGCAGTCGCTTTAAAACCCGCGCGGCTATCCAAGATGGTTGGATGCATACGGGTGATTTGGCTACGATGGATGAAGATGGTTATGTCAAAATCGTTGGTCGTAGTAAAGATATGGTCATTCGCGGCGGCGAGAATATTTATCCGGTCGAAATCGAAAACTATCTCTATCGTCATCCAAAGATTCGGGATGTGCAAATCGTCGGTATTCCTGATAAAAAATATGGCGAAGTACTCGCGGCATGGATTATTCCTAAAGAAGCAGACAGCTTGACAGAAGAGGAAGTTCGCGAGTTCTGTAGCGAGCATATTGCCCATTATAAAGTACCGACTTATTATCGTTTCGTGACTGAATATCCAATGACCATCACTGGGAAAATTCAGAAATATAAAATTATTGAACAAATGAAAGAAGAGCTGGGTTTGTAATCAGATGATGACTTAATCTGTAATACTAAAGACTATTTCAGATCTGTTATATTAAAAATTATTATTATGAGTCAAGACTAAAAGAAAAAAGCCACTCGCATTTACGTATCTACGTATTAAAGAAAAAGGGATATCATGAGCGCTATCATAACCAGTAAACTGAGTCCAAATGCCGCTGAATTTCAGCAAAACAGTGCCGCCATGCAAGCGGTGGTCGATGACTTATATGGTCACTTACGTAAAGTCGTGCAAGGCGGTTCAGAGCGTGCCCGCGCCAAGCATTTAGCCCGTGGCAAACTCTTGCCTCGTGAGCGCGTCGAGCGTTTGCTCGATGTAGGTACGCCATTTTTAGAAGTGGCACCGATGGCAGCGCATGATATGTATGGCGAAGAGATTCCAGCGGCGGGCGTGATTGCGGGTATCGGTCGTATCAATGGCATTGAGTGTATGATTGTCTGTAATGATGCCACGGTAAAGGGTGGCACTTACTACCCAATGACGGTCAAAAAACATCTGCGTGCGCAAGAAATCGCGCAAGAAAACAATTTGCCTTGTGTCTATTTGGTGGATTCAGGTGGAGCCAATTTACCCAATCAAGATGACGTATTTCCCGATAAAGAACACTTTGGTCGCATTTTCTTTAATCAGGCCAATATGAGTGCCGCCGGTATTCCACAGATTGCCGTGGTCATGGGCAGCTGTACGGCTGGAGGGGCTTATGTACCAGCGATGAGTGACGAGTCTATTATCGTGAAAGACCAAGGCACCATCTTTTTGGGTGGTCCACCACTGGTAAAAGCGGCGACAGGTGAAGAAGTCACAGCCGAAGATTTGGGCGGTGGCGATGTGCATACCCGTCTGTCAGGGGTTGTCGATCACTTAGCACAAAGCGACACTCATGCATTGTCGATTGCGCGCAACATCGTTAGCCATCTAAATCGTCCTGCGAAGCAAGTGCCCAATCAAATCAAACCACATCAGCCACGCTATGACGCCAAAGAGCTATATGGCGTCATTCCAACGGATAAACGTAAGCCGTTTGATATCAAAGAAATCATTGCTCGTATCGTCGATGACAGTGCTTTTGATGAATTCAAATCACGCTTTGGCACGACGCTGGTTTGTGGATTCGCTCATATCGAAGGGATGCCAGTCGGTATTATCGCCAATAACGGTATCTTGTTTAGTGAGTCGGCACAAAAAGGTACGCACTTTATTGAGCTGTGCTGTAAACGCAAAATTCCATTAATATTTTTGCAAAACATCACCGGATTTATGGTTGGTCGTAAATATGAAAATGAAGGTATCGCTCGTCATGGCGCCAAGATGGTGATGGCGGTGGCGAATGCAAAAGTACCTAAGTTTACTGTTATCGTTGGCGGCTCATTCGGTGCCGGTAACTACGGCATGTGTGGCCGTGCTTATAGTCCGCGTTTCTTATGGATGTGGCCAAATGCGCGTATCTCTGTAATGGGCGGTGAACAAGCAGCATCAGTATTGGCAACGGTGAAGCGCGATAACTTTGACCGTAAAGGCGAGGCGTGGAGCGACGAAGATGAAGCGGCGTTCAAAGCGCCGATACGCGAAATGTATGAAGAGCAAGGTCATCCCTATTATGCCACTGCACGTTTATGGGATGATGGCGTGATTGATCCTGCTGATACCCGTAATGTATTGGCGTTAGGGTTGAGCGCCGCCTATAACGCGCCGATCGAAGAGACGACGTTTGGTGTTTTTAGAATGTAAGCATTTTCAGGCCTTCCCATAATAAGCTACTACTGCGTCAACCTCATTTGAAGTACGATTTGTACATCTACATTCGGCTTCCTTGTATTAACATTATTATGGATTGACCGAGCGTTTGTTTAAATATTTACATAAAAATACAGAGAAAGTTATGCAAAAAGACAGTGATAAAAATTATAAAAGCTTATTGGTTAAAGTAGAACAACACGTTGCTACGGTGACATTAAATCGTCCTGAGATACGTAATGCTTTCAATGATGAAATGATTGCTGAGCTAACCGATGCATTCAATACATTTGGTGCTGATGATGAGGTACGTGTCATTGTGCTAGCCGCTGCTGGCAAGGCATTCTGTGCGGGCGCGGATCTCAATTGGATGCGTGCCATGGCGGATTATAGCTATGAAGAGAATCTTGCAGACGCCGATAAATTGGCGCAAATGCTGAAGACTATTTATGAGTGCCCAAAACCAACGGTTGCTGCTATTCAAGGAGATGTATATGCAGGTGGCATGGGTTTGGTTGCCGTTTGTGATGTAGCAATCGCTGTGAGAATTGCCAATTTTTGTCTTAGCGAAGTACGTTTGGGCTTAGCACCTGCAACGATTAGCCCTTATGTGATACGTGCATTAGGTGCCAGAGCCTCGCAGCGTTATTTTCTCAGTGCTGAAGTATTCGATGCTAAAAAAGCCCGGCAGCTTGGCTTTATCCATGAGCGTGTCAGCGAAGAGTCGTTAGACGATGCGGTTGCGACATTCTGCGCTAAAGTGGTCAAAAACAGCCCCGATGCGGTCAAGACCTGCAAGTGTTTATTGCATGAAGTCGCCGGCGCGCCGATTACCGATGAATTGATTGCAGATACCGTTAAAGGTATCGCTGATATTCGTTCATCAAAGCAAGGCAAAGAAGGGGTACAAGCCTTTTTGCAAAAACGTAAGCCCAATTGGTTGACGGCAGATTGATAATGCACGAGAGATAAACGAATAAATAGACAAGACCTCAAATAAAAACGATAACACACAGGGATAGTTATGTTTTCTAAAATTCTAATTGCCAACCGTGGTGAAATTGCTTGCCGAGTGGCTGCGACTTCTAAGCGTCTTGGCGTCAGTACCGTTGCTGTTTATTCCGATGCGGATCGTGAGGCCAAGCATGTGGCTGTCTGTGATGAAGCCATCTATTTGGGTGGCTCAGCGCCGAAAGACAGCTATCTAAAAGGTGATGCGATTATCGCGATAGCGCTTGAGACTGGCGCACAAGCGATTCATCCGGGTTATGGATTTTTAAGCGAAAATGCTGATTTTGCGCAAGCTTGTCAGGATGCAGGACTGGTATTTATTGGACCTTCAGCCGATGCTATTCGTGCCATGGGTGGCAAATCCGAATCCAAGCGGTTGATGGAAACAGCTGGCGTGCCATTAATACCGGGTTATCATGGTGACAATCAAGACGCAGAATTTCTGCAGCAGCAGGCAGACGCCATTGGCTATCCTGTCTTGATTAAAGCCAGTGCAGGTGGTGGCGGTAAAGGCATGCGTATCGTCGAGCAAAGCCGCGACTTTGTGGATTTATTAGACTCATGTCGCCGTGAAGCCATTACCAGCTTCGGTGATGATAAAGTGTTGGTTGAAAAATACGCCTTAAAACCGCGCCATATCGAAATCCAAGTATTTGGCGATACCCATGGCAACTATGTGCATTTATTTGAGCGTGATTGTTCCGTACAGCGCCGCCACCAAAAAGTATTAGAAGAAGCGCCTGCACCAGGTGTTGACATTGCGATGCGTGAGGCGATGGGAACAGCTGCCATCGAAGCAGCCCGTGCAGTCGATTATGTCGGCGCAGGCACGGTTGAGTTCATCGTTGAGCAGCGCGAAAATTCTATGAATTTTTATTTCATGGAGATGAATACGCGGTTGCAGGTTGAGCATCCAGTCAGCGAAGCGATTACCGGTGTCGATTTGGTCGAATGGCAGCTTTTAGTCGCGGCAGGTCAACCATTGCCAAAGACCCAAGACGATTTGACTATCAATGGCCATGCAATTGAGGCGCGTATCTGTGCCGAAAACCCTGATAATAGCTTCTTGCCCGCGACCGGTACGTTGTTTACGTATCAAAAACCTGAACACAGCACTTTTATGATTGATAAAGATGGTACTGGCGTACGTATCGATGATGGCGTGCGCGAAGGCGATGTGATTAGTCCGTTCTATGACTCTATGATTGCCAAGCTAATCGTTCATGCGCCAACGCGAGAGCAAGCCTTAGCCAAGCTCGATCGAGCACTTGCGCAAACGCGTATCGTGGGTTTGCCGAATAATGCGGCATTTTTACGCTATATCTTAAATACAGAGTCTTTTAGCAAAGCCAATCTCGATACGGCATTGATTGAGCACGAGCGTGATGCGATTTTTAATCAGCAGCCTTTAGCTTTATCGACGCTCGTTGTGACCGCCATTACTCGTCAGCTTGCGAGCGAGATTGCAATGCAAGAGTCAGATATTGATCCATTTAGCAAACCTACAGGCTTCCGTGCTTATAGCGACTACACCAGATCATTTAGCTTGGTTTATGATGAGCATGCTTATACGGCCCGCATGAGCAACTGGCATAATGCAAGTTGTTCAGACAGCAAAAAAGGCGGTGATAACCTCAGTAGCTTTACGCTTGTTATTGAAAAAGAAGTCACGAATACACAGGATAATAGTAATATTAATGTCGCTGCTCAGACCGAAACGGTTTATGAAGGTCAAGTGAGCTATGCCAGTAGCGACGAGCACAATCATACATTATGGTTGGATGGTGCTCGTACTAGCGCGCAAAGCTGGGTGCTTAATGAGACGGTCTATGTATTCACAGACAGTGGTCGTGACGAGATTACGCTGATTGATATCATGGAACACGTGGGTGAAGAGTCCGCGGCAGTCGGCAGTTTAAAATCACCGATGCCAGGACAGGTTGTTGCCTTTAAAGTGGCGGTTGGCGATACTGTGAAAAAAGGCGAGCCGTTAGCGGTCATCGAAGCCATGAAGATTGAGCATACTATTACTGCACCGACAGATGGGGTAGTGGCAGAATTGCTATTTGCAGCAGGTGATTTGGTTGCTGATGGTGACGAGTTATTACGCATTAATACGGAAAGCGAATAGCTGACATAGCTTAATAATAGGTAAGTAACAATAAGGACGACAAGCATGAGCCACTCGTATCCAAACCATCCGTATCCAAAGCATGTCAGAATCGTTGATGTTAGCCCGCGTGATGGACTACAAAACGAGTCAATGACGGTACCGACTGAGGTTAAGCAAACGCTTATCAATGATTTGATTGCGGCAGGTGTCAAAAAGCTTGAGACGACAAGCTTTGTTTCGCCAAAGTGGGTGCCACAAATGAGTGATAACAGCGCGTTGCTCGATGCGCTAGCGCCGACGCGGCATGCGGATATTTGTTATTCAGTTCTAGTACCCAATATGCGCGGCTTTGAAAATGCCATCATTCATCGTCCTGATGAAATCGTTATTTTTGGCTCAGCTAGCGAAACCTTTAGTCAACAGAATATCAACTGTAGTATTGATGAGAGTATTGAGCGTTTTGCATCAGTTGCTGCTGCGGCAAAAGCGCAAGGCATCAAAGTACGCGGCGTTATCTCTTGTACGGTTGGCTGTCCTTATGAAGGCGACATTGACCCTAGCCAAGTAGCTTATGTGACTAAGCGTCTGGTAGAGATTGGTACTGAGCAAATTGGCATTGCCGACACCATTGGTGTGGGTACACCGCTCAAAGTGCAACGAGCATTACAAGCTGCATTAGAATATGCTGATATCTCTATGCTATCGGGTCATTTTCATGATACTTATGGTCAAGCATTGAGCAATACCTTAGCTGCACTACAAATGGGTGTCAGTGAGTTTGATACCTCGGTGGCTGGACTAGGCGGCTGTCCTTATGCCAAAGGCGCAACGGGTAACGTGGCGACCGAAGATGTGGTGTATATGCTGCATGGTATGGGTATCAGTACAGGCATCGATTTGGATAAATTGGTCGTGGCAGGCGAGCGTATCAGTGCGTTTTTAAAGCGTCCAAATGGCTCAAACGTGGCACGTGCTTTAATTAACAAACGTCAGTCTTAACTAATTTCATTAAGAATATAGTTAGTCATAAGCTAAATGAATAGATAGATAGGTTTATGGCTGGGACAAATTTTTTGAAGCTTCTGGAGTGACGAAGTTGCACAGCAAGCGAGGAAAATTTGTTCAAGCTATATCATCTATTTTTAAATTGACACAGCGCTAGTAAAAAATTAAACATCAAAATACAAGGAATGGCTATGAGTTTACCTGGATTGAATTTTCAGCTTGGCGAAGATATCGATGCCTTACGTGACATGGTACAACAGTTTGCGACTAATGAAATTGCCCCACGTGCTGCCGAGATTGACAGTAGCGACGAGTTCCCCATGGATTTGTGGCAAAAAATGGGCGACATTGGTCTACATGGTATTACCGTTCCTGAAGAGTACGGCGGCTCTAACATGGGCTACGTCGCACATATGGTCGCGATGGAAGAGATTAGCCGCGCTTCGGCATCGGTAGCGCTGAGCTATGGTGCGCACTCAAACCTATGTATCAACCAAATAAAACGTAACGGCAGTGAAGCACAAAAACAAAAGTATTTGCCAAAATTAGTCAGCGGTGAGTTCATCGGTGCATTGGCTATGAGTGAGACAGGCGCTGGCTCAGACGTCGTCAGCATGAAGCTCAGAGCTGAAGAAAAAGACGGTAGCTATGTGTTGAATGGTAGCAAAATGTGGATTACCAATGGTCCCGATGCTGACGTGATGGTGGTTTATGCTAAGACCAATCCAGAGCTAGGCGCGAAAGGCATGACGGCCTTTATCGTTGAAAAAGGTATGGAAGGTTTTGGCACGGCACAAAAGCTGGATAAGCTCGGCATGCGTGGTAGTCATACGGGCGAGATGACCTTTAATAATGTTGAAGTACCTAAAGAGAACATCTTAGGCGGCCTCAATGAAGGCGTTAAGGTATTGATGAGCGGGCTAGATTACGAGCGTGCAGTATTAGCTGCAGGTCCTATCGGCATCATGCAAGCGGTGATGGATAATGTCGTGCCTTATATCCATGATCGTAAGCAGTTTGGTCAAGCCATCGGTGAGTTCCAGCTTATTCAAGGCAAAGTCGCAGACATGTATACGATATTGCAAGCAGGTCGCAGCTTCTTGTACACTGTCGGCAAAAATCTCGATATGTTGGACGCGCGCGGTGCCGGTCATAGCCGAGAAGTACGTAAAGATTGCGCTAGTGTGATTTTATGGTGTGCCGAAAAAGCCACCTGGATGGCAGGCGAGGGCATTCAAATCTTTGGTGGTAATGGCTACACCAATGAGTATCCACTTGGTCGCTACTGGCGCGATGCCAAGTTGTATGAGATTGGCGCGGGTACCAGTGAAATCCGCCGTATGCTAGTTGGTCGTGAGCTATTTAATGAGACTAAATAGTATAAAAATATAATACTATCATCAGCGACTTTCTAAATTTGGCATAACCAGACTAGCTTAGGACAATGGCTGGTTAATAACGAACAATTGTGCTAAGGTATATTTTATTTTTTGATTGACAATAATCGATTAATAGAGTTGCTTCTTAGCCTTTTTTATTCGCCATATTTATAAGATATCGTCTATGCTGCTGACTATTACCACACCTAAAACACGCTTCAAGATAAATCTGCGATTAACTATTATTTCTGTGCTGACAAAAGCGCTATTTCTACTGAGTGTATTTGCGGTACACTCAGCAAATGCTGAGTTAGCAGACATGTCACCATCGCAACCCGTCATTCAGTTTTCAACTTCTGATGCGAAGTGGGTACATCAACCAAGGTTCGATAGTCGTCACATTCGCAACTTAGAGGGTAATTGTGATCCGGAAGAACCTTGCAAACTCAAACGTGCGGAAATGAAATTTTTATTAATTGTAAATCAGGAAGGTAAAGTTGCAAATATTACCGTATTGAAGAGTAGTGGCTCCGATAAAATTGATAGTGAGTTTATGAGAGAGTTACGCCGCAGTCTTTTGAAACCATTTAGAAAAGATAGTAAGACAGTAGTAGGCAAAGTAACCGTTCCAATAATATTTGAGTATTACTAAAGCTTAAACAATACTAAAAAGCAGTACGCCTTACACGTACTGCTTTTTTTATTTTCAATGTAAAAGTATCTATTGAGTATTACGACTGTTTGGTATGATCAAAATATCGTGCCAGACCGTTCAACAATAAATCATCACGCAAGCGTACTGGACGGTTGACGTGCTGCGAGATAATAGATGCATCACCACCCGTCATGATAACTTCAAAGTTGGGATGGCGATGGCTAATCTCATTGATGGCACCGACGATTGATAATAGTATGCCGCGATGTACCGCATCTTGTGTGGTCATGCCTTGACCCACACTATCAAAGGTGCCATTGGATATGGTGATTTGCTTAGTGCCTGAAAATAGTGATTCACGTTGCAGATAAATACTGGGGAAAATATAACCGCCCAAATGCTCAGCATGATCAATCAAGTCAATGGTCACTGCTGTGCCACAGCCAATCACGCATTGACGTTTTTTCTTATCTACGGCGCCCAGCATCTGTAGCCAACGATCACAGCCGAGCTGTTCGTCATTATAAGCACTCTTCATCAAAGCATGCGCTGCATCGACATGGACAAACTCAAACGGAATATTCAGACGACCTAACGTCTCTGACACTTTAACATTTAAATCGTCGCCCAGCACCGATGAGATACCAATGAAATCAGGCGCATAACGCTCGAAGCGATCGGTCAAACCCATCAGTAGTTCGGCAGGCGCTTGCAAATGTTGCTTGGCATCATGCGCGACTATTTGTCCGATATCATCGGTGAGCCAGTATTTTAGACGGGTGTTGCCAAGATCTAACCAGAGCATAAAAATCCCTTTATATCGTGCCCATTGGGTCTTTGATTTAAGCCTTATCAATAACGTCGATGCGTCCGGTAAAAAGCGCAGAAATCTTACCGCTATCTTGACGCAATTGCAAACATCCATGTGTATCAAGACCACAAGCATAACCTGTGATACTATCTGTTTTACCGTTATGCTCTTGAGTAACGTGCAAGCGTAATCCTGCCAGTGCATCCATCGACTCAAACTGTTTTAAAAAGCTGTCCAAATTATAGCTTTGACCAGTGGGCTTCTCTAATCCTAAGTGCTCAAAGCGTGTCATCGCGGCTAGCAGGGCTTTACTCATTTGTTGGTAAAGTATTTTTAGGCTTGGCAGACTCACAATATCTGTCTCTGGTTTTAGCTTCTCATAAATATCCTGTAGGCTAATCGCTTGATAACTCATGCCTTCGCAGGTTTTTGCAGTGAGATTGGGCGTTGCCTGTACATTAAGTCCTACGCCCATCACCACGCCGACCAATTTGCCCGTTTGGGTAACAGGTTCTATCAAAATACCCGCAAGTTTATTAAAAGGTAGGGTCTGTGCTGCCAGTTTAGGCTCATTTGACACTGAGTCAGATGGCGGTTGATAAAAGCCCAAATCATTCGCCCACTTCACGCCGATGGGCGTCAACCCTTGCGCGCGCAATTGCTCATTTAATATTTGAATAACGGGCATTTTTGCCAGTTCAACGCCGATGATTAGTGACAGTAAACCGCTAATCGGCAGATGAACAGGATGATATAACGACAGATAGACATTGCCGCGCGGTGATTGCCACGAGCGCCCGTGCTGCCCACGACCTGCGCTTTGGGTTTCAGCGGTCAGTAGATGCATCTGCGCAGCATTTAACGTGCCATGTTGTACATCTGTTATCAGCTCGCTATTGGTAGAGGCACTGCTGACAAGGTGGCGATGGTTCAGCTGTGGTAAATGATGAAGCTCTAATGAGTCGTCAGAAAAATTGGAAAATGGCGGCATAAGTTTCGTCGATGTGGTTAATATAGCGTGGATAATCTTTGTTATACTGGGCGGTTGTCACGATTAGACAATACCAAATAAACAGCATAAAGGTCGGATTATGATTTAGCAAATGCGATAGGCAAGTGATTATAAAACTAAAGAATTTTTATAAAAATAAGTGTGATAAAAGGCTAATTCGATGATGTTATATGTGTGGTTTGTGATTGCAGGCGCGTTTGCGGGTGTCAGTGCCGGTCTATTTGGCGTTGGCGGCGGCATGATTATCGTACCAGCATTGGTATGGATTTTTACCGCTTATGATTTTTCGCCAGAAGTGGTGACCCATTTGGCGATTGGTACATCACTGGCGACCATCGTTGTGACTTCGATTAGCTCAATGACTGCGCACAATAAGCGTGGCGGCGTACGTTGGGAGGTCTGGCGCAAAATGGCACTCGGCTTGGTCATCGGTAGTTTGGTCGGTGCTGGTATTGCCGATATGATTGACGGTAAAGTATTGCAAGCCATCATCGGTGTCGGCGCGTTATTGGTCGCTTTAAAAATGCTGTTTTTGTCCAATAAAGAGCAGCTGGGCAAACCGCTACCGTCAGCTGGCGTACAGTTTGGCGCGGGTACAGGGATTGGCATGGCGTCGTCTATTTTTGGGATTGGCGGTGGCAGCTTGACCGTACCCTTTTTAAATTGGGCGGGGTTACCGATGAAGCAGTCGGTTGGCACGTCTGCCGCTTGTGGATTGCCGATTGCATTGGCTGGTGCGGCAGGGTTTGCATGGTTCGGGCAAGATGTGGTCAATCTGCCTGAGGGTACGATAGGTTTTGTCCATATCACGGGATTTTTATGTATTTCTGTCGCTAGCTTTGCGATGGCAAAAGTCGGTGCCAAGCTTGCCCACCAATTGCCTGCGCTAACGCTTAAGCGTGCCTTTGGGGTGTTGTTATTGTTTGCAGGCGGGCAGCTGTTGTTAAGTGGGATTGGGGTGATTTAGAATACTAATCGTTCGACTACTTCGGATGATATTACTTTAGGGAATATGAGTGGACGCATTAATAGCTGGTGTTATCGGTGTGATAACTGGAGGAGGAGTTTCATTCGTAGCAAATTATTTTTTGAATGTTCAAAGGTATAAGCAGGATACTAAAAAACAGAACTCTGACCACGATCATGATCTTGTAAAACAAGACTCCGAACATAAACATGACCGTCAAGTTTTTCGAAGACAAAAGTACGAAGAGCTGACCTTCCGACTTATTGATTTTACCAATATTCTGAAGAATATTAGTTTACAACTATCTCAACTAGAAAGTGGAGCTCTTATAGATACTGCTGAGTTCGATGAAAAAGGTGCAAAAATTGAAACTCTTACTATTCTGTATTTTCCGGAATTGAGTACTGATTGTGAATATTTTTTGGCGATTTCACGTCAGTTTCTCTTGTCTCATAGCCCTAACAATAACTCTAGTAGTATAAACAATCGAGAATCAATGAAGATAAGGTTTGATAAAAGTTTTGATCAACTTTACGATAAGATTAAAGAACATATATCAGACTATACTTAATAATATATAAACTCTAAAACTGACCAAGATTTCAGATAAAACAGTTACCTGTTTTTATTTATCAATCATTTATGTATTTAAATTATTCGGAACTGACAAGCCAAATACTTTCACTGTTAATAGAATGCTATTTCCTATCAATCGCATCAAGCCCCAAACGCATCCACTTTCTTGCTAGCTCATCATGGTCGCTGAGCATACTCCATAGCGCATCTTCACTAAAGATAGAGTATTCATCACCTGAATGTTCAATTGGCAGATCCGCTTCACGATCTGTCATCCATTGAGGGTCTAGGTAGTAATTTTTCAACTCATTTTGCAAGGCTTCAGCTTGCAAAAACTGCTGCTGCGCTTCGAGTTGCTGGCGATGTAGTTTGCACCATTGCTCATATTTTTGCTGTAGTTCTTGCGGATTATAGTTAGGCATTTTTATACTCTTATTTTTTGATACTTAGACGAATGATTATTATTTTCAGCCCTATTATAGCATCCTTCACAAACCCTAAAAATCCGTCACAATTTCAGGTAGAATAGCCGCCTGTTTTCGCCATATTTACTGATCCCTCATGCGCCTAAAATCTCTCAAGCTGGCAGGCTTTAAATCCTTTGCCAATCCTACGACTTTTACCTTTCGTCATGGTATCACCGCCATTGTCGGGCCGAACGGCTGTGGCAAATCTAACGTCATTGATGCCATTCGTTGGGTGCTGGGCGAGACCTCTGCCAAGCAGCTGCGTGGCGGCGCGATGAGTGATGTCATCTTTGCTGGTACGCAGGATAAAGCCGCCAAAAGTGTCGCTAGTGTCGAGCTAACCTTTGAGCATACGCAAGATGAGCAGAATGGCATTCGCCATGAGTTTAATCTGTATCAAGAGCTGTCTGTTCGTCGTCAGGTAAATAAAGAAGGGCGCTCAGATTATTTTATCAACGGTACGCGTTGCCGTCGTCGTGATGTGGTCGATGTGTTTTTGGGCACGGGACTTGGCGCACGTAGCTATGCGGTAATTGAACAAGGCATGATTGGGCGTATCGTTGAGTCTAGCCCCATGCAGCTGCGTGAGTTCATCGAAGAGGCAGCAGGAGTCTCACGCTATCAAGCGCGCCGCGAAGAAACGCAAAAGAAGCTCGAGAAAACGAAAGATAATTTAGCACGCCTGCATGATATGCAAAGCGAGCTGGTCAGCCAACAAAAGCGTCTGTCTAAACAAGCCGCCAGTGCTGAGCGCTACGAGGCGCTGGCATTAGCGCTTGCTGATATCAAACAGCAGCTTGCCATTCAGCAACTGTATCAAGCCAAGTATACTCAGCAGCAGCAAAAAATAGCGCATGAGCGCAGCGCCACTGAAGTATCAACTTTACAAGCCAGCTATGACACTCTAAAAGCCAAGCAAGATAAACTTGCCGCGCATATCAATCAAGAGCAGTGGCTCAAAGACGATGCGCAAAGCAACCATTATCAACAGCAGCTAAGCTATCAACAAGCAGAGCATCAATTAGGTGATGCCAAGTCACAGCTGACCGCTATTGAGCAGCAACTAGCCAGCTTGGATCAACAACGTCAGCAAGCAGTCGATGAGATAAATCGCTTAAAGGCTGAGCAAGCCGAGCAGCAGACTGTGCTAGAAGGATTGCGTCCTAAGCTCAATGAATTAATGAATAAACGTAAAGCGCATAAACGCAACGAGCAACCATTACAGCGCGCCTACCATGACGCGCAAAATCAGCTATCACGCTTGCAGGATGAAGCTCGCATGCTAGAACAACAGCAAGCCATTAATAACCAAGCACAAAAACGCCATCAGCAAAACCATGAAAAATGGCAGCGCCGTCAGCAAAATTGGCAGCATTTATGGCAGCAACTCCAACAGTCGCTATCACCAGTTGCAAGTGCTGGTTTGCAAGATAATTCTGATACGAATAATTTGCAGCAGACATTAGTGGCGCAAGTTGCCGAGCTAAACAAACAATTGCATCAGATTGAACGCCAACAAGACAGCGTCGATGAGCGACTGTCTGAGCTACAACCGCAAGCGCAGGATTTACAGCAGCAATTACACACGCAGCAGCGTGAGCTTAGCGAGAGTGAGAAGCGCCACGCCGTATTGGCAGGCGAGTACGATACTTTGCATCAGATTTTGTATTCTAAGCCGACATCAAAATCGCAACCACTCGTTCATGCAAAAACTGCTGATGTTAAAAGTGATTTAGAAAGCAAAATAGTCAGCGACTATAGCCAATTGACCATTACAACTTTACGTGATCAGATTGAGTTAAGCGCAAAAGGGCAGCAGCATGCAGAGCTACTTGATAGTGTGTTGGCATTATGGTTAGACAGCCATGTGCTGGTTTCTAACCAAACTTATCAACTAAATGTTGATAACGCGAGCGATGACTCTGAGAAACCGCACAGTTTATGGCAGGTGCTTGAGCATGACTTTGCCAATCTGTTTACTTATCAAACGGCACGAAACACGGCTGCTAGTGCAAACGATAAAACCCTATTAGAGACAGGTCACAGCTTGTGGCTATCTGCTCAGACAAATGGTACAGATTCAACGCCATTTATCAGCGATTTGCCAGATAACTTGGTTGAAGCAATATTGCCTTTATCACAGCTGATTAGCGCACCGAACTTAGCGCTTTGGCAGCAGTGCTATTTATATATTACACAGCCTGAGACAGATAATAGGCAAACGTTAGAAGCGCTTGCTGAGATTTTAAAAGCATTGCCATCGTCAGCTATTTTACTCACGACTGACGGCTGGCTTATCAGTCGTCAGGGTACGATGAATTTAAGCAAATTTGCTGGTGCGCAAGATGGACAAAATGGTAGCAATAACAGCAACAGTCAATTTTTAACCCAGCGTTTGCAGCAGCGCAGCCGTTTGCAAGCGTTAGAAGACTTGCTCGATGATTTTGAGAACAAAATAGAAGCGCAGAAAAAAGCGATTACAAAAGACCAGCGTAACTATGATGCATTAACAGTTAGCTTAGAAGAAACGCGCGCGCAAGCTGAGCAATTAACTCGCGATAAACATCAATATCAGCAAAAGCTCACTACCGAGCGCGCCAACGCTGAACGTTTGCAAGCGGACAGCCAACGTCTCAATGCTGATAAAGCAGCCCTCGAGCAAGAGCAACAGGAGCTGGTGCAGGAACAACAATCGCTCAATCATGAGCAGCAAGATATCCAAAACAAAATAGCAGCGCTAACGCCACAAATCGCCGATGCTCGTGCGGCAACTCAGCAATTACAAGCTGAGCGCAGTGAGCTAAGTCGTACCCGTCAAGCAGATGATGACGCTTGGCAAGCCTTGCAACTTCGTATTCAACAGAGCGAAATGCGTTTAGAACACAGTGTCAGTAGTCTTACTCGGGCAAATGCGCAATTTGATAAGTCGCTACAAAGCGAGCAAAATCTAAAGACGCGTCATGAGCAGCAGCAAAATAGGCTGCCAGCACTGCAAGCTGCATTGCAAATAGCACAGACCGCGCGCGATGAGCAGCAGGCTATATCAACAGGGCGCGAGACCGCATTAACGGTGCTCAAGCAAGAATACAATCAGCAGCAGGTTGAGCTAGATACCTTGCAAAACACACTGCAAACCCAGCAAAATGCGCTTGCCAATCACTCGACCAAGTTGGCATTAAGCGCTGCAAAATTAGAGGATGCTAGTAGCCATACGCAAGAAGCGCTAGATGCTTATTATAAGGTGAGTCATAAATATAAAGCACAATCGGACATAGCGCAGCACCCACAGCATCAGCAACAAGTGATGAGCGTTTCAAACTTATTGGCAGATTTTATCGCTCATGATCGCCGCGTGCGCCCAGATAAAATCACTGAGCTTGAGGCTGAGCATAGTAAGATTGAGCAGCAGCTAAGTAAAATTGGCGCGGTCAATCTCGCTGCCGTGGCAGAGTTGGCAGAAGTTAATGAGCGCCTACAACCACTCTCGCAGCAGACCGCCGATATTGCTGCGAGTATGCAGACGTTAACGGAGGCGATTGCTTCGATTGATGAGACCACCAAGACGCTATTTATGCAGACGCTCGATGCCGTCAATATTGAGCTTGCCAATTTATTTGCCAAAGTGTTTGGTGGCGGGCAGGCCAGTTTAACGCTCAATACGGATGATATGCCTGTTAGTGCGCCAAAATCAGAACAGTGGCGGGCAGGGCTAACCTTGATGGCACAGCCAAAGGGCAAACGTAATAGCCGCCTCGCTGTGCTTTCAGGCGGTGAGAAGACGCTTACTGCACTGAGTTTGATTTTTGCGATATTTAAGCAGCATCCCGCGCCATTTTGTGTGCTAGATGAAGTGGATGCACCACTTGATGACGCCAACGTCGCCCGCTTTACCAGTCTCATTCATGAATTAGCAGACGATTTGCAGTTTATCTTTATCAGCCATAATAAATTAACGATGCAGATTGCCGATGAGTTAAAAGGCGTGACCATGCCAAGCGCAGGGATTTCTACCTTGGTCAGTGTGTCACTCGATGAGGCAGCGCTTTACCTTTCTGATTAAGAGCAGCGCTAAATAGCAAAAATAATTGATAACTGGTAGCAGTTGTCAGTGGTATAGTTAGAAATGATGTGCCAATATGACAACGTCACGCAAGTGTGTCAGCCTCACGGTAAACGATGACTATATGGTGACGATATTCATTAGCCATGCTAGACTATTGCCATTTATTCCCTCTTATGTATTCCCTTTTGTCATATATTAGGATGTATCTCTTATGACCGCTATTCAGTTTATATTGATTGCCATTGCCGCATTTATCATGCTTGCAGGGCTATTTATGGTCATTCGTAGCTTTAAGCGCCGCAATAATGCTGAAGCGGTAGCGGTCAATTATGATAAAAACGGTATTCCTATCATACCGCGCCATGAACGCAATATCGTCGATCAGCCAGACTTAGACGATACAGTCGCTGGCGAAACAAGTATCGCCCCTGATCGCAGTTATCTAAATGCGGTGGTCGAAGACGAGCCTTTGACTCAACCTCATACCCATGTTGATACGCAGCTGACAGCTGGGCATGCGGATGTTAATGACAGCGATACTGGCACAATAGATGATGCTGACTATGTGCGCTGGCAAGCAGAGCAGCAGCGTGCTGACAACAGCGAGTTTGCAGAAGCCGCTGAGCAGATGCATATCGAGCAAGAGCAGGATGCGTTTTCAAGCTTGATGTCTGCAACTGACAGCTTGATGCCCTCTATTGATACCGCAGACGAGCCAAGCTTCGATAATAACAGTCCGATACTCGATCAGCATTTATCAGAGCCAGTGGATGAAGCGCAAAACGGTCCACTCATCAATGCCAAAGACAACATTAATATCACTATCTTGCCGCATCAATATCGCGACCGCCCAGCCGCGATTATCCGTGGACGTGATTTATTGGCATTAATTGATAAGTATGGTCTGCGCTATGGCGCGATGAATATGTTCCATCGTTATGAGCAAAAAGACGGCACCGGTATGCTATGGTTTAGCATGATGGGTATCACTGATAGTGGCATCGCGCCTTTTGATCCGCATAGCGTGGCGACCAATACTTATAATGGCGTGGTAGTATTCTTATCTTTGCCGCATCCACAAGCGCTGCGTAGCTTCGATAGTATGATGAGCATCGCTTATATGATGGCAAGTGATTTGGACGCCATTATGCTCGATGAAGAGAACGAACCAATCACCCCTGAATACAAGCAGCAATTGCGTAATCAAGTCCGCGATTATGAAGGTTAGTTTTAATGTATGAATACAGGTTGATCAATAAAAGCTGATTCATATTAGCAGTATTAAAAAAGGCAAATAGCGATTGACGTTATTTGCCTTTTTTAATGGGCTTTAGTTTCTGCAAAATGCTAGAGTCGGTTCAAGATAATTTAGATACAAGGAAGGTGAGTGAAAGTACTACACATAGTAGACTGAGCGAGCCTGACACAGTATCTAATTTATATAGGAACGACTATATCCGAGCATCCTACAAACTTGTTATCATATCGGCATCTTGAATTGCAAATAAAAGACGCCGACTATGACTGACCCTATCTCACCACTTACCTCTAAAGACATTAATAAAGACATCAATACTACTAACCCTATAAAAAATGATGATGCTATCGTCACCCAGATGCGCACGTTTATCGATGCGCTTAAGCAGCACAATTATGCCTACTATGTGCTTGATAATCCTATTTTAGAAGACAGCGAATACGATCAGTTGCGTCGCTCTTTATTGGCGCTTGAAGAACAATATCCGGATTTGGTGCAGCCAGATAGCCCGATTAACCAAGTTGGCGACATGCCGCTATCGGCTTTTACCCAAGTCACTCATGATATTCCCATGCTCTCGCTTGGCAATGTCTTTGATTATGATGAATTACATGGCTTTATGCGCCGCGTGAATGATCGCCTCAACGATGCACAGCAAAACCCTGAATACGAGATGGAGCTAAAGCTCGATGGCTTGGCGATGTCACTCAAATACGCTCATGGCAAGTTTGTCCAAGCGGTGACACGCGGTGATGGGCAAACGGGCGAGGACATCACTCAAAATGCCAAAACCATTCGCAATTTGCCACTTTGGCTCGCGGCTGCAAGCGAGATTCCATTATTGGAAGTGCGCGGTGAGGTGCTGATGCCGAAAGCGGGTTTTGAGCGTTTGAATCGCCTTGCTGAAGAAAAGGGCGACAAAACTTTTGCCAATCCACGCAATGCCGCTGCTGGAAGTTTGCGTCAGCTAGATCCCGCCATTGCTGCTAGCCGTCCGCTCGCATTTTACTGTTATTCAGTCAATCAAGGTTTACCTGAGCATATCAAAACCCAATCAGCAGCGCTTGCATGGCTAAAGACCATTGGCTTTACCATCAGTGCAGTCGAGGTGGTACAAAATCCACGCGAGGCTCAAGCCTATTATGAATCGGTAAAGGAAACACGCGGCGAGCTACCGTTTGAGATTGATGGCATGGTCATCAAGGTCAATAGCTTGGCATTGCAGCAGCAGCTTGGGTTTTTATCGCGTGAGCCGCGCTGGGCAACCGCTTATAAATTCCCTGCCGAAACTGTCATGACCCGCTTGCATGCTATCGAGTGGCAAGTCGGACGCACTGGCGCCATTACGCCCGTTGGTAAATTAGAACCCGTGAAAGTCGGCGGCGTCACGGTCAGCAATGTCACCTTGCATAACTTTGGCGAGATTCAGCGTCTAGATGTGCGCGCAGGTGATATGGTCAGCGTCCATCGTGCAGGTGATGTGATTCCTAAAGTGACTCGTGTTTGGACAGATCAGCGTCCAGAAAATTCTGAACCGGTACAGCTGCCATCGACCTGCCCAGTGTGTGACTCGCCTGTGGTATTGCCCAAAGATGAAGCGTTAGCGCGTTGCACTGGTGGGCTATTTTGTCCCGCGCAGCAGGTCGAGGCGCTCATCCACTTTGTCTCGCGTCGGGCAATGGATATCGATGGCTTAGGCGCAAGTTGGCTGATTAACTTTTTTGAGCATGGCTTGGTGAAGACAGTCGCTGATATCTATCAATTGCACAATCATCAAGACGAGCTGATTACGCTTGAGAAACTGGGCGAAAAATCAGTACAGAACATCCTCAGCGCTATCGAAGCCAGTAAGCATACAACACTCGCGCGCTTTATTTATGCGCTGGGTATTCGCGGCGTTGGTGAGACCACGGCGCAGAATTTGGCACAGCAATTTGGCGACCTTGATAGCCTAATGGCTGCTGATATCGATAAGCTCCTACAAACGCCTGATGTTGGCGCTATTACTGCCGAGCTTGCTTATAAATTTTTCCGCGCACCGCACAATATCGAAGTCATTACTGCATTACGTGAAGCAGGTGTGCATTGGGATAAAGTCGAGCAAGTAGCATCAGAAGGATTGCCGCTCGATGGGCAAACGTGGGTCATCACTGGCGCGCTCGATAGCATGGCGCGTGATGAAGCCAAAGCCAAGCTGCAAGCACTAGGGGCAAAAGTCTCAGGCAGTATCTCTGCAAAAACCACTGCGCTACTGGCAGGGGATAAAGCTGGCTCGAAGCTCACCAAAGCGGAAAAATTGGGCGTTAAGATAGTGGGTGAGGAAGAGTTTTTGGCGATGGTTGGGGAGTAGGGTATGGATGCTGATATAAGTAAATATAAGAAACTATATGCTAATTATGCCGAGGTTTCTTATCCAATAACTTATAGTGAGAGTAAGCACAAAGTTAGTGATAGACTGAGCCATAAAAGACTTTCTAAAAAAATTGCAGAAAATATGGAAGAGTATGTTTCCATATTTGACAATAGGGATTATCTTAGCCTAGATAGAGATACTTATATTTATCCTTTTGAAGGAAGTGTTAAAAAATGTGCATTTTGCTTAAAAAGTGAACCTGATGTCAGTTTTAAAAATAAACCACATGTAATCCCAGAGTTTTTAGGGAATAAGTATTTATTACATTACGATGAGTGTGATCAGTGCAACTCAGAATTTGGCAACACTATAGAGAGAGAGCTTAGTGAATATTTAAGACCTCGCAGAGTATTTAGTAAAATAAAAGGCAAAACGAGAAAGTATATTAGTTCTTACTCTGAACCGCCCCGACTTTATCGGAGAGTGATTTACTTGAGTCAGGCAGCGATGCCTGACAGGGTTAAATTATCATAATACCGCTTTTCAAAATCAAAAGGTGACACATAACCAATCGTACTATGCAGT
>Ga0208435_100104_pt1 | contig 27990 bp, 21 predicted proteins | sample 24_taG_FD_184097 | JGI IMG/M metagenome (GOLD analysis project Ga0208435, IMG submission 184097) | Marine viral communities from Cariaco Basin, Caribbean Sea - 24_WHOI_OMZ (SPAdes) (version 2) | ecosystem: Environmental > Aquatic > Marine > Oceanic | place: Caribbean Sea: Cariaco Basin...
CGACCCGCCAGGTCTTTCGCGTTCGGAGCATAACGCTCCATGAAACGCTCACCTTCGGAGTTGATCAGATAACCGCCCTCACCCCGGCAACCCTCGGTGACCAAAGTACCGGCACCGTAGATGCCAGTCGGGTGGAACTGCCACATTTCCATATCCTGAACGGGGAAGCCGGCACGCAGCGCCATACCAATACCGTCGCCAGTATTGATCAGAGCGTTAGTAGTAGAGGCATAAATACGACCAGCGCCACCCGTGGCCAGAACAGTTGCCTTGGACTTGATGTAGGCAACTTCACCGGTTTCAATTTCGATGGCCACAACACCAACAACTTCGTTCTTGGAGTTTTTGACCAGATCTACGGCATACCATTCATTAAGGAAGCTGGTGCCACCTTTCAGGTTTGCCTGGTACAGAGTATGCAGGAGCGCGTGACCCGTGCGGTCAGCTGCAGCACAAGTACGAGCCGCCTGAGTCGGATTGTCAGGACCTTTGGACTGACCACCGAAAGGACGCTGATAAATACGACCTTGCTCAGTACGCGAGAACGGAAGCCCCATGTGCTCAAGTTCAAAGACAGCCTGGGGACCTACAGAACACATGTACTCGATCGCGTCTTGGTCACCGATGTAGTCAGAACCTTTAACGGTGTCGTACATGTGCCAGCGCCAGTCATCGTTGGGATCGGCACTTGCGATCGCACAGGTAATACCGCCTTGAGCGGAAACAGTGTGCGAACGGGTTGGAAATACTTTCGTGATACACGCGGTGTTAAGGCCAGACTCAGTCAGCTGGAGGGCGGCTCGCATACCAGCTCCACCACCACCGATAACAATCGCGTCGTAAGACATGGTTTTGATGTTAGCCATCGATTAAAGCCCCCAAAGGATCTGAATGCCCCACACGACATAAACAAACATCACAAGGATGCAAGCTGCCTGCAGCAAAAAGCGCGGAAGCGCCGACTGGATGTAGTCAGTAGACACCGTCCACAAACCAACCCACGCGTGACCGGCGATAGATAACAACGCCAGCAGGCTGAAAATCTTGAACCAACCCTGATTGAACAGCGCAGCCCAAGCCTGATAGTCAACGTCAGTCGTGATAAAGAAACCCAACAGGAACAACGTGTAAAGAGCCAGCACATAAGCTGAGGCACGCTGAATGATCCAATCCTGAATCCCGTTACGACCGATATTCGTTACACTGTTCATGCCCATACCCAGACTCCTGCCAGAATAATCAGAACAATGGAAACCACTAGCGTGATTTTCGCGGCAAGGCGACCGCTCTCAAGCTCTTCGCCGATACCAGCGTCCATCAACAGGTGCTTGATACCTGCAACGAGGTGGTACAGCAGAGCAGACAGGATGCCCCAGGTAATCAGCTTTGCCAGGAAGCTGTCCAGCAGTTCATTTACGCGATTAAAGCCATCTTCTCCGGACAGGGAGAGATCCAGGCCGTACATCAGAAAAGCAACACCCACAAAGATGATGATGCCGCTGATGCGATGCAGGATCGAAGTAATGGCTGGCAGCGGAAAATGGAACTTGCCGAGATCGAGATTTACTGGTCGTTTGCTATTCACAGCGCTCTCACACTCTCTTTTGGTTCCGCAAAACCGATATTCCGGCAGCGGATGGTTAGTATGTTGGGACCGGAGAATCGATACGAAACCGATAACCGATTGGTTCAGGAGGGCGGATGACAACCCGATAGCTTGCTATGCGATAGCCGACAAGCAGGCGCATCCCCGATTCCGGGCTACGGATTATAAGGAGACGCCTCGGTAATTACAAACCTGCAACAAGCCCGAAAGCCTTGCCAGCCGCACACCGGCTTCACCCATTCAGCTTATTGACAAAATAATCAAAAACAGAAAAGCACCGTAATCCGGCGCCTCGGAGCCCCATTTCGCTTTTGTAAATCCGTGTTTTCATCATCTATAGATTGACAAAAAAAGCTAACGCCCTATATTTTGCGGCCAGTTTTGCGATAATACGCGCCTTCTCGCGCATCTATAAATGCAAAGAGCTGTTAAAGCTAATTGAACAGGAGAGCACCATGACCGACAGGAAAGCCACGCTCTCGGTGGGAGATAAGTCCATTGAGCTTCCGGTTTATTCCGGCACCGTCGGCCCTGACGTTATTGACGTACGCGGGCTAGTCCAGGAAGGCGTTTTCACTTACGATCCAGGCTTTGTTTCTACCGCAGCCTGCGAATCCGCTATCACTTATATCGATGGCGCTAACGGCGTGCTGCTGCATCGGGGTTACCCGATCGACCAGCTGGCCGAACAATCTGACTTTCTCGAAGTGTGCTACCTCCTCCTGAACGGCGAACTGCCGAGCGAAGAAGAGAACAAGCGCTTTCACACCACCATTAAAAACCACACCATGCTGCACGATCAGATGCGCAATTTCTTCAACGGCTTCCGCCGTGACGCGCATCCGATGGCCATTATGTGCGGTGTTGTTGGCGCCCTGTCTGCGTTCTACCACGACCAGATGGATGTCGGCGATCCGAAGCAGCGCGAGATCACCGCTCACCGCCTGATCGCGAAAATGCCCACCATCGCCGCATGGTGCTACAAGTATTCTGTAGGTCAGCCGTTCATGTACCCGCGCAACGACATGTCCTACGCAGAAAACTTCCTGCAAATGATGTTCGGCACGCCGTGCGAAGAGTACAAACCAAACCCGGTGCTTGCGAACGCAATGGACAAGATTTTCATTCTGCACGCCGATCATGAGCAGAATGCCTCAACGTCCACCGTTCGTCTGGCAGGCTCCACCGGAGCCAACCCATACGCCTGTATCGCCTCCGGCATTGCAGCACTTTGGGGACCCGCTCACGGCGGCGCCAACGAAGCCGTACTGGATATGCTGGCCGAAATCGGCGACGAGTCCAACATTGAAAAATTCATCGCGAAAGCGAAAGACAAAGATGATCCATTCCGCCTGATGGGCTTCGGTCACCGGGTTTACAAGAACTTCGACCCGCGCGCCAAAGTTATGGCTCAAACTGCTCACGAAGTATTGAGCGAACTTGGCCTGGAAAACGATCCTCTGCTGAAAATCGCCCAGCGTCTCGAGAAAATCGCCCTGGAAGACGAATACTTCGTGAAGCGCCAGCTTTACCCGAACGTCGACTTCTACTCCGGCATCATTCTGAAAGCGATCGGTATCCCAACCTCTATGTTTACCGTTATTTTCGCAATGTCCCGGACTATTGGCTGGTTCTCACACTGGAACGAAATGGTCAGCGGTGCCAACCGTATTGGCCGTCCGCGCCAGCTTTACACCGGCTCGCCGAAGCGCGATTATCCAAGCAAGTAATTGCTCAGGGTACACCGGAAAACACACAAAGGCCGCTGATTTCAGCGGCCTTTGTGTTTGTGATCAAGAAGGAGATCAACAATGACAACAACCGCTGCATTTATTGGTTTAGGCGTAATGGGCTTCCCCATGGCAGGCCATCTGGCGAACGCAGGCATTTCAGTACAAGCATGGAACCGGTCGACAGGAAAAGCTGAGAAGTGGGCCTCCGAGTATTCAGGAACAGCCTGCAACACAATCTCGGAAGCCGTTCAGAATGCCGATTTCATCATGACCTGCGTGGGTGCCGACAAAGATCTTCTGGCCGTATACGAAGGCCCTGAAGGCATTCTCGAAAACGCCCCGAAAGGCGCAATCCTGATAGATCACACAACCGCATCAGCCGGCATTGCCGAGCACCTTTTTACCGCCGCTTCCAAAGCCGGACTCGGCTTTATTGATGCGCCGGTTTCGGGCGGCCAGCAAGGCGCCGAAAACGGACAGCTCACCGTTATGTGCGGCGGCGATCAGGCCGATTATGAAAAAGCGGCGCCGATCATGGAACACTACGCCCGGGCACTGAATCTGATGGGCCCTGCTGGCAGTGGTCAGAAAACAAAAATGGTTAATCAGATTGCCATTGCAGGCTTGATTCAGGGGCTTTCGGAAGCACTCCACTTCGCCGAACAAGCCGACCTGGATATTCAAAAAGTCGTGGAGGTAATTTCTAAAGGCGCAGCCCAATCCTGGCAGATGGAGAACCGCTCTGCGACCATGGCCGACGGTAAGTTCGACTACGGTTTTGCAGTGGACTGGATGCGCAAGGACCTGGGGATCTGCTTGCAGGAGGCCAATCGAAATGGTGCGTCTTTGCCGGTCACAGCGTTAGTGGACCAATTCTACGGAGATGTGCAAAAGATGGGCGGAAATCGCTGGGATACGTCTTCGCTTATACAGCGGCTTCGCAAGACGTAACCCAAACCGCTATTTCCGGAACACGCTACGGGCAGCGCCTCTTCCTTTGGCGCTCCCGTAGAGCTCGACACCAGGCGTTACTTTTTCTTCTTGTCCCTTGGCACCCAGCGGCCGTTTTCATACCAGGCAGACCAACCCGTCGCTTTGCCGTCTTTTTCCGACATAACGTACTGCTCTTTGGTTTTCCGACTGTAACGAATAACAGTTGGATTGCCTTCAGGGTCTTTCTCCGGCGCATCCATCAGATAGTCGTGCTTCGGATCAATTTCCTTCCGGTGCGGCTTGATTTCCATAACCAATGGCGGACGAGTCTCCCGGTTCTTCGGGAATTTGCTCGCAGCCAGAAACAGCCCCGACGCACCGTCCCGCAGAACGTATGTGTCATCAACCTTCTGGCACTGCAACTCAGGCATCGGAACCGGATCCATCTTGGGCGGCGCAGGCTCTCCGCTCTTCAGCAGCTTCCGGGTATTCTTGCAGTCGTCGCTCGTGCAACCAAAGTATTTGCCAAAGCGCCCGGTCTTCAGCTGCATTTCCGATCCGCACTTGTCGCATTCAAGCGTTGGGCCGTCATAACCCTTGATCCGGAAGGTACCCTGCTCCACTTCATAGCCGGAACAGTCAGGGTTGTTGCCACACACATGCAGCTTACGGGTTTCATCCACCAGATAGCTGTCCATGGCTGTGCCACATTTTTCACAACGACGCTTCATGCGCAGAAGCCGGGTTTCGCCTTCACCTTCTACGTCTTCGTCAGCGCTCACAACCTCATCGCCAGAGACAAGATTGATCGTGGTCTTGCAGCGCTCCTTTGGCGGCAGAGCATAGCCCGAGCACCCAAGAAAAACCCCGGTACTCGCGACACGGATCTGCATATTGCGACCACAACTGGGGCACGGTATATCGGTTTCGGTCGGCGTATTCGCGCGCATACCGCCATCTGCCTGGCTGGCGCTATCAAGCTGCTTGCGGAACTTGGCGTAGAAATCATTCAACACCTTCTTCCAGTTCACATCGCCACCGGCAATGTGGTCAAGCTCGTCTTCAAGGCGCGCGGTGAAGTCATAGTCCATCAGGTTCGGGAAGGACTCTGCCAACCGCTCAGTGACGATCTCGCCCATTTTCTCGGCGTAGAAACGGCGATTCTGCAAGCGCACGTAACCACGATCCTGGATGGTGGAAATGATCGATGCGTAAGTAGACGGCCGTCCGATTCCCTGTTTCTCCAGCTCTTTAACCAGGCTCGCTTCCGTATAGCGCGGAGACGGTTTGGTGAAGTGCTGCGTGGGGTCCAGCTTATTCAGATCGAGGGCTTCATTCACCTTGATGTCCGGCAGCGCCACGTCTTCGTCTTTCTTGGACGATTGCGGTGCGGCTTTCAAGAAGCCGTCAAACTTAACGATGCGCCCACGGGTACGTAGCTCATAGTCGCCATTCGCCACCACAATCGACGTGCTCAGAAATTCTGCGTCGGCCATCTGACAAGCAATGAACTGCCGCCAGATAAGGTCATAGAGCTTCTCAGCATCTTTCTCAAGGCCAGAAATATCAGAAGGCCTGCGGGTCACATCGGAAGGCCGAATAGCCTCGTGCGCCTCCTGAGCGCCCTCTTTACTGCCATATAAGCGCGGGGAGTCTGGCAAATAGCGATCACCAAACTGCTTTTGAACAAACGCCCGACAGCTCTCAACCGCATCTTTGCTGAGGTTGGTAGAGTCGGTCCGCATATAGGTAATGTAACCCGCTTCGTACAAGCGCTGCGCCAACATCATGGTCTTCTTGACACTGAAGCCGATCCGGTTACTGGCCGCTTGCTGCAGGGTCGAGGTAATAAACGGAGCCGACGGTTTTGAACGGGTTGGCTTATCTTCCCGCTTGGCTACCTTGAAGCTGCCGTCTCTGAGGCGAGCCACATGCTCGTTGCTCTGAACCTCGTTGGACGGACGGTACGGCTTTCCGTCATACCGGGTCACTTCAAAGCGCACCGGCTGCTTAGCACTTTTCGGGCTCAGCTCCGCGTGCAGCTGCCAGAACTCTTCCGGAACAAATTTACGTATCTCGCGCTCGCGTTCGACAATCAGGCGCACCGCAACAGACTGTACGCGCCCTGCCGACAAACCTCGGGCAATCTTGCTCCACAACAGCGGCGAAACCATGTAGCCCACAACCCGATCCAGAAAACGGCGCGCTTGCTGCGCGTTTACGCGATCCGTATCGAGATTACCCGGGTCCTCAAACGCTTCCTGAATGGCGCGTTTCGTGATTTCGTTAAACACCACCCGGCGGTACTTATCCGGCTCGCCACCAATGGTTTCCTGGAGATGCCAGGCAATGGCTTCCCCCTCTCTATCCAAATCCGTTGCGAGATAAATATGGTCGGCGTTTTTGGCTAAACGCTTCAGCTCACTGACCACTTTCTCTTTGCCCGGCAGGATTTCGTATCGCGCACTCCAGTCACGATCAGGGTCAACACCCATGCGTGCAACCAATTGCTCTCTGGCTTTACGCTTTTTGTGTTCGGCCTTTTCCTCGGGACTCAACTTACGTGTCGCAGCCGCCTGCTTAGCCCTTTCTTTCGGGTCAGACTGACTACCACTGCCACTGACAGGCAGGTCACGAATGTGGCCAACACTCGACTTAACAATGAAGTCCGAGCCCAGATACTTGTTGATGGTCTTCGCTTTCGCTGGAGACTCGACAATAACGAGACTTTTACCCATATCGGAGATCTATATCCTTGGCGGCGAATCGGTTAATAATTAAACAAACCGCAAACTCGCATAAAAATCAGGCAACTGGAAACGTAAGGGTTGCCATTATGTATAGGCACACTGTTTTACAGGGTCAAGAATAGCAAGACAACCCATTCTTTGGCCTGAAACAGTCTTTTTCTGATTTTTGGCACCAAATAAGAGCACCACAAACAGGAAGGCCCGGCATAAGCCGGGCCTCCTGAGCAAGCGTTACTGATCTTGATTACTCGATCAGAGACGCTCCCAGACCGTCGCGATGCCCTGGCCCAAACCGATACACATGGTGGATACACCAAGCTTACCGCCTTTGGCCTGCATAACGTTCAGCAGGGTGGTAGAGATACGGGCACCGGAGCAGCCCAGCGGATGCCCAAGAGCAATCGCGCCGCCGTTCAGGTTAACCTTCTCTTCCATTACACCCAGAAGCTTCAGGTCTTTCAGTACTGGCAGAGACTGACCAGCAAACGCTTCGTTCAGTTCCCAGAAGTCGATATCTTCAACTTTCAGGCCCGCACGCTTCAGCGCCTTCTTGGTCGCCGGAACCGGGCCGTAACCCATGATCGCGGGATCACAACCGGCTACTGCCATGCTGCGGATCTTCGCAATTGGCTCCAGACCAAGCGCTTCAGCACGCTCTGCAGACATCAGCACCATGGCAGCGGCACCGTCAGTCAACTGTGAAGAAGTACCTGCAGTCACGGTACCGTTCTTCGGATCAAAAGCCGGCTTCAGCTGGCCCAAGGATTCCGCAGTGGTTTCCGGACGAATGGTTTCGTCTTCTTCGATCAGCTTCACAAAGCCGTTCTCGTCGTGACCTTGAACAGGAACGATTTCGTTCTTGAAGCGGCCTTCAACGGTGGCTTCGTGAGCCAAGCGGTGAGAGCGCGCACCAAATTCGTCCTGCTGCTCACGGGTGATACCGTGCATTTTAGCCAGCATTTCTGCGGTCAGGCCCATCATGTTGGACGCTTTCGCAGAGTACTTGGATGCAGCCGGGTTGTGGTCGAAGCCAGCAGTCATAGGTACGTGACCCATGTGCTCAACACCACCAACCATGAATACATCACCGTTACCGGTCATGATGGCCTGGGCTGCAGTGTGGATAGCGCTCATCGCGGAACCACACAGACGGTTTACGGTTTGTGCTGCAGACTCGTGCGGGATACGGGTCAGCAGAGAAATCTGCCGAGCCACGTTAAAGCCCTGCTCTTTAGTCTGGTTTACACAGCCCCAGATCACATCTTCAACTTCTTTCGGGTCGAGCTTGGGGTTGCGCTCGAACAGTGCGTCGATCAGCGTAGCCGACAGGGTTTCCGCACGTACGTTACGGAAGCAACCGTTTTTGGCACGACCCATCGGAGTCCGTACGCAATCGACGACGACAACGTCTCTCGGATTAAGGCTCATTGATCTTTCTCCGTTCGGAAATCTCTTTCAGGGTTAGCCAAAGAATTTTTCGCCAGTCTTGGCCATTTCACGCAGTTTCTCGGTCGGGTGATACAAAGGACCCAGATCTGCAAACTTGTCTGCCAGTTCAACGAACTTGTCTACACCCATATCATCGATGTAGCGCAGCGCACCGCCACGGAACGGCGGGAAGCCGATACCGAAGATGAGGCCCATATCCGCGTCAGCCGGATCTTCTACGATGCCGTCTTCCAGGCAGCGTACAGTTTCCAGACACAGTGGGATCATCATACGAGCGATGATGTCTTCGTCGCTGAATTCGTTCTTGGCTTGTACTACTGGCTCAAGCAGTTTGTAGGTTTCTTCGTCTACAACCTTCTTTTGCTTGCCCTTGCGGTCCAGCTCGTACTTGTAGAAACCAACATCGTTCTTCTGACCGTAACGGTTGTTTTCAAACATTACGTCAATAGCGGTGGTTTCTGCGTGCTTCATACGATCCGGGAAGCCGTCGGCCATCACTTCACCAGCGTGCTTGCCGGTATCCATGCCAACAACGTCCAGCAGGTACGCAGGACCCATCGGCCAACCGAACTTTTCCATAACCTTGTCGACTTTCTGGAAGTCGGCGCCGTCACGGACCAGACCTACGAAGCCACCAAAGTACGGGAACAGTACGCGGTTAACCAGGAAGCCCGGGCAATCGTTAACAACGATCGGAGTCTTGCCCATGGCCTTGGCGTAAGCAACCGTGGTCGCGATAGCGCGGTCACTGGTCTTCTCGCCACGGATAACCTCAACCAGCGGCATCATGTGTACCGGGTTGAAGAAGTGCATGCCACAGAAGTTTTCCGGACGCTTCAGGTTTTTAGCCAGAAGGTTAATAGAAATTGTGGACGTGTTAGAAGTCAGAATAGCGTCTTCGCGAACCGCATCTTCGGTTTCACGCAACACCGCATCTTTAACTTTCGGGTTTTCAACTACCGCTTCAACAACCAGATCTACGTTCTTGAAATCACCGTAGTTCAGGGTTGGCGTGATGCTGTTCAGAACGTCGGCCATCTTGCCAGCGTCCATACGACCCTTATCAACACGCTTGGACAGAAGCTTCTTGGCTTCTTTCAGGCCCAGCGCGATGCCGTCCTGGTTGATGTCCTTCATGATGATTGGCGTGCCTTTCAGTGCAGACTGGTAAGCAACACCACCACCCATGATGCCGGCACCCAATACAGCGGCCAGATTGACATCAGAAGCTTCTTTTTCCCACGCGCTGGCTTTCTTCTTCAGCGCCTGGTCGTTCAGGAACAGTCCAACCAAGCAAGCAGCAACGTTGGTCTTGGCCATCTTGGCGAAGCCTTTCGCTTCCACTTCAAGAGCCTTGTCGCGAGTCATGCCAGCATGCTTCTGCATGGTCTTGATCGCTTCAACCGGTGCCGGGTAGTTCTTACCCGCTTTACCCGCTACGAACGCTTTGGAGATTTCAAACGCCATCATGCTTTCCATGGCGTTCAGCTTGATCTTGCCCTTTTTCTCTTCACGACGCGCCTGGTTGTCCAGTTTGCCTTCGTTGCACTGCTCGATAATCGCAACAGCAGCAGCAACCAGCTGATCCGGAGCAACGACAGCGTCAACAGCGCCAATTTTAAGAGCGGCGTCAGCACGATTCTCAGTACCACCAGCGATCCACTCAACCGCGTTATCTACACCAACAAGACGAGACAATCGTACGGTGCCACCAAAGCCCGGGAAGATACCCAGCTTGGTTTCCGGCAGTCCTACCTTGGCCTTTGGCGCCATTACACGGTAGTCCGTAGCCAGACACATTTCGAAACCGCCACCCAGTGCGATACCGTTGATAGCGGTAACCGTCGGGAACGGCAGGTCTTCGATGGCGTTGAATACTTCGTTCGCCTTCAAGTTATTGGCGACAAGCTCTTCCTCAGAACCCGCGAACAGCTCGGTAAACTCGGTGATGTCTGCACCAACGATAAAGCTGTCTTTCGAGCTGGTTACAACCAAGCCCTTCAGGTTGTTCTGGGATTTGAGTGCTTCAGCTGCGGCGCCTAGCTCTTCGATAGTGAGACGGTTGAACTTATTGACTGACTCGCCTTGCAAGTCAAAGTCCAACTGAGCGATCCCACCGTCGATCTCTTTAACCGTGATGGCTTTACCTTCGTAAATCATCAACTGATCTCCAGTCTGTGTTTGGAACTGCTGACAACCAGCGGACGCGATGCGACTCACCGGCTGTTTGTGCAGCGAGATTTCGGTCACTGCCCGATCTTTCCGATCCAAAAATTCATACACTTGTTTGAATCGTGAGGGCACACGATGAAAAAAAATGGAGCGTTTGTCAATTTGTTTCTTTCTGAAGCCGCTTTAACTTGAGCGGAACTAGCTCACGGAACCCTCCGCAAACGCCGGAAACTACTTGATAAGCCGGTGGAGTTACTTTAACTTCGCTGAACGATAATAGTCCAAAATAATAAAACCGCATTACGGAGACTTATTCCGATGACCGCCAGTCGTACGCGCTTTACCTCGATTATCTCGGCAATTTTTTTCCTTTCATTGGCAGCGTTTGGCGCTCGAGCCCAGGAAACAGGCGGCGAATTTCTGGCCGACCTGCATGACTTTCGCATTAATAATTATTTTGCCGTGGACGCCTTCTACAGCTTTAGCGCGACCGGCGACACCGAAACCCTAAACCGAATTGTTGTGGCCATCAACAAAGCAAATGATGCCATGAACTCAGTTATTGCCAGCACCAGCGGTGTGCTGTCCACGGAACAAATCGAGGGGCTTAACCAGTCGTTCGACAAGTTCAAAGATCTCATGCGCAACAACATCAATGAGGTACGTGATCGTGGCTACCCCGACCTCCGCCTGATGGCCGATATGGCAGACACAGCCCTGACAATGAACGCAACGGCAACCGAGCTGTACAGCGTTGCCCAAGAGAATAGCGGCGCGAAGGCCGATGATCGTATAGAATCCGCCCGGTCCGCATCCGTTCTTATGGCTCAGATGATGGCCCGTTACGCCGCTCGCACCCACTCATCGGTATCCCAGACCTTCCAAGGTGCGACCAGCGAAATCCCGCTGGACGAACAAGCCGAAACCTTCGACCAATACCTGAAAAACGTGAGCTCGGGCTCGCCCTCTGGCGAACTGAAAGCGACCCTTAGCGATATTTCGTCAAAATGGCAGTTTATCCGCAGCTCATACGTCAATTACAACGACAACAACGTGTCGTTTATTATTGATCGTTACTCCAAAGGCATCATCAACGGCTTGGCTTCCGCCATTGAACTGATGGGCAGCAACAGCTGAGTCGAATTCTAGCAGGGCAGCCCATCAGCCTGCCCTTGCCCTACCCCTCTTCCATCCAACGATCAACGGTACTATGCTTGATTCATGCCTTATCAATCACGAAGGAGTGAACGCATGCCGACGTACAAACAAATGCTGGTGGCGATCGATTTAACGGAAGAAGCCCCGCAAGTGTTGGACAAAGCAAAAGCCATTTCTGAAGCGCACGGCGCCAAGCTGATCCTTGCACACGTAGTAGAGCCGGTTGGTTATGCCTATGGCGGAGATATTCCGATGGACCTGTCGGAGCTGCAGGACCAGCTGGATAAGGCAGCGCGAGAACAGCTTGGAAAATACGGCGAGCAGTACGGGATCAGTAAGGAAGATCAAATTGTGACGGTTGGCCGGCCGGAATCTGAAATTCATCGATTGGTGGCCGAACACGATATCGACCTGACCATTGTCGGCAGCCATGGCCGAAAAGGTATTCAGCTGCTGCTTGGCTCAACGGCAAATGGGGTATTGCACGGAACCGAGTGCGATGTAATGGCGATCAGAATTCGCTAAGCCGTCGAAAAGGGGGCAACCTGCCCCCTTTAGTTCATTGGCCAGCTTGCTCTTCCAGCTCCATCCAGCGCTCAATGACACCCTCCAGCTCCGCTTCAGCCGAACTTAAGGCATCCAACGTAGCCGCGACCTCGTCGGGCGCCCCCGAGTAGAAATCCGGCCCGGAGATCTCTTCCTGCAAATTAGCCACACGAGCCTCGAGCTGCTCAATTTTACCCGGCAACTGTTCGAGCTCAAGCTTGAGTTTATAACTAAGCTTGACGGCCTTAGGCTTCGCCGGCTGTTTGGCAGGCGCTTCCTCAGACTTATCGACTGCGGCCGCTTCTTTGCCGCGCTTATCTTGCTTGTCGGGACGGTTACCAGTAGCTTCAGACGGGAAAACTCCCCCTTGTCGTCGCCAGTCGCTGTACCCACCTACATACTCCCGCGCTGTTCCAGTGCCATCCAGAAAGATCACGTCGGTGACGACGTTGTCGAGGAATTCCCGGTCGTGACTGATGACAAGCACCGTTCCCTTGAACTCCGACACCTGCTCTTCGAGCAACTCTAGCGTCTCTACGTCCAGATCGTTGGTGGGCTCATCCAGAACCAGAATATTGGCCGGCTTACTGAACAGTTTCGCCAACAACAACCGCGCCCTTTCGCCGCCGGAAAACACACTGACGGGTGAGCGTGCCCGCTCCGGCGTAAACAGAAACTCCTGCAGATAGCCAAGAACATGCTTACTCTGCCCATTAATTTCTATAAACTCCCGGCCTTCGGAGAGGTTATCCAGCGCATTCTTTTCTAGATCCAGCTCTCCACGAAGCTGATCAAAATACGCCACTTTCAGATTTGTACCCAACCGGATACTACCCGAGCTTGGCGCCAACTCACCCAACAGCAACCTGACTAAGGTTGTTTTACCGGTGCCGTTTTCGCCGACCAGGCCAATCTTGTCACCCCGCAGAACCGTCAGCTCCAAATCCTTGATGACCGGAGACTGCCCGGGATAGGCAAAATCCGCATGCCTTGCTTCAGCGACCAACTTTCCTGAGCGCGCCGCTTCTTCAACCGCAAAGCTGGCAGTACCTCCACGCACCCGCCTCTGCCGGTGCTCTTCCCGCATGGCTTTCAAATGACGCACTCGCCCCATATTTCGGGTTCTTCGCGCCTTGATTCCCTGCCGAATCCAAGCCTCTTCCTGCTTTAATCTCTTGTCGAAAAGCGCGTTCTGCCGCTCTTCCTCTTCAAGCGCTTTTTCTTTCAGCTCAAGGTATTTGTCGTAAGTTGCAGAGAAACTGACAAGCTGCCCACGATCCAGCTCAACGACACGTGTTGCCATACGGCGTATGAACGCCCGGTCGTGACTGACGAACAGCATCGCCCCACGGAACTGGGAAAGCGCCTCTTCCAGCCAAGCGATAGCCGGCACATCAAGATGGTTGGTCGGCTCATCCAAAAGCAATACATCCGGCTCAACCACCAGAGCCTTGGCTAACAAAACCCGACGCTGCCAACCACCAGACAGGGTATTCAGGGCCCGATCCGGTTCCACACCGTACTGCGCCAGAATTGTGGTTACCTTCTGGTCAAGACGCCAACCGTCAAGCGTTTCCAATCGCTCCTGAACCGCCATCATTTTATTCAGGCTGGCCTCATCGGTTTGCTGAGACAAGTGGTGAAACTGAGCAAGCAGCTCACCGGTTTCAGGAAAAGCCGATGCCACCACTTCATAGGCTGTGCGCGAATCTTCCGATGGCAGGTTCTGCGGTAAAACCGACAGCGCAGCGCCCTCCTCCAGTCGGACCACGCCATTTTCTGGCGTAATTTCACCCTTAACAATTTTGAGCAGCGTCGATTTGCCCTCGCCATTGCGGCCAAGCAAACACACCCGCTCTCCCGGCTCGATATTCAAAGACGCACCGTCTAATAAAGGGTGCATACCAAATGACAGGGATATTTTATCCAGGGTTAACAAAGGCACTGTACTCAACACTCCTGCTCGATAATAGAAACGGAATCTCCGACCACAATTCTTCCACGCCCGTCGTGCACGGCGTTTTGACCAAAGATCACACCGTCCCCGGTTCTGCGATAACCAGACAGGGTCTTAAGCGGCTCGGTGTCTGGATCTTTCACGCCCGTATCCGGATTAACGGTTGTCAGAACACAACGGGAACACGGCTTAACCACTCGCAAGCCTACGTCACCGACATGTAGTACACGCCAGTTGTCTTCAGCCCAAGGTTCGGCACCGGAAATGACAATATTAGGCCGGAAACGGCGCATATCGACGGGCTGTGTCAAACGGCCATTCAGCTCCGCTAAAGATGCCGAATTCGCAACAAGGAACGGGAAACCATCGGCGAAACCTACTCGGCGCTCATCCGCGACTCGCTCCGGATCCACTCTACGAAACGTAGTCTCCGGCATATAAACCAAGCGCAATGGCTCGCCGCAGAAACGGCTGAGCGCCTCATTGGCCATCTGCTGTGCTGCGCTGGCAAGAACCTGATCACGCCATACCGTGACTTGCTCTTGCTTATTGTCTGGCGTAAGCGCAAATTCGCCTTGCCCGGGGATTTGGATGTTCACGGCTTCACCGTCCAGAGCAACCCCGATTAATGCCAGGCGCGGCAAGCGCCTTTGGGTTGCGAATTTCCCGTTCGCATCAACGATCATCCAGCGACGATCCCCGGAAGGACCAAAGTCATCCAACGCCAGATGCGACACAGGAATACCGGCAAGCGATTTTACCGGGTATATAAACAGAGACTGTACGTTCATAGAGAACTCTTCGGGCACGCGATTACATCAATGAAGCAACAGAGTATAACCGAGGCAGGTAGCTAACGCAGAAAGGGATCAATAGGCCGAGAACAAATAGCAAAAAACCCGACACAAAGGTCGGGTTTTTCTGAATTCTGGAGCGGGAAACGAGATTCGAACTCGCGACCCCAACCTTGGCAAGGTTGTGCTCTACCAACTGAGCTATTCCCGCTTTTCGGCTGTGAGGCATTGCCTCTCAACGGCTGCGTATTCTACTGATCCCGGCCCGGCCGTCAACTGTTTTCTATAATTTTTTTTCAAATTAAAAGGATCGGTCAAATAACAACCTATTGCCCATAGCGGGCGCCATTTTTTAGATAGGCTTCCTCGTCTTCGGTAGATATGCGCCCTAACGCCTTATTTCGATGCGGAAACCGCCCGAACCTCCGAACAACCTCACGATGATCTTCCGCAGACTCCACGAAGCTCTCAAGGAACTCACCCAACAACCCGCTTTCCAGCGCTGCAAGTTGACGGTAGCACTGTACCGACAGTTCCTGATCATCCTGCCGTTCCGAGTGTTGTAACGGCATATAAACGAACGCACGCATCACCGAAGGCAAAGCCACATCATAGCCTTTGTTCATTGCTGCTCTGCAACGTTCGCGCGCAAGGCGGTCATGCTCGAACGCCAACGAGGTGCCCCGGTAAATATTACGAGTAAACTGATCCAATAAAAGAATTTCAGCCAACGCACCGCCGGCCTCCGTGCGCCAGTTTTCTAGCCCTTGCTCAGATGCGAAAACAACCAACGACATAAACCGCCGCCTTATTTCCCGATCAAACCCACGATCAGAGCGAAACCAGCGGTTTCGATGAAGCCTATCCGGAAGCCCCTGGGGATCCAACTCTCCAAACCAGAAATCCAAAAGCTCTTTCCAATCGAACATTACCCAACTCCCTGATACATTACCCAACTCCCTGATACATTAACCTAATACTCGCAAATCTAATCGGAGATGTTATGACCAGTACGCACCATATCATTTTGCTTGCCCACGGCAGCAGCGACAAACGCTGGTGCGAAACCTTCGAGAAACTCGCAGAACCGACTCTTAACTCGATCGACAACGCCACGATTGCCTATATGGAACTCGCTGAGCCATCGATGGAAACGATCGTGGCCCAAGCAAAATCCCAGGGAGCCAAGGAGTTCACTGTCGTCCCTCTGTTTCTTGCTGCTGGCCGACATTTGCGCAAAGACGTACCCGCGATGATCGACGAGATCGAGAAGCAGCACAACGTTTCGATGCGCCTGGCAGACCCTATCGGCTACAACCCCCATCTCGGATTAGCCATCAGAGATGTGGTGCAGGAGGAACTGGCAAAGCCAGTCTGCTAATTACACCGACAATCAACACGAACCGGGAGGCCGTCATGCCTAAGAAAGTCCTTATAACCGGTGGTACCGGCTTCATCGGCCGGGAATTGTGCAAACAGTTGCTAAAAGCCGGCCACAACCTCACCGTATTGAGCCGACAAAAACCGGCAACCGTCAAAGCCATTTGCGGCAAGGTTGAGCCGGTCTCAGAGCTCAACCTTCTGAAATCGCACCCGGGATTCGATGTGGTGTTCAACCTGGCGGGGGAAGGCATTGCCGATAAGCGCTGGTCCGCCGAACGGAAAGCCACCTTATTAGACAGTCGAGTCGCTCTCACACTCACCCTGGTAGAGGTAATCAGGTCCTGGGACCAACCTCCGATGACGGTCATTTCAGGCTCAGCCGTCGGATTCTACGGTAATCAAGGCCCGCACCTTGTTACGGAAGACACCACACCGACTCCTGGGTTCACCCACCGACTCTGTGCAGAATGGGAAGACGCTGCACTGTCTCTGCAAACAGATTCCGTCAGAGTGTGCCTGTCACGCACAGGACTTGTCGTGGGCAAGGGCGGCGGTTTTCTTGAGCGCATGACGCTCCCTTTCAAGCTAGGACTCGGAGGCAAACTTGGCAGCGGCACGCAATACATGCCGTGGGTGCATCGACAAGATGTCGTAGCCGGCCTGATCTGGATGATGGAGAACCATTTAGCCCAAGGGGCGTACAACATGGTAAGCCCCAACCCCGTCACCAACGCCGAGTTTACACGGACATTTGTAAAAGCGCTGAAACGACCGGCGTTACTCCCTGCCCCGGCACCTGCTTTGCGAATGATATTGGGCGAAATGTCAGAGCTGCTTTTGACCGGCCAGAAGGCGGTACCTGCGAGATTACAATCGGAAGGGTTCAAGTTCAGCTATCCCGCTTTAGAGGATGCGCTGAACAACAGTATAAAAAAATAAAAATTTTTGAAAATAATCGTTGACAGCCTGCCGGTCGATACTTAATATACGCGCCATCTCGACGAGGCAAGTCAAGAAGTGTTGCGTCCCCTTCGTCTAGTGGCCTAGGACTCCGCCCTTTCACGGCGGCAACAGGGGTTCGAACCCCCTAGGGGACGCCAATTTTTCTTTACGATACGCCTACATGGCCCTGGCCATTCTTTCCTTTTTCCTTCTGGGTATGTCGCTCTTGATCTTTCACCACAAAGATCCCGACACCCACGAAAAAGCTGATCATTAAAAGAACAGTTGCAATTCCCGCGAAAACAACCACATCCATAAACATAAAAATCTCCACCACTGCTGCGTTAGCTTCTGTAAATTGATTAAGCTCAGGTTACGCGGTACCGAAAATTTTGTATTGATCTGCATCAAGTACAGATCGTTGTCAGGCTTGCCAGCCAAAGCTGAGAAGCACACCTCCTTTTTGCCTTTCCAAAGACGCAAATCCTAAGCATTTGAAAAAGACTGCTGCTATAGTCAGTTTTTAACTGTTTCGTTTACACATTTAAATTAGGATTGCCAAGGATGGCGACTCAGCTCGGTACCTCAAGCGGTGACCAAACGAACAACATGCCCGATATCTCCAGTCGTCTAAGACGATTCCGACGCACCTCTCCCCTTTCGTTCCGGCTTCTTAGCTGGATACTCATCTTTAGCTCGGCTTTGACTCTTCTGGCATCAGGTGTACAGATATACTCGGATTACCGCAAAGATCTGGCAGATATAGAAGACAGAATGGAAGTGATTGAATCCGGCTATGCTTCAAGCCTTACCCGAAGCTTGTGGGCACTGGACCAAAAACTGTTGCAAACTCAGATGGAAGGCATCTTAAGCTTACCTGATATTGCGCATTTACGCCTTCGCATCGAACCCGACTCAGAATTGGTCATGGGTAAACTCCCCAATGATTCCAACACCCTCAGCCACAGCTTCGCCCTAAATCATCACGAAGGTGAACTGTTCAGGCTCGGGCATCTGACGGTCACGGCAAGCCTTGATCGCGTATATACCGATTTAAAAACCAAGATTGGCGCCACACTCATTACCCAGTTCCTGACGATCTTTGTGGTTTCCATTGTGATCCTGTCCATCTTTCGACATCTGGTTACCCGCCACTTAACGGCAATGGCAGAGTACACCCGGGATCTCTCACTCGATGACCTCAGCCGCCCTTTGCAACTGGACCGCCCGGAGCCCAAGAACCATCTCCGGGACGAGCTTGGCATGGTAACCGATGCGATCAACCAGATGCGCGAACGGCTTAATGAAGATATAGCACGCCGGGAACACGATGCAGCCGAGATTCTGAAATTCTCGGAAGCCATCGACCAAAGCCCCTCATCCGTTTTAATTTGCGATAAGCAATGGCGCATCGAATACGCCAACAAGAAATTCCTGCAACTTACCGGGCACCGACCTGAAGACATTAAAAACCAGCACCCTTCCCATTTAATTCGCCAAAGCATGGGGGAACGGGAAGCTGAACAACTTTGGCAATCAGTACGCCTTCAGGTGCAACGTGTTGGCGTATGGCAAGGCGAGGTCAATAGCTCCCGTTCTAACGGCGAACGCTACTGGGAACAACTGGTGATCACCCCGATTAAAGGCACGAATGGGGAAACCACCGGCTACCTCATTCTCGGCGAAGACATCAGCATTCGAAAGCGCTATGAACAACAACTGCTCCGACAAGCGAATTACGATATTCTCACCGGGCTGCCAAACAGAATGCTTGCCCTCGACCGTCTGAAACTGGCCATAGCACAGGCCCGCAGAGACACCACCCAGGTTGGTGTCATGTTTCTTGACCTCGACAACTTCAAACACATTAACGACACCCTCGGTCATGACGCGGGTGATACCTTGCTGGTGGAAGCCGCCCGGCGGGTTTCAAGCTGCCTTCGGGGCACGAGCACCGTCGCAAGACTTGGGGGTGATGAGTTCCTGGTCATACTTCCCGGGCTGACCGATGTTAACGACGCACGCCAGGTTGCTCAGCGCATCTTGCAGACATTCTCGTCACCGTTTTTGCTCCATGCTCAGGAAGTCTTTGTAACGACCAGTATTGGCATTGCGGTCTTCCCCAACGACGCCGACACCAGTGGTTCGTTGCTCCAGCACGCAGACGCGGCTATGTACGAAGCCAAACATCAAGGGAAGAGTTCCTACGCACTCTTTACACCGGAGATGACAGAGGTTTCCCACGAACGCCTTCACATGGAATCCCACATGAGAAAGGCGTTAGAACTCAATGAGTTTCAACTTGTATTTCAACCGATTGTTGAAACGTCCTCTGGCAAGCTGGTGGCAGCCGAAGCGCTATTGCGTTGGAATAACCCCTCTCTCGGTACCGTCATGCCCGACCGCTTTATCCCCCTCGCCGAGGAAACCGGGCTGATCATCCCCATTGGTGAATGGGTGATCCAGGAGGCTTGTAAGGCCGCACAGTGCTGGCAAGCCCTTGCGGGATACGACATAGGGATTGCCATTAATGTGTCACCCAGACAGTTCCGAGACCCCGGGTTCACAGACGTTGTACTCCAGGCACTGGCCGACAGCCATCTCAAACCCGAGTTACTTGAACTTGAAATTACCGAGCGGCTGATTCTGGATAACACGATCGAAACCGCCGACATTCTACGGCAGCTGGATACTGCCGGCGTCCGACTCTCTGTTGACGATTTCGGTACGGGTTACTCGGCATTGAGCTATCTCAAGACGTATCCCTTTGATACGCTTAAAATTGACAAGTCGTTCATTCAAGACGTGCTTACCGATACCGACGACTCGGCATTGGTCCGGGCCATCATCAACATGGCACATAGCTTAGGCTTAACCGTCATCGCTGAAGGTGTCGAAGAGGAAGCACAAACGCATTTTTTGAAATTGGAACATTGCGATTATTCCCAAGGCTACTTCTATAGCCACCCCCTGCCAGAGCAGGAATTTATTCACTGGCTCGAGAACAATCACCGAGCTCATATCTAAGCACCAAAACGGCATTACCCATGGAAGATTCGATATTGGTTGTAAACAGTGGCAGCTCCTCTGTGAAGCTGGCGCTTTTCGATAAACACCACCAAAAAAAAGCATCCGCGCTGGCCGAAAAACTGAACAAAACAGATGCCACAGCCCAAATAACCGGCAGCCCTGAGCCGATAGCACTTCCCGAGAACGCCAATCACCAACAGGCCCTGCAGGTACTCATCGAAACCTTTACCCAGAAAGAGCTTCTTCAAGGCCAACCGCTTGCGATCGGCCACAGAGTGGTTCACGGCGGCGAGACCTTTCGCGAAGCCGCGCTGATCGACATCGACACCATCGCCGCCATCAAAAAGGTTTCGGGCCTTGCCCCGCTCCACAATCCGGTGAATCTGGTTGGAATAGAGGCCATGCAGGTGCTGTTCCCTTCTGTGCCACAGGTAGCTGTGTTTGACACGGCTTATCACCAATCGTTACCTGAAAGAGCATACCGATATGCGCTACCCAAACACTGCTACGAAGATTGGGGCGTGCGCCGCTATGGATTCCATGGCACAAGCCATTACTTTATGGTTCAGGAAGCAGCCCGACTGCTCAGCAAACCCGCAGAGAAAACATCCATAATTTCCGCCCACCTGGGGAATGGCTGCAGCATTACCGCCATACAAGACGGAAAAAGCGTAGACACCAGCATGGGGCTAACACCGCTGGAAGGACTTGTCATGGGCACTCGCAGCGGAGACGTTGACCCTGGGCTATTCGATTATCTGGCTGGCCAGGGGGTAAGTGCCAGCGACGTTCACGCGATGCTTAACAACGAAAGCGGACTCCTGGGTTTATCTGGCCATACCAACGATATGCGCACGCTGTGCGAACTTGCTGAAAAAGGCGACAAACCCGCACGTTTAGCAATCGACGTATTTTGTTTCCGGCTGGCGCGCTATATCGGTGCCATGACCGCCTCGCTTCGCCATCTGGATGCCGTGGTCTTCACCGGCGGAATTGGAGAAAACAGTGCGGAGGTAAGGGGCGAAACAATAAAGCATCTTAGCTTGCTGGGCTTAATGATGGATCCCGAGCTTAACCAACAGCACGGAAAAGAATCCGGAAACCGCGTTAGCCATGCCGATTCCCGCTTCCCGATTCTGACCATTCCGACCAATGAAGAATTGGTGATCGCCCAGGAAGCCAGCCGACTGGCACGTCTTTGACAACTCACGAATGTAATTTGGATACGTTATGGCAAAAAGTCTATTTATAGCGCCAACCTCAATGAATTCAGGTTTGACCTCGGTGTGTCTGGGGCTACTTAGAGCCTTGGAGCAAGAAGGGGTTAGCGTTGGTTTCTACAAGCCCTTCACTCAGTCTATCCACCAGGGAGAGGCGATCCATAATGGCGGCAAGGACTCGTCTGTCGAGTTTGTACGTGCGCACGGCGACCAGCCAGTTCCCGACCCAATTCCACTCAAAGAAGCGCAGCAACTATTAAATCGCGGGAAAGCCGACCTGCTGCTCGAAAACGTGGTTGGTGAATACCAGAAAGTCGCCAAAGAAGTCGATGTGGTTATTATCGAAGGCCTCGTGCCGGACAGTGGCGAAACCTACATCGCACGGTTGAATGTCGAAGTGGCGCGCAATTTGGGTTCCGAAGTCATTTTGGTCAGTGCACCGAAAGACTGCTCAGCGAAGGAACTGGATGAGGAACTTGATTTCTCGGCACGGCTGTTCGCGGCCCCATCCGACCCGGAAGTGATTGCCGTCATCCTCAATAAAGTCGGCGAGCCCCGTCAATCACGCCCGGACCTGTCTCTGCAACGCCAAGACCAGGCCCCAGACATTAATTTTCAGGACTCCTGCAAGGTGTTCTCAGACGGGCGCTTCCATTTGTTGGGCCAAATCCCCTGGGATCCACAGCTTCTTGCCCCCCGGGTTTCAGATGTCGCGCGAGAACTGGGCATCAAGGTGTTGTATGAAGGCCAAATGCACCAACGTCGGGTACAAAAAGTCTCCGTTTGCGCCCGAACCATTCGAAACATGACGGATATACTGAAGCCAGGCACCCTTTTGGTCACGCCGGGCGACCGTGATGACATTATCGTGACGACCGCAGTTGCAGCCCTGAACGGCGTACCCCTCGCGGGATTGGTTCTGACCGGCGGCCTGATGCCCGATGACAACATCATCGAGCTTTGTCGGCGTGCGCTTGATACAGGGCTCCCAATTTTGGGATCCCACAACAACACCTATGAATCGGCCAACCGGCTGGCAAGCCTTTCTCCGTCAGTCCCTATCGATGATACCGAACGGGTAGAACAAACCATGGAGGCGGTCGCTAAAAATATCGACACCGCCTGGCTTGAAGAACACCTTAAAGTAACCCGGCAACGTCGTCTCTCGCCGCCAGCCTTTCGCTACCAGCTGTCTGAACGCTCCCGTGCGGCCGACAAACGCATTGTTCTGCCCGAAGGCAGCGAACCCAGAACCGTTCAAGCGGCAATCATCTGCCACGAGCGCCGCCTTGCCCGCTGCGCATTAATTGCCGCGCCACAAGAAGTGCAGTCCGTTGCCGATTCACTCGGGGTTCAGATTCCGGACGATATGGAAATCATCGACCCTCAGTCCGTTCGTGAACGCTATATCGAACCAATGGTTGAGTTGCGTAAACACAAAGGCCTCACAGCAGATCAGGCGGAAGCATTGCTGGAAGACAACGTTGTGTTGGGCACCATGATGGTTGCTATGGACGAAGCCGATGGCCTTGTTTCCGGCGCGATTCACACCACCGCCAACACCGTGCGCCCTGCCCTGCAATTGATCAAGACCCACGACAACGCGAAAGTGGTGTCGTCTGTCTTCTTCATGCTGCTACCGCAACAAGTACTGGTATACGGCGACTGCGCCATCAATCCCGATCCTAACGCCGAGGAGCTGGCAGACATCGCCATACAAAGTGCCGAGTCGGCAGAAGCTTTCGGTATTGAGCCGGTTGTGGCCATGATCAGTTACAGCACGGGCGAGTCCGGGACCGGGCAAGATGTGGAGAAGGTACGCGAAGCGACGCGCATAGCCCGTGAACGTCGGCCAGACCTGCTGATCGACGGGCCGTTGCAATACGACGCAGCGGTCATTGAAAGCGTTGGCAGATCGAAAGCCCCGGATAGCAAAGTGGCGGGTAAGGCAACGGTTTTCGTATTCCCGGATCTCAACACCGGCAATACAACCTACAAAGCCGTGCAGCGAAGCGCAAATGTCGTCAGTGTCGGGCCAATGCTGCAGGGGCTTCGAAAGCCCGTGAATGACTTGTCGCGAGGCGCCTTAGTGGAAGATATTGTCTTCACCATCGCGCTGACAAGTGTTCAGGCTAAACAGGTAGAAGATGCGGGAGCGGCCTGAGCCGCTCCCTGAGCAGAAAAGCCAACCGGCAGATTAGCGTTTTGTGCTTTTCTGTCGGACTCTCTTCACAATACGCCCCTTCTTCATATCGTTGTCTTTTTTCACTCGCTGGCGGGGCGTGAGGCGGTCCACTTTGTTCGCAAACGGGTTTTCACCGCCGCGGAACTCAAAGCGAATAGGCGAACCAACCACTTTCAACACTTTACGGAAAGTGTTTTCCAGGTAACGCTTATAGGCACCCGGCAGGGAGCCTACCTGATTACCATGTACCACAATAACCGGCGGATTAGACCCACCCTGGTGAGCATACCGAAGTTTGATGCGACGACCATGCACCATCGGAGGCTGGTGCTGCGCAATCGCGTCCTCAAGAATAGCGGTCAGGCGATTCGTCGGCCACTTGGCCATTGACGACTCGTAACTCGCCTGAACCGAATCATACATGGTACCAACACCAGTCCCGTGTAGCGCCGAAATATAGTACTTATCGGCGTAATCGAGGAAATCTAATCGGCGTGCCACCTGCTCTTTCACCTTGGCCCGGTCTTCCGAGTTCATGCCATCCCATTTGTTGATAGCAATAACCAGGGAGCGGCCAGCATCCAAAACAAAGCCGATCAAGTGCAAATCCTGATCCACCAGCCCTTCACGGGCATCAATGACCAAAATCACAACGTGGGCATCATCAATCGCTTGCAAGGTTTTGATGATCGAAAACTTCTCGACCACTTCCTTGACGTTTTTGCGGCGGCGTACACCCGCGGTATCAATCAGGGTATATTCATGCCCGTGTCGCTCATACGGTATATAAATGCTGTCTCGCGTGGTACCCGGCATATCGTAAACCACAACGCGATCTTCCCCGAGCATGCGGTTAACCAGCGTGGACTTGCCCACGTTCGGGCGCCCCACCACGCCGATACGAATACCCGGGTACTTGTCTGCCCGGTCTTGATCTGCAGGCTCTTCAGGCTCAGGAAGGAGGTGTTCGAGCAGTGACCGAACGCCTCTGTTGTGAGAGGCTGCAATCATGAATACCGATTGAAAACCCAACTTGTAAAAGTCGGCAGCCGCCACGTCAGGATCCTGCCCATCGGTTTTATTCACCACCAGGTGGGCTTGTTTGTCCGAACGGCGCAGGTGATCGGCAATAACTTCATCACCGGCGGTCAAACCCGCACGGCCATCTACCAGAAACAATACAATGTCGGCCTCATCCACCGCCTGCAACGACTGCTGGGCCATTTCCGAGTCCAAACCGGCCTCTTGGCCTGTGAGTCCACCAGTATCGATAACAATAAACTTTCGATCCTCGTAGAAACCTTCGCCGTACTTTCGGTCCCGGGTCAGTCCCGGAAAATCCGCAACCAACGCATCCCGAGTCCGGGTCATTTGGTTAAACAAGGTGGACTTGCCTACGTTCGGGCGTCCCACAAGGGCAATTACTGGGGTCATAATGATCTGCTATACAAAGAAACAAAAACCCGGCCTGAGCCGGGTCATTTCAGCGTGGCTTCAGTCGTCCTGCTCAAGCTTGAGAACTGACATTTTGCCACCGTTACCATAAACCAACAGGTTACCATCACTCAGCACCTGGACAGGTACGCGGATACCGTCACTGTCAAATTTCGTTTGACCAACCAAACGACCATCTTTCATCTGCATCACATGCAGATAACCTTCGAAGTCGCCGACAACCAAGTGTTCACCCACCACAGCGGGACGAGTCACTTGGCGCCACGCCAATTCACTCTGCACCCACAATTCACGACGGTCGTTGCCTCGCAAGGCGATAACATCACCGTTTGCCGCCGCAAGGAATATATTGCCGTTGCCAATGGCGGGCGAATAATAGCTGGACGCGGTGCGGCTCCAGATTTCTTGCCCGGACCGGATGTCAATCAACGCGAGCTTGCCCTGATAACCGACCACCATAATCGCGGAATCCAATACCAGGGGCTGGCCGCCAATATCGACCAGTCGCTCCAGCTCGGTGCGCCCTTGGGCCTGGCCCACCTGATATTGCCAAACGGGCTGACCATTTTCAGCCGTAAGCGCAATCACCCGTCCATTGGCGAACGAAGCGATGACAATATCAGCGCCAACCAGCGGCGCAGCCGCTGTACGCATGGTAAGTACTGGCACCTGCGATTCATACTGCCAGATTTGCTCGCCTTTGTCGGCATCAAAGCTGATGACTCGACCGTCCGTGGTCTGAACCACCACGAGAGAACCGTTCGATTGTGGCGCGGCCAACACCTCCGTCGGCAAATCAACTCGCCAGTTTTCACTGCCATCTTCACTGGACAGTGCAACCAGCTCAGCGTCCCGCGTGACCAAATACAGCTGACCGCCATCGGCACCGGGGCCTGCGAAAATGCGTTCGTCGAGCTCTTTCTCCCAGACCACATTTCCGTCTTCCGACGCTACGGTAACCACTTCGCCATCCGCGGACGCGGCATAGATAACGTCGCCTGCGTATAGCGGGGCTAACTGCAGAAACTCGTCATCATGCCCGTCACCGACAGACATACTCCATACGCGTTCAAATTCGACAGAAGTTTCAATCTCCGGCACGGGCGCTGGCTGCTCAAACGTATCTGTTGTGCTACACCCTGCCAACAAAACGGCAAGAGCCGCGCTTACTGCGACCAGCGAGAACGGTTTGTTACGCCCAAAAGGCATCAAGCACCCTCCCCGACACCAAGGTCAGACAATTTAAGCTCGAGAAGATCTCCACCTCGTGCCGGACTTTGCTCGCGGGCTGCCAGATACGCTTCGCGCGCGGCTTCGGTGTCACCTTTAGCAAAAAGGATATCGCCTCTCAACTCGGAGAAGACAGCCGCAAAGGTTTCCGCATCGCTCGCGCCATCCAGTGTCGACAAGGCGGCGTCATGCTCACCGGCGGCGAAATGGGCCTGAGCCAAACGATTGCGAATAACCAACGACAAGGCTTTGTAGTCAGCAGCTTTTTCCAGAGCCCACTCCAGTGACGCAACGGCAGCTTCAGGGTCGTTCTCGACCATCATCTGCTGTCGAGCGAGTACAAGGTTTCCATAAATCGCGTAAGCGCTGCCGGCGTGCTCATCACGCAAAGTCTCAGCCACAAATTCAACGGTATTCTTACTATCTTCATCACCCGTGGAGAATGCTGTCAGTAGCGTTGTGAACTGATTTGCGGCCTCGGCTCGCTCTTGGGCCTGATGGTTTTGCCAAGCCTGCCATCCGAATACAATCGCCAAGGCTGCGCCAATACCGATGAGCAATGAGCTACCGTTCTTTTTCCACCAGTCCTTAATTGCCTGAACCTGTTCTTCCTCGGTGCGTAACTCAGCCATGAAAACTCCTGTTAATTATTAGTTGTCGCCCGTTAGTCGGCCGATTCTTTTATACCAAAGACGCCAGAACCTTCGCCAATTCTGTCTGCGAGACTTCCTGCTGAGGCTGATCGTCTCTCAACGGCTTCAATCCCACTGTGCCATTCGCCACTTCGCTTTCGCCAAGGATGACCGCATAGCGGGCACCGCTGCGATCGGCTTTCTTCATCTGACTTTTAAAACTGCCACCGCCGCAGTGCGTAATCACGACTTTGCCGGGCAACTCGTTTCTCAGCGTATTCGCAATGGCCATAGCGGTAGCCACGCTTTGCTCACCCATGGCGGTCACATAAACATCAGCCTGATTGTTAACGTCATCAGGAACCAGATTCAATGTTTCCAGAAGCAGAATCAGACGCTCCAAACCCATCGCGAAACCAACGGCCACTGTTGGTTTTCCACCAAGTTGTTGAACCAGCCCGTCGTATCGGCCGCCGGCACAAATCGTCCCTTGTGCTCCAAGGCTATCCGTTACCCATTCAAATACCGTCTTGCCGTAATAATCAAGGCCACGAACCAAGGCCGGATTAACGGTGTACGCCACTCCCGCAGCATCCAGCAACGCTTTAAGCTGATCAAAGTGCGCCACGGATTCTTCGTCAAGGAAATCGCTCAAGCTTGGGGCGTTCTCAAGTAACTTACGGGTGTTCGGATCTTTGCTATCCAAAATCCGAAGCGGATTGGTCGTCAGACGGCGCTTGCTGTCATCATCCAGCTCATCCCGATACTGCTCCAGATAGCTAACCAGGGCTTCACGATAAACCTTCCGGGCTTCA
>Ga0208435_100107_pt1 | contig 27872 bp, 27 predicted proteins | sample 24_taG_FD_184097 | JGI IMG/M metagenome (GOLD analysis project Ga0208435, IMG submission 184097) | Marine viral communities from Cariaco Basin, Caribbean Sea - 24_WHOI_OMZ (SPAdes) (version 2) | ecosystem: Environmental > Aquatic > Marine > Oceanic | place: Caribbean Sea: Cariaco Basin...
TCATCAATGCCTTGCTGCAGCGGTTGGTGGGTTGCGGCCACCAAGCGGAAGTCTGAAAACTGTTCTTCCCGAGCGCCCAAGGGGCGGAACTGCCGGCTTTCCAGAACCCTTAACAATTTCGATTGCAGGGCCATGGGCATGTCGCCGATTTCGTCCAGAAACAGGGTGCCGCCGTTGGCCTGCGCCAATAGCCCTTCTTTGGCTTGATCGGCACCGGAGAAGGCGCCTTTGGTGTGGCCGAACAGTTCGCTTTCCAGCAGAGTGTCGGGGATGGCGGCGCAATTCACCACGACCATCGGGCCTTTCGCCCGCTCGGATAGGTCATGAATGCCTCGGGCAACCACGTCTTTCCCACAACCGGTTTCACCCTGGATCAGTACCGACAGCTGGCTGCTGGCCGCGCGCACGACTTGTGCCCGGAGGTTGGTCATGGCTTCGGAGTTGCCCACCAATGTGTGGGAGAGTTGCTGGCAGCGCTGGCGTACACTTTCGGCATCGTGCAGGTGGTCCAGCGAGCGTTTAAGCATGCGCCGCTGCCAGACTTGGTCACGGGTTTGCAGTTGGCTGATCCATTGATGCACCAGCAGTTGTTTCAGGCCGGTGTACAAGGGTTGGCCGATAATGCTTTGCCAGTCGTCGTGGTCACCGCACAGGGCGAGTACGCCAAGGGTGCGGCCGTCTGCGCCGGTGAGTGGTTCGAGCCAGAAGCTTCTGGGGCGGTCGCTGTGTTCGAACAGGGTTTGGAAGCCGGTGTGGTCAAGCCGGTAACTGGCTGCGCGGGTGAGTTCGCGCGGCTTACCAGTTTGCAGTACGTGAGCGAAGGGGTGGCTGAAGTCGCCACAGTCGAATTCGCTGGCATCACCTAGCTGGCCGCAGTGGAGTGTTCGGCCACTGAGGTCGAGTTCGAGGGCCCAGCATTTGCTGAGGCCAAAGGCGTTTTCGAGTTGGCGGGTGGCTGTGTCGAGCAAGGCAGGAAGTGTGTCCTGCTTGATCAGTGCTACCGCCAGCTCTATGCCGGTGTGCAGTTCCATCTGCATCCGTCCCATTGCTATCGTTCCTTCTAAATGGAGATCGCCGCCCGCACACCGTGGGGTTGAGCTTTCCAAAACACGCTGTGAATACATCCCTGTACGCTCTGCTCCGCCATCCATGGCTCCGCAAGGTTTTGGAAAGCTCAACCCCACGGAGCGCTACTTCACAGTTAACCTAAGCCACTATTCCCGTGAACTTTCCGTCGTTCACGCCCAAGGTGACTTTGGTCACCGGCTCTCTTGCCGCCAGTTTTTCCAGCAGCGCCAAGGATACCGGTGGCAGCAATTCACCTTCGATGATCGATTCCAGCATCCGTGCACCGTTTTCGCTTCGGGTGGCGCGGCTGCGGATGGCTTCTACCAGGCCGTCTTCCAGCGCCACTTCGGTGTGGTAGCGGGCCGTGATTTGGTCAGCAAGGCGCTGGAGTTTATCGCCCACGATGCGGTTGAGGGTGTCTTCGCCCAACGGCAGGTAGGGCACCACTTCCATGCGCGCCAGCAAGGCCGGTTTGAAGAAGTTGGCCAGTTCCGGGTAAAGCGCCTCTTCGATCTTTTCCGGCTCTTCAGCGTGGTTAACGATGGTTTGGTAGCCAAGGTTGGAGGTCAGGAAGAAGACTACGTTTTTGCAATCGATCAACCGGCCTTCGCCGTCTGCCAGTTCGCCTTTGTCAAAGGCCTGGTAGAACAGGTTGAGCACTTCCGGGTGGGCTTTTTCGACTTCGTCCAGCAGCACTACCGAATAGGGTTTCTGGCGGATGGCTTCGGTGAGGATGCCGCCTTCGCCAAAGCCAACGTACCCCGGGGGTGAGCCAATCAGGCGGGAAACGGTGTGTTTCTCTTGGTACTCAGACATGTTGATGGTGGTTAGGAACTGGCGGCCGCCGTAGAGCAGTTCGGCCAGTTGTACCACGGTTTCGGTTTTCCCCACGCCACTTGGGCCAACCAGCAGGAAGGCGCCCATGGGGCGGCCGGGCCGGCGCAGGTCGGCGCGGGCGGTGAGCAGGTGCTGGTGCAGGCAATCGATAGCGGTGTCCTGGCCTTTGATGTGGGCCTGCAGGTATTCCGGCAAGTGGGTGATTTTTTCCAGCTCGTCAGTGGTCATGCGATTGACCGGAATGCCGGTCCAATCGGCGATGACTTCAGCCACTTGGCGGGCATCCACGCGGGCGTGAACCAGCGGTTCGTCGGCTTGAAGCTCCGCCAGTTCCTGTTCAATGGCTGCGGCTTCGCTTTTCAGGTCCGGGCGCTCTTCGTTGTCGGCGTCGGCCGTTGCTTCCGGAGCTTCCGACACTTCTCCGGTGAGCAGTTGTTCGCGGATTTCGACCAAACGAGCCACCAGCTCTCGCTGGTCGTTCCAGCTTTGCTCCAAGGCTTCGGACTCAGCGGTAAGCTCGGCAAAGCGCTGCTCCAGCGCCTGCTCTCGTTCATTATCGACCGCTTGGCCTAGCGTGTGTTCCCGGCTCAGCAGGTCTTGTTCCATGGCCATTTGGTGCAGTTCGCTGCGCACGTGACTTAGCCGGCGTGGCGGGGTGCTCAGGTTCAGGCTGACGCGGGCGCAGGCGGTGTCCAGTACATCGATGGCTTTGTCCGGCAGTTGGCGGCCGGCCAGATATCGGGCAGACATTTCAGCGGAGGCTTTCAAGGCGCTGTCGGCCACCAGCACTTTGTGGGCTTTTTCGTAGACGGTGCGCAGGCCCCGTAGAATGTGGACAGCCTCACCCGGCGTGGGCTCGTCCAGCGCCACGGGCTGGAAACGGCGGCTCAGAGCCGGGTCTTTTTCGAAGTATTTTTTGTACTCGCGCCAAGTCGTGGCGGCAATGGTGCGCAGCTCGCCACGGGCCAGTGCGGGTTTCAACAGGTTAGCGGCGTCTGAACCGCCCTCGCTGTTACCCGCGCCAATCAAGGTATGGGCTTCGTCGATGAACAGGATGATCGGGGTAGCAGAGCCTTTGACCGCTTCGATGACGCCTTTCAGACGCTTTTCGAACTCGCCTTTCACCGAGGCACCGGCTTGCAGCGCGCCCATGTCCAGGGTCCAGAGTTCAACGTTTTTCAGGCGGTCCGGCACATCGCCACTCACAATCCGCAGGGCCAGTCCTTCTACCACGGCACTTTTACCCACACCGGCATCGCCGACCACAATGGGGTTGTTCTTGCGGCGGCGGCAAAGGATATCGATCATTTGATCGATTTCGGCATCCCGGCACACCACGGGGTCGAGTTTTTCTTCCCGGGCCAGTTTGGTGAAGTCGGTGGCGTAACGCGTGAGCGGGTCCATGTCGGCTTCGGTCGCTGGCTTGACCGCACCGTTCTCTGCCAGCTGTGGGCGTTCCACAGAGCCTTCGGTTACCCGGTCGAACTGCTTACGCAGTTGTTCACGGTTAATGTCCACCAAGGCTTGGGCAACTCGTGGCATCAGGTAGCGGTCGGCGTTCATCAACAACGCCAAGAACAAGGCGCCAGAACGCAATTCGCTGTGGCCGAGTTCGGTTGAGGCCAGCAACCAGGCGTCCTGCATCAGTTCCACCAGCAAGGGTGAAAAGGATGGGTATGGCTCGGCGCTTTGTGGCTCGCCGTTCAGGCTGTCGCCCACCAGAGGCTGCAGTTGCTGATGGTTGATACCGGTTTGTTCGAGAATCTGACGCACATCGGAAAACGGCGTTTCCAGCAGTTTGAACAGCAGGTGTGCCGGCGTAATTTCCGCCCCTTGTCGGCTGATGCACAGCGCGGCAGACCCTTCCAGAGCCTGACGCGAAATCTCGTTAAGGCGCCCGATCAGCGCCGGTAGTTCTACCCGAATCACAGTGATGTCCTTATTTCGGTAGTTGTTCCAGTACGCTGAGCACATCCCTGATGCGTTCGTTCAGCGCTACGTTATACAAGTGATAAATCCCGACCATGGCCGCGGCAAACGCGCCGGTGATGAGCCAGATGGGCAAGCCCGTTCGCAAACGGTTGCGTGCCGGCACGACGTTTTCCGAGGCATCGGCCAGCGGCTTCGGGTCCCGATCTCCGCGCAAATCACGCAGCTGTTCGTACAACCCGCGAACAATTTGCTCGTACTCATCACGGCCGCTTTCCATGACCTTGTAGCGGCCTTCAAAGCCCAGACACAGGCACAGATAGATGAAGCCGAGCATGTCACGGTAGCGTTCCGGCTCTTTCTCCATGCGCGCCAGAATTGCGAACACTTTTTCGCCGCCCCAGGTTTCGTTGTGGAAACGCGAAAGCAAAGAATGCTGCGACCACACGCTGTGTGCGCCCCAGTCGGTGCCCAATACGGCTTCATCGATAAAGGCACAGAGCACGTAACGATAGGCCACCACGATGGGCCGCTCATAACCTTGTTCAATCAATTCGCGGTCAATGGCCGCCACTTCATCGACGACCTGCTGGTACAGGCTTTCGACATCGTGAAAATCGGCCAACCGGCGAACCCGGATAACCAGCCCCAATAACGGTGTGGCGGCATCAATCAGGCGATTTTCTTCCAGTCCGCGCAGCTGAAAGTGGGTATCACCCAACTCGGTGCGGCGGCCAGTGTTATCGGTGTCCGCGAACAACAACTCACTGAATGCACTATCACCCGTGTCCGTGGTGGTATTTGGTCGATCCATTACCGGTGCATTGGTCATTATTTAGCTCCTGATTGCCCAGAACTGCATTTCCAGCCCCGGATAGCTTCCCGCTACGTGGAAAGCAAAGCCGCTGGCGTTGTCGAGCATTTGCCAGGCCTGGCTCTGGTCATCCAACCGGAAGTACACAAAGCCGGCGTGATACGGCAACTGGCGCGGTGCCACGGGTAACGCCGAAAGCGGAATACCCGGCAGCTGCAAGCTGATGAGATCCCGTATTTTTTCCACCGACGCCACTTTGCACTGCTGGGTGAATTGCTTGCGCAGGTCGTCAAGCGGCATATCGGCTTTTACCGCCAGAATGAACTCGGCATCCTTGATCAACTGACCGTCCTGAACCGGTGCCACCGTCAGCCCGTATTGACGTTGCTGCAGAGCAATAGACAAGGCTCGCGGTTCCAGAACGGTACTCAGGGCTTGTCGCAGCACCTGCATCAGCGGGCTAAAACAGCCTTCTGGCAGGTCGTGATCGTAGGGGGTGTATTCCCGCGGCATTCGGCTCTCGTCGGTAAACGTCACCAACTCGCCGCACAGTTCCAGCAAGGCTTCGTACAAGCGCTCGGGGTGCAACTGGCGCAAGCGTGCCAAATGCATGAACTTAGGGTGCGCCCGGTTCAGCATTTGCAGCAGCATGAAGTCCGACACATCGGCCACACCGCCCTGCCCCGGCGCGCCTACTCGCTCGGCAATGTTGCGGGCACGCTCCTGCATCAAACCGGCCATTTCGCCGACAAATCGCTGCAAGCGAGGCGCTGCACGCACGCTGAGCATGGTGGGCAGGAAGTTAGGGTCCATCACCAAACTGCCGTCTGGCCGCTTCTCCAGAATTCGGCCAATGGCCAAGGCCGCGTAGGCGCTGCGATCTTCACGCTCCAGCATCAAGCGCGGTGCGACTCGCCCGACATCGATGCTGTGAGCATCGCCATCAATGGAGTGCAAATCGCGAATTTCCACAGACAACGCCCTGAAGCGCCCGGCAACCGGCGCATCCGGCCACTCCACTTCCGCCAAGGAATCACTCCCGAGAGGCAACGCCAGATACACCACCTGATTGGCCACCGAAGCATCGGTAATTTCCAAAGGCTCTGGCATCACGTCGTCTTGCGGCAGATTGAAGCGCGTGCCGTCCGGGAACAATCCTGTAGCGCGCACCAGACCCACCCGGCCAAAACTCAGATATTCGGCGTTTAGTTCCAGATCACTGAAGCCGTAGAGGTAGTCCGAAACCGCCAGCGCGCGCTCGTTGATCTGATGCTCCAGATACCGTTGTTGCTGCTGGAAGTGCTGTGGTTTGATGAACAGACCATCACTCCAGACCACTCGATTGCTAACAGCCATCAGCTTTCATCCGAACGAGTCAGTTTTACTTCCCGCTCACGCAGGTTGACCAGCAAGTGGTAGGTGCCACCAATGGGGTCTACCTTCACCACCTTTTTCCACTGCGATAAGTTGGGGTAGGCGTAGAAGGCGATGACACCTATAAAGCGGGTGTCTTCGCTGATTTCGAACGGCTCCACAAACTTGAACTGGCCCGGTACCAGGGTGTAGTCGCTATGGTCCACGTAGTTGCGGCCCAGCGAGTCTTCCAGGTTATTCAGTAACTGGTCGAAATCACCCGCCATCAATAGCGAACTGTCGCGAAGTTCAATGATTTGAAATGCGATCGGCGTAGGGGCCAATGACTGGTTCGGGTTGACACTCGGTTCGGCCAGCATGGTCAGATCTACCCGGCTGGGCTGATCTTCCGGGTAGCCCACAGGAATATCGGGGTCCCACAACACTTTGGCGGTTTTGGTAACGGCGTTGTAGGGGGTGCTGCACCCCACCAGCAACATAACCATCGTCAGCAAGCTCCATTTGCAGTACTTCACTAGCCATTCTCCCTCTGTAATTGGCGCAAGTGTTGGTCGTAAGCCTGGTCGAATACCTCTTGGAAAAGACGTTCAAAACCCTGCTGACGACTGGATCTAAGTTCTTGGTAGTAATGTTGATACATGTCCCAGGCCCAACGACCCTCGTCTTCGTTGTCCTTGAGCCCACGGCGGTATCCGTGGAACCTTCTCAGCAAGGCCTCCGGCGAGAAGGCATGCAGAATCGCGTCCAAGGCTTCGCGAATGGCTTCCTGCGTGGCCCGCTGGTGGTGGTTCAAGCTGTCGAGGCTTTCTCTCACCGCAGCAGGCGCAGATAGGTGAACCGGGCTACGTTCGGCGGCAAACAGGGTTTGAATGGTGCCGTGGTAATCGTTTCCCAGTCGCAGCGGGTTGTCTTCAAGGGGCTGCAAGCGGGTACGCAGTGCCTGATGCCGGGTATCTTCGCTCTGGTGCAGCGTAAGCAAGCCATCCACCACGGCTTTCAGAGTTTGCCCGGCCTCTTCCAGAAACAGCTGCATGTCTTCGCTGTCGGTAAATTCAATGTCCGCCTGCAACCCTCGCAATAAGGGCGCCCCACTGATGTGCTGACGGCTGGCATCCCGGATGGGTGCTCTGGTGTCTGACATTCCCTGTCGCTCCTTTTCCTGATCACTCTGATTGCGGGCCGTGCGGTTCACCGGTAGCCCCATCGCCACATCCCGGTTTTCCCGATATTCCTCATCCACATCAGTAGAACCGGCAAACCAACGCTCCTCGCTGGCCAGCAGTTCTGGCGTTGATTGCTCATCCGATGCCTCTGGCTTCTGCCAAGGGGCTAGTGGGTCGTTACTTTGAGGCGCGTCGGCCGGGTTTTTCAGCCCCGCCAAAGGCTCGCGGCCTTCCGGCAACGTCTGGCGCTGACTAGATCGCAGCAAGTCGCCTTCATCCACATTCACCAACCGATGATCTTCGGCGCTGGGCTCGTTCAACTCGCTTCGCCCTGAAGAACCACCCTGCAACTCCGCCCGGATTTGGTACCGGCCAATGCTGACGGTATCGCCATGGTTCAGGCGCGCTCGCCGTCCACGACCTACGGGCTGGGTGCTGCTGTTGATATAGGTTCGGCCGCTGCGATCGATCAGGCAGAAACCGCCATCCAGAAAACGCACCTCGGCATGCCCCGCTACCGCACCGGTACGGTGAGGCGATAAACGCCAGGTATCATTGGCCGCGGTGCCTATCGAACCCCCGGTTGCGCTGAAACGGTGTTCGATGTTGGCACCACCTCCCGCTTCCGTGGGGTTGGTGATCACCAAGGTTAATTCTGCTGTTTGCGTGGTCACTCTTGGCTCCTTGCCTTAACGTCTGATCTGGATTCGAACAGCGGGGCGTTTGCTCGCCCGCTCTGGCGTCACGAACGAATTCCACCCCAAACGCACCTCTTGCCCCATTTGCATGGGCCGTATGTCTTTCGGGCGCATTTCCAGCTCAAGGTCATAGGCCAGCTGCTCCCGTGTGGCAAACTCCACCAGCTTAACCAGCCGTTCATGCTCAGCACCGTTGGGCAGGAAATCGGCAAAGCGCTGTCGGCTCAGGTTACGTAGCCGAAGTATGAATTTGCCGCTGCGGTCCCGAATGCTCGACCCCATCAGCGTGTCATGGCCGAGGCTGGCATTCGCTTGTCCTAAACGGGTTTGCTGGTCTTCTGCGATCGCCACTTTTCGTAGCACCCACTGTTCAATACTGACATCGTCCAGATCAAAGCAATGCGCAACGATCCCACTGACCACTTCCGGAGACCGACTACGCCCCGCCATCAAACCGGCATACGCCAGCATTTTCGACCAGTTCACCGGCGTGGCCTCCCGGAGGCGGCGATCACCCAGGCCGGTCAGGGAGAACACCAGCTCCGAAAAGCCGTCGCTGGCGCCCGGCTGAAACCGAACGTAATAGCGGTATTTGCGCCAGGCCCGGTGAAACAGGGTCACCAAGCGGTGGTTAAAGAAGTCCAGAAAATGCCGGCGTACGCCCAGATTCTGGCCCGCTTCCCACGCCAGATCCTCAAGGTAATACCCCGGTAACGGCGACTGGGAACCGTGTAATCCGAGAAAACTCACTTCCATCTGGTAGGGCGCATGCTCGTGTTCCGGCGACAACGCCGACACCACATCACTGCCCGGAAACCCAAGCCCCGCAGAGGCGGAAAACCGGATCCGTTCCTGCACCGGATCGCCCGAGCCAGCCCCTTCCAGATCATCGCCATGGTGCCGGTGAATCAGGTCCACCAGCTGAAAAAAACTGTAGCGCCGCGCATTGCCCAGAACGGGTTCCAGCCCGGCTACATCAGCGGCTGCTGACCTTGCTGTAACGTCCATGTGTACCGTTCCTGATTCTCTGTATTCACCACTTCCAGCTGGTGAAAGGCGTTAATGCTGGCGTAGAGCGCAAAAAACTGGCTCAACACCGTGCCAAACAGGTACAGATCGCCTTCGCTGGCGAAATTCTGTTGGTCGAGTTTTAGCACTGACCGGATACCCCGCACCGGCAAGCCACGCACCATCCGGTCAACCGGTTGCGTGCTGATGTCGCTGATGCCCGCCAACCGCTTCTGAGACACCCGCTCGGCTTGGCGATCTACCAGTGCCCGAAAGTCGTATACCCGCAGCACGGTGCGCAAGGCATCCACATCGAGCATCGACAGGTAGTTCAGGGACAGGTTGGAAATCAGCGTCCATAACAAGCTGCCATCCAGTGTGGGCCGCAAAGTGGCGGTGGGTCGGGTAATGTTGCTGAACGAAGCGAAGGCCGGTGTGGTTTCTGTGGCCATACAGATCTCACCCACCGCCAGCTGTTGCGGCAGTTGCCGGTTGGTGCAGGTAAGCGTTAACGAAACCGCTTCCTGACGATTCAGGCAGTCGGATTCGTCGGCGCGCACGAAGGAGATGTAGTGATCAAAGCCATCGCCCCGAACGCTTTCGCGGGTGCGCACGCGGTAATACAACGCGGTGCGGCCACGGTCCCGTTCCACTTCATGCTGAAAGCTCTCAAACGCCGTGTATAAGCGAGGTTCACCCCGGCCCGAGCGGCCTTCCAGCCAGCCTTCAACTTGTTCGATGCTGAACACTTCGTAGTGCTCGGGGCAGCGGCTGGACGGCGAAATCCGGTACTCGGTTTCACGACCGTTCAGATCCACCGGTTCGCCTTCGTGGCTGAACAAATTCACCGCTGGCGTGCAATACAGCTGCAGGGAATCCCGGGTGACTCGGGTGTCCGGCGGCAAGATACGGCTAAAGTGGAAGCGCAGGCTGATCTCGTCGGCCTGAACTCCGGGTAGGCGCTGCTTCAATCCGGTGACATCGATAAACCGAAACGCCTCGGGGAAGCTCAGGTACTCCTGAATAATCCGGTAGCCGGAGTAAGCGTTTTTCGGATACGGCAGCATGGCTTCATCTGCCGCAAATCCGACCGGTTTGAGTAACGATGTGGGCAGGCGGTATACGCTGTCGCCCACAACTAGCTCCATACGGCTGAGATAGTGATTCAGCCACAGGTACAGGGTTTCCGCGGTGTGGTTGTCTCCGCCCAGATAGAAACGCAAGCTGTCCATGCCGAGTTGGTTCAGTGGCTGGTCGGTGTGCAGGGCCAGATCGACCGACACTGAAGACACTTCGCGAGAATGCTCGGCGTGGGCTTCTGCGACGCTGACGGGAAAGATATCCACAGCCCGGCAAGTACGGAACCGGCACTGGGTTTGGCGGGTGCTTTCACCCACGGGCCGGCTTTTGATTTCGGTATGGCGCTCTACCCGCTGGCGTTCGCTGATGGCGTGCAGTTGGGGGTCGAAGCGCATGATGGTGCAGCTGGGCACGGGCCGCAGGTAATTAGGCCAGAGCATGTTGAGCAATGAGTGCGTCAGCTCCGGGAATTCGTCTTCCACTTTTTCACGCAGCTTGCCGGTCAGAAAGGCAAAACCTTCCAGAAGGCGTTCTACGTCTGGGTCGGTGCTTTGTTCGGATAGAAATCGGGTGAGTTGCGGGTGTGCATCGGCAAATTCCCTGCCTTGCAGCCGCAAAAAACTCAACTCATCCCTGTAGAACCGATTCAACTTCATAAATACTGCACCAGTCTGGCTCCGAGCGGTTAGTAGGGGGGCTATCCAACCGCTCTCATCCTTGCCTTTAACCACTCGGATTTATGCTATCCGGTAGTACCGCTTTTCATCTAAGACCAGGTCTATTGTGGTTCTGTCATCACTTCCCGTGACGCTCAGATAAACCGTGACCTGAAACTTCAACTGCAACGGGTTCGGACCCGGCGGCAGTGCCACCACGTCCACCCGTTTTACTCTGGGCTCAAACTTCTCGATACACTGACGGATCGCCCCGCGAATCTGGATACTCAGGTCGTGAGTACCCAAAGTAGCGTCGTTGAAATCCAGCAAGCCCAAGTCCGGAACGCTTGCGCTGTTGCCCGGGTGGGCGTTTAGCAAACGCACCAAATGGCGCTTGATGGATTCCACCACATGGGTCACTTCTCCCATGCCCTGCCCTGCGGGGGCGGCAGCCTGCTCGAGCCTTTCAAACAGGCTGCCGGTGTTGCGAACACCGTCAGTGGCTGTGTCGCCGAACACGGATTAATCCTTGTCCAGTCGACCAACCAGCGAGAGCTCGAAGTTCGCGCCCATGTACTTAAAGTGCGGGCGCACTGCCAACGAGATCTGGTACCAGCCCGGATCGCCCTCAACATCCGACACCACAACCTGCGCGGCGCGCAGTGGGCGGCGGCTGCGAACTTCCGCCGGCGGGTTTTCCTGATCGGCCACGTACTGGCGAATCCAGGTGTTCAGCTCACGCTCCAGGTCCTGACGTTCTTTCCAGGAGCCGATCTGCTCACGCTGCAGCACTTTGATGTAGTGAGCCAATCGGTTCACGATCATCATGTAAGGCAGCTGGGTGCCCAACTTGTAGTTGGTTTCCGCTTCTTTGCCTTCCTTGGTGTTCGGGAACTGCTTGGGCTTTTGCACCGAGTTGGCCGAAAAGAACGCGGCGTTGTCGCTGCCCTTGCGCATGGTCAGAGCGATGAAGCCCTCTTCCGCCAGTTCGTATTCGCGACGGTCAGTGATCAACACTTCGGTCGGGATTTTGGCTTCCAGCTGACCGAAAGACTCGAAGGTATGCACCGGCAGGTCGTCCACCGCGCCGCCGCTTTGCGGGCCGATGATGTTCGGGCACCAGCGGTATTTGGCGAAGCTGTCGGTCAAACGGGTGCCCAACAGGTAGGCAGTATTGCCCCACAGGTAGTGCTCGTGATCGCCGGATACGTTTTCTTTGTAGTTAAAGCTGCGCACCGGGTTTTCCGTGGGGTCATAGGGTGTACGCAACAGGAAGCGCGGCGCGGTCAGACCCAGGTAGCGAGCGTCTTCGGATTCACGCAGGGAGCGCCACTTGGCGTATTTCGGGCCTTCGAATACAGCACTCAGTTCCTTGATGGCAGGCAGTTCCTGGTAGCTGTCCACGCCAAAGAACGACGGAGCAACGGAAGACAGGAACGGTGCGTGAGCCATCGCGCCCACGGACGACACATACTGCAGCAGCTTCATATCGGGCGTAGAAGGGCTGAAGGCATAGTTACCCACGATCGCACCAACAGGTTCACCACCGAACTGGCCGTATTCGGCCGAGTATACGTGCTGGTAAAAACCGGTCTGGGTCACGTCTGGAGCAAATTCGAAGTCTTCAAGCAGTTCCTGTTTGGTCGCGTGCAGGATGTCTACTTTGATGTTTTCGCGAAATTCGGTGCGGTCCACCATGAGTTTCAGGCCGCGCCACGATGACTCCAGCTCCTGCAGTTTGGGGGCGTGCAGAACTTCATCCATCTGCGCGCTGATCTTGCGGTCCAGCTCTACCACCATCTGGTCTACCAGAGCCTTGTTGACCGGCTGGCCTTTTTCGTCGCTTTTTAGCAGGTTGGCAATAAACGTTGCAACGCCTTTGCGTGCGACATCGTAACCTTCGTCAGCCGGCGCCATGCGGCTGTTGGCCATAACCTGGTCAAGCAGAGAGCCCTCTGCCACGGATTCGGAGGCAGCAGATTGCTGCACAGCAGTATCAGACATACCACATCCCTTCAGTACGTAATTGATAATTGGTGTTGGGTGTAACCGGTGTCAGAAACGCGCTTATTCGTCGTTTTCGGTTGCCAGTTCCAGTTCCGCCAGCAGCGATTCCCGTGCGCGTTCGTCATCCAGCAGCTCCTGAAGCTTGGAGCGGAAGGACGGCACATTGCCGAGGGGACCTTTGAGGGCCACAAGCGCTTCGCGCAGTTCGATCAGCTTTTTCAGCTCCGGAACCTGGCGGGCAATACTGTCAGGCGAAAAGTCTTCCAGACTTTCGATCTGCAGATTCACCGGAAGGTCATCAGCGCCGTCTTCGAGCTTGTTGGATACGGAGGTTGAGAGCGTAAGGCCAGCTTCCTTCATCACAGAACGGAAGTTGTTCTTATCCACAGAAATAGCTTTACGGTCTTCAATGGGGGTTTCTTCAGCATGGCCCTTGAAATCGCCGACCACAAACATCTTCAGCGGCAGTTCGGTTTCAGCCTGCTGATCGCCGGTGGCGGGGACATACTTGATATTAATGCGCTCTTTCGGCGCGACAGAACCATCTTTACCAGACATGACGTGCTCCCTGTGCAATTCATTTGCAGCGTATTTCATTCCTTTGTGCCTGCCATCCTGGCAAACAACAGGCGAAACTGTACACCTGTGTACGGTCTATCTCAATAAGCCTTTGGCCATAATTGGCTCAAAATGAGCACTCGGGCAAACTTTTGCCAGATTGCCGTAATGCCAAGTAGAGCGCTCTTTTAGTCAATGACGAGCCCCGCACCCAAAGCTATACTTCGCTGACCTTTATAAGAAGCAACCATTCACACCAAGGACCACAACGATGAGTGACCTGAAAGCCAAGTTTGAAGAGTCAGTAAACTACATCCAGACAGCCGAAGGCGATTTCCAGCCGTCCAACGAACTGAAGCTGGAATTCTATGCCCTGTACAAGCAAGCCACCGAAGGTGATGTTTCAGGCAAGCGCCCCGGCATGATGGATTTCGTTGGCCGCGCCAAGTACGACGCGTGGGATAAGCTGAAAGGTACTTCCAGCGAAGAAGCCATGCAGCAGTACATCGATAAGCTCGAATCGCTGAAGTAAACCGCTGCAGTCGTAGCCGCAGGTCATTACCGGCGGCTGCATCCACGTTCCACAACGTTTCTCTTCCGCTTCATCTTTGCGCCTTTCAAACGTTTGTCATATGATGCGCGCACCATAAGAACAACAAGTCATTCGGAAGACCTTACACATGGATATTACTGAAGCGCTGGAGCAGTCACGCCCCGGCTTGGTGAATCTTGTTCAAGCTGCTATCAACAAACGCGAACTCAACCAGCGGGCAGAGCAGACCTACCTGCACTGGATCAGCCGTTACGTGCTGTTTCACGATCTGAAAGACCCCGACACCTTGTCCGACGACGATCAGGCGCGTTTTTTTGCGTACCTGAACGAACAGCTGAGAGTATCCCGGGCCCGGCTCAACCAGGCCAGACAAGCGCTCGAGTTTTTCTACGACGACGTACTGAGCAAGACGGAGCAGCAAGACAGCGCTGCGGCCTGAGCCAACGGGCGGTTACGGCCGCTCGGTCATGTTCACATTCAGCGCGTCGTAGGTTCGGTTCTGAGGCGGGCGGATCACGTAGTTGTTGCTGTGTGTCTGCCCCGGCACCACTTTCGGGTTGGCGAAACGGATATCCACAGGGATTTCTGAACGCCCCAGATCGGTCCGCTCGTCCCGCGGTTGCAGTGCCAGGGGATCAAGATAGAAGTCCGCGTCTTTTCCCGCCTGCACCGGCACACCCGCGGCAGGGGCTGCTAGTCCGCCTTCAATAACGGTGTTTGCCAATACCTCTTCATCCATTGAACGAAAAGGAATCGTTTCAATGGTGGAGCGCTCTTCGTATTCAAACACCGGGGCATCGGTATCACTGGCTGGTGCCTGACCATAAGCCGGCAATGACAGCCCAATTCCTAGCATCAATCCGATGCACGCTCTCCAAAAGCCGTGGCCTGACGTTTTTTCGATGGTGTAGTTAGCGGCATTCATGGCAATCGTCCTGATCAGATCGCGCACTCAGTGGGAGTGACAATTTTTGATCAGTGTATCGCCAAAATCGACAAATCGCTCATCAATTAGACGATTTTGTGACAACTCTCACTGGCCGGGTGTGTTGGCGTTATACCGAATGCCTGTAATGACCACGTTTTTCCAACCATCCGGTGTTTTCACCGACACGTCGTCATCCAGATGTTTCCCAATCAGCGCTCTCGCAAGCGGTGCATTGATACTTAAATAGCCCTTGGTCAGATCAAACTCATCCGCCCCCACCAAACGATAGGTTTGCTCCTCGCCGTCTTCATCCTCGACCGTCACCCAAGCGCCAAAATACACGCGGGTTTGGTCTTCGGGCAGTCGGTCTACGACCGTCAGCTCTTCCAGCCGTTTGCCGAGAAAGCGCACCCGGCGATCAATCTCTCGCAATTGCTTCTTGCCATAGATGTATTCCGCATTTTCAGAACGATCACCTTGTGCGGCCGCTTCGCGCACGGCTTGGGTGGCTTCGGGTCGCTTGATTTTCCACAGGTACTGAAGCTCTTCTCGCAGTGCCTGTTCGCCGTCTGGAGTAATGTAGCGGGGCGGGTGTCCGGAAGATGTGGGTTTTACCATGATGCGTTTGCGCTCAACCTGACTGGAAAATGATGGGGCATAAAAAAACCCCGTGGATCACGGGGTATAAGGCTAGCGCTGTGCTGGAGGAAGAAGCAACCTTATTGGGCCGGCTTCTTCATCTACACGATCCATTATGCAGTTTGACCATTACCCGGCGGTGGCCACTGCATTACCTTTTGGCAAGAGCCCGCAAGCTCGTGCATCGAAAAATTAGGTTGCGCACTCTAGACACTATCGCTAATTTTCCCCTCACTAGCCCTTACTCACCATTTTGTGGAGACACACCATGAACACTCAAAAGATTCTGAATCTGGCGCTGGAAGGCGTCGATAGCATCGGCTTTAAACTGGACGAACTGGGCGTTACCAACAAGGTAAACCGACACAACATTGCGGCTTTCATGATGGCTGAGCAAAAGCATCTGGAGGGTGAATGGGACAGCCTGCAGGTAAAAGTGGATCACCGCCGCGCTCAGTTCGAAGCGTTGCTCAGTCCTTTAATGGCGCAAGTTAACCGTTTCCGCGCCAGCCACTGAGATCAGGCCTGACTGTTGGCGGATGAGCGCGCCTCATCCGCACCGTCGGGAAGCTGCTCCACCTGAGCCGTTTTAATACGCTTTCTTACCCCGGTAAATGCTGGCATTTTCACCGCAACCGTGAGCCCCGGCATCTCCGCTCCCGGGTGACTGTCACTCAACAGGATTTCCCCTTGGTGAATCTCTGCCACTGCGCTGACCAGGCTAAGGCCCAAGCCATTGCCCGGCAATGAACGACTTTTGCCAACCCGGTAAAAGCGCTGAAACACCTGATCTTTTTCATCATCCGGAATACCAATGCCGGAGTCCTGCACTTCGAAAATGGCGCTGGCTCCCTCTTTACGAACCACCACCACAATGCCGCCATGCTCCGGCGTGTACTTGATCGCGTTGTCGATCAGGTTACTGACCATCTGGAACAGCAGATCCCGGTCACCCTCGATCATAACCTTGGGTTCCATCACCTGCTTGAATTGCTGATCTTTGTCTTCGGCCAATGCTTCGTAGAGTTCGCAGGCATCACCCACGAGCTCGTCCAGCGAGATCACTTTCATGTCGGCCGTGTTACCGCGGGTTTCCAGTCGAGCAATCCGTAACAGCGCATTAAACGTCGCCAGCAGTTGGTCTGCTTCGCTTACGGCCCGGCCAACCTGTTCGCGGGCTTCATCGTTATCCACAGAAATCAGGGTTCGTTCCAGCTGGTTACGCAGCCGTGTCAGCGGTGTTCTCAAATCGTGGGCAATGCTGTCGGAGACGTGCCGGATACCTTCCATCAGATACACGATGCGGTCGAGCATCTGGTTCAGGTTTTCCGCCAGCTGGTCAAAATCGTCTTCGGTACCGCGAGTGGGTATTCGCAATGAAAGGTGGCCGTTCATGATACGGCGAGAGGTGTTGTTGATTACTTCAATACGGCGGGTGGTGCTTCGGCTCATTAAAAAGCCGCCCAACAAAGCCAGCGCCAGGGTAATGCCCATACCCCAGTTAATTGCGCCTTCGATGACTCGCTTGAGGCTGGTCAGCTCGTCAACATCGCGCCCCACCAACAACCGAAGACCGCCCTGCACATCGAAAATACGGGCACGGGCTAATCGTTCCGGACCTTTCCAGCCGACGCTGGAGTCCAGGGTAAAGTTGATCCAGCCACTTTCAGCCGTGCGGCTGCCTTCCGGCCAGGCTTCAATGTTGCCTGCCAGCTTTAGCAGATCATCGGTCGAAAGAAGATAAACCGTTTTAGCGTTGGGGTCACGAGCAACGCGTTCCCGGATGATGGTGATCAACCCGTTAACGCCTCGCCCGCGGTACTGCTCTGCGAGGCCTGCAATTTCGGCCTCGATCGTCTCATCAGTCTGAGCGGTCATGAATCCAGCGGTGCGCCAGTATATAAATGCCAGAAGCAAAAATACCGAGGTGGCAAACACCACCATGTAGAGCAGTGCCAGCTGGAAAGACGACGTTCTGAGCTGACTAAGCAGTTTCACGCAACATGTATCCCGCACCCCGGACTGTTTGCAGCAAAGGGGTGTCGAATTCCTTATCGATTTTCGCGCGCAAGCGGCTGATGTGCACGTCGATCACGTTCGTCTGGGGATCAAAGTGATAGTCCCAGACTTTCTCCAGCAGCATAGTTCGGGTGACCACTTGGCCAGCATTGCGCATCAAATATTCCAGCAACCGGAACTCTCGGGGCTGAACATCAATGTTCTGACCCGAGCGCTTAACGGTACGCGCAAGCAGATCCATCTCCAGATCGGCCACTTTCAACACCGTTTCGGTTTCGGCCGCCTGACGGTTACGGCGTACCAGCGATTCAATGCGTGCCAGCAACTCAGTGAACGAGAACGGCTTGGTCAGGTAATCATCACCACCGCCCCGCAGGCCTTCAACGCGGTCATCCACATCACCCAGCGCGCTCAGAATCAGCACCGGAACCTGATTACCGGTGGCCCGCACTGTCTTGATGATGGAAAGGCCGTCCATGCCGGGCAACATACGATCCACAATCATGATGTCGTACTCTTCACTCGCAGCCATCATCATGCCGTCTTTACCGTCGGCAGCGTGATCTACTACGAAATCGGATTCCTTCAGTCCCTTTACCAGGTAACTTGCTACATCCTGATCGTCTTCGATTACCAGTGCTTTCACCGGTGAGCCCTCCTGATAGCGGATAACATTAACTCTAAGGTTACGAAGAACCGGCAGCCCGGGCCAGTTACGATCTTGTAAGAGGGTGTCGCGTCTGACGACGGTCAAGTAATGCGACGCAACCAACCCAATGATTGCCCGGTCGCCCCGGACGGCCTGTACTCAGCGCTCGCCCAGCCCTCGTAACCCATACGATCCAACGCCTCGAAAACATTCGAAAAGTTAATCTCACCAGTGCCCGGTTCGTGTCGGCCCGGGTTATCGGCAAATTGCACATGGGCAATCCACGGCAGCAGACACTCCATGGACCGGACCAAATCCCCTTCCATAATCTGCATGTGGTAGATGTCGTACTGCAACCGAACGTTATCTGCATCCACTTCTTCAATAAGCGCCATCACCTTGCCAGAGGTATCCAACATAAAACCCGGCATGTCCACTCGGGAATTAATCGCCTCCAGACACAAGGTCAACCCAGCCTCGGAAAAACGCCCGGCGGCATATTGAACGTTGGCGACCAGCGTACGCCAGGCTTCGTCTTCACTCAGCGTTTCCGGCTTTAACCCGGCCAAACAATTCAGTTGTTTACAGCCCAGTACTTTCGCATAGCTAATGCCTTGCTCAACCCCGGCCCGGAACTCCTCAACCCGGTCTGGCAAACAGGCAATGCCCCGCTCACCCGCGCCCCAATTGCCGGGCGGCAGATTAAACAACACCTGAGTCAGCTCATTTGCCTTCAGTTCCGCCGCAATGACGTCCGCCGGCCACTCATACGGAAACAAAAACTCCACACCATCAAACCCGGCAGCGCGCGCCTTGGCAAAACGCTCCAGAAACGGCACCTCAGAGAACAACATCGACAAATTGGCCGCAAAACGAGGCATCACAATCTCCTGAATTCGAATCTTACTGTTTCGGCCCGCGACCCAGAGAACCCATCAACGTGCCATTCACGTGCTCCAACTCCAGCAAAAGCCCACTGTGGTCCACCTCACTGTGGCCGTTCGCCACCAACGACAGATACTCATTATGCACCTGCTGAGACAAAGGCAGCGTCAACCCTTCGGCACGGGCCTCATCCAGAATCATCCGCAAGTCCTTCAACTGAATCCGCGCCGGCGCACCCGGCGCAAAATCCCGGTCAATCATCCGCTGGCCGTGCAGTTCCAAAATCCGACTTCCGGCAAACCCGCCCATCAAAGCCTCCCGAACCGCCGCCGGATCAGCGCCTCCTTTGGCCGCCAACAACAAGGCTTCAGACACCGCTCCAATGGTAATCCCGACAATCGCCTGATTCGCCAGCTTAGCCAACTGCCCGGCCCCCACCGGTCCGATCCGAGTGCACTTACCCAGCACCTCGAACACCGGCAACGCCCGAGCCACATCCGCCTCGGAACCACCCGCCATAATGCTCAACCGAGCTTCCGCCGCACCCACCGTGCCACCCGAGACCGGCGCATCCAAATACCCCGCACCCTGCTCCGCCGCTAAAGCCGCGTGACCACGCGCCACCGACGGCTGCACCGAACTCATATCAATCAGCAACGCGCCCGCCTTCAACGCAGCAATCGCGCCCTGCGCCACCAATACCTCATCCACCACTTGCCCGTTCTCCAGCATGGTGATCACCACATCCGCATCGGCGACTGCTTCAGCGGGTGACTGGGCAATGGTGGCTTCGCCGGCAAACGGCTCGCATTTACTCTTCGTTCGGTTCCACAACGTCATTGGATATCCAGCGTTCAGGAGGTTTCGGGTCATAGGCGCGCCCATCAAACCAATACCGAGAAAAGCGATACGAGGAAGTTTTATTGTCATCTTTTGGAATCCCACTCAAAGGTCCGACGAAGGGGTTGGGGCAGCCTTTCCAAAAATGTGCGCAGCCAAGGATGGCGGAGCAGAAGCGCCACATGGATGTGCCGCAGGAGCGGTTTTTGGAAAGGCTGCCCCAACCCCGTCACCCCGGACGGCATGAATTTATATAGGTATCAGGTTTATACAAACAAAAACGCCACCAACCGCGAAACGGTGGTGGCGTTTTCAAACACTCAAAACAAAAGGGCTACTAAGCCGCTTCCGTCATCTGAGCCTTAATTTTCTTCATGGCATTCTTCTCTAGCTGCCGAATCCGCTCAGCAGAAACGCCATACTTATCCGCCAACTCATGCAGCGTCGACTTACTGTCCGTCAACCAACGCTCACGAAGGATATCCTGACTGCGCTCATCCAGGACACTCAACGCCTGCATCAAACGGCCATTGGAATCTTCAGACCAGTTCGAATTCTCAAGCTGCACCGCCGGATCGGCACGGCGATCCTCCAGATAATGAGCCGGCGCCTGATACACCGCATCGTCATCATCGTCCATCGGACCATCAAACGACGCATCACGGGAAGCCAAGCGGCCTTCCATCTCGCGAACCACTTTGGGCTCCACACCCAAGTCCTCCGCGACCGCGTTCAGCTCATCGTGATTCAACCACGCCAGCTTCTTCTTTTGGCTGCGCAGGTTAAAGAACAACTTACGCTGCGCCTTGGTCGTCGCCACTTTCACGATACGCCAGTTGCGCAAAATGAACTCGTGAATCTCAGCCTTGATCCAGTGCACGGCAAACGATACCAAGCGCACACCGTATTCCGGATTGAAGCGCTTTACCGCTTTCATCAAGCCTACATTGCCTTCCTGAATCAAATCAGCCTGAGCCAGACCGTAGCCTGAATAACTGCGAGCAATATGAACCACGAACCGAAGATGAGAAAGCACCAACTGGCGGGCTGCTTCTACATCACCCTCATAATGCAGCCGCTCCGCCAAATCCCGCTCTTCTTCTACTGTAAGAACAGGAATGCGGCTTGCCGCCTGAATATAAGATTCTAGATTCGCGCCCGGAACCAGTCTGTCAGCCAGCTGTAAACTCGTACCCATGCATTAACCTCCGAACCTGACGGACCTAAAATATAACAACAAATAGCAAGACCGCCAAGATCTCAATAAGTTCCCGAGAACCCCAGTAAAACGTTCATTATCAACAATCTGGAATACTCACCGTGCCTGTCTGAAACACTTTGTTAACACTTTAACGTTAAGCCAGAGCAAGCTCTAAATTCAATACGGTATTGCCGTGATCTACATTACCCGCCGGCAATCTCACCCGGCTCTATATCGTCCAGATGACGCTTCACTGCCACCCAAGCGCCTAACCAGCCTAACAGCATTGCGATGATAATCAATGCTGCCGCGCCCTCGAAGCCCGGGCCCTGCAAAACAAACTCACTACGATACAAATCAGCCAAACGTTCGATCGGACCATTTAGCCACCACAGCGACACCTGAATCAACACCCAGGCCACCACACCGCCACCTAGACCAAACCAGGCACCGGCATACAAAAAGGGCCGACGCACAAACGCATCGGTGCCACCGACCAGTTTCGCAACCAGGATTTCATCGCGACGATTCTCGATTGCCAAACGTACGGTATTTCCGATCACCAAGATTACCGCCGCGCCCAATAACAATGACAAAGCCCACACCGCTCGCGCCAGAATATCGGTCATGGCATTGAGACGTTGCAACCAACCCAGATCGACCTGAACCTGATCTACTTGCCCCATACCTTCAACAAAAGCCACCAACGCCTGCACGCTTTCGGCCGTGCGGGCGTTCTCCTGAGGCGTAATCAGCAAAGTGTGGGGCAGCGGGTTCTCACCCAGAAAATCGAGCGCATCGCCCAAACCGGAGGCGGCCCGAAACTCGGCCAAAGCCTGATCCCGCTCAACCAGCTCGACCGACAAAATACGACCGTCGCTGTCTACTTCACGAGCAAGCGCCCTAGCTTGCTCTGTGGTCGTATCCATGCTCAAGTACGCCGTGATCCGGGCGCTGCTTTCCCAACCCGCACTTACTCCCTGCAAACTCGTTAGCAGTAACAGCAAAGCCACCGGCAACGCCAACGCCACGCCCATAACGGTCCACGTCATCAAACTGGCAATCGGCGTTTTCAGCAGCCGCCGGGCGGAGTCACGGGCCACTTTGCGATGGTGATCCAGATAACTTCTGGCCTGATTATTAATCGGCGACTTCGCGCGCGTGGCGGCACCACGCGGGTTATCCGGCTTCTGTTTTGGGTCAGCGGCCATGCAAACCTCCCCCGACCGGAGCGCTGCCACCTACAATCAACTCACCGTGATCCAATGTCAGCCGACGACGACCCATTTGGTTGATCAAGGCAATGTCGTGGGTAGCAATCAGCACCGTAACCCCAACCTGACTGAACTCCGTAAACAATTGCATGATGTCTGCCGACAATTGCGGGTCGAGGTTACCGGTAGGCTCATCCGCCAACAGCACAGGGGGTTTGTTCACCACCGCCCGGGCAATGCCAACCCGTTGTTGCTCCCCTCCAGATAACTGCATGGGATTCATCTTTTCTTTGCTTAGCAGCCCCACCTTGTCGAGCGCAGCCCGCACCCGGCGGCCGATGTCTCTGGGGGGCACCCCCATGACTTCAAGCGGCATGGCCACGTTGTCGAATACGGTGCGATCGAACAGCAATTGGTGATTCTGAAACACCACACCGATATGCCGGCGAATGTAGGGTATCTGGCGTTTCGGCAGACTATTGAGCCGCTGGCCGCCCACAATGACTTCCCCCGCGCTTGGCCGCTCCATCACCATGATCAGTTTCAGCAGAGTACTCTTACCGGCCCCGGAATGACCGGTCAGAAACGCCAACTCACCCCGCCCGAGGTGAAAGTTCACCTGGCGCAGAGCGGTGTGATCAGAATCGTAGCGTTTACTTACCTGACGAAACTCTATCATCTAGGCTGGGACTCCCGAGCTGGGTGTTATTCGTCGAACAAGGCACTGACGAACGTTTCGGCATCGAACGTGCGCAAATCTTCGGCCTGCTCACCCACGCCGATGTAACGAATAGGCAGCTGCAGCTGGCGCGCAATGGCAAATACGATACCGCCTTTGGCGGTGCCGTCCAGTTTCGTCAAGGTAATGCCCGACACACCTACCGCCTGCTGGAAGACCTGAGCCTGACTCAAGGCATTTTGGCCAGTGCCGGCATCGAGCACCAACATAACTTCGTGCGGTGCCGACTCATCCAGCTTCTTCATCACCCGAACGACCTTGCTCAACTCGTTCATCAGGTTGTCTTTGTTCTGCAAACGCCCGGCGGTATCGGCAATCAAAATATCGGTACCACGGGCTTTCGCCGATTCAATGGCATCGAAGATCACCGACGCACTGTCGGCTCCGGTATGCTGAGCAATCACCGGCACGTCGTTACGCTCACCCCAAACCTGCAGTTGCTCTACCGCAGCGGCGCGGAAGGTATCGCCGGCAGCCAACATGACAGACTTGCCTTCGCTCTGGAACTTGCGGGTCAGCTTGCCTATGGTGGTGGTTTTGCCCACCCCGTTAACACCCACCACCAGAATGACATAAGGCGTTTTACCTGAGTCAATTTGCAGGGGTTTGGTGACATCTTTCAGCAATCCGTGCAGCTCTTCCCGAAGCGCTTTGCGCAAGGCTTCGCCGTCTTTGAGCTGATTGCGCTCCAGTTTTTCCGTCAACGAATCGATGATTTCCGACGTCGCGGTCACGCCCACATCCGCCATCAACAAGGACGTTTCGATTTCTTCCAACAGATCTTCATCGATCTTCTTACCGACCGAAAACAGGTCGGCAAGCCCGCCGGTCAGACTGGCGCGGGTTTTCCCCAGACCTTTCTTGATGCGCTCGAAGACGCTGATCTCTGGCTCTGGCTCTGGCTCTGGCTGAGATATTACTTCCGGCGCCGGGGCGACCTCGGGTTCTGTAACCGCGGGTTCTTCAGCCGGTGCTTCCGGCGCAACCTCGGCTGCGGGTTCAGCCGCGTCTTTCTCGGCCTCCTCGATGGGGGCCGGACCTTTGGCAACATCGGGCTTGCGCTGCGGAACCGGCTTCGGGCGCGGAATCCGCTTACGATTGCCGGCAACGTCCAGCAAGAAGAAAAGAACAAGAAGGGCCAACAGGCCAATTGAAATCCACTCTGCCGTCATAGTCTTACCATCTGTCTGAAAATGGGCGCGCGAAAGAAAGCGGACATTCTAGCAGACTGCCGGCGCTAAGTGATGGGTCGCGCGGTTATCGCTCCGCTCTGGCTTTCCGGTACTATTACCGCCCTAGTTCACAACTCTTCCAGCCCGTGGAGCAGATCATGGCGAAACGCAAACCAGCCCCCCGAAAACCTGGCTTCGTCGCAGCACAAAGCGCTAGCCAAGGCGGCAATGGCGAGTTGCGGATCATCGGCGGTGACTGGCGCAGCCGAAAACTACGCTTCCCGGATGTAGGCGGCGTGCGTCCGAGCCCGGCTCGGATCCGGGAAACCCTATTCAACTGGCTGAATTATCACGTAGCGGGCAGCGATTGCCTGGACCTGTTTGCCGGTTCCGGCGCGCTGGGCCTCGAAGCCCTGTCTCGCGGTGCAGCTCAAACCACTCTGGTGGATCACACACCTGCGCTGGCGAAAGCTCTGCGGGACAACCTTCGCCTGCTAAAATCGGACCAGGGCGCGGTGATCTGCCAAGACGTTGAGCAGTTTCTGAGCCATCGACAACAACCCCCGTTCGACATCGTGTTTATGGACCCGCCGTTTCGCCAGGGCTGGCTCGACAAACTGTTCCCGCTGCTGGATTCGGAGCAATGGTTAAAGCCCGGAGGCTGGGTGTACGTGGAGCACGAAAGTGAGCTTTGCACCCCGCCCACGCCAAAAAACTGGGAACTGCACCGCCAGAAAACTGCGGGACAAGTCACCTACAGCCTGTACCGAGTGACCACCGAAACGACCTCGGAATAAAACCGGCCAACAACCCGCCGGTTTTAAACGCAAAAAGCCCGAATGACCAGGTCACTCGGGCTTGTTTCAGTGCGGCAGCTAATCAACTCACCGGGCGTAGGGAATACGCTCGCAGGTGGGCTGAAAACTCTTCCAGATACCGAATGCCACTGGCCTCGGCATCCTTGCACCATTCCATCAGCGCCTGCAGCTTTTCCTGGGGCTTCAACCCACGCTGACGCCACAGCAATTGCAGCTCCTGATGCTTCTCGTAGATCTGGCGCAGTATTTCGTTGCGCTCCAGAACCGTCTCCAAATGCGCTTTTTCACGCGGTTTGATGAGCGCCTCTTCCCGATGCAGCAGCCGCTTCAGCTTGCGATACATGGGCCGGATGTCTTCATCCATCACGGACCGTTGCTGGCGCAGCACCGGCGTCATAACGCGCTTACGATACTGGCGCATAATGTCAAAGCGGTTGTTGGCAATGGCCTGCACGGTTTCCACATCCACATCCATCTTTCCGGGCACATGGTGTGCGATCGGGCGATAACCTTTCGGTCTGGCCAGACCAAACAACTGGAACAACCGGATGTAGCCCCAACCGATATCCACTTCGAACCAGCGCCGTGACAGTTTTGCCGAGTTCGGATAAGTATGGTGGTTGTTGTGCAACTCTTCTCCGCCGATCAGAATACCCAGGGGCGAAATATTGTGGGCATTATCCGCACACTCATAGTTCCGGTACCCCAGATAATGGCCAAGCCCGTTGACAACACCGGCAGCCCAAATCGGGATCCACATCATCTGTACAGCCCAGATCCAGATACCGTTCACGCCAAACAAAGCCAGGTTGATCACGGCCATCAGCGCAATACCCAGATATTTATGCGGGGTATACACCTTACGCTCGATCCAGTCTTCCGGCGTTCGCTGACCGTAGCGCTCAAGAATCTCCGGAGTCGCAGACGCGGCGTACAGCTCAGCACCTTCAAACAGCACCTTACGAACACCAAGAACAACCGGGCTGTGCGGGTCTTCTTCGGTTTCACATTTGGCGTGGTGTTTACGGTGAATGGCCGTCCATTCTTTGGTGTTCTGAGCCGTGGTCAGCCACAACCAGAAACGGAAGAAGTGTTTCAGAACCGGGTGCAAATCCAGTGCGTTATGGGCCGAATGCCGATGCAGATACAGCGTAACGCTGACGATCGTGATGTGAGTCATCACCAAAGCAGCCGCAATTAACTGCCATACAGAAAGGTCCAAAAGACCGTTAAACCACATAAACTTTCCTCGAAAATCAATCTACTTCGACATACGGCACGAAAACACAACTGCGGGCATTCGAAGGGAATTATACGACGCACACTTTAGCGTACAGCTGTAAGCCAGAACAACCATATTTGGTGGACTTTTTGTTACCGTTTACACTTATTCTTTTCGTAAGCGGCGAACGGCGGAGGCTCAGTGCCCGAATTACCCGAAGTTGAAACCACACGGCAAGGCATCGCACCCCATTGCGAGGGCCAAACCGTGACCCAGGTTCGAGTGCATAATGGCAAACTCCGCTGGCCGGTCCCTGACGATCTGCCCGTTTTACTGCAACATCAAACCATTCGCGCTGTTGATCGTCGCGCCAAGTACCTGTTCCTGCACCTCGATACCGGCACCGTTATCGTTCATCTGGGCATGTCGGGCAGTTTGCGGGTCATTACCGACCACAGCCCGGCGATGAAACACGATCACGTCGAGCTGAGCCTGAGCAACGGACGAATCCTTCGCTTTAACGATCCCCGTCGATTTGGCTGCTGGCTTTGGACAGAAGATTACCGCGCCCATCCCCTGATCCGGGAGCTTGGGCCTGAACCGTTATCACAAGACTTCAACGGAGCCTTGCTATTCCGCCTATCCCGAGGCAAAAAAACACCGGTGAAGTCGTTCATCATGGACAACCACGTGGTGGTTGGCGTCGGCAACATCTACGCCAACGAAGCCCTCTATAAAGCGGGCATTCACCCTAAGCGAAAAGCCGGACGCATCAGTTTGGACCGCTACCACAAACTGGCCGAAGCCATAAAAGAAACCTTAAGCGCCGCCATTCTGATGGGCGGTACTACGCTGCGGGATTTTGTGAACAGCGACGGCAAACCGGGATATTTTGCTCAATCTTTGCTGGTATATGGTCGCGCCGGTGAAGCCTGCCCGGAATGCCAAACCTCTTTAAAAGAAATCCGCATGAACAACCGCTCCACCGTCTACTGCCCCCGGTGCCAGCGTTAGCCCTGTCCTAATTCGAGGGCAACCCCTCTTTTTAACCAGAAAGCGTTTGAAATTGCAGCAATATGATTCATAGTTAACAGAGAATTCATGACCGTGCGCTATACTTACCCCTTACACCACTGAAATGCGTACACAGATTTCGGGCTAGAAGTTCCGGTTACGCCGGGCGATTCGTTCAGGAGAGATTACCCATGATTCGCAAGTTTTCCCGCACACTGGTAGCCACTGTCGCCGCCTGCCTTCTCGCGTTTTCGTCCATGGGCCACGCCCGTGCAATCGATGAAAGCCCTTCAGCCCTTGCCATGACGACAGACGCAGTGCTGTTGCGCCCGGCTCTGCTGGCCACCACCATTGTCGGCACAGCCGTTTATCTGGTGTCCTTGCCGTTTTCGGCGCTTGGCGGCAACGCCGGTGAAGCCGGAGAGGTTCTGGTGGTTGGTCCAGCCAAGGCGACGTTCGTGCGCTGCCTGGGCTGCACGCGCAGCGGCCGCAAGCAAGACGCGGTGTCGCAATCCGACGACTGAGCACCCCGTTTTCTCCGTATAATTCCGGCTTGCCAGAGGCCGGAATCTAAGGCAGCCTGAAGCAAAATTCTTCAGGCTGTTTTGTTATGGTTGATTGGTCATCGCTCGACACAGTGTTTCTGGATATGGACGGAACGCTGCTGGATCTGCACTTCGACTCGCACTTTTGGCTGGAACACCTGCCCAAACGCTATGCCGAGCAGTTCGACCTGCACCCACAGGAAACCAAAGACCAGCTGATCAGCATGATCATGGCCGAACGC
>Ga0208435_100109_pt1 | contig 27447 bp, 16 predicted proteins | sample 24_taG_FD_184097 | JGI IMG/M metagenome (GOLD analysis project Ga0208435, IMG submission 184097) | Marine viral communities from Cariaco Basin, Caribbean Sea - 24_WHOI_OMZ (SPAdes) (version 2) | ecosystem: Environmental > Aquatic > Marine > Oceanic | place: Caribbean Sea: Cariaco Basin...
GAGCGTGAAGAGCCACAAGTGTGGGATATGCTGGCCATGGTTATCCGTGAGCATCCAGTACTACTGAACCGTGCGCCGACGCTTCACCGTTTGGGTCTACAAGCATTTGAGCCAGTATTGATTGAAGGTAAAGCGATTCAGCTGCACCCTCTCGTTTGTACCGCGTTCAACGCCGACTTTGACGGTGACCAAATGGCGGTACACGTGCCATTGACCCTAGAAGCACAGCTTGAATCACGTGCGCTTATGATGTCGACCAACAATATCTTGTCGCCTGCCAACGGTGATCCAATCATCGTACCATCACAAGACGTTGTATTGGGTCTGTACTACATCAGCCGTTCATCAATCAATGCCAAAGGCGAGGGCATGATCTTTGCCACCGTTAATGAAGCATTGCGTGCGATTGGCTCAAACGATTTGCATGTTAACGCTAAGATTAAAGTGCGTGTGACGGAAACTCATGTCGACGACGAAGGTAATGAGACCAAAGAAGTCAAGATGCAAGATACCGTTGCTGGCCGTTTGTTGATCTGGAATATCATGCCTAAAGGTATGACGTTTGATGAGTGTAACCAAGAGATGACCAAGAAAAATATCTCTAAGTTGATCAACTCTTGCTACCGTAAAGTTGGCGTGAAAGAAAGTGTTATGTTTGCTGACCAATTGATGTATCTTGGTTTTGCACAAGCAACCTTATCTGGCGTGTCTATCGGTATCGATGACATGGTCATTCCACCGCTGAAAAAACAAATCATCGAAACCGCTGAAGCAGAAGTTCGCGAGATTGAAGATCAATTCGAGCAAGGTTTTGTGACCGCGGGTGAGCGTTATAACAAAGTGGTTGATATCTGGTCGCGTACCAATGATAAAGTCGCTAAAGCGATGATGGATAACTTGGCGACCGATAAAGTCATCAATGCCAAAGGTGAAGAAGACGAGCAGAAATCGTTCAACTCTATCTTTATCATGTCGGATTCTGGTGCTCGTGGTAGTGCCGCTCAGATTCGCCAGTTAGCAGGTATGCGTGGTTTGATGGCAAAACCGGATGGCTCAATTATTGAGACACCGATTAAAGCCAACTTCCGCGAAGGTTTGACCGTATTGCAGTACTTTATTTCAACGCACGGTGCGCGTAAAGGCTTAGCTGATACCGCTCTAAAAACCGCTAACTCAGGTTACTTGACGCGCCGTTTGGTTGACGTAGCGCAAGATTTGGTTATCACTAGCGAAGATTGTGGTACTGAGGAAGGCTTGCTCATGAAGCCGCACATTCAAGGTGGCGAAATCATCGAGAAACTCGGTGAGCTAGTCCTTGGTCGTGTGACCGCGCGTGATGTTACTTACAACGATGATGCGTCAAAAGTCTTGATTCCAGCAGGTACCTTAATCGATGAGTATTGGGTAAATGTGCTTGATAACAACGCGATTGATGATATTTGGGTACGTTCGGTCATCACGTGTGATATTGAGCATGGCGTTTGTTCACAGTGTTATGGTCGTGACCTTGCTCGTGGTCATAAAGTCAATATCGGCGAGTCAGTCGGTGTTATGGCAGCGCAGTCTATCGGCGAACCTGGTACTCAGTTAACCATGCGTACGTTCCACGTTGGTGGGGCTGCAAGTTCTGCTTCTGTAGACAATAGCATCTCAGCACGTAATGCGGGTCAAGTGCACTTTGAGAACATGAAAACGGTACAACATACCGATGGTCACTTGGTTATCGTATCGCGTTCAGCAGAATTGGCATTGACCGATGAGCTTGGCCGTGAGCGTGAGCGCTATAAAGTACCTTATGGTTCAAGCGTCCTTGTGAAAAACGAAGAGCAGGTCGAAGGCGGTCAAACCATCGCTAAATGGGATCCGCACACTCATCCAATCATTACAGAATTTGCGGGTACCGCACGCTTTAGTGATATTGTTGATGGTTCGACAGCAACAGTTAAAGTTGATGATGCCACTGGTATGAGCTCGTTTGAAATCCTAGCGACTCGTGACCGTTCAAGCTCAGCCAAAGACTTACGTCCGGCGATTATCTTGAACACTGACGAAGGTAAAGAAGTGGTTTACTTCTTACCAGCTGAAACGATTATTCGTGTTAGCGACGGTGAGAAAGTAGCAGCCGGTTCGATTCTAGGCCGTGTACCACAAGCGTCTTCAGGAACCAAAGATATTACCGGTGGTCTACCACGCGTTGCTGACTTATTTGAAGCGCGTCGTCCGAAAGATCATGCCATCATGGCAGAAATGACCGGTGTCGTCAGCTTCGGCAAAGAGACCAAAGGTAAAAATCGCTTCATTATTACCAATGAAGATGGTGAAGTCCATGAAGAGCTAATCCCGAAATGGCGTCAGATCAACGTCTTCGAAAACGAGACGGTTGCTCGTGGTGAGATTATCGCTGATGGTCCACAAAACCCGCACGATATCTTACGTCTAAAAGGACAAACTGCGCTTGCTGATTATATCGTAAACGAAGTTCAGGACGTTTATCGCTTACAGGGCGTGAAAATCAACGACAAGCACATCGAAGTTATCATTCGTCAGATGCTGCGTAAAGTTGAAGTCACGGACGGTGGTGATTCAAGCTACTTTAAAGGTGACCAGGTTGAGTACGCTGACGTCAAAGCGCTGAATGCGAAACTGGAAGCGGAAGATAAGTTCCCAGTTAAGTATGAGCGTCAATTGCTTGGTATTACCAAAGCAAGCTTGGCAACAGAAAGCTTTATCTCAGCGGCATCGTTCCAGGAGACAACCCGTGTCCTAACGGCGGCAGCTGTGACAGGTAAAGTTGATGAGCTACGCGGTCTAAAAGAGAACGTGGTGGTTGGTCGCTTGATTCCTGCTGGTACTGGTCTTGCTTATCATAAAGCTCGCAAAGAAAAAGCGGAGCAAAAGCTGCAAGATAATGATTTGAATGCAGCGTTTGATATGTCTGCTAGTACCGATAGCACAGACTTTGCAAGCTTTGATGAAGCCTTTGCTCAAGAGCTTAACCAAGGTAATCATTAATCTAAATAACCTTTAGTTATTTCTCTCAATAAAAAAGCCAGCCTCAGTTGCTGGCTTTTTTATTGCCTAAAGAAAATAGAGTTTATAAATTATTTTTGTATACCATCACTTTTTTATAATAACTTAAGCAAAACGTACATTGCTATAAAGATGCCTTTTAAATTACTATTAATAGATTTTGAGCGCGTTATAGAATGATATGACATTTTCAATGACGGTAGCCAATTAAACAATTCACTTCATTCAATTAACTTATAAATACATAGGGATAAGCGCATGGCCGGTAAGACTCGCGTTGCTAAATACCAAGCTGATCGTACCAATCAAAAATTATATTTTTGTCGTTTGGGCTGTCAAGCAGCTGCTAATACGAGCGATAAACAACTATACCAAGCGCACTGTGAGACCGCTATTTTTCATTTATACGGCGCCTATCTTGCTTTTATACAAGAGCTTGGAAATTTTTATGGTTTAACGATGACCGCGCCAACCTTAGCAGATATTGAAGAAGGACTAAGCGCCCGTACGCAAGTATCGCCTGAAGTACAGCGCTTAGAGCAGCTTTTACAGCAAGGTTTTTTGGCTGATATAGAGCGTGCCTATCAGCGTTGTCTATATCCAGTGTTACCTGAGAATGTAATAGATGATAAGGTAATAAATGACAAGGCAGGTCGCGGCACAGCAGCGGCACCCGATCTGATTGTTAATGTCGTGACGTTATCAAATCAGTGGCTGCCAGATGAGGCGACCATACGCGAATGGCGGCAGCAATTATTAGAGCTGATCGAACAACTGCGCGCCGGTATGGTTGAGTTTTAAATAACCTCTAGGCTTTTATACTCTGTTTAAGTAATAGGCTTTATTTTTATAAATAAGTGTTAATAAAAAAGGTCTGGCACAGTGAAATTGTGCCAGACCTTTTCTTTGCATCTAAACTAAAACTGTCCCTTATTTATTCGGGCATCGGCGGCATGCGCTCAACCGGCGTGGCTGATAAAGGTTTGTTTTGAGGATTACCGTTATCAGTACGACTTGGTTTTGGTTTTTCAGGAGCGGGTCGATTTTGAATCTGCTCTTCAACTGGCTCAGGGGCAGGTGGCTTACGTTGTTGAGTGGTGGTTTTGACTGGCTTTGCTGATTTGCCATCATCTGCTTCTTCATCTTCAAGCTCAGCTGCGCCTTCGTCCATCATTTCTATGATAGTCTGCTTCTGCTTTTTAGATTTGGCACGGTTATTGATAGCTACCCATTGATGAGGGGTGTTATTTAACTGGGCTTTCATAAAGTCCATCCAAACAGGCAGCGCTGCCACGCCGCCATATTCACGGCGTCCAAGCGTTGATGGCTGATCAAAGCCCATCCAAACGACAGTAGCATTGGTAGGATGAAACCCTGCAAACCATGCGTCTTTTGCTTCATTCGTCGTTCCGGTTTTGCCACCAATGTCATCGCGTCCCAACGCTTTCGCGCGCACAGCCGTACCGCGCTGGATAACGTCGCGTAGAATATCGGCCATCTCAAAAGCCACTCGCGGTTTTAAAATACGCGGCGCTTGCTCAGCACGTACATACTGCAAAACTGGCGCTTTTAGGCGATCCGAATCTGGACTGGCATCATAAACTTCTACATCAAGTGCTTTGCTATCTTTTAATGGACTGTCTTCTGTAGCATCAGAATCTGAACTATTTTCAGCTTTAATATCGCTCTCTGATTTTTTCGACGCCTTATTTTCTTCTTCTACTTTTGCTTCATAATCTTCGATAAGTTTTTTGTTGAGGTCGTCGAGCTGTTCATTAAAACATAACGCGCATGCTTGTTGCGGGTTGGCTTGAAACAGCAGCTTATTATTATAATTATAAATTTGGTCGATAAAATAAGGCTGAATACGATGACCACCATTGGCAAAGGTCGCATAAGCCGTCGCCATTTGTAATGGGGTAGCTTGACCTGTGCCCAATGCTAACGACAAAGTGGTAGGCAGCTTTTCTTTATCGAGTCCAAACTCATCTAATAAATTACGTGCATCGGAGATACCAATGGCTTGTAGCAAGCGAATAGACACTAAGTTACGTGATAAATAAAGTCCACGGCGCAAGGTAATATCGCCTAAAAAACGTTGGTCAGAGTTTTTAGGTTTCCAGTCGCCTACTTGAATCGGACGGTCTGAAACAATGCTGTCTGGGCGGTAGCCTTTTTCTAGGGCCGCGGTATAAACCAGTGGTTTAATCGTTGAGCCGGGCTGGCGCCAGCCTTGTAGGGCGCGGTTAAATTTACTGTGATTAAAATCAAAACCGCCAACCAAAGCTCGTACAGCGCCTGTTTCAGGGTTTAAGGAAACCAAACTGCCTTGTACGTCTGGTATTTGACTCAATTGCCAACTGCCATTAGCGGCTGGTATCAAGCGCACGATGTCATTTTTACTAACAATCTGGCTGGCATTACTCGGAAAATAGCCAATACGGTCGGCAGAAATATATTTACGTGCCCAGCTCATGCCAGACCAGTTGACGGTGACGTTTTCACCGGACTGCAGGATTGCTTCAAAACTGCGCGAGTTAACCTTAGTGACTTTCGCCGGCGACATACTGCTATAACGACGGAATTTTTCCAGCGGTTCACCGTTTGCTTCTGGACCGCGCCAGCCATGACGATGCTCGTAGGCCACAAGCCCCGTCAATATTGCCTTTTCTGCCGCTTTTTGCGCTTCACTATCAACAGTCAAACGCACGCGCCAACCGCCATTCATGACTTGTTCGCCATAGCGCTCGACCAAGGCAGAACGTGTCATCTCTGCCAAATACGGCATGTTCATATCAAGCTTTTCTTGATAAAGGTTGATACCGATAGGGGCGTTGATCGCTTCGTCGTGCTGCTGCTTGGTGATATAACCAAGCTCATGCATACGGCCAATAATCCAGTTGCGGCGGGTGAGCGCACGACTAGGATTGGCGACAGGATTGTATTTAGAAGGGGCTTTTGGCAAACCTGCAAGCATAGCCATCTCGGCCACCGTCAGGTTCTCAAGTGATTTACTATAGTATTTTTTGGCAGCAGCGCGGATACCATAAGCGCCTTCGCCTAGATAGATTTTATTGACATATAAGGTAAGAATGTCGTTCTTACTCAGCTCATCTTCTATTTTACGGGCTAAGAACAGCTCCGTTAATTTACGGTTTAATGTACGTTCAGGGCTTAAAAAGTAGTTTTTAGCGACCTGCATAGTGATGGTAGAGCCGCCGGTTTGGCTTTCATCGTCGGTTACCACTTCGGTCACGGCGCGACCAAGTCCTTTAATACTGATACCGCTATGCTGGAAAAATGTTGCATCTTCGGCCGCCAAAAAGGCATGCGTTAAGCCTTCGGGGATTTCTTCAAATGTAACTGGTAGCGATAAACGGTTGCCATACTGACCAATCAGCTTGTCGTCACTACTATAAATCTGTAAAGGCATCTCAAGATTGGCGGTTTTAATCTCTTGGGTACTGGGTAAGGTTGGCGCTAAATACATCGCCATACCATAAAAACCAATCGGTACAGCAAGCGCTAAAATGAGCGCTAACGCTAAGCAGGCAATGAAAAGCCCCACCAAAAAGTGAATGAGACGAGCGGTAGCATTTTTTTTGGTCATAATCAGGCTTATCAATTAAAATTTGCAACAGGTAGGAGATTATACCTTGAACAAAATAGGCAGGTAATAATAAATGTGTAAGTGTGGCTTAATAAGTAGTCTAAATGCTTGATAAACAATCTAAATGCTTGAATCTATCTATTAAGTAAAGTGTTGTACTAAATTATTACAAATAACTATCAGAATGTACACTTAATATAAGGTATAGAGTTTGTGAGGCTATTTACTTCTAAAAGTCGGCATTTGATTGGCGTGGATATTTGCGCCACGTCAGTAAAGCTGGTCGACATTCAGCGCCAACAAGGTATCTTTCATTTAAAGTCTTACGGTATCGAAGCGCTACCAGAAGGCGTAGTCGTCGACAAACTCATCGTAGACACTGAGGCCGTAGGTAATACTATAGCAAGCCTAGCACGGCGTTGCCAAGCTGCGGGCAGTAATGCGGCAACTGCTGTATCAGGTTCTGCTGTGATTACCAAAATTATTGATATGGATATGGTGCTTAACGATGTCGAGCGTGAAGCGCAGATTCGTTTGGATGCCGATCAATATATTCCTTATCCATTAGAAGATGTAAATTTAGATTTTGAAGTACTAGGGCCGTCACTGATAAATGATGATATGGTGCAAGTGCTCCTAGCGGCGTCGCGCTCAGAAAACGTCGACCAAAGAGTCGATGCGCTTACTTTTGGCGGTTTGCAAACCGAAGTGATGGATATCGAATCGCATGCTATTGAGCGTGCCTTTGGTTTGATGGTCGATAATCTCTCAAATATACCAGACTTGGTCGCTTTAGTTGATATTGGTCATAACCAAACGACCTTATATATAGCTAAAAACGGTGAGTTTATTTATAGCCGTGAACAGTTATTTGGTGGTGCGCAGCTCACTGATGCGATTCAAAACCGTTATGGACTATCTGCTGAAGAAGCAACCATTAGCAAACGTGAACGCACTCTACCTGATGATTACTACCCTGAGGTATTGACACCGTTTATCGAAAATACCATTCAGCAAATTACGCGCTCATTACAGTTTTACTTCTCATCAAGCCAATACAGCAGTATCGATCATGTCGTGCTAGCAGGTGGTAGCAGCTCTATTGCAGGGCTTGCCGGTATGGCGCAGCAACGATTGGGTGTCCCTGTCACTATCGCAAATCCGTTCATCAACATGACCATTGCTCCTTATATCGATAATGAGCAACTGGCGATTGATGCACCAAGCTTAATGGCCGCGTGCGGTCTTGCGTTAAGGAGCTTCGACTAATGGCTCGTATTAACTTATTGCCCTGGCGGCAAGAAGAGCGCGAACGCCGCAATAAAGAATTTATCACTTTGGTGGCCGCAGTAACCTTGCTCACTTTATTAGCGGCATTTGCCTCATGGAGCTATTTTAATAATGAACTCGATGAGCAATTGGATGCCAATGCGCTGATTGAGCAAGAAAACGCGCGCTTAGATAAAGCCTTAGTAGAGATTGATAGCTTAGAACAACGCCGTGAAGACATCATCTCACGGATGCAGGTTATCCAAGATTTGCAAGGTCGACGTCCGGTTCCAGTCCGTATATGGGATGATCTTGCCAAAGCAATACCGCCTGCTCTGTATTTAACCAATTTAAAACGCGAAGGCGATGTACTGACGTTAACAGGTCTTGCTGATAATCCAAATATCGTCTCTAGCTTGATTCGTAATCTAGACAGCAGTAAATGGATGGGCAATTCAGCGGTAAGCAATATTCAGCAGAATATCAGCGCCTATCAAGCCGCGCCCATCTTAGAAAATACGGTGACTACTGGAGCGCAGCCGCGTCCGGTTTATCCTGAAGACAGCTATGTTCAGTTTGTTGTCACGACTAAAGTACAGTCAGAAACAGCGGAAGCGACTGAAGCTAACGCTGCGTCTGGAGGTGAGTTATGAAACTGATTCGAAAAAAGAGCTTGGTTAAAACCAAGAAAGAGGCGTTAAGTACGAAAAAGCAGTTTGACTTGAATGAGTTTCGCCGCAGTTTCGAATCATTAGACAGCGAAAACTACGGCAGCTGGCCGCTTCCTGTCAAAGTTACCGTGATTGGATTTATTATTGCTTTGATTGCAGCGCTATCTTGGGCGCTGCCAATCAGCAGTAAAATTGATGAAATTAATGCCGCTGAAAGTCAGCAGCAAACTTTACTTGATAGCTACCGCGAAAAAGAATCGCGTGCGCGTCATTTAAAAGCCTATCAAGCGCAAGTGATTCAAATGGAAACTGAGTTTAATACTTTACTCGATCAACTCCCAAAAGATACCCGCGTATCAGAGCTGGTCGAAGGTATCAATATGACGGGCGTTGGCAGTAACATTCGTTTTCAAGATATCTCTGTTGAGCCTGAAATTGAGAATGAGTTTTTTATTGAGCAGCCTATTCGTATCGCTGCCTTAGGTGAATACCATCAGTTTGGTAGCTTTATCAGTGGTCTTGCTGCCTTGCCGCGTATTATTACCATGCATGATTTTGAAGTCAGTAATCCGCAGCCAACTCTAGATGTATTGCCTGAGCTCAATCTGGTGCTACAAACCAAAACCTATCGCTCAAAAGAAGCTGCTCCTGAAGGTGAAGAAACCGCCACACCAGACGCTGCTACCACTGATGCTGCAGGAGGCAACTAATGCGTATCCAAAAACTGCCCATGCTGCTGATTTTAAGCGCGACTGTTTTGTCAATGACCGGTTGTACTGACCGTATTGGCATGGCAGAGCAGGCGATGACTGATATTCGCAACCAGCCAGCACAGCCAATTGAGCCGCCGCCCAAAGCTGAGCTGGTAGAAGATTTTGTTTATAGTGCCAGTACGCAGCGCAGCCCATTTTTGCCACCAAGCTTAGTGAATGTCCAAGGCCCTGCCACCTCTATTGATGGTGTGCGCCCTGATATAACCCGAGTGAAAGAACCACTTGAACAATATGAGCTGTCGCAACTCGTCTTTCGCGGCGTCGTTATTTCACCTGAAGGTGAGCAATATGCCTTAGTGCAGCGTCCTGACGGTTCGGTTGCGAGCGTAAGAGTCGGTAATTATCTTGGCTTAAATGACGGCCGTATTGTTGAAATCACGCCGACCCAGATTAACTTGATCGAAATTGTGCCAGACAGCCGCGCTGGGTTTGTTGAAAAACCCCAGTCGCTGGTCTCCCCTATAAGCTAAGTCGGCAGATTTTTTGAGGAATATATAATGACAGTACGCAACAACAAGGTAATGACGATGAGCGACCGCGTATCTTCTAGTTTTGCCATCTCTGCATTGGCAATGAGTATGGTAGCAATAAGTAGCAGTGCTCATGCTGAGCAGCGTATCAATAACGTCTCTGTGGTACAAACAGCGCCAGCGGTTACCCAAATGCGCTTAGGGTTTGCCGGTAAGCCAGTATTACCTGCTGCCTATCAGCTTGATAATCCAAGCCGTTTGGTATTAGATTTTGAACAAGTGCAAAATGGGCTTGCCAGCCGTTTTAGTGAATATAATGTTGGTATGATCAACGATGTCACTACCCTGAATAGCGACAATACCACGCGTCTGATCGTCGGTCTCAAACAAGCGGGCAATTATACTACCGCTATTGAGGGCAATAATTTGCTGCTAACCATCAGCGACCCTAGTCGTCCGGTGGTTAATCAAGTAGTTACCAATGACCCAGTCCAAGACTTATTAAATGGCAACGCAGCTATCACCACTACTGCGGTAGTGACGCCAATTGTTGAAAGCAGTAGCGTTGCAGTTGCACCAATTAAAACCAAAGTAGTGAAAACTCAAGCAGTTGCAACACAGGCACCTGCTGATACGATGGTAGTGCGCGTCAATCCTTTATTAAGCCCACAGCTTGCCGCCTCACAAGTGAGTAAGCAATATAGTTATGATGGTTTAACGGCGGTTAATTTCACTAAAGGCAATGACGGCGGCGGTAATGTCAGTATTGCACTTGCTAACGAAGCTATTCCAGTAGACGTGCAGCGCCAAGGTAATAAGTTGGTGGTTCGTTTAACGGGTAGCACGGTACCGAGAAACTTGCTGCGCCGCTTGAATGTGAATAGCGGTCTGGTTGATAGTATTGATACCAAAAACCAAGGGCAAAATGGTGTGATCACTATTAATGTCAAAGAAGATTTTGAATATCAGGCTTACCAATCAGGCAATCAATTAAACATCAGTATCAGAAAGCCCGAGCTACTACGCGAGCCGACATTAGAAGAAAAAGTCTATACCGGCGAAGCATTATCGATGGAGTTTCAAGACGTCGAAATCCGTAGTGTTTTAGATATATTGGCCCAGTTTACAGAAATGAATATTGTGGCGAGTGACTCGGTGGCGGGCAACATCACTTTGCGTTTGATTAATGTCCCGTGGGATCAAGCACTAGATATTATTCTAAAGAGTAAGAATCTTGGCAAACGTGAAAATGGCAATGTGATTTTGGTCGCACCTTCGACTGAGCTTGCAGAACAAGAAGCGCGTGAGCTTGAAGCGCAGCAAGCGGTTGAGTCTTATGCACCGCTACGTACAGAATACATTCGCTTAAGCTATGCTAAGGCAGCAGATGTATTGACGCTGATCTCTCAAGGCAGTGGTTCAACAGGTAGTAGCGGTACTGGCAACGCAAACTCTGTTGATAACAATACCTTATTGTCAAACCGTGGTACGGTAACGGTCGATGAGCGTACCAATACCTTGATTATCAAAGATGTGGCTGAAAGCATCGAGAATATTCATAAGCTGATTGGTAAAATTGATATTCCAGTCCGTCAAGTAATGATTGAAGCGCGTATCGTTAGCGCAACCGATAGCTTTAGTAAAGAGATTGGCGTGCGTTGGGGGATTTTATCAAACGGCGCTGCCAATAACCGTAACTTGTTGGTCGGTGGTAGCAATCAGACGCTATGGGACTTAAAAGACTTTGATGTAGAGACGACGACCGTCAATGGTCAAACAGTTTCTTATCCTAAGTATGACATCAGCCGTCCTGATAACTTAAACGTGGATTTAGGGGTTGCCAACCCAGCGGGTAGGATTGCTTTTGGACTGCTTAGCATGTCAGATGTGATGCTCGATCTTGAATTATCAGCCCTACAAGCAGATAACCGCGGTGAAGTGATTTCGACGCCAAAGATTTTGACCGCTGATAAACAAACGGTAAAAGTATCTTCTGGTACGCAAATACCTTATCAAGAAGCCTCGGCCAGTGGCGCGACCACCACCAGCTTTAAAGAAGCGGCATTGAGCTTGGAAGCCACGCCAAACATTACCCCAGACGGTAAAATTGGTTTGCAACTGCTTATCACCAATGGCACACCGACTATCATTAATAATCAGGTTGCGATTGCTGAAGATTCTATTTCAACCAATGTGATTGTGGAAGATGGGCAAACCGTTGTACTGGGCGGCGTCTTTAAAAACCGTAAAAGTAATGGGGTCGATAAAGTACCTTTCTTAGGCGACTTACCTTATGTTGGTCGTGCGTTCCGCAAGGATGTACGTAACAATGCAAAAGAAGAGCTATTGATCTTTGTCACGCCAAAATTGATTAATGATGGTACCAGTCGCCTAAACTAATCTAGCGTTTCATTATTTCATAATAGAAAAAAGCAAGCAGCAACGCTTGCTTTTTTTATGGGTAAGTTTTGTGCCTCCCTATATTTTACTGACAATAATCAATACACGTTACTAGCCAGAATATCCATGACGTTGTATCATACCTAATTTAGCTGAGTGCGTATTATGGTTGAGGAATTACCGTCGGTATTTCTAGTGGGGCCGATGGGAGCGGGAAAGACCACCATTGGCAGATTGCTTGCTAAGCAGTTGGGACGCTCGTTTGTAGACAGTGATTGGTATATCGAGTCGCAAACTGGGGCTGATATTGCTTGGATATTTGCCAAAGAAGGCGAAGCGGGCTTTCGAGAGCGCGAGACGCGTGCCATTGATGAGCTGACGCAGCAAACACAAATTGTCTTAGCAACCGGCGGCGGTGCGGTAATGGCCGCTGAAAACCGAGCGTTTCTTAAAGAGCGCGGCATCGTCGTCTATCTCAATGCTCCGGTGGACGTGCAAATGGCGCGTACTGCAAAAGATAAGTCGCGACCTTTATTACAACAGCCCAACCCTAGAAAAATATTGCAAGATTTATACAGCGCCCGCGACCCCTTATATCGGCAAGTGGCGCATATTATCATGCCGACCGGTCATACTTATCCGCGCCATATGGTCAATCAGTTATTGCAGAAATTAGAAACCTTTTGTGAGTCGACTTCTATTAGCTCAGCACATGAAGAAGATGAATAATAAAAAATAAAATTTCGTTAATGAGCTTAAAAAATATTTATTAAAAATCCGCTAAATTTAACTCAATCCTCATACTTAAGGAGATTTTCATGGCAACGCCACTGTTTCATGCCACCCTAACAGTACAGACGCAAAGTCATGATTATCCTATCGTCATTACTGAAGATAGTAATGCAGGCAACCCTAAAAACATTGTTAGTAACACTGCTGAAAACGCTGCTAATAACAGCGCTGAAAATGGCGCTAAAAAAAGCAGCATGGCAAGCCAAATTGCTCCTTATATTACAGCTCGTCAAGTCCTTATCGTCACCAATGAGACGGTTGCGCCTTTATATTTAAAGGCTTTACAGGAGGAGCTTGAAGCACAGTTTACCGTCAAGGTCTGTGTGCTCCCAGATGGTGAACAATATAAGAATCAGAGCAGTATTAATCAGATTTATGATGCGCTGATGGCGGAGCACTTTAACCGTGATGCGACCCTAATCGCGCTTGGTGGTGGGGTGGTCGGCGATATGACAGGCTTTGCCGCCGCAAGTTTTATGCGCGGGGTCAATTTTATTCAAATCCCAACGACTTTGCTATCACAAGTGGATTCAAGCGTTGGCGGCAAGACCGGCATCAACCACCCCCAAGGTAAAAACATGATTGGCGCATTTTGGCAGCCGCAAATGGTGCTTGCTGATATGAGCACGCTGAAAACCTTGCCGGCACGTGAGCTATCAGCAGGATTGGCAGAGGTCATTAAGTACGCGCTGATTATGGATGCAGAGTTTTTGACTTGGCTTGAGCACAATCTACCAGCGATGATGGCGTTGGATTTAGCCGTACTTGGCGAAGCGGTGAAGCGCTGCTGCCAGTACAAAGCCGATATCGTCGCACAAGACGAAAGAGAGTCCGGTGTGCGTGCCTTATTAAACTTTGGTCATACCTTTGGTCATGTGATTGAAACCCATGAAGGCTATGGTAATTGGCTACATGGTGAGGCGGTCGCGGCTGGTATGGTGCAAGCAGCTGAGCTGTCGCAAAAGCTTGGTTGGTTAACGAGTGCTGACGTTGCCCGTATTAAGCGCGTATTGGTATTGGCAAATTTACCTATCACGCCACCCGCTATTGACATACAGACGGCATTAGGTTTGATGGGTCATGATAAAAAAGTCAAACACGGACAAATCCGCCTTATTTTGTTAAAATCATTAGGTGAGGCAGTATTGACCAATGATTTCGATGCTGGGCTGTTAACAGAAGTATTGGCACAACATCACTCATAAAGGTGGTTAAAGGTTAATAAAGGCGTCAATGTTGTTAATAAAAGCGTCAATACTATTCATCATAGCGTTAAGATTTTAATTTATGGCCTTATCATTAAGTGACAATTTTTTAACTGCATCTTTATAAGTATTGCGTTATAAATGGCTTTTTATCAGACTATCTTTATAAGTACTTTTCCCCAAGGACATCTCCATGGCAGCATCACGCTCGACGACTCGCACAGCTGGGCAGAAATATCGCCGTCAAGCATTGATTTGGCTGATAGCGACACTGCTATTGGGCGTGTTTACCGCCTTAGTTTGGATGTTTAGTCAAACGCCAGCGATGGGCGCAAAAATCGAGAATGAGCCAATATCAGCGCCGCAAGCCTCAACTGATGAGCTTGAACAGCCGTTAAAGATAGAATCTTTGCATGAGCTTGATACCGATGTGCAGCCGATTAGTTTTGATGCCACGGTCCGTGATTTGCGCAGCTACCCCGATGAGTTTAAAGACAAGCGTTATCTGCTGGCCAATAAAGGCAAGTGGACAGTGCAGGTGATGAATGTCGCTGAAAACGATGTGATTGTCAGCTATTTAGAAAGCCGTGAAGATCGCGAGAAGTTTGCTTATTTTCGCTATCTTGATGAAAACAATCAAGTACGTTATATGCTGACTTATGGGCTGATGAGCAGTCCACAAGAAGCGGTCGGCGCGGCTAAGCTAATAGACTTTAAGCTGCCTGCTAATGTGCGTGTGTTGCCAGAAGAGATCAATCGCTACGTCAGTATTATTGATAATTATGAGCGTCCTGATCCCGTCAAGGACTTAAGCACCAAACGCACGCGCGCTGTCAATTTGCGCCCAACCAAACGCGAAGTGCCGGTGCGTCAGAAAGCACCAGCTAACGATAGTGCCAACGAGCAAGCAGCAAGTAATGCCAATCGCGGCGCGCAAGAAGGGACGAATAATAGCACTGCTGAAAGTATTCGTCAGTCAGTCGATACGTCTGAAACCTTATCTGTTAATGAAGAGCGTACGGTCGGTATCGAAGAGCAGACAACGACTGCACCAATACCAAAAAATGCAGATAATAGCCGAAAATCTGAAGCAAGTAACAATAATGAACCGAAAAAACCACCCGTGGTTGAAGCGCCTAAACCGCCGAGTGCTAATCCCAATGCGGCTAATAAGAACGCCAATTCCAATGCGGCTAGTAAAAATCCTAATGCTAATGCCGGTGCTAATAGCAATGCCTCAAAAAACAACGCCTCAAAGAACAACAATGACAGCATAAAAGAGCTTATTGAAGAAAAAAGCAATTAATTTCAATGAGCGTTTATTAAGAAAGCCTACCAGATATCCTGTTTGGTAGGTTTTTTTGCGTCTGTGATTTTGATAAGTAAGATTGCATTTGAATGTATGCAGTGGTTATTAGGTTTTAATATTAAGGTTCATAGGCATGGAAAACTATCTAAAAGCGCATATATAAACGGCTTAAACGGGGTCTCAGTCGAGAAAGTTTCTGATAGCGTCATCATTGATAATATAATTTTTTACAAAATGGAGAACATAAAGACATAGAAAAGACTAGATTTTTTGTCAATCATTAACTAAGATAACTATGGGCGACGTTCTGTATAGTTATCGTAAATCGTGATCTAACATCGCAGCATTTAGTAAGTAGGCTTGGTGAAAATACAAGCACTTACGCTTATGTTGTTGTCTCAAGCGCTGCTACTTGCCATCTCTATTAAGCTTATTGCAAGTGGCACAATCTCTCGTTATTACCCTAATTGGGGTCATTAAGGCGCTTGAGTACAGAGCGTCTGATATTCAAATTTGACGGTTTAGGCTAGTGATAGTAGCTACTTTAGCCATCATTTTCTTATCATTTACTTGGCGCATTATCTATCAAAGCGGTTAACGCATATCAGCATTTACCAACGTTTATGCGACTCACATTGGGCGCCTTAACCGCTGAAAGAAGATCGCAAGCCTGTAAAGACCGATAGTGAATGATGTATAAGGGCTTTAAGGATAAAAGGATAAAAGGGTAGATAGGGTGATGATCATTTATCTTATCTCCTGAATGCAGCCCTTTTAGTAGCCAACCCTAAAGTAAAGGTTGCAATTACTGTATAGTAATTAGAAGAGTAAAGAGAATCGTGGTAAGTATTTTTATCACCTTTAGAATCTTTACTCTATTTGCTCTGCCTGCGTTTTATTAATCCGCTTATGTGAATATATACCCGTTCTGCCTGCGGAGTTTGGTTTGTACATCATCTGAGATGTATATGCTGTCTGCTTACTTAAAAGGACAAGCTATGTCAATGATTTCCTCCTCTACGCATTTGGCGACCCCAGATGACTTCTCTGATAATTGTGGCTTTGGTTTGATTGCTCATATTGAGGGCCAAGCCAGCCATGATTTGGTAAAAACAGCCATTCACAGCTTAAGTTGTATGACCCATCGCGGCGGTGTCGCTGCGGATGGTAAGACAGGTGATGGTTGCGGTTTATTATTGGCGACGCCAAGCGTGTTTTTTAGCCATATTGCAGCTGAGCAAGGGTTTACGCTGACGGCCAATTTTGCGGTAGGTATGGTCTTTGTTAATTTAGACGAGACGAAAGCGCAGTATAGCCGACAGGTGCTCAATGAAGAGCTGAGCGCCCAAGGTTTGGAAGTAGCTGGTTGGCGTGATGTGCCGCTTGATTTGAGTATCGTTGGTGAGATTGGTCGTGAGACCTTACCCGGTTTTCAGCAAGTATTTGTCAATGCAGCAGATGAGCTAGCCGCCGATGATTTTAACCGTAAGTTATTTGTCGCGCGTAAAAAAGCGGAACAGCGTTTGGTTGATGACGAGCTATTTTATGTATGTTCATTAAACTGTCAGACGATTATTTATAAAGGTTTGGTCATGCCATCAGACCTGCCAGCTTTCTTTTTAGACCTGCAAGATACGCGTTTGGCCTCGCATATTGTGGTCTTCCATCAGCGTTTTTCGACCAATACGCTGCCACGTTGGCCACTGGCACAGCCGTTTCGCTATTTGGCGCATAACGGTGAGCTGAATACCATCACCGGCAACCGTAGCTGGTCTGAAGCCCGTACGCCAAAATTAAAATCTGATAAATTGCCCAATTTAAACGAATTGACGCCACTGGTTAATAGCACCGGCTCAGACTCATCAAGCTTAGATAATATGTTAGAAGTACTGATGTCTGGCGGTATGAGTTTATTCCATTCGATGTCGATTCTGGTGCCACCCGCTTGGCAAAACGTCGATAGCATGGATATGGATTTGCGCGCGTTTTATGAGTTTTACTCGCAGCATATGGAGGCGTGGGATGGCCCAGCAGGTTTAGTGATTCAAGATGGTCGTTATGCTGTCTGTATGCTCGATCGTAATGGTCTGCGCCCGTCACGTTGGGTCACGACCAAGAACGGCTATATCACTGTGGCGTCTGAGGTTGGCGTTTGGGATTATGCGCCAAAAGACGTGCTCGCTAAAGGTCGGGTCGGTCCCGGTCAGATGTTGGTGATCGATACCATGACCGGTCAAATTATGGATACTAAGGCGATTGCTACCTTGCTCAAAAAGGCCCATCCATATCGTAAGTGGCTACGTGAAGAAGCAACCCGTATCCGTGATGATGAGCGCCTTGAAGAAGAGTTAGCCGCACAAGCCTGCCGCGGCGAGCCGCTAAAAGCATTGCAAAAAATGTATCATATTACCAATGAAGAGCGCACCGAAATCATCCGTCCTAATGCTGAAAATGGTCAAGAGCCAGTCGGCTCGATGGGCGATGATACGCCTATGGCGGTGCTGTCGCAGCAAATTCGCCATGTCGGCGACTTTTTCCGTCAGCAGTTCGCGCAGGTGACCAATCCACCGATTGATCCATTGCGCGAGTCAATTGTGATGTCGCTACAGACTTGCTTAGGTGCTGAGACCAATGTGTTTGCGCCATCAGCACGCGACGCCCATCGTATTATCTTATCGTCGCCAGTTTTATCAGCCAGTAAAATGCAGCAGCTCGAAACTTTGGCTGATCCAGCGTTCCAAATGGCGCGTATCGATTTAAACTACGATGCCAATCTTGAGTTATCAGCTGCTATTAAAGCTATCTGTGAGCAAGTGGCAATTAGCATCCGTGCTGGTCATACTTTGATTGTCTTATCTGATAAAAATATTACTGCCGATAAAGTACCGGCCAACGCCATAATGGTCACCGGCGCGGTACATCATTACTTAATTGCCCAAGGTATTCGTACCGATGCCAATTTAATTATCGAGACAGGCTTGGCACGCGATTCGCATCAAGTGGCAGTATTGATTGGCTTTGGCGCGACCTGTGTTTATCCATATTTAGCTTATGATGTCATTGATGATTTGGTAGCGACTGGCGAGCTGCTTGGCGATCCGATTCAAGCGCGGGTAAATTTCCGTAAAGGCTTGGATAAAGGGTTGCTAAAAATCTTATCAAAAATGGGTATCTCGACCATCGTCTCTTATCGCGGTGCACAATTATTTGAAGCGGTCGGACTTTCTGAAGAAGTGGTGAGCTTATGCTTTAAAGGCGTGCAAAGCCGTATTAAGGGCGCAACCTTTGCCGATTTAGCTGCCGATCAAGCACAATTGGCTGCCAATGCCTTTAAACGTCGTGCGCCACTAGATCAAGGTGGCCTGCTGAAGTTTGTCTTTAATAAAGAATACCATGCCTTTAATCCTGACGTCATTAATAGCCTACATACCGCCGTACGGACAGGCGATTATGACAATTATCGTCATTATGCCGATTTGGTCAATAGTCGTCCTGTAGCGACCTTACGAGATTTATTACAATTAAAGACGGATAACTCTATCGATGTTAATGAGGTCGAAGATATCTCAGCAATCTTGACGCGCTTTGATTCAGCAGGGATGTCGCTAGGGGCGCTATCACCCGAAGCCCATGAAGCGATTGCCATGGCGATGAATACCATCGGCGGGCGCTCAAACTCTGGTGAGGGCGGCGAAGATCCAGTACGTTACGGCACTTTGCGTAATTCAAAAATCAAGCAAATCGCCTCTGGTCGATTTGGCGTGACGCCGGCCTATCTGCGTTCAGCAGAAGTGATGCAGATTAAGGTTGCTCAAGGCGCAAAACCCGGTGAAGGTGGTCAGCTGCCGGGTGGTAAGGTCAATGCGTTAATCGCACGTTTGCGTTATTCGGTACCGGGTGTGACGCTCATATCACCGCCGCCGCACCATGATATTTATTCGATTGAAGATTTGGCGCAGCTGATTTTTGATTTAAAACAAGTTAATCCAGATGCTTTAGTTTCGGTCAAATTGGTCTCGCGTCCCGGTGTTGGTACGATTGCAACGGGCGTGGCAAAAGCCTATGCCGATTTAATTACTATCTCAGGCTATGATGGCGGCACCGCAGCATCGCCACTGTCGTCTATCCATCATGCTGGCTCGCCGTGGGAGCTAGGTCTTGCTGAAACCCATCAGTCGCTACGTGTTAATGGCTTGCGTGATAAAGTGCGTATCCAAACCGATGGTGGTCTAAAAACCGGTCTTGATGTGGTCAAAGCCGCTATTCTCGGTGCTGAAAGCTTTGGCTTTGGTACCACGCCGATGATTGCGGTTGGTTGTAAGTACCTACGTATCTGCCATCTTAATAACTGTCCGACCGGCGTTGCCACCCAAAAAGCCCAGCTCCGCGATGAGCATTTCATTGGCGAAGCTGAGATGCTGATTAATTTCTTTAAATTTGTCGCGACTGAAACGCGTGAATGGCTTGCGGCATTAGGCGTACGCAGTATGGAAGAGCTGGTCGGACGTACTGACTTGCTTGAAGTGCTAGAAGGCAATACCGATAAGCAGCGTCATTTGGATTTAACGCCGTTATTATTTAGCCATCCAGCCAGTAGCGGCAAAGCGCAAACCTGTCAGGTTGCGCGTAATGAGCCATTTGATAAAGGTTTGCTTGCTGAACAGATGATTAGCGATATGCTGCTCAATATTCGTCAAGGGAACGGCGGCGATTATAGCTACGCCGTCGGCAACTGTGATCGATCAATCGGCGCGCGCATCTCAGGTGAGATTGCGCAGGTATGGGGCAATATTGGCATGAGTGATATGCCCATTAAGCTGCATCTAAACGGCACCGCAGGGCAAAGTTTGGGTGTTTGGAATGCGGGCGGCTTGCATATTGAGCTTGAAGGCGATGCCAATGACTATGTCGGTAAAGGCATGGCGGGCGGTGAGATTGTCATTTATCCGCCGAAAGACTCAAGCTTTCATGCGCAAGAAACTGCTATCATCGGTAATACCTGTTTGTATGGTGCCACGGGCGGTAAGCTATATGCTGCTGGCACGGCGGGCGAGCGTTTTGGCGTACGTAACTCTGGCGCGCATGCGGTCATCGAAGGCACAGGCGATCATTGCTGCGAGTATATGACCGGCGGTATCATTACCATCCTTGGTCGTACGGGTCTGAATTTTGGCGCTGGTATGACGGGTGGATTTGCTTATGTACTTGATATGGATGGCGACTTCTTTGACCGCTGTAATCATGAGCTGATTGATTTAAACCGTATCTCAAGCGAGCAAATGGAAGGTCATCGCATTTACTTGCAACACGTCATTGAAACCCATGTCGATAAAACCGGTAGTGCGTGGGGGCAGACCATCTTAGCGGACTTTGAGCATTATGCGCGTAAGTTCTATTTGGTGAAGCCCAAAGCGGCAAACGTTGCGACCTTGCTTAAGACCACGACGGCTGATCCACAATAAATGGAATGAGTTAGCAAGAGGTTTACGAGCAGTTTTAACTCATAGCTTTAATGCACATTTTAAGCAGGTAAATGACAGCCCGTATCCGTAAATTTGCCTCATTGAGGCTGCAGATATTGGCTGTCGTTAGCCACTATAAAATACCTCTATATAAAAGAGACAATACCATGGCAAAACGCTTAGAAAATAGTTTTCAGTTTTTAGATGTACCACGCCTTGAGCCCACCAAAAAAGACATCGCTACCCGTTCAACCGAGTTCGTCGAAATTTATCATCCATTTGAAAGTGAATCAGTAGCGCAGCAATCGCATCGCTGCCTTGAATGCGGTAACCCGTACTGTGAGTGGAAATGTCCGGTACATAACTACATTCCCAATTGGCTTAAATTGGCGAGTGAAGGTCAGATATTTCAGGCGGCAGAATTGTGCCACCGTACCAATACTTTGCCTGAGGTTTGTGGACGTGTCTGCCCGCAAGACCGCTTATGTGAAGGCGCTTGTACCTTAAACGACGGCTTTGGCGCGGTGACTATTGGCAATGTTGAGAAGTATATCAACGACACCGCTTTTGCCCTTGGTTGGCGTCCTGATATGTCCGATGTGATTTGGACGGACAAAAAAGTCGCTATTATTGGGGCTGGACCCGCAGGTTTGGGCTGCGCAGATATCTTAGTCAGAAACGGCGTGACGCCTGTTATTTTTGATAAACGCCCAGAAATTGGCGGCTTATTAACCTTTGGTATTCCAGAATTTAAGATGGAAAAAGACGTCATGCGCAACCGCCGTGTCATCTTTGAAGGTATGGGCATGGAGTTTCGTTTAGAGACCGAAATCGGTACCGATGTCAGTATTGATGAGCTGTTAGGCGAGTATGATGCGGTATTTATGGGCATGGGTACTTATACCTATATGCGTGGCGGTTTTGCTGGTGAAGAGCTAGACGGCGTCTATGATGCGCTAGACTACCTGATTGCCAACGTCAATCGCTGCAACGACTGGGAAAAAAATCCAGAAGAATATATCGATTTAAAAGGTAAAAAAGTGGTGGTGCTAGGCGGCGGTGATACGGCGATGGATTGTAACCGTACCAGTATCCGTCAAGGGGCGCAGCAAGTGGTTTGTGCTTATCGCCGCGATGAAGAAAATATGCCCGGCTCCCGCCGCGAAGTGGTCAATGCGCGCGAAGAGGGTGTTGAGTTTTTATTCAACCGTCAACCGACAGAAATCATTGGTTTAAATGGTAAAGTGAACGCGGTCAAAGTGATTACCACTCATCTAGGCGCACCTGACAACCGTGGTCGCCAGCGCCCCGAGCCCATTCCCAATTCAGAAGAAATTATCCCCTGTGATGCAGTTATTTTGGCCTTTGGTTTCCGTCCAAGCCCTGCTGATTGGTTTGCAGGGCAGCAAATCACGATGGACAGCTCGGGTCGGGTCGTAGCCGCCGAAAAACAAACCTATAAATTTCAAACCAGTAACCCCAAAATATTTGCTGGTGGTGATATGGTACGCGGCTCTGATTTGGTCGTGACGGCGATTTGGGAAGGTCGTGAAGCGGCGGAAGGTATTCTAGATTTCTTAGAGGTATAGCATTTAGTGCTAGCAATAGCTAAATGCTCTTAGCCAGATATTCTCAGCTAAGCACTATCTTGGCGTGCTTTTTTGTTGTTATGTGCTAGCATGTTTTGACCTTTAACGTCTTTTATCTTTTAATAGATGAAAGGCGTTATTTTTTGACCATTGCTTTATTATCGCTTTATCAATAGTTAAGCTAGCAGTTATTATTTAACCGCATTTTTATTCATTTATTTTTATTCATTTATTATAAGAGACAGCCTGCGTGAAACCGACTTTTTGGCAACGATTTACTGCACCGTTTGTGGAGCCATATGCCCGCTATCAGCATGCGGATATTTTGCATGCCATACGTTTGGGTGTGGCCGTGCTGATTGCACTGTTGTTAAATGAGTTCACGCACTTGCCGCATGGCGAGTGGACGACCATTACCGTGTTTGTGATATTGGGTTTGTTGCAATATCAAGGGGCGATTTATACCAAGGCCAAAGAGCGCATACTCGGCACCTTACTTGGGGTGGTGGTCGGGCTGAGTTTCTTATGGCTGATCCAAGATACCGGTCATTGGCTATGGTTATATTACGGGCTGATTGGTATTATCAGTGGCATTATTGGTTATGTGGCGGTCAAGCAGCTGGGTTATATTGGTCTATTGACAGGGATTACGATGCTGATGATTGTTTCAAGCCCTGACCATAGTAATATTGCCCAAGATGGCTTATATCGCGCCTTTAATATCTTACTTGGCGCAGGGGTGGCGGTCGCAGCGACGTTAATCCTACCGCTTAAATCGACCTTGATGTGGCGGTTTTTATTGGCCAGCAATCTTGAAACCTGCAGTAATTTGTACGCTGGGGTTGGCAATCATATTGATGCAGAAGTTTTGGTACCTAAGCCATTTAAATATAGTAAGGCGACCAGTTCAGCCAGTATTATTTATCCAAAGAGCAGCTCTGTACCAGATACACCCGTTAATAAATCTTTGGTCAAAGCCCTACAAAAAATCAATAAGCGCCTGCTTGCCGTGCGCCCGCATATCGCCGCGACAGCCAGTGAATCAGGGATTGAAAAAGAAACGCTAGAGACCATTCAGCGTACCCATCGTAATATTATTGGTACTATTGATTTATTATTAAGTGCTGCGCCGCGCTTGGCCAATATTGAAATTGACGATGAAAACCATATTTTGCTTATCCATTATCAGCATGAATTAACGCAAGCGATGCAGCATATGGCGGCGGTATTACGTAGCCCAAACGATGAGGTATTTCGTCCAATTACCCGCATTGCGGTATCAGAATATCCAAGTGTAGAAAATTTGGGCTTTGAGTGGCAAGGCTATTTTTGGTTAACTCAAACCTTACAACTACAACTGCAGCGGCTCAGTGATTTGCTACAAACCACCAAGCCGCAATGGTTTGCCGCCTCAGGTCTGCGTTATCAGCGCCGCGAGCAGCGCCGTATTGAGCATAAAGGCAGCGAAACTGATTTGCATTTATAAATAGAAAAACAAATAAAAGACAAATAAAAAACGCTGACTCTATAAGGTCAGCGTTTTTTTATAGCCATATTTACTAAAAACAGCTAATAACCATCAGCCATTAATAATCATATTTTAACAAACAATGATTAACGACCGGTTTTTAGCTTATCCCAATACTGCTGATAAACTTGCAAGGCTTCATCACCGACATCTTCTTGGAATTCCGCTTTTGCTAGGACATCTTTGCTTGGATAAATGGTTGGATTGTTTCTAACCTCTTCTGGCATCATCTCACGTGCAGCGATATTAGGCGAGGCATAACCAATCTCTTCGCTGACGATTTTAGAGTTCTCAGGACGCAGTAAGTAGTCAATAAACTTGTGTGCTGCATCGACCTGTTTGGCGTTTTTGGGAATCACAAAGTTATCCATCCATAAGATAGCGCCCTCAGTTGGGTATTTATACACCAAGCTGGTCAAGCCTTCGTTATTGGCAATGATAGCTTCACCATTCCAGCTCATACCAACCGTGGTTTCGCCTTCCATATACGGCATGCGTGAAGCATCGGAGTTAAAGGTTTTTACATTTGGCATCAAGGTTGTTAGCTTCTCATAAGCGGCTTTGATTTCGTCAGGGTTTTTACTATTACCTGAATAGCCAAGGGTCAATAGCGCCATACCAAACACTTCGCGCATGTCATTCATCAGCATCACTTGACCTTTATACTCAGGACGCCATAAGTCATTCCAGCTATTTACGGTCGCAGGATCGACCGCTTCGCCATTGATGGCAAGACCGGTGCTGCCCCACATGTAAGGAATTGAGTATTTGTTTTCTGGGTCAACTTTAGTATTGGTGAATGAGGTATCAAGATTCTTAAAGTTGCTTAGTTTTGATTTATCCAGCTCTTGCAGCAACCCTTCTTTGGCCATTTTTTCGACATAATAGGTCGATGGAATCGCTAAATCATATTGGCTAGAGTCATCAAGCAATTTGAGCTTGGCGTACATGGCTTCGTTAGAATCAAAAGTAGTGTAATTGACGCGAATACCGGTCTCTTTGGTAAAACCATCGAGGATTTCTTGCGGCATATATTCCGACCAGTTATACAAATTAAGCGTTTCTGCACTGGTCGCAGCGCTATCGGTAGCGGCGTTATCTGATTTACTACAGCTCACAAGTGCGAGCCCAACCGCCACGGCTAATAGGGCTTTTGGAAGCATGCGAGCGCTACGAGCAACAGCGCGCGACGATGATAAATGGGTCAAAATATCTCTCCTAAAGTAAGAATGATGCAAATGAGTAAAAGTTAGATGGTAGATAGTTAATGCTAAGTGCTAAGTGTTGAATACTAAGTGTTAAGTACTGAATATAAGCTATCGAGCCAAATGTGAAACTATTATGGCTATGATTGTGAATAATTTAAAGGGTAAGGATGCAACCGATATTCATACCACTATTAAGGCTCATGCTAATAACTGGCTAAGAATTATTTAAAACTAATAGTATGAGGTTTTCCGCTAAACTTTTGTAAGATTATAAGCGCAAATAATCATGTTATGATGGGCGCTGGTTTATTTTTCAGCCATCACTTAACAATATAGTTTATATAAAACAAATAGATTAACCATAACACAATAATAAAGGATGCAACATCATGACTCAGAGTAACCCACTGATTCCAGCGCTGCTCACGGATAAAGTCGCTATCGTCACTGGCGCTAGTCGCGGACTTGGCGCTCAGATTGCTGAGCAAATGGCAGCAGCAGGCGCATGCATTTGCGTCAATTATCTTAATAATAAAGGCGCTGCCGACCAAGTGGTTGCCGATATCATTGCCGCAGGTGGTCAAGCATTTGCTTATCAAGCTGATGTTAGCGATTCAGCACAAATGCAAGCGCTGGCAGCTGAAGTGGTTGCGCGTTATGGTCGCATTGATATATTGGTCAATAACGCCTTGCCAAGTTATCAGTTTAATCCGAGTGCCGACTATACCAGTATCGAAACCGTCAAATGGGCGCATTTTTCGCAGCAGCTTGACGGTATTGTTAAAGGTGCGGTCAATAGCGTGCAAGCGGTACTACCACAAATGAAAACGCAAAAAATGGGCAAGATTATCAATATCTCGACCAATCTTGTTTATAATCCGGTGGTCACTTATTACGACTATACCACTGCCAAATCTGCATTGATTGGGCTGACGCGTAACTTGGCTGCGGAGCTTGGACAATACGGCATCCGTGTTAACTTGCTGGCTGGCGGATTGCTACAAACCACGGATGCGAGCCGTTTAACGACTGAAGAAGTCTTTGATTATATCGCCACCACCACGCCATTACGACAAGCAACCTCGGTGGCTGACTTTGCCAATTCGGTGCTATTAATGGCGTCTGATTTGAGCTTGGCCATCACCGGACAGTCTATCGCTGTCGATGGTGGTTTGACGATGCCTTAAGGCTTTGAGGTCATGATGCTTTGATATCTAAACGTTGATAAAAATAGCAAGATAAAATAAAAAACAAGCAAACAAACTTCTGACCACATTGATTAACTAAGAGATAGAGGAATAAGATGAATAACCGTAAACGAGCTGGAATCATCGCCGCAGTAATTGGGATGGTTGCTTTTATGATGATGTTCCATGCTGGCTCACCGACGCCTATCTTAAACTGGCCGGTGGAAACCTATATGGGCTTGGCATTTACCATTGGTTGGCTGAGTAGTGTGCCTAATTGGCTGGCCTATGTACTGGCAGCGCTGGTGCTTATCCTGATGGTCGTCGGCTTTTATAAAATTGGTGGCTGGGTTTATAGTCTGATGACAAGGAAGCGTTAAGTCCTTTTTTGCTCTATATTTAATTACTAAGATAGTTATGTGCGGCATTATTCTTGCGACCAGCTGTGAGTTATCAACCAAAAATTATCAATAACTAGAAAAACAAAAACCCTTGTCAGCGATTGGCAAGGGGTTTTTTTTTGGTTATAAAGATAAACGCTATGACTACTTTCTCTTAAGATTCTTATACTTACGATGCTACCTTAAATTGTTCAAGTACTGCTTGTATTCCGTACTCTTCAATCGTGCCAGTGACGAAATCTGCGCGCTCGATTAGTGCGGGCTGAGCATCGCCCATCGCTACCGCATAGCCGACTAAATCAAACATCTCTAAATCATTCATGCCATCACCGAACGCCATACATTCACGTGCATCTACGCCATAATACTGACAGACGTCTTTGATACCGCGTGCTTTAGAGGCGTTTGCTGGCAGAATATCTGCGCCAATATGATGCCAATGTACCAGCTTTAAATCGTCCTCTGCAAAGTCGATATCTTGCATCTTCTCTTCTGGATTGTTAAAAAATACTGAGCATTGATAAACCGTATTTGCCTTATGAT
>Ga0208435_100114_pt1 | contig 26764 bp, 28 predicted proteins | sample 24_taG_FD_184097 | JGI IMG/M metagenome (GOLD analysis project Ga0208435, IMG submission 184097) | Marine viral communities from Cariaco Basin, Caribbean Sea - 24_WHOI_OMZ (SPAdes) (version 2) | ecosystem: Environmental > Aquatic > Marine > Oceanic | place: Caribbean Sea: Cariaco Basin...
TGATCGAGCGAGAAGGCATTCGGGAGAACCTGGTGCTGAAGTACCTGGAACAGCCGCTTCCCTGATGCGCCCATCGGGAGCCCCTCCCTTATCGGAATTTGATCCCGGTCTGCCCACCATTAACGGAACTTAGTATGCTCACGGTTGTCTTGAGGCAGAACCTGTTGTGAGCATAAGGAACTCGTATGACAACCATTCGGTTATGGGATTTACCGACACGCCTGTTTCACTGGTTGCTGGTACTGGCGGCCGTGGGTGCCGTGATCAGTATTAAATCGGGCGCGATTGACTGGCATGAACGCTTTGGCCTGGCAGTAGTCGGGCTGTTGTCGTTTCGTATTATCTGGGGTTTTACCGGCTCTACCTATGCCCGGTTTGCCAGCTTTGTTCGTGGGCCGGGAGCCATCATCGATTATGTGCGCGGACGCTGGCAGGGGGTAGGCCACAACCCGCTGGGGGCGCTTTCCGTGCTGGCGCTGATCGGCCTGTTCGGCTTCCAGGCGGCAAGCGGGCTGTTCGCCAACGATGAAATTGCCTTTAACGGCCCACTGACTCCGCTGGTGTCATCGGCCTGGAGCGATACCCTCAGCAGTTGGCACCGTTTGACGGAATGGTTCTTGTACGGGCTGGTCATCCTGCACGTGGCAGCGGTAGTGCTGTACTCAAAAGTGAAGAAAGACAATCTGCTGAAGCCGATGATCACCGGTAAAAAGCCGGTTGAGAAAGGCCTGGCGGAAGATGCCCGAGGCGGTGGTGCGGTAGCGTTTGTGATTTCACTGGTGCTGGCGGGGATTGTGGTTGTCGGTGCCAGTGGCAGCTTTGTCTCGCCGCCACCGGCACCGGAGCCCGCACCCCAGAACCTGGGGTGGTAAGCCCGGGGCAGTCTTACTTCGCGCGGAAGTTGTCGTGGCAGGCCTTGCAGGTCTCGCCCACGGCAGCAAACTGGCGCGCCAGGGCGGCTTTATCACCGCTAGCAGCAACTTCCTGCAGCTTGTTGGCTTCACGGCCGAAGTTCATGCCCACTTCACGGGCTTTTTCCGGCTGCTCGAAAAACTCAGGCTTCAGGCGGGTGTTCTCGGCTTTGTCCAGAGTGGAATCCGGGCTGTAGAGCGCGCCCATGCCGGAGTTGGCCACTGCGGCAATGGCATTGGCTGCGGCTTTCATCTGGTCGGCGTTGAACTCAACCTCGCCATCGACCGCCTGTGCCTTGATCTTGCCCATGTTCCAGGACATGAACTGGTAGGCTGCCTGGCGGGCTTCAATCTGGTCTTCAACACTCATCTGGGCGCTGGCCGGCATGGCGAAAGACAGCGCCAGAGCGGCGGCGGATACGAAACTTGTTTTCTTCATTTCAGGTCCCTCTCGTATGGTTTGCGTTTGGTCTGATTGGTCTTGCTGCAAAAATGCCTTATAAAGGTTTGGTTATGAGCATGCTACCTGTATAGACTCATTGCTGACAGTTATAAGAGCCTAAAGTTCAATCCGGAGAAATTCCACCATGGCAATATGGACAGTAACCCCCGATCTTGACCAGATGATGGCACACAGCCAGAAAACTGCCGTCAGTCACATGGGCATTGAATACCTTGAGGTCGGTGACGACTACGTGAAAGGCCGCATGCCGGTCGATGAACGCACGGTTCAGCCGTTTGGCATTCTGCATGGGGGCGCGTCGGTATTGCTGGCGGAAACGCTGGGCAGCATGGCGGCCAACTGTTGCCTGAAAGACAAGAACACCGTGGCCGTTGGCCTGGATATCAATGCCAACCACATCCGCCCGGTTACCGGCGGCTGGGTCTACGGAACTGCCCGTGCCCTGCATATCGGCAGTGCGACCCAGGTCTGGGAAATCCGGCTGGAGAACGAACAGGGCAAGGTAACCTGCATCTCGCGCCTGACCATGGCGGTCACCAAGCGGCCATAAACCCGGAAGCGGGGTCAGTCCGAGCAGGTGCTGACCCGGCCCCGGCCCTGATCCTTGGATTGGTAGAGTGCCCGGTCGGCCCGGTGCATCAGGTCTTCCAGGGTCTGGTCGCCCACAATGAGGCGGGTAATGCCAAAGCTGGCACTGGCGTGAATGGAACGGCCTTTGTGCTGGATGACCAGCTCGTTGAGCATTTCAAGCATCCGCTCCGTCAGTTCGATGGCTTCGCCCATTGTGGTGTCCGGCAGCAGTAGCGCGAACTCTTCGCCCCCCAGCCTGGCGACAATGTCCGATTCCCGAACCCGGTTCTGCAGCAGCCGGGCGATCTGTCGGAGCACTTCGTCGCCGGCATCGTGGCCATAGGTGTCGTTTACCTGCTTGAAGTAGTCCAGGTCCATCATCACCATGGCCAGCGGGCTGGCATGGCGCTTGGCGTGGCGGAGCAATTGCCCGCCAAACTCGTAGAAGGCGCGGCGGTTGTGAAGGCCGGTCAGCTCGTCTTCCAGGGCCGCGGCCCTGGCTTGCTGGTGGGCCTCCTGAAGTTCCAGTTCCATCTGCTTGCGCAGGGTGATATCGGTGGCAATTTCCAGCCGCACCAGCCGGCCGTCGGTCCAGTGGATGGCCTGGTCACGGCACTGGTACCAGTGGCCGTCCAGCTGGTTCTGGAACTCCCACACGTGTGGCGGGTTGGGGGTGCCGTCTTCGGCCAGCAGCAGGTGATTGGTGCAGAAGCTGCAGGGGCCATCGCTGTCTTGCAGCACCTGCCAGCATTTTCGGCCCTCGATGTTGCCCCAGATGCTCCGGCCGTAGGCGTTCATATACAGCAACTCGTGGGTCTGGAAGTCGGAAACGTAAACCAGGGCATCAAGGTTATCGAGTACAGCCTGAAGCCCGGCCGCCGGGGTGGTCCCGGAGGCAGGAAGGCCTGCATCGGCAGGCAGGTTGAGAGAGGGGATACCTGATTTCATTGCGTTGTTTTCGTTTGTACGGTTTCCTGTCATCACTGCAGTATGGCCTTTTTTTACACAGGTTGTCTGTACTGAAATTGATACCGAGTGTGGTAATTAACTATGTCTGATTCTAATGGCGGCCAGATTTGCCCCTGTGGTAGTGGCCAGGTTTATTCGGCCTGTTGTGGTCGTTGGCATGCCGGTGCTCCTGCACCGTCGCCCGAGGCCCTGATGCGCTCCCGCTTCACAGCCTTTGTAACCGGAGACAGCAACTACCTGCTGGCTACCTGGCACCCGGACACCCGCCCGGAAAGCTTGTCACTGGACGGCTCTCCCGAGTGGACAGCTTTGCAGATTTTCAGTGCCGGTGAGCAGGGAGCGAAAGGCCTGGTTCATTTTCGGGCCATCTACCGGACGGGATCTGGTTGGGGGTACCTGGAAGAACACTCGGACTTCGTGAAAGAAGGCGGGCACTGGCTCTACGTGGCCGGTGAAACCAGCGAAGGCACCCTCAAGTCCGGCCGTAACGAGCCCTGCCCCTGTGGTAGCGGGCGAAAGTACAAATCCTGCTGCCTGAACGGATGAACCTGCTATGACCAATACAGTGCCGCAAACCGGCAAGGGTGTGGCCTATGGCCTGGCGGCCTACACCATGTGGGGCAGCTTTCCCCTGTACTTTGCCCTGTTTGAGGGTATTCCGGCCTGGGAGGTGCTCATCCACCGGGTGATCTGGTCCTGCCTGTTCCTGGCGGTCGTGATTTCCCTGCTTCGGCGCTGGCCGCCAGTCACCGCAGCCCTGAAACAGCCGAAAAATCTGGGCTTTGTGCTGGGCTGCTCGGTGTTTATTGCCGCTAACTGGGGTATCTATATCTACGCCGTGGAAACCCGCCATGTGCTGCAGGCCAGCCTGGGCTACTTTCTTACGCCCCTGGTGAACGTCGCCATGGGCTTGATGATACTCGGTGAGCGTATTTCCCGCTTGCAGGTGGTGGCGGTTGTGATGGCCGGCGTTGCCATCCTGTACCAGTTCTTCCTGCTGGGCGAGCTGCCCTGGATAACCCTGGCGCTGGCGTTCAGCTTTGGTACCTATGGTTTGCTGCGCAAGAAGGTGGAACTCGATGGCCTGTCCGGCCTGTTTGTGGAAACCCTGTTGCTGCTGCCGCTGGGGTTGCTGACGCTGGCCTGGTTGTCCTCGCAGAATCTTTCGCACTTTACCGAGTCTGCTTACAGCACGCTGCTGTTGCTCTCCAGTGGTGCAGTCACGGCTATTCCCCTGTTAGCGTTTGCCGGTGCCGCCCGGCGGCTGAAGCTCTCCACCGTGGGTTTTCTTATGTACATCAACCCCACCATCCAGTTTCTGATCGCGCTTTATATCTTCCATGAACCACTGAGCACCGCAAAGTTACTGAGTTTTGTGATGATCTGGGTAGCGCTGGCGCTTTACTCGTGGTCTGCCTGGGTCGGGCGGGCACGCACTGTGTAAAATCCTGCAAAATATGCGGAGTAAAGGCAGGTTTATGTCGGCTCCGCAGGTACCATCCTTATTATTCGTTGGCTAAACCCTTCTTTGATAAGGATGAAATGATGAAAACAGGTAAGTTGATGGCTTCTCTGGTGGCCGGTGTTGCGTTGTCTGGTTCTGCCTCCATGGCGCTGGCACAGCAAGGCTATGCGGGTATCAGTCTGGGGCAGGCTGAGGTTAAGGATTTTTGTGACGGTCTGTCCGGCTTGTCCGGTGTGGACTGTGATGACACTGCGTTGAGCGGTCGGCTTTACGCGGGCGGTTTCTTCGATAAGTATCTGGCATTTGAAGCAGGCTATCGCTATATCGATGAAACGTCCGCAGAAGGCGCAATTCCTGACGTAGTTTCCGCTGGTATTGATGCCTCCTATCATATGTTTGATAGTTCTTTGCTTGTCTTTACACCTGAGTTTGGGCCGGTTCGATTATTTGCCAAGGCTGGCTTGCAGTTTTGGCGCCAGGATGTGGACGCGAAGCTAACCGTTCTATCTGAGGGCTTTAACGGTTCGGAGCAAGAATCTGGCCTGGCTTTCCGCACCGGCGCCGGCGCGACCATCGACTTCACCGAGTCCTTTGGCCTCCGGCTGGAGTGGGATTACCTGCAGAATGTGGGTGATGATGTCATTGATAACCTGGAGTCGGATATCCACATCTTCTCCGTAGGGCCTGAATTCCGTTTCTGAAGCCGGCATAGCGTTTGATAGCCGGTGTGAGGTTTTGACATGAAGCAGTCCATCACCGGCTATCACAAAGACGATGAAAACCACTGGGTGGCGCAACTGGCCTGCGGGCATAATCAGCATGTGCGCCATGATCCGCCCTGGGTGAACCGGCCCTGGGTTACTGCCGTGGAAGGACGTCGGTCGATGTTAGGCTTCGAGCTGGATTGTAAGAAATGCGACGACGGCGCGCCGACGGATGATCGTCCGGAGCTGCCTGAAGGCCCTCAAGCCTAGGCCTGGGTTTCGAGGTAGGCTTCCAGTTCGTTGGCCAGCCAGCCCACCACAGCGCCGCCCTGCGCCTGTTCCGATTCCAGTGCACTGAACACCTTCCACCAGCGGGCACTGCGGTGGTGGATGGTCTGTAGCTGTTCCTTTCTTAAAGCCTCTGCAATCAAAGGTAACGGCAAGTCGGCCCAGCCGGCGCCGTCCATCACCGCATCCCGGATCAGTTCGTACTGGGTGAAGGCCAGGTAATTGGCGGTTTCCGGGGATTCTGCCACCAGCAGCGAATCCTGCATGTAGGCCAGGGTGATTTCCGTATGGCTGATCAGGTCGTCCTGGGTAACGCGTTTCAGCTGGCTGAGGGGATGGTCCGGCGCGGCCACGGTGAGCATGCGCACATCTGCCAGTTCCCGAAACCATTGATAACCTTCATTGAGCAGCTCCGGCATCAGGCCGTAGGCCACATCTACTGACTGGTTGCGCACCAGGGGTGGCAGCTCCCGGGGAGACGCCAGGTACACCGAGAGGCTGGTCTGGGGGAAGCGTTGTTTCAGCCGGCGCAGGATATCCCGCCAGATGTCCTCTGGAATGGAGTCGTCCCGGGCAATGCGCAGTACCGATTCCGCCCCGCTCAGGTGATGCTGGCAGCGGGCCAGTATCTGGCCGGCCACCTGGTCGAAACGCCGGCAGTCAGTGAGGATGGACTGGCCGATGGCGGTCAGGTGCAGCTGGTTACCACTGCGTTCGAACAGCTCCACGCCCAGCTCATCTTCCAGGGAAGCCAGCACGGTGCTGACCGTGGTGCGGCTGCGGCTCAGCTCCCGGGCAGCGGCGGCTACGCTGCCGTTGCGCATTACGGAAAGGAAGGTTTTGATCTGGGAGGTTTTCATGGGCTTACCTATGCGACGGATTTTCCGTCGCTCAGCGACTCACGCCTTTTGAATGATGCCGATAATATGGCCGGCAATTCTCAGGAGGTCAAAATGTTTACTTCTCTGGCGCGGGAAAATCTGGCGCTGACGTTATCTGCCGTGGGTGCGGGCCTGTTTGCCCTCGCCGGCATTACCTGGGGCCTTTGGGTCGATTCACTGGTTATTCTCTTCGACGGTGCTTATTCCCTGATCAGTCTGGGGCTGTCGCTGCTGTCACTCTATGCCGCCCGCCTGGTGCGCCGGCCCGCCAATGAAGACTATCCGTTCGGAATGGGTGCGGTGGAGCCGCTGGTGATTGCCGTGAAAGGCCTGGTGATCGGGTTGGTGTGTGTGCTGTCACTGGCCTCTGCCGTGGTGTCGCTGCTTCAGGGCGGCCGGGCCGTTGCTGCGGATATGGCGATGATTTTTGGTGCAGTGAACGTGGTGGGCTGCCTGGCGGTGTGGGTTTACCTGCGCTGGTCGAGTTTCCGTAATGATTCCGGGCTGGTGAAAGCCGAACAACGCCAGTGGCTGATGGACAGCGCTCTGAGTGCCGCCGTCATGATCGGCTTTGCGGCTGCCTGGATGCTTGAGCGCAGCCAGTGGTCAGAACTGGCGGTGTATGCCGACCCGGTGATGATGCTGGTGATCTCGGTTTACTTTATGACCGTGCCGGTGAAGATGGTCCTGGAATCGGTTCGGGAACTGCTGCTGGCGGCACCCCGGAATGAAGCCCTGGACGACATCCACGAGACCCTGGAAGACCTGGGCCTGAACCCGGAGCAGGTCAAGGTGGCTAAGCTGGGCCCCAACCTGTTGCTTGAAGCCCGCATGGTGCGTATCTGATTCCAGCTCAGCCCAGGCCGAGCCCGCCCATAGCCAGAATCTGGCGGCGGGTGTCGGCTTTTTCCTGCCCGATCGAGTCAATGATCCCGGCAACCGCCTCCGGCAGGGTTTCCGGGGCATCTTTCCGGAACTGCTCCAGCAGTTCCAGCTGTATGTGCAGGTCCTGGAAGCGGCCGTAAAGGTCTTGCCGCTTTCTGAGGGTTTTCAGGTCCTGCTTTCTCGCCCCGGGGTCCAGCTCCATTAAATAGCGTATGCGTTTGAGTTGCTTGCGCAGCGTGTGGAAATCTTCATCCGGAGCGGTATGCAGCAGTTCTGCCGTCCCCCGGTTGAAACTCCGCAGCCGTTTCAGAATGGCCTTGCGGATGTCTCCGGCACTGAGGCCAGATACCAGTTTACAAAATTTGCCGGAGTCTATTTCGCTTTCCCAGCTGTGCAGGCTGTTGCGGTAGCGGACGCTGCCGAGGCGTTTGGCCAGGCGTTTCTGGCGGCTGGCGGCCTTGCTTCCGGCCCAGGTTTCCAGTGCCGCACGTAACTCCGGGGTATCCGGACACAGCGCAGGCAAGTCCGCCAGGAATACGTGCAGGTCCCGCAGCCGGCCGGTTGCCCGGGCATGCCGCTTGAGTTGGGCAACGGCCGGGCGCAGTCGGGTGGTGCCGCTTACTTCAGCAATGGCTTCGGCCAGGGCCCGGCTGCGGCGCAGGGCAATGCGGTACTGGTGCAGGAATTCGTCATCCAGCCCGAGTATCACGCCCGGCTCCAGTTGTTTCAGGCGCTCAGCCTGAAGCTGCAGGGTAGCCGGAAGGTCGGTAATGGCGCCTGGCGCTGGTCGCTTTATCGGGTTCCGGTGTTTGCGTTCGAATTCCCGGTAACTGTAGTTTCTGGGTATGAGAAAGTGTTCCAGTGTGCCGGAGTTTTTATCGAGCTTGCGCCAGTGCTTACCGGGCAGGCGAATGTGCAGGAAGCTGGCGGTAGGCAGGGCCATCGGCGCGTGCTTCGCCAGCCAGTCGGCCAGCTCCTGTAACGCGGGGTTATGACCGATGACAACAACGCGTTCAGTGCTGTCGTCCAGCTTTTTCAGCCACTCCAGAAGACGTTTGAAGTCGAAAGTATAGAGGCCCGGGTCTATATGAAACCGGTCTTCGGGCAGGTCTGCGGGCAGAATGCCCCGGGCGGTTTGCCGGGCCCTGGTTGCATCACTGGCAAAGACGTCGCTCGACTGGAACACCTCCAGCCGCTGAAGGGCCTTGCCCAGAGGCTGCAGCTGCTGCTCGCCCCGGTTGTTCAGGGGGCGGTCCCGGTCGGCCAGGCCTTCATCGGCCCAGCTGGATTTGGCGTGGCGGATAAGAAACAGGTGCTTCATGGTGCTCGTCCTGATTGTGCACTCGGTCAGCGGTCAGTGTGGCACAGCTGCAAGTCGTTTACATGACGGCGCCGGATTGGCGTTGGGGGCTGCCGCAGGTATCATGTTTTACCGTTCCCTGAACAGTTCAGACCAATAACACAATAACGGAAGCCAACACCATGCACATCCGTAAAACACTCCTGGCGGCAACAGCGGTTGCTGTGGCGGCCTTCAGTTCGTCGGCCCTGGCCGAGAAATATACCTTGCGCCTGGCTGAAACCTGGGGCCCGAATTCCCCCATTCTGGGCGAGACCACCAAGCACTTCGAAGACATGGTGGAGAAGATGTCTGCCGGCCGGATTGATGTTCGCATTGATTCTGCCAACAAGCACAAGGCGCCTTTCGGCATCTTCGACATGGTGCGTAACGGCCAGTACGACATGGGCCACACCGCCTCTTATTACTACAAAGGCTCCATCCCCAACGCCATGTATTTCACCACCGTGCCGTTCGGTATGCTGGCTCCCGAACAGTACGCCTGGTTCTACTACGGTGGCGGCATGGAACTGATGCAGAAAGTGTATGAGCCCTTCGGCCTGCTGTCGTTCCCGGGTGGTAACACCGGTAACCAGATGGGCGGCTGGTTCAACAAGGAAATCAATTCCCTGGAAGACCTCAAGGGCCTGAAAATGCGCACCCCGGGCTTTGCCGGCGAGGTGATGGCAGAACTGGGTGTGTCGGTGACCAACCTGCCGCCGGGTGAGCTGTACACGGCACTGGATCGCGGCACCATTGATGCGCTGGAATGGGTAGCACCGGCCCTGGACTTCCCCATGGGCTTCCACCAGATTGCCAAGTACTACTACTCCGGCTGGCAGGAGCCGGGCGCAGAAGTACAGTTCCTGATCAACCAGAAAACCTGGAACAAACTGCCGGAAGACCTGCAGGAAATCCTGCGGGTAGCCATGCGTACCGCTGCCTATGATATGTATGCCAAGAGCACCAACGACAGCGCCGATGCCTGGAACCGCATGCAGAAAGACTATCCGGAGGTAACCCACAAGGTGTTCCCGCCGGAAGTGATTGAAGCCCTGCGCGAGACCACTCACCGGTTGCTCGAAGAGGAAGCCGAGAAGGATCCGCTGGCCCGGGAAATCATCACGTCTATCCGTGAATACCTGGCGGGCGTGCGTAAGTGGACTAACATTTCTGACAAGGCTTACCTGAACAGCGTGGCTGATCAGTAAGTATCCGTTTCAGCAGGCTGGAACAAAAAAGGCGTGAGGGTAATCCGAAACCCTCGCGCCTCTTTCTGTTCGGGGCTGTTTCTGGAAAAATACGCCGCTCAAACTTTGGGCAGGGCCGATGAAACAGACACTGCTATCTCTGAGCAATCTCACCAAGCAATTTGACGGCAAGAAAGTACTGGATTCGCTGGATCTCGAGATCTTCGATGGCGAGTTCATTACCTTGTTAGGGCCGTCTGGTTGCGGAAAAACCACCCTGCTGCGGATGATGGCGGGTTTCGAGCACCCGGATGAAGGGTCCATCACCCTTGGCGGGCAGGATTTGACCCACACGCCGCCGGAGCACCGTCCGCTGAATACGGTGTTCCAGAACTATGCGCTGTTCCCCCATATGTCGGTGTTCGACAACGTGGCCTATGGCCTGAAAATGGAGAAACGGCCAAAAGAGGAAATCCAGCAGCGGGTAGAAGAAGCCCTGGCCATGGTGCAGCTGGAAGACTTTGCCAGGCGTAAACCGCATCAGCTTTCGGGAGGCCAGCAGCAGCGGGTTGCGATTGCCCGGGCGGTGGTAAAGCGGCCGAAAATGTTGCTGCTGGACGAACCCCTGTCTGCCCTGGACTTCAAGCTGCGCCGCACCATGCAGGTGGAGCTCAAACGGCTGCAGCGGGAGCTGGGCATTACCTTTGTGTTTGTTACCCACGACCAGGAAGAAGCGCTGTCGATGTCTGACCGGGTGGTGGTGCTGAAAGGCGGCCATATCCAGCAGCTGGGCACTCCCCGCGAGGTCTATGAACGCCCCGCCAACCTGTTTACCGCCCGTTTTGTGGGTGAAACCAACTTCTTCCCGGGCCGGGTGGATGCCGCCAACGGCGATGACACCATCACCGTGGATGTGTTCGGCCTTAAGCGCACCTTCCGCAAACCCGATTTCCCGGTCAAAGAAGGGCAGGGCCTGCACGTGCTGCTGCGCCCCGAAGATATCCGGGTGCTGGCGCCGGAGGATGAAGACGGTGTGGCCGGCAAGGTGGTGGAGCGTAACTACAAGGGCAGCACCCTGGATTCGGTCATCCACCTGAGCGATGGCACCGAAGTGCTGGCATCGGAATTCTTCGATGAAGACGACCCCACCTTTGATTACCGGCTGGGCGAGCCGGTGAAGGTCAGCTGGGTAGACGGCTGGGAATGGCTGTTGCCGGAAGAATACACCGATATTACTGAAGAAGAGCCGATTGATGGGTAGCGTCAGGCAGCAGCCGTTCCGTGCGGCGGTGCTGGTGCTGGTGTGGGGCTGGTTGCTGTTCCTGGTGTTCACCCCCAACCTGCTGGTGGTGGGTGCCAGTGTGATGACCCGGGACCCGGGCTCGTTCATATCGCTGCCCCTGAACCTGGATGCCTACCGGCAGTTGCTGAATCCCCTGTACTTGGACGTGTTCCTGCATTCCCTGTACATGGCCGCCATGACCACGCTGATCTGCCTGTTGATTGGCTACCCCTTTGCCTGGGCGTTGTCGAAGGTGCCCAAACAGCGCCAGGTGTTGCTGATCTTCCTGCTGATTGTGCCCTTCTGGACCAATTCGCTGGTGCGTACCTACGCCCTGAAATTGCTGCTGGCCACCAACGGCTTGCTCAACAACGCCCTGATGTCCCTGGGCCTGATTGAAGAGCCCCTGAAGATGCTCTACACCGAGGGTGCGGTAATTGTCGGGCTGGTGTACCTGCTGCTGCCGTTCATGATCCTGCCGCTGTATGCGGTATTCGATGACCTGCGGGAAGACTATTTGCGGGCCTCCCACGATCTGGGCGCCGGCCGGTTGTCCACCTTCATCCACGTGATTGTGCCGCTGACCCTGCCGGGCGTGCTGGCCGGTGTGATGCTGGTATTGTTGCCGGCCATGGGGTTGTTCTTTGTGCCGGACATTCTGGGGGGATCCCGCAACCTGCTGGTAGGTAACGTGATCAAGAACCAGTTCCTGGACGCCCGCAACTGGCCCTTCGGTGCGGCCGCCAGCATTGTGCTGACCCTGGCCATGGCGTTCCTGATGTTCGCCCACCGGCTGAGTAAACGGCGGATCGGGGAGGACGGCGTATGAACCGCTGGTTGCCCCGCACCTACCTGACCCTGGTGTACCTGCTGCTGTACGTGCCCATTGTGGTGCTGGTGGTGTTCTCCTTCAACGAATCCCGCACCGGTTACGAATGGGGCGGCTTGAGCCTGCGTTGGTATGAAGCCCTGTTCAACAACCGGGCCATGGTGCAGGCCATGTGGAATTCCCTGTGGCTGGCGCTGTCTGCGGCTACCGTGTCTACCCTGATTGGTGCGCTCACCGCCCTGGCCCTGCACCGTTACCGGTTCCGGGGCAAGAAAGTGCTTAACGGCATGCTGTTTATCGTGATGATGTCGCCGGAGATTGTGCTGGCCATCTCCCTGCTGGCCCTGTTCCTGCTGGTGGGGCTGCAGCTGGGCTATGTGTCCCTGCTGCTGGCCCACGTAACCTTCTGCCTGCCGTTTGTGGTGATTACCGTGATGGCGCGCCTGAGCGGCTTTGACGAGCGCCTGCCGGAAGCAGCGCGGGACCTGGGTGCCTCCGATTTCACCATGACCCGCACCGTACTGATCCCGGTGATCATGCCGGCATTACTGGCAGGCTGGCTGCTGGGGTTTACACTGTCACTGGATGATGTGGTGGTCAGCACCTTCGTTAGTGGCCCGAGTTACGAAATTCTGCCTTTGCGCATCTATTCCATGGTGCGGGTAGGCCTGAAACCCGAGGTAAATGCCCTGGGCACACTGTTGCTGGTGTTTTCACTGGTCATGTTGATCTTGTCTCAATGGATACTGTTAAGGAGCAAACGATGAAGAAACTGGCACTGGCCGGCGCGATGGCACTGGGCCTGGCGGGCTGCAGTGGTTCCGAGGAGCCGCAGGTACTGAACCTGTACAACTGGTCCGAGTATATGCCCCAGGAAGTTCTGGACCGCTTCACCGAGGAAACCGGTATCCAGGTGGTGTACACCACCTACGACAGCAACGAAGCCATGTACGCCCGGCTGAAACTGCTGGACGAGAGCGCCGCCTATGACCTGGCCGTGCCGTCTACCTACTACGTGAGCAAGATGCGCCAGGAAGACCTGCTGATGCCCATCGATCGCAGCAAGATCGAAGGCTTTGACCAGCTCGACCCGGAACTGGTGAACCTGGATATCGACCCGGACAACCAGTACAGCGTGCCTTACCTGTGGGGCACCACCGGCATTGCCGTGGACACTGCCGATGTGGAAGGCGAAGTGACCGCCTGGGCAGACCTGTGGGATGAGCGCTTCGAAGGCCGGGTGATGCTGACCAACGACATGCGCGAAGTGTTCCATGTAGGCCTGCGGGTGCTGGGTTACTCCGGTAACAGCACCGATCCCAAGGAAATCGAGGAAGCCTACGAGAAGCTGACCGAGCTGATGCCGTCTGTGCGGACCTTCAACTCCGATGCCCCGCGCATGCCGTACCTGGAAGGTGAAACCGACGTGGGCATGATCTGGAACGGTGAAGCCGTGATGGGTCGTGACACCCTGGAGTCCCTGGAGTACGTGTATCCGGAAGAGGGCATCATCGCCTGGCTGGACAGCTTCGTGATTCCCAAGAACGCCAGGAACCCGGAAGCGGCCCACCAGTTCATCAGCTTTGTGCTGCAGCCGGAAATCTCTGCCCTGATCAGCGAAGAGATTGGCTACGCCACACCGAACCTGGCTGCCCGGGAACTGCTGGATGACTCTGTGGCAAATGACCGTGCCAGCTATCCGAACGCCACCGACATGATCAATGCGGAGTTCCAGACCGACATTGGTGACGAGGCGCTGCAGGTGTACGCCAAGTACTGGGAAATGCTGAAGTCCGGTCAGTAAGCCTTTCCTGGCGTATCAGCGATCAAAAAAACGGAGGCTTCGGCCTCCGTTTTTGCATCCGGGTTTCACAAAACTGAAATACATGGTCTATAACTTCCTGATAACAAAACGGTAGCGAAACCGCATAACACTGTTTCAGGGGAATGAATGACCATGGCACTGCGCAAGACACGGATATCAGCACTGGCCACCCTGCTGGCCGCCACGACCGCCTCCGGTAACCTTCTGGCTGAAGAACTTCGCCTGATCACCTGGGGTGGCTATGCCCCGGATGAGGTGGTGGCCCAGTTCGAAGAAGAGACCGGCATTGATGTGCAAATTACCCTGTCCAACAACGAAGACATGATCTCCAAGCTGCGGGCCACCGGCGGTGCCGGCTTCGACCTGGCCCAGCCCAGCCAGGACCGCATCGTGGGCGTGCAGCGCCAGTTCAACATCTACAAGCCCATCGACTACAGCCGGGTTAATACCGATCAGCTGCAGCCGTCGATGGTCAAAGCCACCCGGGAATCGACAGCCCTGAACGGCCAGTCCTTCGGGGTGCCGTCGGTGTGGGGTACCAGTGGATTGATCGTACACAGCTCGGTGGCAGACACCGTTACCGACTACACCGATCTGTGTGACCCGGCGGTGGCCGGCAAGGTCAGTTACCGGCTCAAGCGCCCGACGCTGATGGGCTTTGCCTTCGCCATGGGCATGGACCCGTTTGCTGCCTATAACGATCGCGATGAGTACCAGTCCATCATGGCGAAAGTGGAAGACAAGCTGATCGACTGCAAGGCTAACGTGAAAACCTACTGGACCGGCGGCGACCAGTTGCTGTCGTTGCTGCGTACCGGTGAAGTGACCGCCGCCATGGCCTGGGATGCCGGTGGCTGGAAGCTGAACGCAGAAAACCCCGAGATCCGCTTTGTGGCCCCGGAATCCGGTGCCCTGGGCTGGATTGACACCTTTGCCATTCCCCGCCGCAGCGAGAACGAAGAGGCCGCCTACAAGTGGATCAACTTCGTGATGCAGCCGGAGATTGCGGCGAAAATTACCAATGCGTCCGGAAACTTCACCGCCTCCAAAGGCGCCGACGAGTTTGTGAAGGCCGAGCTGCGGGATGCCTATCGCCTGAGCTTTGATGAGGAAGCCATCAACAACATCAAATGGTATCCGCCGGTACCGCCGGGGCTGGAAGCCATGGAAGGGCAGGTGCTCGATCGCGTCCAGGCTGCCAACTGATTCTTATGGCAACAGAGTCTGACCTGTCCTGTAACGGGCTGATCCGCCGCTTTGGCAAAACCGCAGCGGTGGATCACATCTCGCTGGATGTGCCGGCCGGCACCTTCTTCTCCATTCTGGGGCCTTCCGGCTGCGGCAAGACCACCCTGCTGCGGCTGTTGGCGGGCTTCGACAAGCCGGATGAGGGCGATATCTTCATCCGCGGCCAGCGCATGAATGACGTGCCGCCTAACAAGCGCCCGGTGAACATGGTGTTCCAGCACCTGGCGCTGTTCCCCACCATGACCGTCGGCGACAACATCGGCTATGGCCTGAAACGCCGAAAGGTGCCCGTGGCCGAGCGCCGCAAGCGCATTGCCCGGGTGCTGGAGCAGGTGGGCCTGCCCGGGCTGGAGCACCGTAATCCGCAGGAGCTCTCCGGCGGCCAGCGCCAGAGGGTGGCCCTGGCCCGTTGCCTGGTGCTGGAGCCCACCCTGCTGTTGCTGGATGAGCCGCTTGGTGCGCTGGACCTGAAGTTGCGGGAACAGATGAAGGTGGAGCTGAAGCACCTGCAGAAGCAGTTCGGCACCACCTTTGTGTACATCACCCACGACCAGTCCGAGGCCATGGTGATGTCGGACCAGGTGGCGGTAATGAAAAGCGGCCGCTTTGAACAGGTGGCGCCGCCAGAGGAGCTGTACCGGGAACCCGCCACACCCTTCGTGGCGGGGTTTGTGGGGGATAACAACCGGCTCTCCGGAGAGGTCGTCACCCTGGCGGACAACATGGCCGATATCCGGCTGGATAACGGCGAAGTGGTTCGGGGCCGGCTTGCCGCCAACGGGCTGTCTAACGGTGACCGGGCCGAGCTTTATGTGCGCCCGGAATCCCTGATGTTCACCGGTGAGGCCCTTAAAGACGGCTTCTGTGCCATGCAGGCGAAGGTACTGACCACCCTGTTTGACGGTGCCAACAGTCGGGTTGAGGCAGAAAACGGCGGCCAGCCGGTGTTTGCTCGCCTGCCGCAGGATGGCACGGCACCGCGCCTGACCACCGGCGCGGAGATCCGCCTGGCCTGGGATCCGAAACTGGCGCGGGTCTACGGAGCCTGTCAGTCGTGAATGCCTCTGCCAGCCGTTTGTCCCTCTGGTTGCTGTTAACACCGTTTCTGCTCTGGATTGTGTTGCTGGTTCTGGTGCCGCACCTGCAGATGCTGCGGGTGTCGTTTCAGGTGCGGGAAAGCTGGGATACCTTGGCCTGGGGTTTGGAACAGTATCAGAACTTCTTCAGCGAATCCTATTACTGGCGAACCTTTGTGCGTACCGGGGTGATGTCGCTGTTCACCACCTTCCTGACCCTGCTGATTGCCTTCCCCATTGCCTGGTACATTGCCCGCCTCGCCCGGGGCCGGAGCAAGGGCATCCTGTTCCTGGCTTGCCTGATCCCGTTCTGGGCCAGTGAGTTAGTACGTACTTACGGCTGGATGATCCTGCTGCGGGAAAGCGGCCTGTTCAGCTCCTGGCTGCAGGCGCTGGGCTGGGTCGACGGCCCGGTGGAGATGCTCTACAACGATGTGGCGGTGATTATCGGCCTGGTCTACAACGGCCTGCTGTTTATGGTGGTGCCCCTGGTGACCACACTGGATGGTATGGACGAGAACCTGGTGGAAGCGGGTTACGACCTGGGCGGCGGCCACGCTACCGTGCTGCGGGAAGTGGTCATTCCCTGGGCCATGCCGGGCATTGTTTCCGGCTGTATCGTGGTGTTCATGCTCACCCTCGGCAGTTATCTGACACCGATACTGATGGGTGGCAAGGATAGCGCCTGGTTTACCGAGCAGATCTTCACCCAGTTTATTACCCGTTTTAACTGGGAGCAGGGTGCCGCACTGGGGGTCTTGCTGCTGGTGTTGTCATCACTGATGGTGTGGCTTGGCCTGAAACTGACCGGCCAGTCCCTGCGCAAGGTGATGGGGTGATGCCATGATCCGTTCCGTGCCCCGGTCCCGGTTGTTTGACGCCCTCTACCTGGGCTACCTGGTGGCGTTCTTTGTGTACCTGGCCCTGCCGCTGCTGGTAACGGCCGTATTTGCCTTCAACGACTCACCCTTTCCGTCATTACCCTGGCAGGGCTTTACCCTGGACTGGTACCTGGCCGATGGCAGTGAGGGGCGTACCGGGCTGTTTCACGATGACAGCCTGCTCGGCGCTCTCTGGGTCAGCACCAAGATCGCCTTCTGGGTCACCCTGGCCAGTGTGGCGCTGGGTTGCGTGAATGCTGTGCTGTTCGAGCGCTTGCAGTTCCGGGGTAAGGAATTCCTGTATCTGTTAATGCTGTTGCCGCTGGTGATTCCCGGTGTCATTCTGGGGGTATCCATCCTGGTGTTCTACAGTGGCACCGCCAATGAGGTGTCGCGGCTTTGGGGTATCGAACTGGATGTGTTTCGGCCCGGTATGCCCCTGGTGGTGATGGGCCAGGTGACCTTTATCACCACACTGGCTACCCTGGTGATCGGCGCCCGGTTGCGCAAGTTTGACCGGCAACTGGAGGAAGCCGCCCTGAACCTGGGGGCAACGCCGCTGGTGGCCTGGTTTACCGTTACCTTGCCCTGGTTGCTGCCGTCCATTCTGGGCGCGGCCGCCATGGCGTTCCTGATGTCCTTCGAAAACTTCAACACCACCGTGATGCTCACGGGCAGCGATACGCCCCTCACCGTGGCGCTGTTCAATCGCCTGCGGGAAGGCTCGACACCGGTTCTCAATGCGGTGGCGCTGTTCCTGATGGTGGTGTCGGCCCTGCTGGCCCTGTTTACCCTGCGACAAAAAGGCTCAGGCTAAGCGGGTTCTGTCGCGGTTGGTTACGGTCTATACTGCCTGAACAATTCATATAAGCAGGTTTAATCTTGCGTGCGGCCAATCGATTCTCGCTTCTAGCTTTCCTGGCCAGCTTTGTGCTGCTGTGCCTGCCGTTAACCGTCCAGGCTGCCATGCAGCCGGTGGACGAAGGCTGGCAATACCGCTGGGGGGATTCACCCCTGATGCCCGATGGCACTCCGCAATGGATTGTGCAAGACGAACCGGGGCAGTGGCACGACATCGGTTTTCCCTCCAATCCTCCCGACCGGGCCGGCCGCGAGCACGCGTGGTTCCGGGTAACCCTGCCGGAAGGCGAGTGGTTTTCCCCCATGCTCTACATATACAGCGTGGATATCATTGTGCAGGCCTGGTTTCAGGGCGAGCTGCTCTACCAGTATGGCAGCTTTGATGAACAGGGCCGGGGCCGGTTTGAAGGCTGGCCCTGGCACGAAATCCCCCTGCCGGAGAACTACGAAGGCGAGACGGTGTATTTCCGGGTCTTTTCCAATTACACCGACATCGGGCTGTGGGGCGAGGTGGCCATACTCGACCACCCGGGCCTGGTGCTGCACCTGGTCAGTCGCTCGGCGAAGAGCCTGGTAATTGCCACCATTTGCGGACTGATTGCCCTCCTGGCCCTGATTTTTGCCAGTATCCAGCGCGGGCCGATGGGGTTTGCCAGTATTGCCCTGTTCTCCCTGGTGACCGGGACCATGCTGGTGGCGGAAACCCCCGCCAGTTTGTTGATTGCCTACCAGCCACTGCTTTGGGACTACCTGGCGGCGGGTTCCTATTTCCTGGTTCCGGTTACCCTGGCTTTATTGCTGCAGCAGTGGCTGGCTCACCATAGCCCGGCTGTACTGGGCTGGCTCTGGAAATTCCATCTGGGATTTGCGGTGCTGGCGCTGCTGGCGTCGTTGTCGGGGCTGATCAACCTGTCGTCTGCCTTCCCGGTGTTTGACGGCTTGCTGCTGGTGTCGCTGGTGCTGCTGGTGGGCTCTGCGGCGCTCCGGTTCCGGGTGTTGTACCGGGAGCAACAAATCCTGCTGGTAGCTTGCGGGTTATTCGCGGTGTTGCTGATTGCCGATATGGCGGTGGCACACGGTTTCCTGCCCTGGGGCTGGTTGGTACCGGCAAGCTGGGGCGCACTGGCCTTTGCCCTCGCGGTGGTCAGCATTTCCGTATGGCATTTCAGCCGCACCCAACAAGCACTGCAGCAGATGACGGTGCAGCTGGAGCAAAAGGTGGCCGAACGTACCGCCCGGGCCGAGGCCCTGGCCGAGCGGGAGGCTGCCCGCTCCCGCCTGTTGGCCCTGGAGAGCCGGAAAAGCCAGAAACTGGCGGACCTGATCTCCGGAATCCAGGACTGTGCGGTGCTGGAGGAGGCGTTCGAGCTACTGGCCCGGGCCCTGCCAGGGCTGTACATGCCGATGGCCGGCAGTTTCTACCGCCGCAGACCGGATGGCAGCTATGAGCGTGAAGCAATATGGGGGCCGGCGGCCGAGAGCGCCTTTCCGGCGAGTCTTGACAAGGGGCTGCCTTCATTGAAGGAGACCACGCTGCCATTGCGCAGCCAGGCGTTACCCGACCCGTTATGCTTTTTGCTCAGGGTAGAACCCGGGCTGACCGGCGGCAGCCCGGAGGGCGTGCTGCTGTTGGCCCATCCCAGATTGCCTGAAAGCCTCAAGGGTTATGGCACGGTGCGGGTTGTGGCCTGGGTTTACCAGTCGGTGGAGAAGCTCGGGATTACGCTGTCTGGCCTGGCGCTCAGGGAAGAATTACAGCGTTTCTCCTACGAGGACGGACTGACGGGCCTTAAAAATCGCCGGCATTTTGATGAACTGTTCCGCCATGAACAGGAAGTTTCCCGGCGCAGCGGGCGAAGCCTGAGTTTGCTGATGCTGGATATTGACCATTTCAAACGCTTTAACGATACCTACGGCCACGAAGCCGGAGACGAAGCCCTGAAAATGCTCAGCCGGGTGCTGGCACGGCATTTCCGGGGTAGCGATACCGTGTGCCGGTATGGCGGTGAGGAGTTTGCTGTGCTGCTGCCGGGAGCTACGTCTGCCGAGGCTACCGAGCGTGCGGAGGCCCTGCGGCGAGCGGTTGCCAGTGAGCCGGCGGGGGAGGGGGGTGCGGTGCCTGAACACCTGACTGTGTCGGTAGGGGTGGCCTGCTGGCCAGAGAGCTGTACCGAGTTTGGTGACCTGTTCCGGGCCGCCGACCGGGCCCTGTACCGAGCTAAACATGCCGGCCGCAACCGGGTGGCTGCGGCCGAAGCATGAAGGTCAGTGCCAGATATTGCTGTCGATTTTCTCGTGCAGTTCCGGGTAATCCTGTGACTTGAAGTGGGGCACCAGGCCTTGCTTGCGCTGGGCCAGGTAGTCCTTGGTCAGTTTCACCACGGTACCGGACAGCAGCACGATGGCAATCAGGTTGATGGTCGCCATCAGTCCCATAGAGGCATCGGCCGCGTTGAACACGGTTACCACGGCCTCGTAACCACCCCAGACCACCATGCCCAGTGCGGCCAGGCGCAGAATAGTCAGGCCCAGTGTATTGCCGCCCTTCAGGTACACCAGCGCGTTCTCGGCATAGGTGTAGTTGGCCACAATGGAGGTAAAGGCAAAGAACAGGATGGCGATGGCAATGAAGTAACCGCCGAAATCCCCCAGATGAACTTCCATGGCCTGCTGGGTAAGCTGGGTGCCGGTTACGCCGGAACCTGGCTCCAGAACGCCGGCCAGCAGGATCATCACGGCAGTGGCGGTACACACGATAATGGTGTCGATAAACACGCCGAAGGCCTGTACCAGCCCCTGTGAGGACGGGTGGTGCGGAGCAGGTGTGGCCGTGGCGGCGATATTCGGGGCAGAACCCATGCCTGCCTCGTTGGAGAACAAGCCGCGCTTGATGCCGTTGAGCATGGCCGCGGTGATGGAACCGGCCGCGCCACCGGCGGCTTCTTCAAGGCCGAATGCGCTTTTGACGATCATCGCCAGGATGCCCGGCACTTCGGTGATGTTCATGGCCATCACAATCAGCGCCAACAACACGTAGGCACCGGCCATGAACGGCACCACAAATTCCGCGAAGCGCACAATCTTGCGCAGGCCGCCGAAAATCACGATGCCGGCAAAGAACGCAATCGCAATACCCACGCCCAGTTTCGGTGTGCCGAAGGCACCTTCCATGGCATCGGCAATGGAGTTGGCCTGTACTGCGTTGAATACCAGGCCGAAGGAAATGATCAGGCACACCGCAAAGATGGCGGCGGCCCAGGGCGCTTTCAGGCCCTTGGCAATGTAGACCGCCGGGCCGCCCCGGTACTGGCCTTTGCCGTCACGCACCTTGTACAGCTGCGCCAGGGTGCTTTCGGCATAGCCGGTGGCCATGCCTACCAGCGCTACCATCCACATCCAGAAAATGGCACCGGCGCCACCCAGGTAAAGGGCGACCGCCACGCCAGCCAGGTTACCGGTACCGACGCGCGACGCGAGGCTGGTACACAGGGCCTGGAACGGCGAAATACCGTGTACATCGCTCTCGCGGGAACCGCGGATGGCACGGACCATTTCGCCAAAGTTGATGAACTGCAGAAAGCCAAGGCGAATGGTAAAGAAAACACCCACGGCCAGCAGGCCGTATACGAGGACATAGCCCCAGAGAATCGAATTAAGAAAATCGACAATTGCAGTCATGGAGTGACGCCTTGTGATTTGTGGATGAAAGTTAACGAAGTCGCGGGGAAGTCTAGCACGGTGAAATTACAGGCAGACTGCGGAAATCCGTGATTGCCGGGCTGCTGGGGATGTGCAGCCCGGCCGGGATAGTGGCCTCAGACCACCAGTACCGGGCACTTGGCCTGGGAGGCCACCCGGTGGGACACACTGCCGAGGAACATGCCGTCTTTGTCGCTGTTGGTGCCCTTGGTACCAACCACGATCAGGTCTGCTTCCTTTTCCTGGGCAAACTTCACAATCACCTTGGACGGCCTGCCCGCTTTCACGAAACCGCGCACCTTGGTAGCCCCATGCTCCTTGGCAAACTCCTTGGCATGGTTCACCACCTCCTTGGCGTAGTCCGACAGCACCTTGTCCGGGATGTCCATGTCATCCGGACGGCCAATCGAGAGCGAGGCCTCGAACAGGCTGTGGTGTTTGTAGACACAGATGATGAAAATTTCCGCATCCGGTATCAGTCGCTGCAGCTCGATGGCCTTGTCCAGGGCCTTCAATGAGGTTTTGGAACCGTCTACGGCAGCCAGAATTCGTTTGAACATACCAGTCTCCTGTCAGTGGCCGGTTGCCCGGTTCAGTCTCGGTAAGCCAGGTCCCGCAGGAACAGCGCAATATCCGGGAAGGCAATGATCAGGCCGGCAGCAGCCACCAGCATGAAAATGAAAGGCGGCGTGCCTTTGATCACTTCCAGGTAGGGCCGCTTGAAAATCGCAATGGCGGTGAAAATATCGCAGCCAAACGGTGGTGTGGCAGAGCCGATGGCCACCTGCAGGGTAATCAGTACACCCACCAGCACCGGGTCCAGCCCGGTGGCCTGGATGGCCGGGGCGAAGATCGGCGTGAGTACCAGGATCACCACAATCGGGTCTACAAACATGCAGGCAATGAAGAAGGCCACACAGATGGCAATCAACACACCGACCGGGCCGGCGTCATTCACACCCACTGCTTCAAGAATGCTTTGCGGAATCTGGGCGAAGGAGATAATCCAGGAGAAGCCGTTACCCACGGCCACCAGGATAAACACCACGGCGGTGATCAGGCCGGTGGACTTGGCAATCCGGTAGACATCGGTGAGTTTGAGCGACCGGAAAATCACAAACTCCAGCAGGAAGGCGTAAAGCACGCATACAGCAGCCGCCTCGGTGGGGCTGAAGATACCGCCGTAGATACCGCCCACGATGATCACCGGGAACATCAGCGGCCAGGACGCATCCCGAACCGACAGTGCCCGCTCCTTCCAGGACGCTTTTGGCTCTGTAGGTACCTGGTTCTTGTAGGCGTAGATCAGGCAGTACACCGAGAACATGAACAGGATCAGCAGGCCGGGGCCGATGCCGGCAATGAACAGCTCGGCAATGGAGGTTTCGGAGATAACCCCGTAGATGATCATGCCGATACTGGGCGGGATCAGGAAGGCGATATCACTGGCGTTGATGATCAGCGCCAGGGTGAAGGGATCGGAATAACCGGCTTTCAGCATCTTGGGGCGCAGGGGCGAGCCTACCGCCACTACCGTCGCCTGGGTTGAGCCGGAAACTGCACCGAACAGGGTGCAGGAGGTGGCGGTACTGATCGCCAGGCCACCTTTTACATGGCCGATGAACGACATGACCATGTTGATCAGCCGGTCGGCCGACTGGCCCCGGGTCATGATATCGGCGGCCAGGATAAACATGGGCACCGCGATCAACGACGCCGGCCGGATGCCACCCATCATCTGCTGGACGAATGTGCCCATCTGGCCGAAGCCGTCAAACATCATTACAAAGCCGAACACCGCAGCGGTGATCAGCGGGATCATCATCGGGAAGCCCAGAAGCAGCAGCCCGATCATGATAATCATCATCATAGTTGCCATGGTGTGAATATCCTTAGTGGTTCGGGTTCATGCGCTTCAGACTTCGGTTTCGGTATCGGCGTAGCCATCCACCACACCCGTCGACAGATAAACGTCTTTACTGGTGAGGTTTTTGATGGCGGTCAGGAAATACTGGATGCCGGTAATGGCAAAACCGACCGGTACCCAGACGTAGATCCACCAGATGGGCAGGCCCAGCGCCGGCAGAATGCGACCACGGCCGTACAGGGTTTCGATGTAGCCGTAGGAGTGGTAGCACAGGAAGAACATCACCACGGAGGTGAACAGGGCAATGAAAATCATCAGAGCCTTGCGGCCCTTGGCAGGAAAGGCATCGTAAACGGCAGACATCCGGATGTGGCGGCCATGGCGGGCAGCGTAGCCGATGCCGGCAAAGGTAATCAGGATAATCAGGATCCGGTTGATCTCGCCGGAGAAAAACAGGCCTTCTCCGAACACAAACCGGGCAATCACGTTAACGCAGGTGTTGACCGCCATGAGGATAACGCCGCCGGCCAGCATGACGGCTTCAATCCTGGCAATCCATTCATCAATAGTGCCCAGAAACCCGGGCAAACCGGATGCATAGGCACCGGTATCGTCTTCCACAGCCTCCTGAGGACGCTCAGACATGGATGGGGTACTCCGAAACAGGTCGCTCCCGGCCGGTAAACTCCCCGGCGGGGCGGGGTTGAACCAGGGCCGGACAACAAGGGGTGGCCGTGGCCACCCCCTGAATCCTGCCGGTTAGTCTTCCTGGACTGCCTTGAGGTCGGCCTTGAACTGGTTCAGCAGTTCTTGACCCTGCTCACCGGTCATCTCGATGAACTTCTCTTCTACCTGCGGTGCCCGGGCACGGAAGGCTTCGATCTGTTCTTCGTTCAGACGGGTAACGGTAACCTCGTCGCTGGCAGCCTTGATCTTCTCAAGGGCTTCGTCGGCCAGGCCGTCGATGTGTACGATGATTTCCTCAAACGCGAAGTCTGCGGCATCTCGCACCAGCTTCTTGTCTTCGTCAGACAGGCCGTTGTAGAAATCCTGGTTCGCCATCATGGCGGTGGTGAACCAGCCGTGGCCGGTGAAGACCAGGTTCGGAGATACTTCGTACAGTCCGCCGGACTCGATCCAGAAAATCGGGTTTTCCTGGCCCTGGATCATATTGGTCTGCAGGGCACCGTACACTTCACCCCAGGGCAGCGGGGTGGGCGTCGCGCCGAAGGCGGAATAGGTTTCAGACAGAAGCGGGTTGGTCATAACCCGGATCTTCTTGTTCTTGAATTCCTCGGGGGAGGTGACCGGCTCGTCTACAGTCACCACGAATTCACCTTCCGGGTACATCTTCAGCAGTTCCAGGCCCTGCTCGGAGTACAGCTGCGGGAAGTCTTCGTTGATGGCCTCGGACTCACGGAAAAACTCGATCACCGTGTCCATGTCGGTGGGCATCAGGTACGGAATGAAGAAAATCTGGGCTTCGGGAATCAGTGAGCCGGTAAAACCGGGGGACTGGTTCACGAAGTTGAGGATGCCAGCCTGGGTCTGTTCCATGATGTCGTCAGACTCGCCCAGCTCACCGAAACGGAACACCTGCAGGGTGTGGTCGGAGTTCTCTTCGATGTATTCCTTGAATTTGTAGGCGTAAACGTCTTGAACATCGCCCTCGTATTCTTCGTGGGCGTAGCGCCAGTTGGCTGCATTTACCGCATTGGCTGCGGTCAGACCGGCAAACGCCAGTGCTGAAATACCCGCCAGTTTCCTGAATTTGCTTGTGCTGTTCATCGCGTTGTCTCCGCTCTTTTTTTCAGTTAATTCCTTGTTACCTTTTTTTAGACTGGCAAAACAAAGCGGTTTTCGCAAGGAAATGACCGAAATCAGGAAACACTGGCGACAGGTTTCGCGGTATCGCAAGTCTATGAATTCAGACTTTATTCGGATTTTTGAGACAGGTTTCGAGGAATCGGTGGAACTCCCGGGCCACCCTGTCGATACTGTTCTCCAGCCGGTGCCCGTCTGGCATTACCAGGGTTTCGAGGCGCTGCTCACGGGCCAACTCCAGAACCGGCATCACAGGTACGACATCATCATCCCAGCCATGAATGATGCGGGTATAACGGGCGCCGATCAGCGGGCTCGATTGCGGATATTTCGGCAACGCCAGTGCCGGGGCCAGCAGGAAACAGCCCAGTACCGGTGTGATTGCGCTGGTCTGGGCGCACACCCAGCCACCCATGCTGGAGCCGGCCAGGATGGTCCGCTCCGGCACCGCGCCGGCACTTTCCATGGCGGCTCGCATCTGCTCCAGCCGGACTGCCGGGTCTTTGCTGCTGCGGTGGTCGATGGCCTCGGCGCGTACGCCATGAAACTCTTCAGCCACCGCTTTCAGGGCCTGGATCTTGGTGCTGCCCGGGCCGCTTTCCAGGCCATGGGACAGAAACACGAAAAACGGTTGTTCGGGCATGTCAGGCTCCCTGCATTCGGTCAGTCGGTTCAGGTCCGGGTTTGGGCCAGGATGTCGAGGGCGTGGCGGCGCTGGGCCGGCTCATAGATATCAACGGTGAACATCAGCTCCTCCACCTGGATATCCGACAGCAGTTCGTCAAGCTGTTGTTTCAGGTCATCGGCGTTACCGATGACCTGCAAGCCCAGAAAATCCTTAACCCCGGCTTCTTCAGCGGCATTCCACAGGCCATCCATGGACTCCACCGGCGGCTTCATCCACAGCGGCTGGCCACGGAACAGCGACAGAATCCGCTGGTAGCTGGTGGTGCTCAGGAATTTGGCTTCTTCCATGGAGTCCGCCGGTACGGCCGGAATGGCCAGCATGGCGTAGGGCTGCTGCAGCTGCTCGGAAGGCTGGAAATTATCCCGGTACACCCTGAGCGCTTCGCGATACAGGCGCGGTGCAAAGTGGCCGGCAAAGGCATAGGGCAGCCCGCGCATGGCGGCCAGCTGGGCACTGTACAGGCTGGAGCCCAGCAGCCAGATCGGCACGTTGGTGCCGGCGCCGGGAATGGCTTTGACCGGCTGGCCCGGCTGCAGCGGCCCGAGCAGGGTTTGCAGGCGAGCGACGTCTTCAGGGAACTGCTCCGCGCCCAGACCCTCCCGGCGCAGTGCCCGGGCGGTAATCTGGTCGGTGCCCGGCGCCCGGCCAAGGCCCAGGTCAATGCGGCCCGGGTACAGGCATTCCAGGGTGCCGAACTGTTCGGCAATCACCAGGGGCGGGTGGTTGGGCAGCATCACGCCACCGGAACCGACGCGGATGCTCTCGGTCTTGCCGGCAATGTGGCCCACCAGTACCGAGGTGGCAGAACTGGTGATGCCTTCCATGTTGTGATGCTCGGCCAGCCAGAAACGCTTGAAACCAAGCTTCTCGGCATGCTGGGCATAGGCCACGCTGTTGGCCAGTGTGGTGGAGACGGAATCGCCTTCGCGGACGGAGGCCAGTTCGAGCAGGGAAAAATCGGGTTTAATGGACATGGAGCTCCGGGATTCTGAAGGACTATCGATAGTGATCAATAAACA
>Ga0208435_100119_pt1 | contig 25995 bp, 24 predicted proteins | sample 24_taG_FD_184097 | JGI IMG/M metagenome (GOLD analysis project Ga0208435, IMG submission 184097) | Marine viral communities from Cariaco Basin, Caribbean Sea - 24_WHOI_OMZ (SPAdes) (version 2) | ecosystem: Environmental > Aquatic > Marine > Oceanic | place: Caribbean Sea: Cariaco Basin...
GGCGGTATTTGTCATATTGACGAGCTCGACATTCCAGTCGATACGTTTTGGGATATTGGCAACTCAGATGGCTGTGCTATTTGGTTTTTGCAGCACATGAACGGTCAAGACCGCTGGATAAGATACTACGAAGCACACAATGAGACGCTCAAGCACTATGTCGCACAGCTTAGAAGCTACGGCTATGTGTTTGGCCGCCACTTCTTACCACATGACGCTGACCACAAACGATTATCAGACACGAACAAGAGCACACGCGAGATGTTAGAGGACCTCATGCCCGGTGAAGTCTTTGAAGTCGTGCCGCTTATCTCAGAGCTTATGAACGGCATTCAGCAGACCAGAGCCGCGATGAAAGGTTATTACTTTGACGAGGTTGATTGCCAGCTCGGTATTAAGCGCGTGGAAGGTTATAAGAAAGTCTTTAGCACCAAGGATATGCGCTACACCAACAGACCAAACAAAGCGAATGGCTGTAGTGAAGGCGCTGATGCACTCAGACAGCATGCACAAGCAAAAGAGGCTGGCTTGCTCGATCGGTCAGACAACACAAACACTTATGAAGAACACGACGCTGACGACTGGCGCTTAATGTAATGGAGAGTAACGATGATAGATAACGTGACAGTTGTAAGCGACGAGACTGACGTGCCAGCCAATGAGCAAACGCTCAGTCTTATTGAGTATCAAGAGATGCTGAATGAGATTGAGCAGCAACCACGCTGGCGCGCCATTGCTGATAGCGAGATGGATTATGCAGATGGCAATCAGTTAGATGGTGAGCTATTAAAGAAGCAGCGAGAGCTTGGCTTGCCGCCTGCCGTTGAAAACTTAATTGGTCCAGCGCTCAGAGCCATTCAAGGTTATGAAGCGAGTACGCGCACTGACTGGCGTGTCACACCGAATGGTGAGGTCGGTGGTCAAGACGTGGCAGATGCACTTAACTATAAGCTTAATCAAGCTGAGCGTAACAGCAAGGCTGATAAAGCGTGCTCAGATGCTTTTGAGACGCAGATTAAATGCGGCCTTGGTTGGGTTGAAGTATCGCGTGAGACGGACCCATTTAAATATCCTTATCGCTGCCGCAAGATTCATCGCAACGAGATACATTGGGATATGCGCGCCGTTGAAGCTGACTTGTCCGATGCTATATGGTTAAGACGTGCCAAGTGGTTACGTCCTGAACGTATCGCCTTGTCGTTTCCTGAGCACAAAGAGCTGATCATGAGCCTTGGCCGCTATGGTAATGACTGGTACACGATGCCGGGCTTTGATGGCGGTTCGAGTAGCGGCTTGCATAACGCTTGGGGCGAAGGTCGTGGTAATACCTTGCAAGAAGAGCGCTGGTACAATCCAACCAGTAAAGAGCTGTGTATCTTTGAGATTTGGTATCGTCGCTGGGAGAGTGCAACGGTTATCAAGACGCCTGATGGCCGTGTCGTTGAGTATGACGAGAACAATGAGAATCATGTGATGGCTGTGGCGGCTGGCATGACCAAGCCCATCATAGCGACTGTCACTCGTATGCGTCGCTCATACTGGTTAGGACCGCATTTACTCAGTGATAGCGAGTCACCATATCAGCACACTCACTTTCCTTATGTACCGTTTTGGGGATTCAGAGAAGACGCGACCGGCATTCCTTATGGTTATGTGCGTGATATGAAATACTCGCAAGACAGTTTGAATAGCGCCTTATCCAAACTACGTTGGGGTATGAGTGTTGCGCGTACTGAGCGTACCAAAGGCGCTACATTGATGACAGATGCGCAAGTACGCAAGCAAGCAGCGCGCCCTGACGCTGACTTTGTGCTTGATGCTAAGCACATGAAAGAACCTGGTGCACGTTTCGAGATTATCCGCGACTACCAATTAACCAGCCAGCATTACCAGATGCTCCAAGAGAATAGGCAGTCTATAAAGAATACGTCTGGCATTACCCCAAGTTTTGAGGGCGGCACTGGCAGCGCACAGTCTGGCTATCAAGAGCAGCTGCAAGTCGAGCAGAGCAATCAGTCACTCGCTGATATGATGGATAACTTCCGCGAAGGCCGCAAGCATACAGGTGAGCTACTGTTATCGATGCTTATCGAAGACATGAGCAATGAGCCGCAAACAGTCGTTATCACTGGCGATGCTGTCACAGAAGATAGAACCGTCGTGATTAATGCGCCTGAGCGTGACCCTGAGACTGGACAGACCTATCTATCTAATGATGTGGCCAAGACACGCTTAATGGTCGCGCTTGAAGACGTACCGAGCACCAACAGCTATCGCGGTCAGCAGTTGAACGCCTTTAGTGAGGCGGTCAAGTCCTTGCCAGCAGAGATGCAAGTCGCTGCCATGCCTTATATGGTTGCCCTTATGGATATTCCGCATAAAGAAAACTTTATTGAAGATATACGCAACATGCAGCAGCAACAGACGCCTGAGCAAATTGAAGAACAGATTGCACAAGCGGTTAAAGATGCGCTGGCTAAAGCCAACACGGACTTAAAAGCACGCGAGCTTGAGATTAAAGAGCGTAAAGCGGAGAGCGAAGTTAAGAAGATTGACGCTGAGTCGGTCAGTATCGGCGTGCAGGCCGCTTATAGTGCCATGCAGGGCGGCGCTCAGATTGCACAGATGCCACAGATTGCACCGATTGCTGATGAGATTATGATGAGCGCAGGCTATCAGCGTCCTGACCCTTACGGCGTTGATCCTAACTATCCTACTGCCGACATGCCAGCACAGCCATTGCTTGACGATATGGCTGGCGAATTACCAGAGCAAGCGGTCGATGTACAGAAGAATACGAGCCCAATGTTCCCACCAGTACCGCAAGATGGTAACTCACCCATGCAAGGTATTGAAACGCCAACAATTACTGATAACTTGCCGATGGAGTGATATAATAAACAAGCCAAATAGGTTATTCGATAGCTTCTTATAACTGACAAGCGCATTACGCTAGATGCGCTTTTGGCACCCTCACTAGCGATTACTAATAGCGAGTAATATCATGAGAGAACTAACCCATAAAGAAAGCTCCGCAATAATAGACGGACTTTTATTAAAGATTGAATTACTAGAAAATGAAAAGTCCAAACTTTCTGATAAGCTAAATAAATTAGTCATAACAGATTATATGTATGGCCAGTTCATATATACAAACCGTAACGAGCTTATCGGAGATTTCTCCAAGTTTGTGTTTGAAAACATGAAAGAGTGCACTCACCATCACGGACTAGATAATATAACCAAGCCGATAACTGAAATGCTAGAAGACTTGTCGGAGATAATGAGTGTGGATTCCGCAAAAACTGTCAACGATATCATCGATAGAATAAACAACACTCAATCTACAGAGCAACCCACAGACCGCTTCGCAATGGGCACACCAAGCGTTGACCATGCTGGCAAGGGAGGTGAGTCATGAGTAGTCAAGAGGAGGATAAGATCCAGCTATTGGAATACGTTGCACGCGAGCTTTTTATTCATAAAGATTTGACTGTTAAAGAGGCTTTTAGTCAAGCGCAAGAATTTGTTGATACTCAGTATGATGTAGAATGGAGGGAGACGAAAGCCCTTGTCGCAACTTGCTTGGTTCGCTATATCGTAACAGAGCATAACAGCATGTACGGACATTGCCGCACTGATATTGATATAGCTTGCACCAGCGTTGATGGATTTAAGGTTATGCACGAAAGATATAAAGGCCGCGTTGGTTGTAGCTTGAATGATTTTGTGGAAGATAAAGCACGCGAACAACTAAACGAGATACTTAAGAAGAACAAGGCGCGAGTTGGCAATATAAGACTATTGCAAGTCGATAGCTTTAAAGGAGATTTTTAATCATGAACATCGACTTACTTATGAATGGTCAAGCGGAAGCTGTAAGCCTAAGCGAGCAAGGTATGACTGTCACTGAGTATCTATACAGCTTTACCAGTAGCGAGCAACGATGATGGTTAATACTGCTAATGGCGACTTGATACGCGAGAGCTTAGAGTCTGCGCCAAGCGAACTATCACAGAATGATGTGAGTGCTACCGACAAGCCACAGATGCGCATCACCATCAACGACATGCTGACTGACAATGACGTACTACTGTTTCGTGCCAAGCCTAAGACGCAAGGTGTGGGGATTGGTGAGGCGTTGCAGCAGTTGATAGATGAGGTGGAGTGATGAGCAAGCAATCATGGAATGATACGCTAACAGAAATGGTATACGCAGAGGTAAGAGCGCATCAACGTGCCAACGGCGCAGATGATATTATTAAGCCGCTTTACTATGCTGCTAAACCACATCGCAGACCACGCAAGAAGCGTGTTGTTAAAGGTGAGGTGAAGTGATGGATAAGAATATAGAGCCAATCAACAACCCAAGAGACGCTATCAGCAAAGAGCTTTACGACAAGTGCATGGATAAGCTAACCGGTGCGGATAAGTTGGCAGAGCTGATAGATGGCGTGATGGTTATCACTACGAGCAATCCTAATCCAAGTCCTTATGAGAAGCTTATGAAAGAAGTTCACGCCATGCCTAAAAAATTCGAGCCAGCACCATTTGAGATGCAACCATTTGAGTGGCCTAGATACCTAGATAGGTCGTGCATGGTAAATATTGATGCAACTAAAATACCGTAGTGCGATAGACCTATTCAAACAATACAACCACCCTTAGCGGTGGTTTTTTTGTGCCCGTCAATCGCTAGCAAGCCTCAATACCCCTGTAAGGTTCGCATAAAACCTTGCCAAGCATTAAATTGTTACCAAGCCAAACGCTAATTGGCGAAACCTGTTTTTTAACGGTAGCCCTCCGACATGGGTAAAGGACAGATTGATGACAGTTGATGCAAATAGTTTTATTGATGACAGCTTTGATGATGGTGATTGGTCGCCTCAACAAGCAGCGCAATACTTAGAAATGAGTATGAATGGCGATACCTCGCAAGGGGAAAGTATCGACACGCCAGCCGATACCGCAGCGGATGAACAGACTGACACGCCAGCCACAGAAGCCTCCACTGACACACCTAATGACTCGTCGGACGATGATGTTGAAGGTGAAAAGGTGGTCCTAGCTCGTGATGGCGTACACACCATTCCTTATGAAAAGCTGGTCGAAGCGCGTGAACGTGACCGCGTATCACAAGAAGCGTTAGCCGCTGCCAATGCTGAGTTAGATATTTTACGCAAGCAAGCACAAACGCCTGCCACTGTTGCCCCAACGCAGCAAGAGCAGGACATTGAGACGGCACAAGCCGCAATCGATGCTGGCGTGAACCCTGACTACTTCGGAGACTTCTCCGAGGAAGCTTTGGCAGAAGGTATTAACAAGCTGATTGATGAGCGCGTATCAGCACAAGTCGATGCTCGTGTTGCAAAAGCTTTAGAGCCGATGCAAGCCAAAGAGCAAGAGAGTGCTGCTGAAGCCCACATGCGCACGATTTATGAGGCACACACCGATGCTGATTCTATCGTTGAGAGTAGCGAGTTTGAAGCGTGGAAGGTATCACAGCCGACCTACATTCAAGCCGCACTTGATGGAGTCTTAACGCAAGGTACTGCTGAGCAAGTCGTCGAACTACTCAATAACTTTAAGCAATCAACAACTAGCACGCCTGCTGCCGACGCTGGCAAGCCATCATCTGATGACTTAAAAGCCAAGGCACGCGAGGCAATCAAAAATACCGCGCCTGCTATTCCTGCCAGCCTAAGTGACATACCTGGTGGACATAAAGGCGCGACCAGTATCACTGAACAGATGGACTCAATGTCTGGGATTGATATTGCAGATGAAATGATGAACTGGTCCGCTGAGAAGCGCGAGCAATACTTAAACAATCTTTAGGAGTGGCATAGATGGCTACCAAAACCCACGCCGGATATGGCGATAAGAAAAACATGGTCGTACAAGCTGCTGGCTTGTTTGCGGCCCACATGCAGCGTAACGGCACGATGGCAAAGCTGACAGGCAAAATGCCTAAAGGTACTGCTGGCGCTGAAGCGACGATTCGTAAACAAACCACGCAGCACATGCCAATTGTTCAAGTCCAAGACTTGGGTAAAGGTACGGGCGATGAAGTGAGCTTTCACTTACTGAACCCTGCTGGCGGTATTCCAATCATGGGCAGTAACTTTGCTGAAGGTCGCGGCGAAGGTATGTCATTTAGTGAAGACAAACTGCGCGTCAATCAAGCACGTTTCCCAATCGATATGGGTGATGTGATGACCGGTATTCGTTCGCCCGTTGACTTCCGCGCACTAGGTCGCCCAGTAGCAGAGTCGAAGATGGCTCGCTACGTTGACCAAACCTTGCTAACACACATGGCTGGTGCTCGTGGTTATCAGAACAACATTGAATGGGTCGTGCCAACTAAAGACCATCCAAAGTTCAATGAAATTTTGGTCAACCGTGTCAAGGCGCCTACTAAGAACCGTCACTACTTAGCGACTGGCGATAGTATTCAGCAATTCAAAGAGACGGCTGGCGAGATTGATATCACCACCGCTGATGTGCTGAAGATGGACACCATGGACTCAATGAAGTCCTTGATGGACCAAATCGCACTGCCGCCACCTATCGTCAAGTTTGAAGGCGATGTGATGGCAGATGACAGCCCATTACGTGTGTGGATGTTATCTCCAGCTCAGTACAACAAATTCACCACTGACCCACAGTTCCGCCAATTTCAAGCTGCTGCGCTGGCTCGTGCCGCTCAAGCTGCTGGTCACCCATTGTTCCGTGGTGAAGCTGGTATCTGGAATGGCTTCCTCATGATTAAGATGCCGCGCCCGATTCGCTTCTATGCTGGCGATGAGATGCAGTACAGCACCTCGTACACCAGTGAAGCAGAAGCAAGTGCCAAAGTACCAGATTCATTCGGTGAAAAATTTGCCGTTGACCGCTCACTCATCTTAGGTGGTCAGGCTGTTGCTGAAGCAATGGCAGCTCATAAAGGTTCAGGTATGCCTTTCTTTTGGTCTGAGAAAGAATTAGACCACGGCGATAAGGTTGAGCTATTGATTGGTGCAATTCGCGGCGTGAGTAAAATCCGCTTTGACATTGACACTGGCAACGGTCATGAGTTTACCGACTACGGTATTACTGTGGTTGATACCGCCGTTGAATCATTTGGCCGAGGCAAGTAAGGCTATCGCTAGGTGCGGGCAAGCCTGCGCCTAGTCCATCATTAAATGAATAGGAGATAGCCTTATGGCTACAATCAAGATAAAAAATGAAGTGATGACTCACTTTTATACCGTGACCTCCCCTTACGGTAATAGCACCACACAAGCGTATCAGCTTAAAGCCAATACTGGTGGCGTACTTGCTAATAGTGACTTGACCACTGCGCCAAAAGCAGGTGATGTGATTGACTTAGGCGAGCTGCTAGAAGGCTGGTGCTTAACTGACGCGCAAGTCTTTATCACCAAGGGCTTAAGTGCAACCGTCACCGGTAGCTTGGGTTTTGCTTATGAAGATGGCGAAGATGATACAGACGTACCGCAAGATGCAGAATACTTTATCAAAGCTGGTGCTGACCTTGCTACTGCTGGGCGCTTACGTGCTGACGGCGATAACCTGGTTGTTCTACCTAAGACTGCCCGCCTAATCTTAACGCTGGCTGGTGCTGCTAATGCCAAAGAAGCAGATATCAAAGTCACGGTAACAGGTGAGTTGACCGGCTATCGATAGCCGCAAGCAAGTCTAAAGAAGTCTAAACGATAAACAAAATAGGCTGGCTGGTTTCAGTCAGTCTATTTTTTTAGGAGCAAACCAGCGATGAGCACAAAAGATGAAGTATCGATTAAATACATTGGAAAGCGTGAGCCGTGGCATGACCGGCTTTACCGCACTGGCCTTGTCTTTGATTGCAATCAAGTACGCACTATCCCTTGGGATATGGCGCGCAAGTTTTTACGTCACGAAGACTTGTTCGAGAAGGTGGATGCTGATGCGAAAGACGAAGACGATGCGACGGATTCAACGCCAGAAGATGATACGCAGGATGACAGCGATCAAAAGCCTGATGATACGCAAGCACTGCTTGATGAGCAGAAAGCTAAGAATAAAGACAAAGACGATGAGCAAACAGAGCTGCAAGCACTCTATGACCAGGTGAACATCATGGAAAAAGATGCGCTCAAAGACTTTGCTCAGAACCACTATCAGCAAAAAACCAACAACTCAAAGTCGGTTGAAAACATCCGTCTTGATGTCACGGCCATGATTGACCAGTTTGGAGCACCGTAATGATTTTGTCTGAATTGATACGCAGATTCCGCGTCGCAGCGTTTGATAACGAACAGCCGTATCTATTCGCTGACCAAGACATTACCGATTGGCTAAACGATGCAGTCAAAGAGGCGGCTATTCGTGGGCGCTTGATTCATGACTCTACGACCGATGGCGTTTGCACTATCGCTACTGTGCCAAACGTATCTATCTATGCGCTGCATGAATCAATGTATGAGATTGACTCTATCTGCTGGGTAAATGACGACCTACAGACACGCACAGTCGATGCGCTGTCATTGATATCACAAGAGGATATGAGCGACATATGGCATGACTGGCGCACAAGAGACAATGGCACGCCTGAGTATGCTATTCAGCACGACACCAACATTCGCCTCGTGCCAGCGCCTAATGTGGCTGGCGAGATAGCGCTTGAAGGTTATCGCACCCCACTGGTGCCAATGGTGCTCGATACTGATAGACCTGAGATTAACATCATTCACCACGAGTACCTTATTCAATGGGCGCTACATAAAGGCTTTGGCATTCCAGATTCCGAAGTTTTTGATATGAACAGATCCGCTTTGGCTGAGCAGGAGTTTACCGATTACTTCGGTCAACGTCCTGATTCAGACCTTAGACGTATCACACGCGAAGACGTACCCCATGTGGTCAAGCCATTTTGGGTTTAATTTAATACAGGAGACAGCCTTATGGCTAATACGTTGTTTGACCCAGCACGAAAGCGTTTTTTAGAGGCGCAAGTCAACTGGCTTACTGACACCATCAAAGTTTATTTGATTGACACTGGTGCCTATACGCCGCAGACCAATACGCACGAGTACCTATCTGACGTATCATCGTCAGCACGTATTGCAGGACCAGTAACACTGACTGCAAAATCTACCGCTGGTGGCGCAGCAGACGCAGCAGACGTTACGTTTGCTACGGTCACTGGTGCAAGCATTGAAGCTATCTTAATTTACAAAGATAGCGGAACAGAAAGTACGTCACCGCTTATCGCTTGGATTGATACCGCTACTGGCTTATTGGCGAGCCTTTGCGCAGCGATGCGTACTATCCGTTTGGCTTAACTGACCAATCACACCAAACGGCGGTGATTAACGATATGGTCACCGAAAACTTAGTGAATTGCTGGGACGTCTTGTTAGGTCATACCACTACAGCGTGATTAGAAATGATAAGCGCGAATGTTTGAAAAGTGTATGAATAGAGAAAATCAGCAGCTATCTGCCTAAGTAATATTGTGAAATATGATATGGCAAGTGTTCAACGACTATCGAAAGGCTGGCAAGTTGCTAGAACCGAGTAGAGTACACTCAAGTGAGTGGAAGCGCTAAGCCCCTACAATGTAGGGTGATGATATAGTCTAATCTATGGCGAGAGTCGTAGCAGCCAACAGGCGGTAAGTGAAGTTGCGAACACTTGCGAATAATAATGATTATCGTTACATGGGATAATGGGACAAATAAAATATTCAAAGTTTAGATTTCCCGTTATATAAAACAAAGGCTATAATGTAATCTTAAATATACATTAACTGGAGCATGTTATGGCCAATCTATTCATGAAAGAGGTTAGAGAGTCTTGCCGTAAAGGTCTTTTTGAGAAGCGAGATATCGAGGGGTTTATACTCAGCGTATCACAATCATTAGAAAGTAGCGGTAAGACTGCTAACTGGCTGGCTAGCCAGCTAGGTATAAAAGGCGATACAGTTAGGTGTTGGCTTAGAGGTGAAAAGCAACCATCACCTAAGTATCAGTTAATGGTCTGCCAGTTCTTAGACTTGCCATATAATAAGCTTGTATTAACACCTAATGCAGATGGTGACTATCCTGATGGTTGTGCTATATGCGATACATGCGAAAAGGAGTTTGTGACCTTCAATAAGAAGTACACTAAAAACTGTTCGCGTGAGTGTTCCAATAAGTCGCAATCTAACAGACAGTTCGGTGAAGATAACCCAAACTATAAAGATGGTCGCAAGCTAACCGATCAAGGTTATGTGCAATTGCTGGTAGGTCGAGAGCACCCGATGACTGGGCGCGGTGGTTATGTACTAGAGCATAGATATGTCATGAGTGAATATTTAGGGCGACAACTAAGGCGGAGTGAGGTTATCCATCACATCAACGGTAACCGCCAAGACAACCGTATAGAGAACCTTGAGTTGTGTGGTAAGCAAGAAAAGACACAGCCAGTAGGTCAAAGATATTACGATGTTATCAACTCGATCATGGATCACAGCCTGATATCGAATATGGATATCGAGACACGAAAGAAGGTATCTGTTGCTATCCACGAAACTATAGGTATTCCACTCAAAGGAATTAAACGATGACTGATTTAGAAAAACCAAAAAAAACAAGCAAGAAAAAACCACCAACCATTATGGTCGGTGTGTCAGGCTTTGAGGCGTTTGAAGCAAAAGAGATACCAAGCGAGCAGTTGTTAAAGCCGACGGACTGGCGATACTTATCGCAACTACCACCCTTTCAGATGTTTGCTGACGAGGAAGTACGATTAACCAGCCAGCAAGACATAGATCAGTGGGTGCAAGGTCGCAGAGAAGCGCTGGGTGATAATGTTTTTTATAATAAATACGCAGAGTGGCATAAAGCTAAGGGTTATTGGCTCAATGAAACACCTAGAGGGGAGCTAATCGAATGTTTGTAGAAACAATGCCTGATGATGTAACGTGGTTTTCATCGTCACAGCAAGGCGCACCGCAGATGATGGGCAGATCTAATGGCGATATGCTAAAGGTGCTAGATGCTTGCGCGGTAGATGGCTTTGGTGAAGCTACGGCAACCAGTGTAACCAAAGACCTTGACGAAACAACTATTGATTTTGGTGTGGGGCATGGGTATTTAAGTCGGCAGAAAGTGTTTATCAGCGGTGCTGTTGACCCGTTGTTAAATGGCTTGCATAAAATTAAATCACTCACAGCCACCACTATTACCATTTACACGCCAGCTGTTACCAGTATTGCTGGCACTATTATCGTCAAAGTATCTCCTTTAGGTTGGGAGTCTATCTTTGGTAAAACCGACCCACTTAAACGCGCTTACCGCAGTCTGTCACCAACCAGCGCAAAGCGTGTACTGTATCTTGATATGGAACACCCAAGCGTATCAGGGTATAACTCAAATCCACTATGGGGAACAAAACGTGCCAGTGTGAGGGTTTGTGGGGATATGCAGGTTTTAGGAGAGCAGATAGCACCTATGTCCGATAAAGACAATGGAAATGGCTCAATCCCAAATGGTGTTATGCACTGGTATCAAAAGAGAGGTAGAAATGCTAGTGACAGTGTAAACAACTCAACTTCGATGTGGACGATTATTGGCAATGCTGACTTCTTTTATTTTATAGTTGGTTGGTGCGATGATATAAGGGTTAGGTCGCTACCTATTTGTGATGTTTATGCTTTTGGCGAGTATGTGGGCTTGTACGATGACGCGCGAGATAAAACCTTTCTAATGGCTAGTTATAATTATAGCGATACTGAAATGCGGGATATTGGCGAGTTAGGCGCACAGGTATGGTCGGACGGTAGCTTCCAATCAATATCAGCATGGATTGTTAAAGATGGCGTGCTTAAAAATGAAAAGTTATCAGTAAAAAGTTGCCCAATATCAGGGAGCTTTACTTCTGGCGATGGCGAGATAAATTACCCAAATGCCAACGGAAACGCACTGTTTACTGTGCCAATTCGTGTCGCAAAAAGCGATAGTCCCCAAATATATGGAATGCTACCAAGCATAGCGTTCATCGAAAACAAAATAATAGGAAACACCTATAACGGAACTATTGTTGATGATCTACTACTTGTTAGTGTAGCGCAAAATCAAGGACCTACCGAAAGGTATGGTTACTACGCTTTTTATGTAGGAGGGTAGTATGGCATCTCATATGTTTAAGGTATTTGCTGGCAAGGTTGTTATTAATAGTGTTGTGCCAGTGCCGTCAGGTATCGTATCCAATAAATACAAGGGCACTGGTAGTATATCAGGGCTTGTTCGAGAACAAGGCAACCCTGTCAGGCGCAGGGTTAATTTGCACGCTAGACCCACAGGTGTTGTAGTCGCTAGTGTGTGGTCAGGTATTGACGGCAAGTATAGCTTCACCAAGATAAATAAGAGCTATAAATACTATGCGGTATCAATAGACGAGTCAGGCGGTGTTAAGCAATATCCAGCACAGGTGCAAGACTTATTGCAGGGCAATTATGATGAAGCCGCCCAGCCTTAAAGCTAATAATTAAGGGTAGATAGTGAGCGACTACAAAGCAGACAGCAATATAGACTTTAAGGGCGTTCTATCTGAGCCAAGTGCCAACATAGACTTCGGCTCAGGTGATGGCGCACCTAAGCCATACATACCTAATGCTAACTTTGATTTTACTGGTGAGTGGTTAAAGCCTAACGCTAACTTTGATTTTGGTGAAGCGCAAACCACCGACCACACTATACTCCCAGTGGGTATAGAGCCATTACTACTAGGCTTCCCTAGTGTGCGCGGCAACAGCGTATTTATTGACGCAAGGGGTATCTACCCTCCAAACTTTGATAACCAGCCAAGCATACGCAATAAAGCAGTACAGATTAAGGTAAGTGGCTTTTTATCTGAGTCTTTTAACAATAGCACTATTTACAACTACCTAACATTCACCCAAGTCAGCGGCATTAAGCCGCTAGACTTCGGGCTGATATACCTACAAGGTGGTGTGCGCTATCTAAATCTATCGGGCATACCATCTAATACCTTTGGCACAACACTACTAAAAAACACCACTGCCAATCAAGACATAAAGCCAGCTGGCGTGCCAGCGCCATACACGCCAGCGCCAAACGTCTACCCTTTAACTGTTTACGCTAAAGGCTTTAACGCTGTGTTGTTCGGCAGCGTTAATATGCAGCGTAGTCCTATGCCTATGGGCGAGGACTGGTCAGCTTATGGTGATACTACTGTTTGGTATCACACAAGACCGCTAGCGCCAAATGGTATCAGTGCTTTTGAGTCGGGCTATCCAGTCGTGTTTGACCCAGCGCAAGAGGTGCAAGTACCGTCATTGGTGGAAACTGGTATCTTTGGTGACACAAGGGCTATTAACAAGAGTGCGTTTGTTTATGTTGATGGTATCACTGAGCCACCAATATCAGACTATATAAACATAGAGAGCAACAGACGGTACATCAAGCTGGCAGGTATCGACAGCCAGCTTGTACCGGTCGCAGAGATAAGAAATAAAACACCGTCATTATTCGTGGACGGCATAGCGCCAAGCGAAGTTAGTAAGCCAAGTGTCAGTTATAAGATACGCCGTATTAATGTTACCGGTTTTGATTTACTGGCACTTGGTAAGCCCATACTAACCAAAACCCCTGAGCTAAAAGCATTTGGTGGTGACTCGCTCTCAATAGGCGCTCAAACAGTATGGTGCAAGAACCGCAGTATCGCCTTTATTGGTAAGGAGATGCACCGCTTTAGCGAGCCGACCGTTTGGTTTAGATACCGTTATGCCAAGCCAAGCGGTATCTATCAAGAGGTGGTGAGCCGACCAGTGGTAACGCATGGTGTTCGTGAGGTTTTAGGATTAGGTTATTCAGCAGCTCAATATGGTTACGGTCACAGAGTATCTTATGGTATTCAGTACGCAGCGCCAGCGTCAATATACCAAGACCTTGCCAGCAATCACTTTGTAGGCAGACACCAAAATATTACTGCTATTGGTTTTGATGCGTCAAGCTATGGTACGCGCATCATACCCGAAGCAACCAATATCTACCCACTAGGCTTCATCAATCCCTTTGGGCAGACCACCGCTGGCTTGTATATCAATTACTTGCAGCCGCGGGGGTTTGTTACCGCAGGACAACGACTGGCTGACAGATGGGGTTATGTTGGTATCTACAACCTAACCCAGCATATCCAGCAGGACTATGATGTAAACAGTGGTCTTAATCCACCAGTCATGGAGGGTTGGACACTAATAGAAAATAGAGATAAGACTATTGGTGCAATCGGCTTGCCAGCCACGCGCTATGGTTATAGCTCTATCGAGAACGGCGCGCGCCCACTACTACCAGCTGGCGTGATACCGCCAACCAATAACAAAAAATCAATGATTACTCATTCTATACGAGCGCTAAAAACCGAGGGTATAGAAGCGCCGCTTATAAGCACATGGGGCGTGGTGTATAACAATGCGCGAGTGATCGCGCCTGTAGCAGCAGACTGCGCTTTATATGGCAATCCTTTGCTAGAAAGTAATAGGCGCTACTATCAATGGATAGGTGCGATAGATAGTGCTGAGTATGGCGTGCCTATGATTGCGGATAGAATACGTTTTATCGATATTGAAACGCGCTACTCAATAGGACCGCCACAAATAAACCTACCAACCGTTGACCTCCACACTAGGTATGTCAGCTTTAACGGTTATGAGACAGCAACCTACGGCTCGCCATCACTATCGATACACCTTAGAGAGTTAAAGCCGCGCTGGGCGCGTACTGATCGTATTGGTTATGCAGCACTAAAGAATGTCACGCCTGAAATACCCACATTCGGTCATAATAGCGAAGAATATGGCACGCCAGCAGTTCGGACGCAGTGGCGCGATGTGACGGCAGTTGGTAGCGATACTCAGTTGTTTGGCAAGCCACAAGCAGCAGACAGTAAAAGACAGATTAGCGTGATGGGCTGGCATAGCCTTATTATTAACAGCCGACCAGTTGTTACTAAGACTGGCGTGCCAGCCTACGGTACGCAAGTCATATCGCTTGATGTATGGTTTGATTACAACGCAGAAGTATACCGTGATGGCTTTGGTATTGAGCAGCCGAATAACAATCAGAAGCATAGGGTGCAATCTAATAGTATATTCCCAACGTCTATTACAAGCCCTGTCAAGGTTGGTACGCCATCGCTTACTGCTAACTCAATATTTGTGACGCCAGGCTATCACGAGTTACTTTTTGGTAATAATAAAATTATTAATAGTAAGCAAGGTATCGCGCTTGGTGTTGATATATATAACAAAGAAAAGGAAAAGATAGACTCGCAGATAGTGTTTGGTAAGCCAAGGTTATCACCACATACTATCTACTCTGTAGTAGAAGCGCCAAGGCAAGCGATTGATAACCACGAATTGCGCGGCTTGCATATGGTCGATTACCTGAGCTACGAAGCCTCGCGCCCAATAAAAGGTGTTGGCACGCCGTCCGTAGAGTCTAACCTTAAAGAGATATTAAATGCGACCATATATAATAGAGAGTCTATCGTTTCTACTGGCGCAAAACTGACTTTAAAGAATGTTGTACTTAGCATTAAAGGCATACCTAGCCCCATGATGGGCGTGCCTGAGATACCGTTTTCAGACCAGTATGCGGTATGTGAGCCTTACACTGGAAGCGGTGGCTGGGGCATACCAAGGCTACAATCTTTTTACTATGGACCACAGCATATTAAGCCCAGCGGTTTGGTTGCCACCTTGTTCTCCGCTACCGACACGATAGACTTTAAAAATAGAATGCTGAGCGCGAGTGGTTTTTTAAGTGAGAGGCTGGGTGCAAGCAAGCCTAATGATAAGCCGCATATGTGGCAAGGCTTGCGGATTGGTGAGCGAGTGCCTTTTGTTCCTGATAGTACCGATATGTCAGCTTATGGTCAGTCAGAAATATCGCTGAGAATACGAGGGATAACGGCGGTCGGCTTTGATGCGTTTATTTCTGAGTATAGCCCAAACAACTTTAGTGGCAGAATGACGGTCAAGAGAAAAGATGCGCCACCTGAAACTAGGCGCATAACGACCATCTCAATTAACGATAGTGCATTGGGTTGTACTGACGTTAAATATGGTCAGCATTTTATACGTCCTGACGGAAACTCAGACCAATACAGAAAAGGAGGCTATCATGCCTAGTCAAAGTTTTATGCCGTGTCGCGGTATCGATAATACTTCAGAAGATGCGGCCATGGTACAAGGTGGCCGCGAGCCATTCGTTTATATGCGTGATGTAGTGAACGCCAATGTCACGCCAGCAGGCAAGCTCGATATGATTGCCAGTGGCGGTAAGGTGACAGGAAGTGCATATAAGAACCTATGGCAAAGCCCATTGCATAAGGATGTTTTTGCGGTAATCGATGGCATGTGGGTGAATGTTGATACTAGCAACTGGACGCACGAGGAATTAGAGATTATCGGTGGTAGCAGTAATACCGTAAGCCATACCGTACTAAATAACCTGGTCGTGGTGGCTGGCGCGCAAGGGTTATTCACTTACGATGGTCAAACGTGCCAGCCTTTAACGATTGATGCGCCGCCAGCACCTACCGCCTATGATAATGTGGAGAATACTCAGTCAGATTCAAGAAGCGTGGCGATATCTTGGCTGCGCGGCTCGATGGAGTCCAGCCTATCTGATTATGTTAGCGCTGGTGAGTCAGCTGATATTGTTCTACCGATGGTTTTTGACCCTACGGTGACCGGCGTAAATATCTATGCCACCACTATTGGCGGCACTGATATGCAGCTGGCTGGCACCATGGATAGAGTAGCGACTAACTTTGCTATTACTAAGGATCATAAACTTGGTATGGCCGCACAGTTCGCGCACCTATCGCCCATGCCTACCGGTAAATATCTTTGCTACTGGCGTGGTCGCTTAATCACCGCTACGGCAAACGTCATACGTTTTTCTGAACCACTGGCTTATCACTTGCACGATGAGCGCCATGGCTTTATTCAAACCAGCCAGCGTATCACCTTTATTCAGCCGGTCGATAATGGCTTGTGGGTCGGACAGGTGGACCATGTGCTGTTTATTGAAGGTAGTAATCCTAATGATATGGCCGTGAGTATTAAGAGCGCACAAGCACCCGTACCAAACAGCGCGATACAGATTCATAGTAATGATATTGGTGAGGCAGCGGAAGGCGGCAGCTTAGTGACAGTATGGCTGGCAAGCAATGGTTATGTGGCAGGCAGTAGTGCTGGACAGATTATTGAGTATCAAGCTGGGCGCATTAGCAATATCAGTGCGCAGTCCGGCACTACTGTAAGGTTCGACCGCAGGCTTGTCACAGCGGTAAACTGATCACGGTTAACCAAATTGTCAAAGGAGACAAAACCGTGAAATCACATAAATCATTAAACCCGTTCTTAGCGAGCGCATTACTAGCAGCAGTAAGCGCCAAAGACTACATAAGCAATGACGATGGCAGTATTACCACCGGACAAGGTATTACTGCCAAAGGTGAATACTTTGACCGTATCAATGGCGGCGAGTGGACACGTACCGAAAACCTTATCCCAACTGAGGGCCTTGCGCACATTTTAAACGTCGCGCTTGGCACCGCGCCAAAACCTGCCAGCTATCACCTGGCACTATTCTCAGCAGCCGCGCAGCCAGCCGCTAACTGGACCGCCGCCAGCTTTGCCAGTACCGCAAGCGAAATTGTCAGTATGACTGAAGGTTATAGCTCAGCAACACGACCAACATGGACGCCAGCCAATACTGCTACCAACTCGATTGATAATATGGCCGCCGTCGCAAAAGTCACTATGAAGACCGCTAGTAGCTTAACGGTACAAGGTGCAGCCATGCTCACCAATAGCAGCAAGGGCAGTACGGCTGGCGCGCTCATTAGTGCCAGTAAGTATGCCGCGCCTCGCGTCTTCCAAGATGGCGATACCTATGAGATTGGTTATCGTATCAGCCTGACGGTATAGGTGAGTTATGCACCAAGGTAGACCGTATGGCTTGCATGTTATTGGTGGTAAGCTTACAGACCGTGACGAAGCGTTCGTTTCGGTTACAGCTAGGCGCTTTAGCAATCTAAAGGACATAGCGCTTACAGATAGCTCTCGCATGGTTTACGATCTGCCTGATGGTGGGTATGTTGTTATACAGGATATGGGCGGTAATTTTAGAGTTATCGCCCACAAGCCGGTGAAACGGGATTTATATATAACAGATGGTATGGCTTACAATTATATCCCGATGCTATTCTCCGGCGCTATGGGCGAAGGCGGTATGCTTGCCGAAGGTAAAGGGCTTCCAATGACTTTAACCTTAACGACTAGAAAGCGTATATTTAACTACAATGGAATATATGCCCCAAGAAATGTAAAGCTAGTAAGGTTTTCATGCCCATACGCACCAATGTTTAATGAGTTTTTACCGCTACAGCCTATACATGGAGTTATATATACGCAGTATGGTCAGCAAAGACCAACCTGGTACTCAGGAGCAATGGCTGAGCTGATACAGATTGTTGGTGGTTATGGTAGGCAGGACTTAGGAAATCTACCTGACGACAGTATCGAGCGTTCAAATATAAAAATACCTATTAAGTATCAAGAGCGTATAGACACCTATATTAACAACCGAAGATTACCGGCTTACAGCGGCCTACCTCATAGAGCTGGTCAGTTCCAGTGCGACTACAAGCACTCAAATACCGACTTAGTTGGCTTTGATAGCAATAACAACCCTTGGTTGATAAAAGTTAATGGCGCTGGCGTGTGGGCTATGCCACTGCCTATTATTCCAGCAACCAACGCACCAGCCTTTAGGGATTACATGGAGAGTGTTGGTGATGATGAGGTGCTACAGATACTTGATCGCTTTGGCGCAATGCCTAGCGGAGAGAGCTTTCCGGTAGGGGGTGCTTTTCACGCATGGCACAGGGCTGGTGTTGTCATTAAGGTTTGTGATACCAGTGACTTCTATCAGCATTCAGGATATTCCAGCGCGATGGGTTGGTCGATAAATAGTCGTGGTGACGAAGCAATCAATACTTGTTATGACATAGATGATAGTAATGGTGTGTTCTACAGTATGGCATATAGACTTAGATTGCAGTTAGGTGTAACAAGCAATCTTGGATGGGCAGCGTCAACAACGTCAGGCGATTTCAATGATATTAATGATCGCAACAAAGTAACCAGTTATCTGAACAAGCTGTATGAATTGATAGATGAGAGAAGTCAGGTTGGTAACGCCATAAAATACAAAATAAGCAGAGCTACAGGAAAGGAGTTGCTACTTAGGTCTGCAAGTAAAGTTACAGATACAGAGGTTGATTACTGGGATAACCTTATTCTAGCACCGATTGCCAACCACTCAGGCAGCGTAACCATGATTAGCAGAGGAAATGTTTATAGAGGTGTTCATATAAAAGTGCCTGAGCCTTACTCAAAGGGCTGTATCTCATTAAATTTTTTACCTAAGAATGATGCATATGCTAGACCCAAATCAGACGTTATTGTTTTTGCTTATTATATTGGCGATGATTTAAAAACCGTTAATTACTTTGATGATGACAGACCGCTAAAAGCATTGGTAACAGATAACTACCAAGAGGATATGATAGTAGGTGAGTGGAGTAGGTATTCGTACTCAGATAGCGGAGCAATAGCTGGCAGTCTTTATACCAGCGATACCGACTACCGAAAGGCGCTAGCGCCAAGTATAGGAACAACACTTATTAAAGGTCAGGATATGGGGTATGGCTTGCCAGCCTTTTACTTTCCTGAGTATTTTCAGATGAGCGGGGTTTTTATGCGATGGCGTTACTACTCTACAGAAACCACCACAGAAAACATTGGCGGCGCGTACATTAAAGATGGTGTGTTAATGCCTTATTTTTTCAGGAACGCCAGTATTTTTGCTTGCACCGAGGGCAGTAATACAAAAACGACAAACTGGTCTATTAAGTCAGGCAGCGTGCAAGACCCAACTTCTTACGCGATATGGACTTACCACCCTGTTTGGGCGCGCTCAGGTGGACTCAGTGTTATGAAAGGTCGCCCTTACCCTGAGTATGGCAGACCGGTTTATGCTGAGATATTGCAGCATAACCCCAATATACAAGGCGGCTCTTTTGCCGACAGTGGCGCATGGTTATCAGGACTCCCTTACGATATAACAGAAATGATGTATGGCTATACCGCTGACGTAGTTTGGGCAGATCAAGGTATTCCACCGCAGCCAAGCATTGTACCTAAGAGTACCCGCACTACGGTTTATGGTGATAGTAAGCAGGTGTTAGTGGCCAACATAATGCAACGTGCAGACATTGTTAAGGTAACCACTCATTCCGACAGCTATTACACCTCGTCACCTGATTTTTTTGGCGGTATTTTTTACAGAGACGCTTGTAAGGTGGTTTTTGGCAGCATTGATTATGCCAACATATCAGAAGAAACAGAAACAGGTAATCGCAAACAGTGGGGCGAGTCAACGCTTGTGGATAACAAGTCAGCCCATCATTTTATCGGGGTAATAAATGAATAACTATAGAGACGATAACCAAGATACGGCGATTGCCAGCAGCAAGACTTTTGGCGGCTTACGTGCAGTCGTTGAGGAATTGCTGCGCGTATCGGACGCATTGCTTTTTGGTATCGCCATTACGCTATCTAGCAGCGCACTTGCCAGCGACGAGGTGATTGACAGCAGCATACAAGTCTTGCAGGACAGCGCTTTAATATCTGAGCAAGTAACAGACACCAAGGCAGCAAGTCAGTTACACACAGATAGCGCCAAAGCAAACGAGCAATATCAGCATGGCTTACTGGCTGTGCAATCTGATAGCGCAGTTATAAAAGATTATCTAATAACTGGAAGTACGCGCTCGATCACCAAGGACAGCGCCCAAGTATCTGACAGCACAACCAGCCAGCGTATTGTCACCCACTTAGTCACTGACAGCGCACGCGCCAAAGATAGTATCACAGCGATTGAGCGTGACTTAATTACTGATAGCCTGTCTATTACTGATAGCGCCGCCGATAAGCTGCAAGCGGTACAGTTAATCACTGACAGCGCTGGCGCGACCGATAGCGCTACTGGCAGTATCGCAATCCTTATTATAGACAGTGCCTTAGTGTATGGGCAGCCATTCACGCAGCGCACTGTTAAAGCTTTGTCAACAGATAACCTATCTATAGTAGATAAGCTGCTATTCAATCGTGCCGATATTATTACTGATGATGTAGCTATCGGTGATACGACTACGGGCAAGTTTGGCGCGGCTGGCACTCTAATTGATACTGCAGTTATAAGTGATACTGTCCTCGATAGCATTATTCAAAACGCTATCATCATGGATAGCAGTGCTATCACTGACAAGGTGATAGATAAGCTCTATGCCATGGTATTGATTATCGATGGCGCAGTGATTGAGGATAGCGTACTCAGTAGTGGCGGCGCGCAAGGTCAAGCATGGACGGCTAACGTCGATAGCTGGGCCATGAGCCGCTACAATCCTTACAATTATAATCGCTTAGTGGTTATCAATGGCGTGCTATACGGCGAGGCGGATGATGGCATCTATCGTCTTGACCAAGAAGTAGATGCAGTCACAGCCATCGTTAAGACCGGCAAGATGGATTTAGGTGGCGGCCAACTCACGCACCCGGCAAGCGCCTATCTTGAGTATGAATTAAATGGCAGCGCTAGCATGACAGTACAAAGCACCCAAAAGGGTATCGATCAGCAATACACCTACATGCTACCAAACGAAGTTGCTAGTGAGCTGACCAATGGCCGCTTTATCTTTGGTCGCGGCCTGCGTGGTCGTCACTTTGCTTTTGAATTAATCATGATCGGTACGCATGGGCATATCAATGACCTGACTATCGAGCACTTACCAACCAGTCGGAGAGTATAGATATGCCAAGTTATAACGCAGGAGCCGCAGGAGATTTTATATTCCAAGCCAAGGACGTTGTTGTCGAGAAAATAAAAGACCTAGACAGCTTATCGAGACGCTATAACAATGAGCTATCAGTGGCGCTAAGCGATATTGGTGGCATCACGATTGCTGATATACCAGCACCTATCAGGCCGCAAGTACCTGATGCAGTGGTGCCGACCTATGATATCGGTACTTTCCCAACCTTTGACCCTGCCAGCCTAACCATTCCTGCCATGCCTAACATGACGGACATCGATAGGTTTTTAAGCAATCTTGATGTGTCGGACTTAGGCCCCGAACCCGAAGCACCAGCTGAGATATCCATCACGCCGCCGCAAGCGCCAGCGCTTGAACGGGTAGACTTGCCAGCACGCCCTGACATTGTGACCACGGTTGCCTTTCCTGACGCGCCAACGATTAACCAAATCGATATTCCTGATCGCAAGCAAACCACCATCACGATTGATATTCCTAATTTACCAACAGTTGAATCAGTGGCCACCCCTGATCGCCCTGATATCAATCTTGCTGTTACCATGCCAGATGCGCCAAGCTTGCCGACGCTTGACGCCCCTGACAAGCCTGATTTTGATACCGCAATTACCTTGCCGACGCTTGAGGCGTTTGACAAACTCAACAGTCCTGAGAGGCCGGATGTTGATATTAATATAACTATGACAGAGGATTATGATTTTGAACTGCCCGAGCTTGGCGAGCTTGCAGAGCTTGATATCCCTGATTTTGAAGTGCCGGAAGATAGTTTTGAGATAGCAGACCATCCTTACAACGATCTTAAGATAGAATTGTACGATGTAGAAAATCCTGACTGGATGGGTTGGTGGGAAGAGCCGGATGCTTACGAGTCAGAAATGTTTGACGCGCTGATGGAAAAGTCAGCAGATATGCTTAAGAACCCACAGAACTTTGGCTTGCCTGAGCCGGTAGTGCAAGCGCTATTCAACAAGCCGCGCGAACGTATCAGTCAAGAGGTTGAGCGCAGCGTGCAAGAGGCACATAACACTTTTGCAGCACGCGGTTTTAGTATGCCGAGCGGTATGCTTGCCAAGCAAGTGAGTGTGGCAAGACAGGAAGGGCAGCTGCGTATCGCTGATTTAAACCGCGATGTCTTTATGGAAGCCAGTAAGATGCAGATTGACGCATTGCGCTTCGCGGTTCAGCAAGGTATGGCGTTAGAGCAACGAGTTTATGATAGGCATAAAGAGTTGGTTGAAAGGTTGTTTGAGGTGGCAAAGTATAACGTCGAGGCAAGCTTCAGAGTTTATGAATACCAGTACACTTTATTTAAGACGCAAACCGATGGCTTTAAGGAGTTGGTGAATACTTACAAAGACAAGCTTGCCATGTTTATTGACGCCAGTAAGTTCGAGATTGAGGCGGTGCTTGCAAAAGGCGAGGTTAGCAAGCAAAAGCTAGAGGAGTATCGAGCAAGACTGGCAGGCGCTCAAGCTGACGCCGAGGTCTTTAAAACCAAGATGTCAGTAGTTCAGATGCGTGTCGATATCATCAAGGCACAGTTTGATGTCTATAAAACGGACATGCAAGCCTATGCTGAACAGCTTGGCGCTGAGCGCTTAAAGCTTGAAAAGTATGATGCTGAGATGCGTGGGCAACAGGCGAAGATTAGTATTGCGCAAACGCGAGCGGATATCTACGCCAAAGAAATCCAAGCTTATGGTGGCAAGCTTGAAGGCCAGCGCCTTATGCTTGATATGTATAAAGCGAAAATTGATGGCGAGCAAGCCAAGCTTGGTGTCGCAAGCACGCAAGCTCAAATCTACGGCATTGATATTGATGCTTATAATGCCAAGCTTGGTGGCGAGAAAACCAAACTTGAAATGTTTGAGGCAGCATTGCGTGGCGAGTCGATTAAAGCTGGTATTATGCAGACTGAGGCTGGCATCTATGAAACCGATGTACGCGCAGCTGTAGCAAAAGGCGAGGCTGATAAGCTTGCCATCGCCAGCTTTGAGGCGCAAATCAAAGCCAAGCAAGCCGAGCTTGGTATTGGTGAGACGCAGGCAAGAATATACAGCAGTGATATCGATGCTTATAAAGCCCAGAACGACGCGCAGAAAGTGAAGTTTGATGCCTTTGATAGTCAAGTGAAAGCAGAAACCGCCAAGGCTGAGATTTACGACAGCACTGTAAGAGCTTATGCCAGTCGCGTACAAAGCTATGCCGCTAAGGGTGATGTCAAAGTTAAGCAGGCGCAGATTAATATTGATGCGGCTCGCGCCTATGTGACCACATACCTTGCTGATGTCGATGGCTTTAAGGCGGAGCTACAAGCAGGACTCAGTGAGGTGCAATACAATACGCAAGTATTTACCGCACAAGTCGATGGCTGGCGCGCACAAGTGGCTGCCAATACTGCCGACAGTGAGATGCAATCCCGCTATGCCGATATGAATACGCGCACCAATCTGGCTTATGCTGAGATGCAGATGAGCGAGTACAATGCCAAGGTCAGTCAGGGGCAGGAGCAAGCACGTATTGCCCTTGAAGCTGCTAAGGCGACTGGACAATATACCGCACAGCTCGCAGCAGGTGCTATGAGTGCCGCGCATGTGTCAGCGAGTATCAGTGGCAGCGGTAGCGCGAGTGTGGGTTCGAGTGATAGTGAAAGCGAATCTACCAGTCATAACTATAGTTACTAGCCAGCGCAAAAACAAAAGCCCTGCATGATTGCGGGGCTTTATATTGTCAAAAATTAACACCTAGTGCGTTTAATTACACTGCATCTGACCGCCGATGTTTTGGCAAACCCCGCCCGTAGATGGAAAGTAAGTCTCGCCAGCGCCCTTATTGTATCTTGTGCCGTCTGTACCCCAGCAACCAGCGCCATCGCAACTTGCCATATTATTGGGAGTAGGCCTTGATGCAGGCATTGCGCCACCAGTGTTTTGTGAATGAGAAGGCATTGGCTGTCCAGTTTCTAAAGCCACTAAAGCTTCTCTTTGAGATCTGGTTAGATCCCCATTAGAGCCTTTTACGGGCTTACTGAGAATAGCTTTTAATTTATCTCGCTCTTGTCTTTCGCTATAGGTTAGATTTCTTTTAGAAGGTTCTTGAGACGCAGAGTATTGAACAGTTGCCTGAGTTGATAGTTGCTGTTCTTGCTGACGACTAAGTTCTCTTTGGGCTTGCGCTTTATAAGATTCAAGTTCACGATTTTGCTTTTCTTGATACTCTATTTGAGCGATGGCTTGGGCGTTGTCTCGTTTAACCTGATACTCATAGGCTCTTTGTTTCTCTAAATCTTTTTTAAAGGCGCTAAAAATATATATGACTTCTGCCGCTGTACCTTCCTTTAAAATTCTTGAAATATTTTCTCTATCTTCTACCGACCCATCTTGCGACCATGTTGCAAAATCAGAGCTATTCATTAGGCTTTCAATGTCTGGGTGAACTTGGTAGATAGCCTCATAATGCAGTTGTGCTGCTTTGTCATCATCGTAATCAGTTTGAGCTAGCGCTAGGGACTCTTCCTGATTCTCAGAGCGTATATCCCATTCCCACGGTTCACTTGAATCTACTTCACCAACAACATCATTGCTACTGCTTTCTTCGATAGAGGGTACAACGATAGCCGCTAGAATACCTAGAACAAAAATAGCGCCAATAGATAAAAAATACCTCTTAAACATTACTTTCTCATAGGGTCCAAACACATCTTTGGGCATAAAGTAAAAAAATATATGGACAAACGGGCTAAAAAGTACTGCCGTGATAGCCAGCAAGGAGCTGTATCCCCACATGATTCTAACGGTTTGAAATAAATACCAAAGTGCCGATATCGTGACGATGATACTCGCCAAGCCAATCATATAAACAACAACGTCTTCCATGGCCCACCCACCCCTATAAGGTTTTAAGAAACTTAGTATATCCGCCATACTCATCTAAAGTCTAATTGAATTATAGGTGATGGTTATGGCATTTGGAGCAATGGGTGGCGCAGGTGGCTCTTGGGATGATGAAGAGAAAAAGAAAAGAGAGCGATTGCGTAAC
>Ga0208435_100120_pt1 | contig 25851 bp, 20 predicted proteins | sample 24_taG_FD_184097 | JGI IMG/M metagenome (GOLD analysis project Ga0208435, IMG submission 184097) | Marine viral communities from Cariaco Basin, Caribbean Sea - 24_WHOI_OMZ (SPAdes) (version 2) | ecosystem: Environmental > Aquatic > Marine > Oceanic | place: Caribbean Sea: Cariaco Basin...
GTTGCTCTAGAAGGCAATATCGGTTGTATGGTTAACGGTGCTGGTCTTGCTATGGCGACCATGGATATCATCAAATTGTACGGCGGCAAGCCTGCTAACTTCTTGGACGTTGGCGGCGGCGCAACTAAAGATCGCGTTGTTGAAGCATTCAAGATCATTCTTGAAGACAGCAGTGTTGAAGGTGTTCTAATCAACATCTTCGGTGGTATCGTACGTTGTGACATGATTGCAGAAGCTATTATCGCTGCTATCAAAGAAGTTGACGTAAAAGTACCTGTTGTTGTCCGTCTAGAGGGTAACAACGCTGAAAAAGGCGCGCAAATCCTAGAAGAGTCTGGTCTGAAATTGATTTCTGCCCAAGGCCTATCAGATGCGGCTCAAAAAATTGTCGATGCTGTTAAAGCTTAATATATTTGAGGCATAGTCCTCTAAATATACGTGCTTAAGCATAGTAGTCAACGCGTAATAGCAGCTTGTCGATATGAATTTATCATTAACATTTAATGGATAACACATCATCAAGTGGCTATTGCAAGACAACCGAATACAAGGAATAAATAATGAGTGTATTAATCGATAAAGATACCAAAGTATTGGTACAAGGTTTCACTGGTAAAAATGGTACGTTCCACTCTGAGCAAGCGATCGAATACGGTACTAAAGTCGTCGGCGGCGTAACTCCAGGTAAAGGCGGTCAAACGCATTTAGGCCTACCAGTATTCAACACGATGGCAGAAGCTATGGATGCCACCCAAGCTGACGCTTCTGTTATCTATGTGCCAGCACCATTTGTACTAGATTCTATCGTTGAAGCGGTAGATGCTGGTGTTAAATTGATTATCGTTATTACTGAAGGCGTGCCTACTTTAGACATGCTAAAAGCAAAACGTTATATCGAAGAAGCTGAAGGCGTACGCATGGTTGGTCCTAACTGCCCAGGTGTTATCACGCCAGGTCAGTGCAAAATTGGTATCATGCCAGGTCATATCCATCTGCCAGGTAAAGTGGGTATCATCTCACGCTCTGGTACATTGACTTATGAAGCCGTTGCTCAGACCACTAAGCTTGGTTTTGGTCAGTCAACTTGTATCGGTATCGGTGGTGATCCTATCCCTGGTATGAACCAGATTGACGCATTGAAATTGTTCGAAGCGGATCCACAAACCGAAGCTATCATCCTAATCGGTGAGATCGGTGGTACTGCTGAAGAAGAAGCGGCTGCTTATATCAAAGACCATGTAACTAAGCCAGTTGTTGGTTATATCGCTGGTGTTACTGCTCCAGAAGGCAAGCGTATGGGTCATGCCGGCGCTATTATCTCTGGTGGTCAAGGTACTGCTGAAGAGAAATTCAAAGCGTTTGAAGATGCTGGTATCGCGTATACACGTGACCCATCTAAGCTTGGTGAAAAGCTGAAAGAAGTTACTGGTTGGTAAGATAGGCATAAGTCTACATTCTAACTACTAAGACTATATTGAAAAAATACTAAGACACCCCTACAATGGGGTGTTTTTTAATGTCTAAAAAAATCAGTCATTAAAATGAAATATTTTTTATTAATATTAGATTTAGATATCACGATTTTGCATTTCAAAAGAAGGCGTTATTAAGATGATTAAGGTTTTGACTTACGGCACATTTGATCTGCTACATCACGGACACATACGTCTTCTAGAACGTTCACGCGCATTAGGCGACCATCTAACTGTAGCGGTATCTACAGATCAGTTTAATTTGGGTAAAGGAAAGATGTGTGCTTACACTTATGAAGAAAGAGTACATATTTTAGAAGCTATTAGGTATGTAGATGAAGTAATACCTGAAAAGAATTGGGAACAAAAAATCGAAGATGTAAAAAAATATGATATTGATATTTTCGTAATAGGTGATGATTGGAAAGGTAAGTTTGATTTCTTAAAAGAGTATTGTCAGGTATTATATTTGCCAAGAACGCCTGATATATCAACTACACAGGTAAAAGAAAAACTAGCAACTGTAAGTAAATAAATATTACTTTATACATATAAGGGAAAATACTAATCCCTGAACTGTGAGTATTTTTAGATTAAGGTAAGTTTAAGCCTTAATTTGTAACATTAGTGAATATTTGGGATAACTTAATGAAGTCGTTAAGAAATAATGTCAATACTATAGTTTCATCTTCTGCTTACCTTATGGGTTTACAGCATTTTAAAAATAAAAAATGGGAGACAGCACTTCAGTTTTTTAAATCTGCGGTAAATGCTAAACCTGAACATCCAGATAGTAATTTTAAACTTGGCTTATGTCATATGAAGCTTGGTAATTATGACGAGGCTTTTTACTATATAAAGAAAGCCTTAGAGCTTGCACCAAAGAATATCCAGTGGTATGAACAGTTAGAGCAATGTGAAAGGCATATACAAAATTCAACGTCTCTTGATAGGTCGCATAGTTATGGGAAGACTGGTAAGAATACCTCTAGTCTAGTAGCTAGGGTACAGCAGGGCAATGTTAATCAGACATTAGGAAAAATATTTAAGAAAAAAATACTTTTGGTACCATCAGATTATAACCCAAAAGTTTTATCTGATATTTTACCTTTTGTGAGTTTTTATAAAGATGATTTTGAAATATTTATTATATTGCGCGATATTCAGCAAGATATTATCACTAAAACTGAGTATACATTAGTTAAAAATGGCTCAAGCTACGGTGAGTTTCTAAAGTTTACTTCTGATTATGTTATTGATGCTGGCACTTTAAACTATGGGCATCGTATTACCGATACCACGAAATGGGTTTCAGTTTGGCATGGTATACCTTACAAAAAAATGTTCGTAGATCTAGATATAAAGCATCTATCTACAGCCATTCGCTACAACCTAGCTTATGATTGCATGATTTCAATGTCAGACTATTATACTGAAACTTTTTTGCGCAAATCTTTACGCTACGATGGTGAAGTATTGCAACTAGGTAGTGCGAAAATAGATAAATTGTTTGAAGTTGATGATGATAAATATAATACTAGATTTGTAAAAGAGAAATATAAAATTCCTGAAGATAAGAGAGCGATTCTTTATATGCCTTTTTTTAGAGGTGCAGGGAAAATAAATCTTCCATTTTCGCCTCAAAAATTAATCGAAGTATGGGGAGATAACTATATATTAGTTATCGCTGTTGACGAGAAAAATATTATATTAGACAACTTCGAAGACACTAGAATAAAAATCATACCTCAAATAACATCAGCTGATGCTTTACTCATATCGTCAGCTTTAATAAGTGACTACCATCCAGTAATAAAAAGCTTTGATAAATATGATAAGCCTGTTGTTTTATTTCATCATGATTATGAATTATTTATTAAAGCTCACCCTGAAATGAAAGAGGAAGCTGAAGATTTAGCAAAATATCCTAATGTTATCACCCGTGAAACGCATTTGTACTCATATAATTGGGATCATATTGAAACTCAGGCAGAAATTAAAACCTCTCCAAAGTATTTTGATTCAACACAGTTGGAAAAATATAATTTGGGTATTCCCAGTGGTAAAAAAATTATATTGTACGCTCCTACATATCGTGTTGCTGGTGTGGTTGATTTGCCGTTTAATCCTGATGAATTAATTAATCATTTAAATAAAAACTTTAAAGATGACTATGTGATCATTACTAAAATGCATTATTTGAACTCATTAAGTCAGAGCTATGAAAATGTTATTGATTGCACTCAATACTCGGAATTAGTGGACTTAATGAAAGTTTCAGACATTTTAATTAGTGATTATTCTTCTTTGATCCTTGATTTTTCTTTATTAAATAAACCTATCATACTATTTCAGTACGATTATTATAAATATACAAATGAACGAGGTGTTTACTTTGATTTTGAAGACTATTTACCATCGCATCAAATTATAGACCGTGAAATGGATTTATACAGCTTAGATTGGGAAAACCTATCTGGTAAAAATAAAGAGCTTGTTCAAAAGTTTTATCCAATTGAAGATGGAAAATCTACGCAACGCATTGTGGATGCATTAAATCTTGATATTCAGCCAAGGGAATGTAAAGATATTATATTTCTTGTTAATGACTTAAATCAGATTGGTGGTGTGCATTCATTTATTAAAAACATGGCTAAGTATTATAAAGAAAATTATAACGCACGTATTTTTGTGATAGCGATAAATGAGTTTGCAGAGTCAAATTCTGAATATCATTTGTTAAATAGCCCTTTTATTGACTTTAAACTGACAAGTCAGTACTTAAAAGGAGCATGTACAAATATCTTGCAAAATACCGATGGGATTGTAATTTCATTACAGTTCTCAGCCCACTTACACTTCCAGAAAAATTTGACAAATGCAAAAACAATCTTAATGTTTCACGGCGATGTTAAAGATGTGATTTCAAAGGAACTTTATGGTCCTCATCTAGAGTGGTTAAATAAAGGGAAACTATATAATTATCAAAAATTAATTTTATTAACACAATCTGCTGTAGATTTGCTAAAACCATATCTCATAGATAGTGTTCAAGAGAAAATTGGATATATCCATAATTCAATTGAAAATACCTACTCGTTAATACCATCTAATTCAAATAAAAACACAGCTGTTATCAGCCGTTTAGATATTGATAAAAATATAATGGCTTTAATTGATTTAGGAAAATATATTAAAGCTCAGCAAGAAGATATAACTATTAATATTTACGGTGATGGAGCTCTAAAATCAGAGCTAAATCAATCAATTGAAGAAAATTATTTAGAAAATATTCTTAAGCTACGTGGGTTTGAAGATGATAAACATAAGATATTTTCTGAGAATAATTCAGTATTATTAATTTCTAAGTCTGAAGGTTTTGGTTTAGTGATACTTGAAGCATATGCACATGGGAAACCAGCGATTGTATTTGATACATTTACTGCTGCTAAAGAAGTGGTTAAAGATGGTGAGACTGGATTTTTGATACCTTATGGCGATTTTCAAGGCGTTGTAAGTGCGATAAATCAAAGTAGTGATATATGTAGTGATAACATCCGCCTTCTATTAAATGAGTTTGATAATCAGCATGTATTTGAGCGCTGGAATAAACTTTTTAACGAGATGGATAGTTTGACTTATCAAGTATTAAAAGATTAAGGAACTGATATGAGCGGTGTTAACAGCATGTCTGTCATTAAAGACGTCACTAAAGATATTAAAAACAATACCTCTAAATACTTAAGAGGATTTACTAAAAGTCATAGCTCTAGATACTTAAATTTACCAAAGATAACTATTTTAGTTCCTTGTTATAATTCTAGAGCAACGCTTTCTGCAACATTAAAATCAATACAGCAGTCCGAACATAGTAATCTAGATGTCATGATTGTTGATGATGGCTCAATAGATACTATTGAGGATATAGTTAAATCTTTCGATGATAGTAGATTTCGTTATTTTTGGAAAGAGAATGAAGGACTAGGTTTAACTCGAAATTTTGGCATTAATAATGCGCAGGGAGAATATATCTTTTTTTTAGATTCTGATGATTTAATATATTCTAATTCGTTATCAAATTTATTAGATTTTGCATTAAAAAATGATTTAGATGTAGTATCAGGTGTCACAGTTAGAAAGCAGTTTGATACAGGTGTGGAAAGTGAATGGTATCGCAATCTTTACAAAACTAAAAAAATCACTACATTTAAGAATAGACTATCTCAATATCATGATACATTATCTACGAACAAGTTATATAGAGTAGAAGTATTAAGAGATAAAGGGCTTTATTTTGATAGTGGGTTATATGAGGATAAGCTTTTTACATCGAAATTATACTCTCAAGTTGAAAGAATCGGCTTAATTGATGATAGAGTATACGTTTGGATAGTTTATGGTAATAACACAACTATTACGACGTCTAAAACTCTTGTGAATTTTAAAGGTAGGATGAATGCAATTTATAGTTTATGGATGTATCTACCAGAATTGCGTAAAGCATATCAGATGAGCTTATATATGAACCATGATCTATTAATTTATTTGCGTGAGTTTATTTTCTATACATTAGAAGAAAAAGAAGAGATTTATGAGACTGCTCATAGATTTGTACAAAAATATAGTAATTATGTATATGAACGATTGGTTCCAGCTAGCTTGAATAGAGCATGTCTAGATGCATTATGTAATAGTGATAAAGAGAAATTTATTTATACGGCTGAAATTTTATCTCAGATATTCCAAGACGATTTAGAAAGAAAAAAATGACTCTAATTTAAAAAAATATTTCTAAAAACAGTTTTATGATTGAGTTGTTTTTAGGAAAATCGTGTTACTAAAAAGATATTTTTAGAAGAACTCAAAGTGTAAGTCAAATAAAAACTTATAATATAATAACTCTATTTCATTTCTTATAATCTTCTGTCTTTTGGAAAAGATAAGAACCTAGGTTCTTATCTATAAAAATAATAGAGTTTTTTAAAATTAAAATAAATTTTATTTATCAATTGTTTTATCATTAAAGTGATCGCTTTATTTTATTTTTAGTGGCTAGATAGTTTACGCCAAGATATTACTTAGTAAATATAATATTTTATAGGTATAAAACATATTCCTTATGAGTTACGAAAGGCGGTTTTTAGGTGAAATTAGTTGATCGAGTAAGTAAAATAATTGAAATAAATGGTCATCAAATCAAATATGATTTGAAAAGTGCTAGAAAAGATATACGTCACCTAGTAGTACTATTAAATGGCTATAGACATGGTGGCTGGGAATATGGTAATTCGATTGATTTTCTTAAATGTAATGTACTGATGATCGAAGATTTTTTTGATAGCCAACAATCTTGTTATTTAGGAAAAGAGCGAGGCTTTGTTTTTGCAGATATGGTTGCTTCTTTGATTGATAAAATGCTTATTGATTTAGGATTATCAAAAGCTGACTGTACCTTGCTTGGACCATCAAAAGGTGGGTTTGCTGCTTTATATATTGGGATTAAGTTTGGCTATAAAAATATTGTCGCTCCAGCTTTTGTTGGTCATATTGGTTCATGGATGGTTAATCATGATAAGTCTATAGGTCAGCATGTAATGGGTAATTATGATTTAGATACCGTAAAAAAATACGATTCACTTTTTACTAATTTAATTGCTAATGATAATGATACGAATAAAAATATTTATGTTTTCGTTTCACCTAATGATAGTTTTTATCTAGAATATGGCCAAAAAGAAGTAATAAAATTACTAGCAAAAAAATATACAAACTTTAATTTATTCATTACAGGCTCTCAATTAGCCTTCCAACATGACCAGGTAACTCCATATTATTTACAAGAAACTCTATCAACAGTAAGCTTATTAACGCAAAGTATAGCTGTTCGACTACCAGAGTCTATGTATGAAAACCAAAAAATACAAATGAAAGCATCACCTAGTATCAAGGATATTGAGTTTTTCGCAACTAAAAACTCATTAAATAAAGAACAGGCAGTTAATGAAATTAGTAAAATACTGATTAAAGATCATACTTTGTATGTAGAAGGCTTAGCATTTATATTAAACTACGACTCACCAAATCATAGTTATTTATCAAAAAAACTATATATTGAAAATATTGAAACTAAGCATGGTTATAGCTATATTGTAGGCACTGTACCTAATTATTTACAAAGTAGGCTATTGTTTTCCAATTCATATCAGAATTATGCAGCTTCTGGTATGGCTACTATGGGCTTCAATGGTATTGCTATCCAGAATCTTTCTAACGGCCAATATAAGCTTGGTATATCAGTAACAAAAACTGATCAAGAGCTAGATATTAAAGACCTGAATCTAATAGCTCCAATAGATAAGAAATATAATTGTGGAGAATCAGAGTATAGGATCTTTGAAAAATCTAAAAGTGTTTATCTAACTAAACGACCAGTTATCGGTAGGTTAGTTACTGATAAAGATTGCTTTTTTAGCTTAGAAAAATTTTGGTATAAAAATGATTTATATCATTTGGAAGGTATATTTATTGTGCTTGGTATAGATATGCCAGACTTTCATTTAGGAAGATATTATCTCGTTGCTAAACACGTAGAAACAGGGGAAATTTATTCGCACGGTTTAGGACAGGTTAGAAATAATAAAATCTCCAAAAAAATAGATAGTTTATATGGTGGTTATGATGCATGTTATTTTGCTACCATGCATTTCAAGGGAATTGAGACTGAATGTTATGATACAGGTGAGTATGAAATATTTATTTCATTGAGTTATAAATCTGAAATATTTACTTATCAAATTAATAGAAAGCTATTTAAAAATGATGGTAAGGTTTCTTTAATAGAAAGTTTTGATATAAAGTAAAGCCAATTTAAGAAAATGAGTTTCGCTAATAATCAAGAATAAGATGTAAGTTCTTATAGGTATATATTTCTAATATATAGTAAAGGCTACTTAAATGATTCCAAAAAAAATACGAAGTCGTGAAAAAAAAGCTAAAATAATTAGAAATTTAGACTGGGCTTTTCCAAAGAATACTAAAAAAGTAATATTTGTTGTAAAAAAAAATACAGAATATTCTGGTAATCTCAGGATCTGTGCGGACTTACTTTTACGAAATGGACAACATAAATTATATGTATATAAAGATGGTGCTATGCCAAAAAGCATCGAAAAAGCGTTAACTCTTCAAGGAGTTACTGTTTTGAAACCAAATCTTTGGTTTACTTTCTATCATATTTTAACTGCTGGAGTTTTTGTCTTTTCTCATGTACCAAGAGATGCGCATTTGTCGCTAAAGAACAAGAATAGAAAGGTACTAGGATTGTGGCATGGCGTGGCTTTCAAAAACATTGAAAGTCAAATGATTTCAGTCTCAGACTCTAAAATGGAATTAATTAAAAACAATGCTAAGCTATATGATCTAATGATTGCTTCTAGTGAGGCAGATAAGAAATATATAGCTAAGTCATTTTTGGTCGATGAGAGTATAATTGATATTATAGGTTTACCAAGATATGAGCTTTTGAAGTCTAGTTATCCCGTTGATGAATTCTTACAACTTCAAAAAAATAAGCTTAATAATATTAAGCTTAATAAGAAGTTTATTTTATATGCGCCAACGTTTAGAGAAAAGAACGAATCTGCTTTTGACCAAGTTTGCGATAAAGAATGGTTACAATTACAGAGCTATCTAGAAAAAAATGATGTCATATTAGGCTTACGCCCTCATTCTTATGACAACAAAAAACCTCCAACTATTACTGAGAAAATGACGAACATAATTTGGCTATCTCAAGAGGATTTTACTGAATCTAATTTGATATTGCAGTTTGTGGATATATTGGCAGTAGATTTCTCAAGTATTTGGATAGATTTCTTATTGCTTGATCGCCCTATTCTCGGATTTGCGAAAGATTTTGATAACTACTGTAATAGTGAAAGAGGATTTGCTTACGATTTTGAAGAGACTTTTCCTGATAAGTTTGCTTATGATTTCGACGAGTTTTTTACTAATTTAGTTCAAGTTGTTGAAAGTGATGATAAGAAAAAAGAATATAAGTTTGCTAAAGAAAAGTTTCATAAGCACTCTTTAAACACTAGTTTTTCTGACAACTTAGCGTCTTCGTTGAAAAAATTAAAAATAATATAAGTGATATAAAATCAATGTATTTTAGGGCGTGTCTTCAATTGGTTAAGCCATAAATAATATTTACAATACCGCCTCTATTGAGACGATGCGAGAAGTACAAGTCATGGCAAGAACAGCACTAACAGATACGCTTTGGGATCAACTTCAATCAACGATGATAAAGTACGGCTGCTATCAAACTAAAAACAGTCGAGAGGTCATGGAAGCCATACTGTGGAAGCTACGCACAGGTGCGCCTTGGCGTGACATACCTAAAGAATTGTGTTCTTGGAAAACAGCTTATAGTCGCTTTAATCGCTGGTCGAAAACTGGCTTATGGGCGAATTTTTTTTTAGCTTACGAAAAGAAACTGATACGGAATGGGTATTCACAGACGGAAGCTATGTTCGCTGTCACCAGCATGCAAGTGGAGCTCGGCGTGGTGAAGATAGAGCAATTGGACGAAGCCGTGGCGGCGCAACTACAAAGATACACCTATCCTGTGATGCCGATGGATATCCGCTCCATTTTAAAATCACTGGGGGTGACGTCCACGACAGTCAAGTTGCAGGTGAATTGATTGACATGATTGGGCATGCAGATTACTTCATCGCTGATAAAGGCTATGACTCACGAGCGATCAGGGATAAAGCTCAAAGTCACGATATGATACCCATCATCCCCAAAAGAAAAAACGCCAAACAGCCTAATCCAGAGTTTGATAGCTATTTATACAAACTGCGTCATTTAGTAGAGAATATGTTTGCAAGGCTTAAACACTTTCGTAGTATCGCCACTCGCTATGAAAAGTTAGCTCGTAATTTTAAGTCAATGCTTTATCTGGCGTGTACTATCGTTCATTGTAAGATGAATTGAAGACACGCCCTAGTATTAGCTATATAAATAATGAAAATATATTAAATATAATGCTTGTTTTCGGTAGACTTCCTGAATTTTTTTCTCAATTTTACACCATTCAGCATAAAAAGGACTTCCTAATACCGTAACCGTCTTGCCTCTTAATAGCGCCTCAAATCCACCTAGTGACGTAATAGTATAAACATGATCGACAGTTTCTAACGCATCGACCAAATGAATAGACTGGGTAAGGATTAAGCAATCTAGCTCAGTGAGTGCAGTAACGGTAGACGGATCATCAAGCGTCATTGGATGTGGTTTGACAATGATTTGTGCGTCAGGATTTTCTACAATTGCCTGATTAACCACATCAAGCAGCGTAATACCAATACCACCACCGTATTTCAACGAATCATCATGGGGCACTTGTCCTAAAACCAATATGCGCTTTTTACTTTTTTCGCCATATATAGGCACGACATCGACATACGGTTGGTGATTGTATTTGCTCACGCGATGTGAGACGTAATAATTGAGCATTTCTTGTGCTAGTGCTTCATCATAGCCGTCTTGATCAAAATCAAAATTGGCGATGAGATCAGTCAAATCGTTCGGGCGGGTGGTGTCGAAGTAGGGTGCTTGGCTATCCATTACAATAGACAGCGGTGGAGCGCCTGATTCATCGTCAGGGCCTGAACGGATAAATCCATCTTCTAAAAAGAAGATATCTAGTTCTTGCTCGCGTATGTACTCAATAAAATAATCAGGTGCTTTATAACCCCAAATATAGATGACGGGATTCACGCGATTGATGAATGGTTTTAACCACAGCTCAAAATAGCGTTGATTGAAGTGCCGTTGTATTTGGATATGTGACGACTCTAATACCCAGTCACCGACCAAATCCTGCCATGGCAGCATACCAACGAGTAACGCCAAACGCTGTTTTGGCTGACGATTATGTTTATAATAACCTGATAATAGCGGTTGGATGTAAGGATTAAATGTCATGGTATTTCTAACGTTCTTGGCTTGTAAAATGTGTAGCCATGATAATCTATAGAGCTGTAGTTTTAAACGATGAATTTGGCCTGAATTATTTTTAAGACTATTTTATTCTAAATGATATAGCCAGCTTGTGATCATTTAGGAATTAGTACAGGCGTTGCTGCAGGGAAAAGCTTTTACTATAGTAATTGGCTGATTTATGTTGGTAGTATATCGTGATTCTTGATAAAGTTACTCATCTGGAGACAGATAAATAGTATAATGAAGTACAAACAAACGTTTTAAATATTTTTGGCTAACCTTATGAAAAATAAAATCTTGGTCACAGGCGGGGCAGGCTATATTGGCTCTCATACTTGTATAGCCTTGCATCAGGCAGGCTACGATATAGTCGTATATGATAACTTATCTAATAGTAGTCGTGAAGCAATCAATCGTGTATCTACTCTCATTGATCAGCCTATTGATTTTATCGAAGGCGATGTCCGTGATACCAAAATGTTGAGACAAGTGTTTGACGCGCATGCCTTCTTTGGTGTCATTCACTTCGCTGGACTAAAAGCGGTTGGCGAATCTGTCGCCAAGCCATTGCTATACTACAATAACAACGTCAGTGGTACCATTACCTTGCTAGAAGTGATGGTTGAGTATGATGTCAAAAACCTTGTCTTCTCATCCTCTGCGACTGTTTATGGCGATCCTGAAACTCTACCTATCGATGAGGCCTCACCGCGTTCTTGTACCAACCCTTACGGGCAAAGCAAGCTTGCCGTTGAGCACATATTAGCAGACCTTGCCGTATCCGATGACAGTTGGAACCTGATACCTCTTAGATACTTCAACCCAGTAGGGGCGCATCCGTCAGGGCAGATTGGTGAAGATCCGAACGACATACCGAATAATTTGATGCCTTATATCTCGCAAGTCGCTGTTGGTAAGCTTGCCAAACTTAATATCTTTGGTAATGACTATCCAACTATTGATGGTACTGGTGTACGCGACTTTATCCATGTCACTGATTTGGCGCAAGGTCATGTCGCTGCCTTAAATTATTTAGAGCGACAAGTGGCACCAGTAGGATTTTTACCGATTAATTTAGGGACTGGTAAAGGTACTTCTGTATTAGAGTTAGTAACGGCATTTTCTAACGTTTCTGGACGACCAATTCCTTATCAATTTGCAGATCGCCGCGCAGGTGACATTGCCAGTTGCTATGCCAGTGCTGATAAAGCGAAAAATCTGTTAGAGTGGCAAGCAAAATTATCAATTACTGAGATTTGTCAAGATAGCTGGCGTTGGCAAAGTACGAATCCGAATGGGTATGATTAGTAAGTTTACTATCAATTAATATAGTCAGTCCAAAATAGAAAAGGTACAATACTTTTAAACCAAGCAAAGTGAAATAGAAAAGATAACCTACTCCGCAGATTTTCGAGCACAAGTTATCAAAAACATTAAGCAAAAAGACATGAGCATCCGTCAGGCCTGTACTTTTTACAATATCAGCAAGAGTAAACTACAGCGCTGGCTTATAGACCCAAGCATCCAAACGACTAGAGTCAAAACGCCAACCAGTATACCTAATGAAGCCCTTCTAAAAGACGTTAATCAATACCCAGATGACTATTTGTATGAGCGAGCTCGTCGTTTAAACTGTAGTAAATCAGGTATTGGCTATGCTTTAAAAAGATTGGTGGTGTATCAGAAAGTATGCTGAGGAAATGAAATGAGGGTGACAGCCGAAGCGAGATGATATATTTGAGGTTATGAAGACACAAATAGAAATCAGCTGCCCCGACTGTCACAGTTCCAGTCTAAAGAAGAATGGCATAAAAGGCTATGGTAAGCAGAACTACCAATGTAAGGACTGTAAACGTCAATTCATTGGCGATCATGCCTTAACCTATCACGGCTGTCATTCTAAAATAGAAGACCTTATACGGCTAATGACGGTTAGAGGATGTGGTGTTAGAGACATTGCTCTGATATCCTCAGTTAGCATTGGCAAAGTGCTCAGTACCATAGGCTCATCCGTTTATAAGATTGCCCCTAAAAAGAGCTACTATGAGCGCTTAGAGGTTGATGCGTTCTGGACTTACGTGTACCGTAAGAAACTGAAAGTCTGGCTTATCTATGCTTATGACAGCGCGACCAATGAGATTGTCGCTTATGTCTGGGGCAAATGTGATTTGAAAACGGCTAAGAAGCTAAGAGCACGTCTTAAGCAGCTCAAAGTAAGCTATGACTCTATTAGCATGGATAACTGGGACAGCTTTATAACGGCCTTTAAAACAGATAACAAACGAGTTGGCAAACAACACACAGTAGGCATAGAAGGTAACAACTGTCGCTTAAGACACCGATTACGTCGAGCCGTTAGAAAAACCTGTTGCTTCTCAAAGAAGCTCGATAATCACCTAAAAGTGTTTGATCTGGTGTTCTTTTATGTCAATTATGGCTATGTCTGATGACAGCATACTTTTTAGAACACCACCGGTATTTTTAAATAAGCACAGCTAATAACTGAAATTACTTTAAACAATATGTTTTATATATTGCGTGCTCAAAAATGTTGTAATAGTGACAAACTGCTCTATATAGAAGGCATGAATAACAATTTAAAGTAATTATATTTATTGTTTTTCGTTTTGAATTTCTTTTAATCTTTATTAGAAATTCTACCGTGTAGTGCTCAATTTTTTGATAGTATTAAGAAGATTTTTAACTAACAGGTATTGTAGAATTATTATGGCAAAGAAAATACTAGTAACTGGTGGTGCAGGCTTTATTGGTTCTGCAGTAGTTCGTCATATCATTAATAGCACAAATGATTATGTTTTGAACCTGGATAAAATAACCTATGCGGGTTGTCTAGCGTCACTAAATGATATTGATAAGTCGCCTCGTTATAAGTTTGTAAAAGCTGATATATGTAATTTAGAACAATGTAAGTTGATTATTACTGAGTTTCAACCGGATGTCATTATGCATCTGGCTGCGGAGAGTCATGTAGACAGATCAATTGATGGTCCAAAAGAATTTATAGATACCAATATTATTGGTACTTATAATTTGCTAGAAATCTCTAGAGACTACTATCAAAGTTTAAGTGCAGATAAAAAACAGCAGTTTAGGTTTCACCATATATCTACAGATGAAGTCTATGGAGACCTAGAAGGAACTAGTGATTTATTTATAGAGGAGACAGCCTATGCTCCTAGCAGCCCGTATTCAGCTAGTAAAGCTTCTTCTGATCATTTAGTACGTGCATGGCAGCGTACTTTTAATCTACCCACCGTGATAACCAATTGCTCTAATAATTACGGTCCATATCATTTTCCTGAAAAACTCATACCTCTTACAATTCTAAATGCTCTGGAAGGAAAACCATTACCGATATATGGTGATGGTAAACAAATTAGAGATTGGTTATTTGTAGAAGATCATGCGCGAGCCTTATTTTTAGTAGCAACCACCGGTAAAACTGGTGAAACCTATAACATTGGTGGTCACAACGAGAAACAAAACATTGAAGTAGTAAAGACTATATGCAAGCATTTAGAAGAACTAGCGCCTGATAAACCCAAAGATATCTCAATGTATACTGATCTTATTACATATGTGACTGATAGAGCAGGTCATGATGTACGTTATGCAATTGATGCATCTAAAATTGAGAAAGAATTGGGTTGGAAACCAGAGGAAACTTTCGATTCAGGTTTGAGAAAGACTGTACAGTGGTACTTAGATCATCCTAGCTGGTGGCAATCTATCTTAGATGGGTCTTACCAAGAAATTAACCAGCAATTAGTGAGTCAGTCATGAGTAGAAAAATAGTATTGCTTGCTTCTACAGGACAGGTAGGATTTGAATTGAACCGCCAACTTCAACCTTTTGGAGAAGTAGTTACAGTCACTCGTGAAAATGTAGATTTCTTAGATCTAGAAGCCGTCTATCAATATATCGATAAAATATCTCCCAATATTATTGTGAATGCTGCTGCCTATACGGCAGTAGATAAAGCCGAATCGGATATAGCTAGTGCTTTTACTTTAAATCGAGATTTGCCTCGTGTTTTGGCCAAATTAAGTATTGTGCATGATGCATGGTTAGTACATTATTCATCAGATTATGTTTATCCTGGTAATGGAGACACTTCTTGGATAGAAAGTGATGCACCTGGTCCATTAAATGTTTATGGTCAATCTAAACTTGAGGGTGATTTGGCTATTGAGAGTATTGCTAGTAAATATTTAATATTTCGGACAAGCTGGGTATATGCAGCACGAGGTAATAATTTTTTACTAAGCATGTTGAGGCTAGGAAAGGAGCGTGATAGTCTGAATATTGTTAATGATCAAATTGGTGCGCCTACACCTGCTAGCCTAATTGCCACAGTAAGTACATTATGTTTACAAAAGGTTATTAGTTTAGATTCAGCACAGTCACTCAGTGGTATATATCATCTTGCTTCTAGAGGGCATACTAACTGGTATAATTTTGCCTCGAAAATATTTGATGAGGCTCGTATTCGAGGCTTAAGCTTGGCTTTGAAAAAAGGTGGCTTAGGTCAGATATCTTCTACTGAATATCCTACACCTGCGAAAAGACCACAAAACTCCCGATTAAACTTGGATAAAATTGAATCTAAATTCGGAGTTGTAATGCCTACTTGGGAAAGCCAACTTTCTCTGACGATTGAAGAGTGGTTAGATGCTAATAGCAGTGTTTAAAGACGCTGATTAGCTATAATTTTTGACTATATAATACAATGAGGTTAAGTTCTAATGACAAAAGGTATTGTTCTCGCTGGAGGATCAGGTACTCGTCTTCATCCTATCACCATGGGAGTGTCTAAGCAGCTTTTACCTGTTTATGACAAGCCCATGATTTATTATCCAATTTCTGTATTGATGTTGGCTGGAATATCTGAAATTCTTATTATATCCACGCCTGATGATTTGCCAGCTTACAAAAAGCTGTTAGGGTGTGGAGAACAGTTTGGTATCAAACTAAGCTATGCTATACAGCCAAGTCCAGACGGCTTAGCTCAAGCATTTATTATAGGAGAGGAGTTTATAGGAGATGATTCGGTATGCTTAGTGCTAGGAGATAATATCTTTCATGGGCAACACTTCTCGGTTCAACTAAATCAAGCCATTCAAAGAACTAAAGGAGCTACTGTATTTGGCTATTTAGTTAACGACCCTGAACGTTTTGGTGTAGTTGAGTTTGATGAACTTGGCAAGGCAATTTCAATCGAAGAAAAGCCTGAGTCCCCAAAATCGAGCTATGCAGTAACTGGCTTATATTTTTATGACAATGATGTAATATCTATTGCTAAGTCTGTGAAACCATCAGAACGCGGTGAGCTAGAGATTACCTCAATCAATAATGCCTATCTTGAGCGAGGTGATCTACATGTAGAAAGACTTGGCCGAGGTTTTGCTTGGCTTGATACAGGTACTCATGACTCTTTACTTCAAGCAAGTAGTTATGTTCAGACAGTAGAACAACGTCAAGGATTAAAAATTGCAAGTTTGCAGGAAATAGCATGGAGAAATGGTTGGATTGATGATCAAAAACTAGAAGAGGAAGGTAATAAGTTTAGCAAAACTCAATATGGGCAATATTTGTTAAAGTTACTCGGCTATTAACAATAGTATATATTAGGTAAAAATAGTTATATATTTATAACGGAGTAGTTTTATGGCACATATTAAGAAAGTGAGTTTTAATAAAAAATATTCCAAAAACTCAAAGAATGATTCTGAGACTGATATAGTTTCTAAAAATATCAGTATGAATATCCAGAGTTCTATTTTAGAGTTGATAGCGGAAAATGATAAGCTCAAGAAATATTCTTCTAATTTAGAAGATGAGTTACTAGTCTCAGAGCACAAATCTAGTCTATTAAACAACTCATTACTTAAATGTTTGCATGATACTCAAGAGCAACTACTGTTTTATAGATTAAAAACTGATAGTAAAGATATAGAACCTTTTGAAGAGTCTATTAGTAAAAAAGGTAATAAAGAATACTACGAAAATATCAGTAAAGAATATTATGGAGCACGCCAAAGAGTAGAGAATGATCTCCCTTACAAATTAGGACGCGTTATTATTAATTACTCTGATACCCCTCAAAATATAGCTAAAATACCTAAGCTATTATTGGAACAATACAAAGATTTTTTGCAAAACCCTGATCAATCTCGATTACCTCCAATTGAAGAATATGTTGATTATAAGGAGTCTGAGAAAATTAAGCAGCATTTAACCTATAAAGTTGGATTGATAGCCGCTGAAAGTATCAAATCTCCAAAAAATATAATCAAAATGCCTTTTGAGATAACAAAACAGGTTTTTCTATTCAAGAAAGAAAAGTAGAGCTATTAAGTATTTCATCCTAACAAACTTATCTTTTAAGTATTATTCGAGTATATATTTATGGAATATAAGAAATTATCAATACCTGATGTTGTATTAATGACTCCAAAAGTATTTGAAGACGAACGTGGTTTCTTTATGGAAACCTTTCGTGAGGTGGATTTCAAAAAGTATTGTGGTAATTATCACTTTGTACAGGATAACCATAGTAGTTCATCTTATGGAATATTAAGAGGATTACACTATCAGCATGAGAAACCTCAAGGCAAATTGATTAGAGTAGTGAGAGGTGAGGTCTTTGATGTTGCTGTAGACATGAGAGTAGATTCTTCTACGTATGGGCACTGGATAGGTGAATATCTTAGTGAAGAGAACAAGAAAATGTTGTGGGTACCACCTAGCTTTGCTCATGGTTTTGTTGTGCTTAGTGAGCAGGCTGAGTTCGTATATAAGTGCACGGACGTCTATAACCCCGGTGATGAATATTCGCTACTCTGGAATGACGAGCATGTCGGGATTGAGTGGCCTATTGCAACTAATGATGTTGTACTTTCTAATAAAGATGAGGAAGGCTTAAGCTTTTCTGAAGCACCAAAATTTTAGGTTTTAAAATTATATAGCGTAACCAAAGAGGTAGCAATTACTCAATGAGCACAAGTATAAGTAATGATTTTAGTATTGCTATTGTTATTCATGCCTTCTATATAGAGCAGTTTGTCACTATTATTGAGATGGTAAAAAAAGTATACGATGACAATAGGTCAAATATTGATATTGATATACATATAACGTTGAGTGAAGCCTCTGATCCAAGGATCAAAAACTATATTGATAGTGATAGATATTTGAATAAAGCTATCATTCATAGTTTTCCTAACTATGGAATGGATTTATTACCTTTTTTTCAAATTATGCCCAGTTTACAAAAATATGACTGGGTTCTTAAGTTACACACTAAAAATTGCCATGATTCATTTAGTAGAATTTGGTTCGAAAGCCTTTGTAACGGATTAATAGCAACACCCGAAATATTTTTTGAGACACTTAACTACATTCGTTCTAACCATAACTGGAATATGGCAGGGTTAATGCCTTTTTTTGTTTCCTCTAAACACTTAATGTTTAATAATGAGCTTGATGTTAAAAAACTTGCCAAATTGTGGGATGTAAGTATTGAAGATGACTGGGGTTTTTTTGCGGGTAGTTTTTTTTGGTTAAGACCAAGCTGCTATCTAGAAGCGTCAGAAAAGCTATTGGATAACAAGACTTGGTTCACTAACGCTTTTGCTAAAGATGGTCAAATGGCTCATGCAGTCGAAAGAGTTTTGACTAGAGTTGCTCAGAAATCAGGGGAGGTGGGATTGATACTTCCTTCGTTTAATAAAGAAGGTTTGTGCGATGCCCCTCTTTTCTACTCTGACAAGCATCCAATGGCAATAAATAGAGTATTCACTAAACAACTAATAGGTGGCTATAAAACGCTATCCAATGATATTCATGTATTAAACACTGTACCGCTTTTAGATGTAAAAGCATATTCTAAAGATACTAATATTAATTTCATAGAAAACATGCAGGCGTATGAACACTTTCTACTTATAGGACAGTTTAATGGTTTTTCCAAGAGCGTGAAGCCGATAGATCTTAGAGTATCAGAGTCTAAAATATTAAACTGGCAAATACAATCTCAAAAATATAGGAAAGAAACATTAGTTTCTATCATAATCCCAGTAGTCAATAATTTCAAATTGACGATAGCATGCTTAGAATCCATAAAACGATATAGTCATGATATAAACTATGAAGTAATTGTTGTTGACAATGGTAGTGACAAGATAAAGTCTATAGGGATGGATATCTATTCAAAGCTTAACAGTCATGTACGTGTTTTCCATCTACCCAATAATTTGAACTTCTCTATTGCTTGTAATTATGGGTTTAGTAAAAGTAATGGCCAAACAGTAGTTTTTCTAAATAACGATACGAAAGTTACTAAAGGCTGGCTACCACCTATCCAAAAAGCAATATCTCAGCCGAAAATTATCGCAGTACAGCCTAAGTTATTGTATTTAGATGACACTATACAATGTGCGGGTGTTGATTTTGGGGATGATGGTTTTGGCATATGTAGATACGAAGGTTATGACAAAGATAATAATGAAGCTAATACCTCCCAATCATGTCCAGCTTTGACAGCGGCATGTTTAGCTATGAAAGCGAAAGATTTTGTCGAACTAAAAGGTTTTGATACATGGTATATCAACGGACAAGAAGATATGGACTTGTGCATTAGAATGCGCCAAGCATTTCCTTCTCAGATTCTTTGGTATGAGGCCAAAAGTAGTGTATATCATTACACTTCCAAAACTACAGGACGTAAGTTACATATAGATCAAAATCGTGCAATCTTTAAAGCAAAATGGCACCATCAATCCTCTTTAAATTTATTTAAAATAAAGAAAGCTAGATAATAGGGTGAAAACAGCGTTATGTATCCAACTTCTGAGATTGTTAAACAGTATAACTATTTTTATCAAGCAAATGCTGCGTTTAGAGAAGGCTATTATAGTTTAGCATTGCAATTATATACTCAGGCATTTCATAAATACCCAATGATTGAGGATATGATAGTTTCTAACTTACGTATTTTATTGATCAAAAAAGATGGTTATTTTTCTGAAGAAATGCTTAAGAGGGTTTTGTTAAAAACCAAAGAGCAAAAGAGCATATTAAACTCTTATAAAGATTATGTCTTACTGAAAGAACATAATTTTAACTTGACGAATGTAGGCCAAAAGGAGGGTATATATGCCGCTAATGACGATGATCCTTACGTCACCTTTAATACTAACTTTGAGGGTTATAATGCGGGATTTTATGGGTGGTCTTTTTACATATTTGCCAATACTGAGCTGATTGGTCAACAAGGCAAGATATATATAGATTATGGAGAAGGGTTTTCAGAAGAAAACTCAATAAGTATGTTTATAACATCGGGTCTAAATGAGCGTGTTATTTTCTTGGAAAGACCGCCTATAAATATACGTTTCGACCCGTTAGAAATTCAGACTGAATTCAGTATACTTGATTTTGAAATCACTACTATTAATGAAGCTACTATAAAGCACTACTTTCAAAAGGTGCTATTAAAAGACAAGCAGCCACTTAGTAATGATGATCAACCAATTTTAGCGCTTTATGAGCAATATCAAGAACTAATCTTAAATCCTAGTCAAAATGTCGGAAAGTATGAAAAGTGGATAGCTGTAAATGAATTAGAAAAGGATACTTTGTATTATGAATCAAAAAGCTTAGAACGTCATTTTGATACGAGTATTTTATTCTCAATAATAATACCAACTTACAACACTGAAGAAAAATATTTGCGAGCTTGTGTTGATTCTTTACTGAATCAAAGCTTTAGCAACTTTGAGGTTTGTATTGCAGATGACTGTTCGACAGATATGCGAGTCAAACAAGTCCTGAAAGAATATGAAGCTCAGGATGAACGGATTAAAGTTGTCTATAGATCGAAAAATGGTCATATATCGAAAGCCAGTAATTCAGCGATTGATATAGCTATTGGTCGCTACCTTGTATTGGTAGATCATGATGACACACTATCATCCAATGCTTTATATTACTGTGCCAAAGCAATTTATGACAATGCAGACCTCAAAATTATTTATTCTGATGAGGATAAAATTGATGAGAATGGTGTAAGGTCGAATCCTCACTTCAAAAGTGATTGGAATCCTGATTTACTTTTTTCTCAAAACTATGTCTCTCATTTAGGTGTGTATAGTGCTTCTTTGATCGATTCAATTGGAGGATTTAGAACAGGAGTAGAAGGCAGTCAAGACTATGACTTATTGCTCCGATGCTTGCCCAAGATAGAGTCATCACAAATTGCCCATATACCTAAAGTCTTATATCACTGGCGTGCTATCGCTGGATCGACAGCTACCGATGCTGGTGAGAAAACTTATACCACAGATGCTGGAATCAAGTCGCTTCGCGATTACTTTTCTATCAATGGTCCAAGAGGCGTAGCGGTAAAAATGGGCCAAGTACCCAATACTTATAAAGTTGACTGGCCTATTCCTCGTAAGGCTCCGAAAGTAAGTATGCTAATTCCTACTCGTGATGGGAAACAAATAACAGAGCAAGCTGTTAGAAGTATCTTGGATAAAACGACCTATCCTAACTACGATATTCTAATTATAGATAATGGTAGTGAAAAAGCAGAAACATTTGAGTTCTTTGAACAAATTCAAAATGAAGACAGTCGAGTATCCGTGATAAGGTATGACCAGCCATTCAACTACTCAGCAATCAATAATTTCGGTGTCAAGCATACAGATGGTGAGATCATTGGGTTAATCAATAATGATGTTGAAGTCATTAATCCAGAATGGTTGACAGAAATGGTTATGCATGCGATTCGTCCAGAGATTGGATGTGTAGGTGCCAAGCTATACTATGCAAATGGACAAATACAACATGCGGGCGTGATCACTAGTCTGGGTGGTGTAGCAGGGCACTCGCATAAATACTTTCCACGTGAAGCAGTGGGGTATTTTCATAGACTTGTACTCGTCCAGAATCTTACAGCAGTTACAGCGGCTTGCTTATTGGTCAAACGTAGGATATATGAAGAAGTAAATGGATTAAACGAAAAAGATCTTACTGTGGCATTCAATGATGTGGATTTTTGTTTGAGAGTTTATACTGCAGGTTATCGTAATCTGTGGACACCGTATGCTGAGTTGTACCATCATGAATCGATTAGTCGTGGTGCTGAAGACAGTCCAGAAAAAATTGCACGCTTTAATAAAGAGGTTAATTATATGAAATTAACTTGGAAGCAATTATTAGATAGAGATCCTCATTATAGTCCTAACTTAACTAAGGCTAGAGAAGATTTTTCTATAAATCAATAGTGTCAAATAAGAAGATTCTAATGGAACAACAAAATACGAGAATAAAACTGTTTGCTATAGCAAAAGATGAAGCTGCATATATTCCTCAATGGGTGCATCATCACTTTTATTTTGGCTTTGATGAGATAGAGATTTGGCTTAACAACATAGAGGACAACTCTATAGAAGTATGTGAACGTTTATCTGACACCTATGAGAACTTTAGTTATAAAGTTGCTGATGATATTTTAGAAGAATGTAAAGAGAAAGATCTTCACTTTCAAAGGTTTGCATATAACGAAGTATATAAACGTGAGTTAACAGATAAGAATTTTACTCATATTTTTTATTTAGATTTGGATGAGATGTGGACGCCAAAAGACTTTAGTACCAATATAAAAGAATATCTAAGCTTATATCCAGATAAAGACAGTATTTCGTTTCCATGGTATATAGATGATGCCAGCTACGATAAAAATGTTTTCACTGATTTATTTAGTATAAAGCAAAAGATTTATACTAATAGACATGTTAAAAGCTTAGTGAAAATTACAGATAGGGTAAGTAAGGTTGATATTCATAATCATCTTATTACTGAAGGAAAGTATATTCTATACAATGGAAACGTCTTTAATACTAGTAGCCCTGAAAGCTTGCAAGGAGCATTATTACCTATTGTTGATAAAGAATCAGAAAGTAATGAGTTAGATGGTTTTTTTATCTACCATAGAGTCTTTAGGTCTCAAGTAGAATATATATCATCTTTGATGAGAGGTAGACAACATAGTCAGCATATGGGGCGTCTTAAAGATAATAGATGGGGATATAAAAATGTAGGAAAATGTTTTGAATTTATCATAGATAATGAAATCGTAAAATACAATAAAAGCTATGTATCTTTCTTAGATAGAAACGATATTTTTATGAGTGTTCTAGAGGCTCAAAGATTTATTATAAATAGATACTATCAAGTTAAAGATTTTGTATTAAATAATGAAGATAAAATTCTTTATGAAAGACTGTTTGATGGTATTCATTTAAATGAAATCGGGAAATATGGAGCTATAAAATATAATATTGATAGTACTTTGAGGGATGATAAAAATATTTTTATTATAGGTTGGATTGTTAAAAACGACCCAACACCTCAGGACTTCTTGGATATTAAATTTATTTTCTGTGATCACAATGGAAATGAGAAAAAATTAAATGGTGAGATTAAATTTATTAACCGTCCTGACGTGGTTGAAAAAGTTCATAAGTCAGCGCCAGTTAGTAGTGGTTTTAAGTTTATTTTCCCTAAAGAATATTTTTCTAGCAATGGCTTAAAAGTAAGTTTGAAAAGCTATGACCATAAGTCTAAAACAGTTTTCTTTATAGTAAGCGAATTAAGTTAATTATGATAGAAAGAATGATTTTCTATACTGGAAGTTACTTTATTTTAGCGGTAAACCATATGATAGATACCTTGGAAAAGTACGGATTCATTGACTTCCACTGTAGCCATCAGGCTGGCTAGCGATGGCTTATGTAAAAGGTTTATCGGTAGTAAGTTTACTCACATAGTTATGAAAAATATTATGTAGGTAATATATATTGAGTTAAACAAAAGAAGAAGTTACAGATGAGTAATAAAAAAATTAAAGTAAAAATTTTTGCTATAGCAAAAGATGAAGCTGCATATATTCCTCAATGGATATATCACCACTTTTATTTTGGTTTTGATGAAATTGAAATTTGGCTTAATAATACAGAAGATAACTCTATAGAGGTATGTCAATCTCTTCATGAGAAGTTAGAGGGCTTCAGCTATGTAAATGCCGATAGTTTCCTTGAGGAATGTGTTAATGAAAACAAAAATTTTCAGGTAGAGGCTTATAACTTTATTTTAAAGAAGGAATTAGAAAGAGATCTTATAACTCATATACTGTACTTAGATTTAGATGAATTTTGGACACCTAAAGATTTTTCTTCTACCATAAAAGATATAATAATACTTGCACCTGAAGCTGATACAAGGTCTTTTAGCTGGTACTTTGATAGCCCTTTATATGATAAGCTGCCTTTTGAAAAAACATATCAGAAATCATTAGTAATATATAAAAACAATCATGTAAAAAGCTTAGTAAAGATATCAGATAAGGTTCGCAGAGTAAATATTCATAACCACAGTGTTGATCAAGGTAAAAACTTGTTAGCAGACGGCAATGTTTTTGACATAACAGAAAGTTATCAACATAATGGCGCTTTGTTAAGAGAAGATTGCTTCGAAAAAAATAAAAACGATGTAGATATAGCTTTTATCTATCATAACATTTTTAGATCTCAGTTAGAGTACATCTCCTCTTTATTGAGAGGAAGAAAACATGCTAATGATACTAGAGTCTTTAAAGTCAATAGAATAGGGTACGTTATTGACCCCGACTCTAGGTCATTCAAATCATCAGGCGAGTTATTTTTTAATATAGATAGTGATAAGCTAAATAGTTATTATAAAGGCTATGTTAGTTTTCTAGATGAGAAGCAGTTGTTGTGTGAGTTAAATATTGCTCAAGCTTTTATAATTAAAAGATTTAATAAAGTCAAAGCTATTATATCTGAAGATAAGACATATAGAGGTAATAGTATTTTTAGAGGTATAGAATTTAAATTTTTTAGAAATATCAATTCTTCACTTAAATACTGTATTGATAAGGTTTCTATAACGCAAAAAGAGGTTTCTATCAAAGGATGGTCTTTTCTTTTAAATTATCATAAACCATTGAATATTAAATTGCTTTTAAAAGATAGCAAAAGAAGTAAACACTTAATAGATGTTTCATTTGATTTTGTAGAAAGGATAAATCGTCCAGATGTACTAAATGCATATAATCTAGAAAATCCACTTCAATGCGGCTTTAATATTAGGTTCTCATGTAATTATGAGTATCTGGAAAATAAAGTTTCAATAGACCTCTTGCAAAAGTCATAAACCAAGCTCGAAATTCACAACAGCGGCGAATAGCTTCATTCTAAGATCATAGCGCTGACGACGGTTGCGATATTTATGAGCAACAATTTTGAACAATTTAATT